>Ga0181561_10000244_pt1 | contig 44018 bp, 28 predicted proteins | sample 011ome_19_FD_133760 | JGI IMG/M metagenome (GOLD analysis project Ga0181561, IMG submission 133760) | Coastal salt marsh microbial communities from the Groves Creek Marsh, Skidaway Island, Georgia - 011510BT metaG (megahit assembly) | ecosystem: Environmental > Aquatic > Marine > Intertidal... | reverse complement strand
TACGGAGGAAGAACCGCGCGCGCTCGATCCGGCACCATTTGGCACGATTGGAGCGGAGAGAAAAACGTGAACAAACTCTTACACGCGGCTGAAGTCATCAACGTCTGCTCCGCTTAGCTCGAGCGCGCTTTTAAAAATTAAAGCTTCTAAAACGCTATCATATCATTATTAAGCGCTCGCGCGCGCTCTTCAGAACAGAAAGAAAATTCATTATCCATTCCTCTCTCTTCGTTTTTTTTCTTTTTTTATCTCCCTGTCTCTCGTTCGGCGAAAGAGACACAGACGCCGCTCAATCTTCTTTTGGGCCGCGAACCTCGCGAAATCTCTCGCATCTCTCGTTCGTCTCGCCCACTCGCCGCCATAAATGCACTTCTCGGATCAAAAAAGAACAAAAAAAAGCAAACGCCGGGAAAAGAATTTTTGCAAAAAAAAAGCGCGCGGGACTCGACGACGACGACGACGACGACGACGACGAAAAGACGACGCGCGCGAACAGAGAGAGGGAAACGTACCGGCTCGAGCGGCGCGAAAAGTGAGCTTTCTCTTTTTATTTGTAGCTCACACCGCCGCGCGAAAGAGAGAGAGAAGAGAGATAAAAAAAGGTCGTTGAGAGTTTGGTGAAAAACGAGGGTAAACCACCACCGCAAAACCGGTAAAAAAAAATGACGACGACGGCGCGCTTCACCTCCGTCTCCTCCGCGACGACGACAAAAAGAAGTTTACCGAAGAGGAAGACGTTTTCTTCTTCGTTCTTTCGCGCCGCTCGTTCTTCTTCTTCTGCCCGTTCGTCTTTCGTCGTCAGAGCAGCGGCGTCTTCCTCTTCGGGAGGAGAATGCGCTGACGAGGATAAAAACGAAAAAAATTGCTTTGAAAAAGAGGAGGAGGAAAAGGAGGAAAAATTGTTCACTTTGGACTCGGAGGAATACGCGTTGCTCTCGGAGTCGATGCGTTCGATCGAAAGCCAAACGAAAGAACTGAGGCACGAGTACAACAAAATGGTGATCAAAATGATGCAAACGCCGAGAGATTTCATCGAGTGGAACGAGCGGAACGGATACGATAAGAAAGGGGAGAGTATAGCGGAGAAGCGACCGAAACGCGAAGAGAAACCGACGGGAAGGAAGGAGACGGAGGATCGCAGTCGAGAACAGAGAGAGATCGAGGCGAAGAAGAGGAAAGAGGAGTTGGACGAACGCATACGGAAGACGGATGACATTTTGAAGGAAAAGATGAACGCGTCGTCTATTTTACCGGAAGGGTTCATTCAAAAGATGAGTAAGGTTTTGGGCGACCAGAACGCTTTGTTTTCATCCGTGGAGGAAATTTTCGAGAAACGACTGGGCGAGGAGATGTATAAGAAATATATAGAAGAGAAACGACAAAAAGCGGCCGAGGAGAGGAGAAGTAAGATTGGTAACGTGGCGTTGGTGAACTTGAACTGCGTGGAAGATTTTTTGCCGTTGTTTGTTCTTGTCTTTCACCACGGTCAAGACAGCCCGGAACAGGCTGGTATTTATTCTTTGCAAGAAAAAGCGACACCGGAGGAGTTGCCGGTCGATACAATTTTGGCGTTCATGACGAGGGAGGATGCGGAGAGGTACGCGAAGTTGCTCAAATCTTCGTTAGGCACGATACCGATCGTAGAGTCGGTGACAAAGAGCGAGCTATTGTTGACGTGCAGAGTCGGCGGACATCGATGCGTCGTTTCGAATAAAGGCTACGAGTTGGCCCCGCCCAAGGAAAGCTTACGCGTGACTGATTGGGAACGATCAAACATGTTACGATCGGGCGCGTGGAGAGTAGTAGGCGAAGACGAGACGTGCACTATTTCCGAAGATGATTTGGAGTTGGATTGGAAGACTCAAGGCATGGAAATGATGGCTTCATACAGAGAAGCAGCGAAGAGAGAGAGATTAGAAAACGCGCGAGAGAGATTAGAGCGGCTGTATCGTCAAGGAACTTTGGGTAAGAACGAGGACGATAACACCGATCCCGACAATCACTCCAAGTAAAAAGAGAGAAGTAGAAGAAGAGGAGGACACAAAACGGACGTCTGAACAAGACGGCGTTTTTATATTCATTCATTCATTCATTCATACCAGTAATATAACTTTTGTATTTTCATAAAAATATAATAATCACACACTCTTAAAATATTTACAGTTAAGCTTTCGTCGTCGCTCGAGAACGAGAGGATCGTCCGGAGCGCGATTTTGTAGCGGGTTTTACTTCTTCGTCTTCCACGACGTTGACATTACCGGCGTTTTCATCGTTCTCTTCTTCCTCTTCTTCGTCCTCATCTTCGTCTTCGCTAAAGTCTTCTTCTTCTTCTTCTTCTTCCTCCTCGTTCTCCGTGACTTCTGTTTCTTTCTTAACCGGCTGTTCCATTTCGTCTTCGACTGGAGCATCCGATGCCACATCTTCGCTTGTTTCTAGACCTTCTTCCTCAACGACGGGCTTTTTCTCTTCGCCTTCTTGCATTTCGGCTTCTTCTTCCTCTTCGCCCGCTACCCGTATGACCTCCACCTCTTCCTTGCCTTCGGCTCTGGCGGAGACGTTGTACGCCGCCGCTTTCTCGGCGTGCGCTTCGGACATCTTCGCATCGAACTCGTCGATGAATTGTTTGAACTCGGTCGATTTCGCCAATCGTTTCATCTTGACGAACATCGATTGGAAGTTCTGCGTCGTCTTGGCGTCGTACAGGCACTCCTCGTACAATTTCCACGAGTCCGTAAACTTCTTGAACGCCTTCTCCGAAGTCTTGAGCTGCGAGATGCAAAACGAAATGTCTCGCGCCGGTTTCGCTGACTCCGCTCTCGAGGCTTCCGGGAATCGCTGTACCAACTTGTCCGCCAACGCATCCGCTTGCTTTTCTTTGTCGATGAATCCACACAATCTGCGCATGATGCGTTCGAAAGCCTCCTCGGAAATCTCCGCGTCGCTGGAAAGTCTCGAGAGCAAATCCGGCAACAAGTTGTAGATTGGGTTGCCGTGCTTCTTCGCGAGTTCTGCGAAGAACAAACGCGCGACTGATGAAACTCGCGGGTCTTCGTCTTCCAAACATCTCGCCATGGCGGAGATGTGACCTTTGACTTTCATCATGTCGTTCAACACAAGATGTGCGAGCACCGTGACGGAGTGTTGGCGAACCTTTGAAGACGGGTCTCGCAGCGCGTTCCCCCATTCTTTCGTGCCATACAAATGTTCCGTCCATGGCTCCAACGCGTTCGGGAATCGGAACGCTAAATCGCCGAGCGCGACGGTAATTGCAGCTCGAGCGTGTACGTCGCGTTCGTCCTTGACTCGCGTGAAGAGCAGCGGCAAGTGCGTCTCGCAAAAGTCCATATCCAAAGCCATCAATCGAGAAAGCGCCGCTACGGCCGCACCTCTGACGACCGAAGCGCCCTTCACAACTTGTTCGTTCCCGCAAAGTTGGACAACAATCGGCGCGTACGCAGCAATGATACCACCGAATTTTTTCTTGTTTTTCTTTGAGAAACCGAGAAGTTCTTTCTCCGCATCTTCTCTCGCGTTATCCAACGCGGCATCTTCAGCCACTGCACCTTGGCCAAGCGCCGCTGCTAACGCCGCTTCCTCCCCAGTTCCAGCGTTATCATCTTTTTGCGCCGCAGATTCTGCCGACACTTGAGCAGCGCGGTCTCTCGCGATTCGTGATCTGCGTACGGTACGCGCGAGACGTTCGCAAAATACCAAGTGGCGCACGGCACATTCGCCGAGCATCCAAAGAAACCTGGACAAAGCTGTACCAGAAACGTTCGAGAAATCGTTAACGTTGGGTTCCTCCTCTTCTTCTGCCCCTTCCTCAGCGGCTTCTTTGTTGCTGTCGCTGTTCGTCGTCGTTGGTTTTGCGCCAAACGTCGCTGCGGCGTGGCTCTTAATCAATTTTGCACACCATGACTCTGGATCCGGGTGTAACGCATACACCGCCAACAACGCTTGCTCGGCGCACGGGAACCAAGCTTTACCACTCAAAGGCGATTTCGGATGTAACACTCTCGCGAGACCAATGAACACGTCCGAGTCTAACGAAAACGGCCCCGCTTCCGCTGGGCGGCATTGCGCCAACGCAGCACACGCCGAGCGTGCCAAAATAGCTGCACCGCGACCGCTGTGTATCTTCTCTGTACCGGCGGCAAGCATGGCGTCTGATAAGCACTGAGAGACGACGTCGGCGCGTTTAGCGAGAATCTGCGCCGACGTCTCGTTGGCGTCGTCCTTGCACATGCGCAGGGCGTCTAATGCGGCTGCTCTTCGCGTGAAACTTTTCTCCGTATCCGCAGCATCGACCCACAACGCTTGCACGATGGCTCCGTCTGGCGATAATCTTCCATCTCTGGCCAACTCGCGAAGGCAAACTTCGAGCGAGGCCAACTCGCCGAGATTGGACGTACCCGCCAAATTCGCCAACTTCACCGCGGCAAATCGTGGTCCTTGGCCTTGCCCGTCTGAGGCGAGGTAAAGCTCGTCGCACGCATCAATCGCCGCTTGCTTTACTTGCGGTTCTTGAGAAAACACAAGCTTCAAAACGGATCTAGCGGCAGCCGTTGAGTTGTCGACGCCGAACTGCTTGAGCTTGACCAAAACTCGCGCCGCTTCGACACAATCCGTCGCCGTTGTCGAAGACAATAACGCGACAAAAATCGGTACAGACTGCGCGAGTTGCATGGAAAAGCCGAGCGCTGTTTTCAAAGCAGCAACCATAGTTCTCACGGCTTCGATACCACCGGCGAGGTGTTCGTCTTCCTCCTGCGGTTGTTGCGGGGGTACCTTCTCGGCTGGCGTTTGCGCCGGCGCGGCGTCTTCTTCGGCTTCTTCTTTCACTTCTTGTTCACCATCCGCACCTTTCACATGAACGTTATCGGAATCATCGGCGTTTCCTTCCTCCTCTTCTCCTTCTTCGTCGATGCCTTCCAAACGTTCCGGAGTTTTCTTCTCTTCTCCTTCTTCTTCTTCCTCCGGTTCCGGCGTTGGTTCCATTTCCTTCAATTTGGCTTCGTACTCGCGCAAACTCTCCGCAAACGCCGCCGTCGGTAACTCTGGCGCGAACGGGTTAAATCCCAGCATCGTGCCAATCAAGTTCATCGCTGCTTTTCTTACCAAGCCACCTTTATCGCTCAATCTCCCGATGGCCAAATCGCATACGATCAACCAGTGCGATAACGGAATTGCTTTTTGCTCAGCCATTTGGGCCCACGTGTTCAAAACTCTCGCTCGAGTGAACGCGGAAACGTCGTGCACGCGTTCCACCAACGCGTCCAAAAAGCCTTGTTTCGCTCGCAAAAGTGGCGCGGATTGGTCCACCACCGTCGCTTCGTTCACCGCGCCGACGTCTTTGTGCGCGATTAGCAACCTTCCCAATACGGACACCACCGCCGATCTCAACGAATACGCGTCCCCGTCCAAATGCGCGATCAGCAAAGACACGTTTCGCATCGTCGTCTTTGGCATGCGATTGGCAATCTCTTCCAAAAAGTTCCCGACGTTTCTCACCCCAGCCGCATCAGTCAACTGCCTTCTCTTGTATTCTCTCGGATCGACGCCTCCGACTTCTCGCAAAATCGCCGCCGCCAAACGCGCGTCGTCGTATCGGTCCGCCGCGTCTCCGCACAAATCTGCAATCGCAGTCGATAAGTGGTCGTGCTTATTCAAAATGTGCAGCAATGCAGTCACGACGTCATCTAGCGCACCCCATTTACTGGCAACGGATCCGACCATTTGATACGTCGCGCGTTTCGTCACCTTTGATTTCAACGACGTCGGATTCTCCAAACTCGCCGTCGCGACGTTAATGAACAACCGACAAAACGCTTGGTCCACTGGTTTCGGTCTGAAAACGCGATATAAGTCCACGTCCAACGCGCCGTTCATGACGTGCGTCGCGCGTTCTCGTTGCTCGTCCCACTTCCACTCGACCAGCTGCCCTTTCTTCGCCAAGTTGGACTTTTTCTTCGCGCCGACTTGCTTCTCGACGACCCCCATCGCTTGCGCCTCCTTCGCTTCTTCTTCGCACGTAGACATAACTTCCGCGAGGAAAAAGGAGTACGCCTTCAGAGCCGAGCGCAACGGCGCCATCTCTTCCTCCTCTTCTTCCGACGCGTTCCCGACGCACAAAGCCGTTATCGAAGCGCTCAAAACGCTCAAATTCGCGCACAAACTATCCAACACTCTCACGCGCAGCATCGTCGGTAAACTTCGATAATACTTCACCAAATGGTACACGTCGTCGAATATCTCCTGGTCGAGCAACCTGCTCGGTTCGTTTTCGGTCAGCTCGAAGCACACGCGTTCGACCATCTCGTTCGCGCCGTCCACGTTGAACTCTCCATCGTCTGCGTTTTGGATTTGATACGCGTGCGGTTCCTCCTCTCCTCCCTCTTCTGACAAAGAGGTAAAGTTTGTCGGTAATTCAAACTCCTTCATGATTACTCTCCGTCTTCTTTTATACCCGCCTGTGCGCGCTGTGTTCGCGTGTATATATATATATGTGCGTATGACGAGAGAAAGCGCGCGCACTTTCTCAAACTGAAGAAGAAATCTTTTTTCCTTCTTTCCCCCTTCCGGTTTTTTCTTTGTGTTTAATTTAGGGTCTCAAACCCTAAATATTAGCGTTTTTGTTTTGAAACCTCCTTCCTTTTCGGTTGAAGGTGGTGTGCAATGACTCATTTTTGAACGAGAGAGAGAAGAAGAAGGAGCGCGCGAAAGCAGAAGAAGAAGAAGAAGAAGACGCGAAAGTTCATTCCATTTTGCACAAACACAAAGCGCTCACGTTGTCGCCGCGCGTTCGTTTTTCTCTCGCTTTAACAACAAAACACAAGAGAGAGAGAGAGAGAGAGAGAGAGTTATAAAATCAAAATTCCAATCGAGAGAGAAAACACACGCACAACGCACATAAAAACACAAAACAAAAATGGTCGCGACTTCGGCGAAGAAGAAGAAGGTGAATTACAAGGAAGACTCCTCCGACGACGACGAGTACGACGAGAGCGACTCGGAAGACGACGTTCCTCTGGCCGCGCTGAAAGGGAAGAAGAAACCAGCGGCAGCTAAGAAGGCAACGCCGGCGAAGAAGAAACCAGCGACAAAAACAACGACACCAGCAAAGAAGAAAGCGACTGCACCGGCAAAGAAGAAAGCACCGGTGAAGAAGAAACCACCGGCGAAGAAGAAAGCGGCGAAGAAGAAGAAGAAACCAACATCCACATCGGACGCGGCGACGAAGAAGAAATACGACCTGGTTGGGCAGAAGAGAGACCCACCGGACGAGGAGGATTCTCTGAGGAAGTTTTACGTCTCGTTACGCGTCCAACGGCCGGATTCGATCATGGCGGAGGTGTGGTTGATGGAACACGGTTTGTTAGAAGACGCCAAGGCGCAAGAGAAGGCGCACAAGGCGTTTATGAAACGGAAAACGGCTCCGAACACGAAGAGTTCGATCGCGGGGACCGTGCAACCGAGACGATATTTGGACGAGATTAAAAACAACGCCGCCACTACTACTGCTGTTAAAAAAGAGACCTCTTCGTCGCCGGCGGCGGCGAAGGCTACGAGCGTAAAAACGGAACCGACGAACAAGCCCGCGTCCGCGGTCAAGCGAGAGAGAGAAGAAGAGGAAAAAAAAATGGAGTCATCGGCGATGAAGAGAGCTAAAGCGGAGCGAGACGAGGAAAGTTCCGACGACGACGTTCCGTTGGCCAAGTTAGCCGCCCAAAAGGCGTAAATTATTTTAACACGTCGTCGTCGTGTATTTAGAGAATGAGCACACAAATGGAAAAAAAACGCTTCGAAGTTGCACTCTTTTCCCCAGAAAACGACGGTGACGTCGTAGTAACACACACACCACACACACACTCATACAATTCACGAATTATAATGGGTAAATCCGAAACCTATCTCACCACCTTCGACATCTCCGCGGTGGAGTATTTCGATTTAATGCTCGATGCGTCCGTGCAAGAAGAAATACACACCGCGAAAGATGGATTACGAATGAGCGTGTGGAGAGCGTCGGATGGGCCTTTACTCGGCGTCCCGAACGGCGTCTCCCGAGTGGTGTTCAGCGAACCAGACCTGAAGATTCCAAAGTTTTTGAAGAAGTGGGTGCAAAAAGCGCAGAGTTACAACGAGTATTCCGATTTTTATCCCCCTCGTTACTGTTCTTCTTCTTCTTCTTCTTCTGGTGAGGACGACGAGAAGGAAGGAGGAGAAGATATGGTTGGTGGCGTTAGTCGACGCGGGGGTCGAGCGACGACGGCGAGCAAGCGCAAATGCGTCGTCGTGCCGCACGTCGGGGCGAACAGAATGACCATGACGTTTACGGAATACTACACGGAGCACGAGGAATCGACCTCGCAGAATCCGAAATGTTTAGTTCGCTCGGAAGTGTTCGTGGAAGTGAGAGCGCCGCTGATAGGGAGGAAGATGGAAGAGTGGATATTGAACACGTCGAGAGAAAAAGTGGAAGAACGAGACGCGTTCGTGCGACGGATGTTAGAGAAGAGCAAAGCAAAGAGAGGGAAAAATAGAAAGGAGAAGAGTAGCGGCGGAAAGAACGAAACGTGGAGGAGGAAGTTTTATAGCAGTCAGTGGTTCGAGGAAGACTCGGCGTTGGAAGAGTCGGTATCGGAGGAAACGGTGGAGGAGAAAAAGAAGAGAACGAGTAAGAGTGGTAGTGAATTGAAACTCTTGGAGAGTTTAGAATCGTTCCCGATCGCACCGAAAAAGAAGGTATTACGACGAATATTTTCGGCGCGCGATTTAGCAATTTAGCGCAGAGCACGCGGAGATTATTGTAACGTAGTATTGTACTTTTGCAGCATGTTCTATTTTTATCATCCGCGATTCGCAAAATAATTTTTGCGCGTCGTAAGCAAGCGGACCGGATTCCTATCCTATACCACTAATTCTAGGCTAAGAACTATCTATCGAGACGTAGAAATCATTCCATATCGACATTTCCATCGCACGTGTCAAAGTTATTCATCCAGTTCACATACTTGGACTCGACGACGTTCACGAGCACATTGGTCTTCTCTACCACGTTCGCTTTGCGCTCGTCGGCGGTATCGTTACCGCCGGCCAATACGGGTAACTCACCGTACCATTGCGCGACGGAAAGACCTGATAAACAGTAACACGTGTGATAAAAATCAGCTGATTTACCAGGTTTATCTCTTAATCCACCTTTTTCGCTCTGACAACATCCTAAAATCCAACCCTGTAACGCTCTGGCGTTGAACGATAAACGCGTGCGACAGAGTGGCTTCTTTGCATCGTCGACGTCGTCGTTGTTCATTTCGTTCGGCAATTTGTTTTTTTCTTTCAAGTTGAACATCTCCGCCGCAGTATCGCGTAAAGCTCCGAGAAATAGACTTTCATCGCGATCATTATCATCGTTACCCGTGGAAGTACCAATCGCACCATCGTCAGCGTCCATATCGTCTTCGCCTCCTTCCCCAGAAATGGGTGCAACGCCCGTCAAATCTTCCATCGTTCGCTCTTCGAACATCAACGGCTTCAAAACATCTCCACCTCGAACCATCTCTAAAAGAGGGAAACTCGCGCCTATCCAAAATGAATAACACCCGTCGCATAATTTATTCGTCCTCCCGTTAAACCCACCTTCCACGCCGCACTGGCGATGCACCAACCACTCCTCGAACGCGTCGAAATCTATTCCAAATCTATACCCAGCGTTCTCCTTCTTTTTCTTCTCGACTATATCGCACAGCGCTAAAGTCGCAATACCACAGTACGCGTACCCACCGTGCGCTTCTGCTCCAGGCTCACCGGCAAATCCTCCCTCGTGCGTCTGACATTCCGCCACGTAATTCCACACCCCTCTCGTCAACTCATCATCCAACACCTTACACAAATGCGCCACCGCGAGCGCGCAATACGAACCTCTCAAGTCGCTCTCCCCATCGATGTGCATCGCAAAACTCCCCACGACTAAATCTTCACCACCGTCTCTTCGCGTCGTCGTCGTCAACGTCTTCAATCGCATCAACCACGCTCGCAGTTTCCCGACGTCCACAACCGCCATCGCCTCTTTCGTCCCGATCGTCACCAACGCGCTCATCGCCGCGTACGTCGGCGCTAAATGCGCCAACTGCCCCGGCCCACCGCCAAATCCGCCGGATTCGTGTTGGCACGAGCTCAAAAACTTGACGACGTCTGTTTGTAAATCTTTCTCCAAATCGAGCTCGCCGAGCACTCCCAACGAGTGCACCAGCCAATACACAATCCACGTTCGAGAACTGTTCAAAGATACGTACGTGGGATGCAAATCGCGAATGTTCCGCAAGCAATACTCGACGTGTTTGCTTCGCTCTAACGCGAAAAAAGCGGAGGACGAAGAAGACGACTTGCGCGGGGCATCTTGATCATTTCCCTTGTTCTCGTCGTCGTCGTCGTCCTCTTTGTTTTTCAAATATATCTCGCGGATGGTTTCTTCCAATTCGGTTTGCAAGATGGTCGTTTCGGAGTGTTTATATTTGAAATCTTCGTCGTTTTCGAAAGATGAAGAAGGCGCGAACATGCACTGAGATTCTTCTCGAGCGCGGTCGAACGCGCCGCTGCTTCTCGTCTTCATTTTTTAAACGCACACTTTTCTTTCGTTGTTGTTTGGGGAATTTCTCGCGCATTTCTCAGTAGGGGAGTGCACAGGTAAAAATAGGGAAAAAATGGGATTTGATGCTACTACTCTAATGACAACGTGTGACTCTCGAAGCTAACGACTATACTATACAAAAACAAAATTGGGCGAGGCATCATTCGTTCAAAACTTCTCGAAGACCTTCTTGAAGTATTCCACGCTGACAAACCGGACGACGTTTAATGGCACCTGTCTCGCCGTCGTGGGGACTAAACCTTTATAGAGCGCGCCGACGCCTTCGCTCCGAACGGTTTTAATCAAACAATCAAACGTTCCGCTGTACGGCATTTTCCCCGTTTTCTCGTCCACTTTCATGCTCATCAATCTCGATTTGGCTAAATCAATCGGGTTCGAGGTCAACGCGGCGACGACGCCGGCGGCGAAACTGGCCATCGTTTGCGTGACTAATCCGTTTCCTAAACTCGGCGCGACGTCTAAAATCGTGTTTTTACTCTTGTCGTACACGGCCATCTGCGAAGCGGTTACGATCATCGCTCGGTTCACGGTCGGTCCAGAGCCTCTCCAAAGCGCGAATACGCCTTCATCTTTCGCTACTCTAAACATCGCGTTCAAACCGTTCGTGTAATTTCTCCGCAAATGTTCCGGCAACCTCCCGTCCGCTTGCATCCTCACCATCGCTAAATCCGCCGGGTTCCCGACGACCGCGCCCATCGCGCCGGCGCCTATCCCGCACGCCACGAACTGATAAAACGGTAAACTCTCGTCCGCACTTAAACTATCCCCGTTATATTTCCTCATCGCTCCTTTCAAAACGTCGTACGACCCAAACTTGGTCCCTATAAACGTCGCCTGGCGCAGCAACGACGCCGATAAACCTTTATACAAGCCAAAAGCGCCCTCTTTGCTCAACACCATCGCCCCCGTGCGAAACATTCCCGGCGGCTTCTTCATATTCGCACCACCACCACCAACTACGGCAGACGACGACGACGACGTGGACGCGCACTCCCCGTACAATTGCATCCGAACTTTGACTAAATCGATCGGGTGCGTCACCGCGCCCGAGGCCATCGCCCCGAGCGACCCGCTCGCGAATCCTTTCCACGCCGCAGGTGGAAGAGGCGTCGTCGTCCTCGTCGGCTCTTTTCCTCCACCCATTTTGTTTTTTGTTTTTCGTGCTTTTTGCGTGACTTAAATATGTGTGTGCCTTTCTGAGAAACTCTCTCTCTCTTCCTCTCTCTCTCTCTCTCTTTACGTTCGTCCGTTCAGAGAGCGCAAAAAGCCTGGGGAGGAGGAGGGGGGTTGCGGACGCGCGCGAGTAATAATAAAAAGTGTTATATGGCGTTGTGCGGATGGATTATCCATTAACTTTTTATTAGTCTATTGTTTAGGGTTTCACTCCTTTTGTGTCCAATTTTCCCCTACGTAGCTCCTCTGCCCCTCACTTCGATTGGACGCCAACACGACAACCCACACGACGCAAAACGAGCGACAACAAGGAGAGTCTTACGATTTAAAACGCGAGGAGACTCTCGTGGGAAGAAAGCCTACCGGTTGGCGGATCGAAGTCCCTTTCTCTCTGCTGAATATTTTTTCGCTTCCGTCTCGTCTTCTTCTCAGAGGTTTATCAGAGGGAGAGTTCGCGAGAGCGAAAGAGAGAGAAAAAGAGAGAAAGGTGAAACAAAAAGGCTCGATTAAAAAATAAACTCGGAAAACATAAACGCGTGTGCGCTGGGGGGAACACCCGCGCACTGAAATTACCTCCTCTTCTCTCCCTTCGGACGCGTGCGTACCGCTACGACGCGCGAGGCCGAGTTTGATCTTTGGTTTTTGCGGCTGTACATAAGGACGCACGTGGTAGAGAAGGGAAGGGTAGTTTCGAAAGATTTTGCCACGAAAAATATAAACGCGCGCGCTAGAAAACGCAGGCGCGCGCGCTTTCGTGAGAGGGACGAGGTGCGATACATATATGGTATACCGGTATATGTATATATATATGTATGCGCATTCGTACATCTTTCTTTTGTGAGCGATGTTCGCAATAATCAAAAGGAAGCCGGCACGCTCAAGACTTCGCGGGTCGGTATGTAGAGTGGAAGTCAATTCTCTGCCGCCAACTGGCTCAAAGCCATGCCCAGAGCAGTCCTAAGTATCACACCCCTGGCTGGGAATCACAGTAGGGGACTAGGATAAAGAATGAAAAATCCTTTGAATCGAAGGGAATTCGGAACGTTTTCTGTTATTTTGTTAGCGTTCATTCCGGGTGCACACGGTGTTTTAAAAGTCGTGAGAAGGTTTGCGAGAGCTATCATAAACAACGGCAAAAGTTATGCACTTATTGGTGCATAGCTGCTGTTGGGCCGCTCCTTTTTGCGCGAGCTCGGAAGTTGTCGCCTTCTCCGCATCTATTCTCGATGGAAAGCTTTCCTCTTTTTTTGGAAAGGGTCTCCTCGGTTTAGAAAAAGTGCGACTGACAAATCCTCGAGCGAGTTTTCATGTTTGCGCGGAGAGAATGCACCGACACTGCTCTGCTTCTCTCCCGTGCGAGCGGAGTTTTTTCGCTCATAGGTAGATATTCGTTCATTCGAGCTTCTTGAGAACGCCTACTTGGCTGCTCAAGTATGCGAAGCGATTATCTAGGATGTGTTGGCAATATGTTCTTTAATTTGAACGCGGGCGACTACGTCAGCTAATATATCCGAATCTTTATTACAGTAGGCATTTTTTACGCGCTTCTTCTTTTACTCGTATTGCGTGACACGCATGAATACACCGGTATTTTTTTAAGGCGAAAGCAAAGACGAACGTTGATGCCCCCGAACGTTCCACAAGAGCGCGTCTTTCATCGCCCGAAACCAATCCATATTCTCACTCGTCCTACACACGCTCGCGATTGGATACTGCGCGCACCTAATAACTAACGTCTCTCCTCTTTTCAACTCCGCGTGATTCTTCCCGTCAAACGCAGCCCACGGCGCTGCTCGCGCATCTTCTGGCACTCGCACCGTCAGTACCACAGAATCCGGCAAAACGAGCGGACGAAATGAAAGACTGTGCGGACACACGGGCGTAAAACACATGGCAGAGACGCCGGGATGAACCATAGATCCACCCGCGGCGAGACCATACGCCGTAGATCCCGTCGGCGTGGACACGATGATGCCATCCGCGAAAACTTTCGTCAAAGGCGAACCGTCCACGGCGACGTCTAACTCGACTAAAATCGCCGAAGGACCTCTGTCGACGACGACTTCGTTCAACACGGACTGTTTACTCTTCTCCTCGCCGTCTTTATCGAGTATCTGAGCGATCAAACGCGTGCGTAAAGAGACGCAAAAATCACCCGCCACGACGTCTTTCAACGTCTCACGAATCTTTGATTCTTTAAACACGGTGAGGAAACCAAGAGAGCCGAGCGCGAAAGCAACCACTGGGGGACACGATTTCGGGAACAGATTGGACACCCACAAAAACGTCCCGTCGCCGCCGAGAACGACCACAAAGTCTATGATTGAGCTATACTCCGCGGCGCTGTTGTAATTGTAACTAAAACTACCAGCACCACTGTTCATCTTCTTATTCTTCTCCGCGACCTCCGTCGATGTCGATGGTTCTGCTTTCTTCCACGTCTTTAATTCTTCCCTAAACTCCAACGCCACGTTGTTTTTCTGCCTCTCCAACTCCTCTGGTTCCATCCACACGTTCACATCTAAACCTCGCAACGTCTTTACCACGAACGGCAACATCTCGTCCGTCTTATAATCCGTAGGTTTCTTCACAATCAGCGCGTTCTTTGGCTTTTCTTTCCACGTAAATTTAGAGTGCGGCGTACCGTGCTGCCTCACTCGAATGGTTCTATCTTTTGGCGCGATTAACTCGCACCCGTCGTCGTTACACATCAAAAGCTCAAACGGGACCTTCTTCTTCCCATCGTTCATATGCATCGCTACATCGCTCAAGGAACCCGTCGACTGTCCTCCTCCCCCTCTCCTCGCTGCCGCCGCAGATAGGGACGATTCAGGAGCCGCCGACGCCCTTCGTCTCTCTCTCGCTTCCTCCGTGTCCTCTTCTTCCTCTTCCATTCTAATCTTCTTTGCCAGTAAGCGCTCTAAAACCTCCATGTCTTTTCTCGATAACGTCTCCTCGCCGTTGCTGTTTCTACCATTCCCACCATTCGTATCGTTCTCATCTCCTCCTCTCTCTCTGTTATTCGTCAAAATCAACTTTTGCGACTTTGTCCTCGCCGTCGCGAATTCGTCCGAAAAGTTCTTTCTCATCGAGTGAATCGCGCCGTCTTGATTTTGCAACAGAAACCTGGACGGACTGAACGATTGGCCGCCGAATAAAGCGTCCTCCTCTTCAAAATCTTCCTCTCGTCGTCGTTGCTGCTCACACTCTCTCGCGCCGCTCGTCGATGTCGTCGTCGTCGTTAAAAGCGACGGCAGATGAAACTCCTTCTCTAACATCACTTTCCGCAATACGCGAAGCAAGAGTTCGTTTTCACTCGCCAGCGCGGTTTCCTTGTCCTCGTCTCTTTGCCTCGTTTCTTCGTGGCTGTTGGTATTAGTGACGGAGGAAAAATCGCGAGAATATCGCTGGCGCTTGAGCGCGTCGAGCGCCTCCTCGAGCGTGGCGATGTGCGAATCGATGTTCGAATTATCCGCGCCGCTCATGGTGCGTGATGTCTCTCTTGTGAGGAATTCTCTTCTTCAAATGCAAGCGTTTTCACGAAAAGAAGAACGAAGTTTAAAAGCGAATACGCACGTTTTGTTTGAATATCTCCAAGAGCACTACGCGCGAGCACTACACTCGCGAAAATAAATACCGTTATCTTTACTATAAATATGCTATGAACGATGCTATTTTGATGACTTTTTACTAATACGCGTTTAACGCGTTATGCGTCGCGCGAGTCTTCCTCGCTACTACCACGCGTCGTCGTCCGAGTCCGAATCGTCGTCGAACGCGCTCTTCTTCCTCTCAAACGTAATGCTCCCAACCTTCGTCTCTCCAATCCCGCTCTCCGAAACGGTGCTCAGCATATCTATCAGCATCTTTTCGGAGACTTTCCCCAGTTTACCTTGCCTCGCGGCGTTTATGATGGTCTGTTCCACGCCTCTCGCCTTCTCCGGTTTTACCAGTTTTACGCGAGCGAGTCGTTCTCTCGCGGACGGGTCTAAAATCGCCGCTAAAAACGCCTGTCGTTCTTCCTCTCTTTGCTCTTCCAACTTTTGCCTCTCGGCTTGCTCCTGGCGAGAGGTTGGGGCGTTCGTTAAGTCTGCGTTTGCTGCTGCGGCGGCGGCTTGCGCCCTGAGCTGTTGCTCGTCCTGTCGTGGTTGTCGCGAAGAAGAAGAAGAAGAAGAAGAAGAAGAAGATGTGAGCGCGCGGTGCGACAGTCAAACCAAAAGAGGAGAAGAGAGAAACCAAAGATGTATACATTGTGTATATCGCACGGGTAGTAGAAAATATAACAATCGCACGGCATAAAGACGCACCATTTCTCTCTCTCTCTTTGTGTGTGTGTGTTGTTTTCAATCTCTTCCTCTCTCTCTCTTTCACGCGCGCGCGTTTCGTTGTTGACGATGACGGTGTGTAGGGGATTTTTTCAACTGCGATTAGGGTTTAGGGTTTGACTGCGAATCCCTTTTTTTTGTAAGGGGTAAAAACACAACTTTTTTTGAAAAGATTTCGTTCCTCAGAAGGAGACAGACGCGCGCGCGTTCTGTGCGAGAGCACACAGAGATATTCATAGTTATACATATATATATAGAGAGAGAGAAAGAAAAGAGAGCGGCATCATGATTCCGAACGCTTTGCACAAACCATTTTACACGGTAATGCGCGATTTTACCCTCTTTTCTCGCTTTCGCATTTTTCCCCACACTCCTCTCGGAAATCCACTTTTTTCCTCTCTCTTTCTTCTTTCTCTCCTAATGACGAAGCTTTTCTTCTCGTTTCCGGGCCGAATGATACTCGCACTTCCAAAAAGGGATTGCAATGCGAGCCGATGGGAAACCAATCTTCCTTGTTTTTTGTCTCGCCGGATAAAGTGGTTCGACCGAATAAGCGACAGGCGTCTTCGCAGATGATTTTTGAAAACGAAAGTTCCCTATTAGGAGGAGGAGAAGGGGAGGAGAACGGGCTGTTGAACTCGTCGGCGAAACGAAGTCGGAAGACGCCGGTGAACGGACAGCAGACTCGATTTAGCGGTCATAATACTTATAATAACTTAGCCACATCGTCAGAAGCGATGCTTCAGCAGAGCGCGAAGAAAGCGTACGATAGACACGCCGCCATGGTTGGGATTCGCAGTCCGAGCATGGTTTTGACGTATCCGAGGATGGAAGCGACGGAAACGCAGGAGCATTCGAACGAATCATCATCTAGAGCGGCGTTGAACGAGAAAACTAATACCGCGAACGTGTACGTGCCACCATCGAAGAGAAACGCGCAACAACAAGTGCAGCAGCAGCAAGAGCGTCAGCAACCGTCGGGTCTCACGAGCATACCCGCTCCGCGACAAATGAAACGTTTTCCGGCGCCCAGAGCTTTGTAATAATGTCATATTTATATGTGTACAATTATAATAAACTATCACGTAGTTAAAACAAAAGAAACGGCACCGTCTGCAAAGTTCATCATCGCATCGTCGCTTCTCTCGTGCTCGAGTAAGTCGTCTTCGAGCGCATCAAAGGCGAACATCCAAGCCGCATCGCATACGCCGGACGCTATCGGGTAGGCGTACTCGTTTACTTTTTCTTTACTTTCTTCTGCACCCTCTGTTACGCTGGATGTAGCGACGCCGTATTTCTTATGACCAGAAAAACTTGGTGCTGGATCGACGGTCACGAGTTTCGGCATTTCGCTCGCTTCGTCGATGACAAATGTCAACTCCAAAAATAACGGCGAGCGCACCCGAGCGTGTTTTGCGAACGTCCAATCACCTATTACGTTCGATGCATCACTCACGTGAGAAAGAACCGCTTTTGCGACGGCATTCGTGGCGTTGAATAAACTATCCCTCGCATTTTCCCAGTTTCTAAAATCGCTTGCGAATTCGTTCGCCCACGCGTCGATTCGATCGAACGGAACCTCCAAAGCGTTTCTGTTGCCCAAGTCGCCTCCATCGCCTCGATTGGTAAAAAATCGAGCATTTTGCTCGTCGGAATCTACGTCTTCATCGAACAAACATTCACCTTCTTTTGAAGCGAACGAAACGATGAATCCATTGGAACGCATAATCACGTGACTCTGAGAATCCGCATTGCGAACGTTTGGTACGACAGCGACGACGGTTGAAAGCGAAAACTTCTTATCGTTCTTAGACGCACGTTTTGCTCTCACGATTTCTTGCGCGACCAGATCTGGGAACTGAAATTCTAACTGCTTTGGAATATCTTTAGCCATGCTTTGTTTTACATCGTCCCATGCATCGATAGCAGAATGAAGATGTTCTTTTGAAGTAGCCACGCACACTCGCTTCTCTGGAACACCCGCATAGGAGCGGCATCCGCCTTTCAACACGATACCGGGAGCGTTTTCTCGTCGTTCTTCTTCTTCGGCTGCTTCTACTGAGAGCCACGCGATATTCTCTCGGGTTAAATACAGCGTTTTCGGTGTGAGAACTTTCAAAGGGTTCATAATATTCTCGTACACATACATGACTTCTTCTAATTTCTTCCACTGCGTCGGAATAAGCTTGTGCATCGCGAGTTCGATGCTTTTGTAATACCCGGTTACGTCGAGCGCCAAGCCCACTTTACTCTCCGTCTCTCGCATGGATTTTCGAGCTTCAGATCGAAACATTTCGAACGCGCTTCGTAACATTTTGAAGGAATCTGCGTCGATATCACCACTCGTCACACCAACTGCTGCTTTGAAGAATATCGGTGTCACGCCACCGCCGTTTCGAAGTGAGAAATCAAACAACGCGGCTGGCTCGGCGTCGTGCCCGAGCGCGTCCAAATAATAGCCCAAAAGTAACGCCAAAATGGGATGTCTTTGCGGTTCTTTGAATTTGCCTTCTGGGCCGCCAGTATATGCCGCACGAATCATTTGTACCGCGTTCGTCACTTCACCGCGAGAGGTGCCCAGCAACGATGCCAGTGCGATCCAACTTTCGCAATTATCGAACGAGACATTAATCCCGGTTGCGTACGAAAGCTCTGCGATGTTTGGCACCCCGAGCGACTCGAAGCAGCTGCCTCGAAGCGAGTGCGCGATGAGGAAATTTTGTCCATACTTCAAAGCGTTTTGTATCGTTTCAATTGATCTCGCCACTTTCCCCAGACGCAAATACACGATGGCGACTTGGAAGTGTAACTGATAATACTCTGGTTCCATCGCGAGCGCTTTGTTGCACAAATCGAAATATTCATCGTACATCTCCTTCGTAATGTTTAAATCTCCTCTCGCGCTGCCATCCCCAGATTCTTTCGGATTCATGAGTTCCATCGCTCGATCGACTAATTCTTTCACTTTCGGATCTCTGTCTCTCGCTTCCGCGTCCAACTGCGCCTGATCGACGGCTTCATTTTTCTCCTCCTCGGTTTTGTTCTCGTCGCCTCGCGCTCTTTTCTTCCACTCGTTCGCCTCCTCATCGATCGACGCCAACTCTTCCATCTCTTCCATTTTCTCTTTTGAGGCGCGAATTTTACCGTCGAGTTCGTTCACAGCTGCATCGACGTCGTTCTCTTCGGTTTTATACTCTAAAATCTTTACCTTTGCGGTTTCGTACGACTCCGCGGCTTCCTTAAACTCCCCCAAAGCGTACAAAGCTTCCGCTTTCCGGTAACTGCCCTTGTGCCAAAACGCGTCTTCTTCTTCGCACAGAGCAGCAACTTCGAGCGCCCCTTTTTTCTCGTTCGCTCTCAACAGCGCCAACGATCGATTCGCCATCAAAGAAGCTCGATCTCTTCTTTTACCTTCTTCGTTCCTTCCTTCTTCGCTTCCGCTGATCTGCAACTTCTCCAACGCTTTCCCGAACCATCTCGAAGCGCGTTTGAAATCGAGCTTTACGAACGCCTCCGTTGCCTTCGTTTTCATCGTCAACCAATCGTCGTCGTCGTCGTTGTTATCGTCGTCGCTCTCGCCCCCTTCCTCGCATCTTTCACCCTCCTCGCCGTCGCCAACGGTAAGCGAAGGAGAAGAAGCGCGAGCGTTTTCCAATCTCGGTAACGCATTTTTCTCCATCTCTTCTTCTTCTTCTTCCAAAACGAGTCTCTTCGCGCTTTCGCTCGATTTCAACACGTCGTCGAAATCGGTCGGTCTCGGCGGTAGCAGCGGTTTCTTCGATCGTCTCTGCCACGCGTACATTATCGGTATATTTCCGGTTTCGCGGCGCCAAAAGAGAGAGAGAGAGATGGAAAAGAGCGCGTGATCTTTTTTTTCTCTCAGGACATGCAAAACGCAATGCGTTGCACAGAGAGAGAGAGTCGCGTTTAGGCGTTTTTTTTCTCTTTTCCCAAACAGCAAAAAGGAACCAAAAAAAATTGGAATCCCACTTTTCCCCAAAAAAAAGCCTGACGATGAAGCTCTCGTTCGCGCGCAAAGAGGACGCGATCCTGACCGCGTCCTCTTCCTCCTCTTCTTCGCCGTCGTCTTCTCCCGTTGGGGTTCTCGCGATTGGTCTGTGCGATATCGCCGGCGCCGGCGTTCGCGCGTTGCAAGCGCTCGAGTCTTCTCTCGTCGTCGGGGAAAAAAGGAGCAGCGCGCTTTTGGAGAAGAGACAGTTCGAGTTGAAGTTTACCAACGATAAAGGAGGTGATTTGATTGGGAAAAATGGAGGCAGCGATGATGATGGCGAGGAGGAAGAGGACGCGGCGCGCGAGGAAGACGAAGACGACATAAGCGCGTTGGAGCGAGCGATTTTCGTGAAAACGAGCGACGATGGTGATTTTTCTTCTTTTGCTCCTACCGCGAGTTTGGTGCAGTTTACGGATCCCAACGCGAATAACGCGGTCGTGCTTTCGTGCTTGGTGATTAACGTGATGGTACCAGAAATAGACGAAGCGAGCGTATGTTACGCGGTGGTGAGATTTGTGAGAGAGCATTTAGAGAGTTGCGTTGAGAAGATTGTCTTTTGCGCGGCGTTGAAGCTCGAGCGAGGGGTGGTTAAAGGCGATCCGGAGAAAGATATGTTTTGTTTCGGGAACGAGGTTTTTAAGAACGAGAAATTGACGCGATTAGATGAAAAGTCAACCATAGTTCGCGATGGATTGTTGAAAGGTCTCATATCTGGTTGTCGGTGTGCGTTTGGTAGTGAAAATGTTTCCGGGTTAATAGTGCCCGGTTTCGCCGTGCCGAGAGTCGGCGGGAGCGAGATGGAGATAGAGAGCGGTGAGACTGCGAATAGATTAGAGAAAGTAGTAGCAGAGTCGTTTAAATGCATTGGTATAAGTGCGAGTGGGAATGCAAACAACTTTAGGGCGACGAAGACGTGGTGGAAGACGAAAGAAGGCGCGAAATTTATGTCTTCGATGTTTATGTAAAATATAGGTTAGTGTGAAGAGGGGAGTAACTTCAACACACCTATTAATTTTTTTGGTGGTAGATGCACTAGTACTTGTACTTCACATACGCTTTAAACTCTAATATATCATATGCTTTGACTATTTCGGTGGTGGCGGCGGCGGAGGTGCGTTCACGGAATCACCAGGCGGAGGAATGAAATCAACGCCAGGCACGGGAACTCGCAAGACACCGGATTGCTGTGAAACCACCATTTGCGGCGGCATTTGCGGTTGTTGCATCATCATCATCATTCCCGGTGGGTTAACAGTGGGTGCCGCGTTCATCCCGCCCATATAAGCCATCTGCCCAATCGGAGGTTGCATCGGCTGCTGTTGTTGTCCGGGGAGTTGATGTTTTGGCACAAACCCCTCCCAAAGTTTCGACGCCGAAACCCCTCCACCTTCTTTCTCCTTTCTTTTCCTCTGTTTTGGATTCTTCTTCCTCTTGGCTTCTGCTTCAGCCTCGTCGTCGCTAAACTCGCCGTCATCGTCAACCTCCTCGTCGTTCGCCCCGCTGTTGTCGTACCCTTTCGTATACAATTTTTCTGGCACCAGTGTCTTCTTCATCGACCGCACGCAAAATATCTTCACGCCTACCGTCATCTTCTCCGGCGCGTTTTCGAGCTTGCACTTCTTCTTATCGTACCGCATGGTATACATCGGCTTTGTGATTGGTCCAAACACCTCCTCAACAAAACCTAACCCAACTCTCTCTTCCGAACACAACGGCGTGGTTTCGTCCAACGGCGCCTGGTTTTCCTTTTCGCTCGCGACGACGCACACGTCGCCGACGACGGAAACTATCTGCCCAACGAATTCAATCTCTTCTTCAGCACCAATCTCAGGCACGTCTGGCATCTCCGGAACGTGGTCTACTATTTCATTCTTCGTCCTCGGAGGCGAAACATTCGTCGCGTCTACGTCTTCCTCCTCCGCTTTTTCTCTCTCGTCCAGTTTCTTTAATATCTTTCAGCCAATTTGGAAGCTCTGCGGCGTCTAAAATTTCTTCATCCTCGTCGTCGTCTTCTGAACTCGACCACGACGACGACGACGAATCCCCGCCGTCTCCGTTCCGTCTCAGCTCGTCGCGCGCCAACAATTTCCTCGCCATTTCCGTCTCCTCTTCGCCAAACTCGTACCCGTCTTCCTCGTCTGACGATGATGATGATGCTTCTTCTTCGTCTTCTTCCCCGTTTTCCTTCTTCCCATTTCCACTCTTCTTCTTCTTTTCCTCGTCGTACACGCCAGCCGCTTCCGCAGCCGCCACGATATCCGCCGCAGGGAGGAAAGAAGGCGCGGTCGGTGCCATTCCTTACGGTCGTTTTTACGTGCCCTCTCTCTCTCTCTCTCTCTCTCTCTCGCGTCGCAGAGCGTAAGAGTCTCTCTGGTCCAGAGAATGTAACTGTTTGCTTTTTGAACAATTTAGGGTTTGCGTAAAAAAATTTTCCCTCTTTGTTTTTCCGACAAAACTTTTTCCCACAATTTTTTTTACACGACGACTCCCCCATTGGGACTCTTTGACGACGAAGCGAGTTTATTACTCTTAAACTTTGTAAACGCGCGACGCCAACAACTTTTAGCTGACTTGACGCACACACACACACATACACACTTTACTCTCTCTCTCTCTCTCTGGCGGCTCTTTCTGCGAGGAGGAGGAGGCGCGGTTTAAGTTGTAGTGGTTTTATTTGACTTTGAAATTTTTTTCTCTCTTCGCGCGGAGATAAAAAAAAAAAAGAAACCCGTTGGGGAAAACAGAAAAGAAGATTTAGAAAAGAAGTTTAACTTTGGGCGGCTCGAAGAGAGGATTCGTCCGCAAGAAGGAGCAGAGGGAGGAGGAGAAGTAGCAGAAGAGCTCGTTTTCTCTTTCCGGCATGTCGTCCGCGTTCCCGGGCTCGGAAGCCTTGCTCGACTTCTCGAAACCGTTCGACGTGACCGTCTTGGATGCCGTCGTCAACGCTTTTTACTCCCCAGGGGGTAATCCGCAACTGAGAGCCGAAGCAGAGCAGATCATGAAGCAGATGCAAGAGCACGAACACGCGTGGACGAGAGTGGATGGGATATTAGAGCACTCGAAGAGCTCGAACACGAAGTTTTTCGCGTTGCAAATCTTAGACTCCGTGATAAAGTTTCGTTGGGGATCGTTGCCGTTGGAACAGAGAGAAGGGATCAAGAATTTTATATCGAACTTGGTGATCAGTTTGTCCGGGGACGAACAGTTGTTTCGAAAGGAAAGAGCGTACGTGACAAAGATTAATAACGTGTTGGTGCAAATCGTCAAGCACGATTGGCCGCACAGATGGCCGAGTTTCATTCCGGATTTAGTCGGCGCGGCGAAAATGAGCGAATCGCTGTGCGAGAATTGTTTGAACATTTTGAAGCTCTTATCGGAGGAAGTTTTTGATTTCTCGAGAGGAGAGATGACGCAGGATAAGATTAAGAGTTTGAAGACGAGCTTAAACGCGGAGTTCGCGATGATTCACGAGTTGTGCGAGTTTGTGTTGACGAACTCGCAGAAGCCCGAGTTGATTTCGCAAACGTTGGTGACGTTGCATGCGTTTTTGACGTGGATTCCACTCGGGTACATCTTTGAGAGTCCTTTGTTGGAAACGTTGTTGAGATTGTTTCCCAACCCGACGTATAGGAACGTGGTTTTGCAATGTTTGGCGGAGATTGGGAGTTTGCTCGTCGACGCGCAATACAACGGGAAGTTTGTCGCGATGTATACCGAGCTCATGAACCATTTGGCGACGGCGTTGCCGAGGAACACAAACATCCCGGATGCTTACGCGAACGGATCAGACAACGAGCAAGCGTTCGTCCAAAACTTGGCCATTTTCTTCACGCAGTTTTTTAAGGCGCACGTGAAGCTGCTGGAAACCACTCCGGAGTTGCAAAGCAGCTTGTTGAACGGTTTGGAGTATTTGTTGAACATTTCGTACGTGGACGAACCGGAAGTCTTTAAAGTGTGTTTGGATTATTGGCACGCGTTGGTGTGCGACTTGTTCCAAGCGAGCGATTCCGGGGCTGGTTCTGGTGGTCAAGATGGTTTCCCGAGTGCGGCTGATTTCACGTTCGGCGCGCCCGCGCAACAAAACGGCTCTTCCTCTGGATCGCAAAGACGCGCGTTATATTCCGCGCCGATGAGCAAGCTGAGAATGTTGATGATTTCGAGAATGGCGAAACCCGAAGAAGTGTTGATCGTGGAAGATGAAAACGGAAACATCGTTCGCGAAACGTTGAAAGACAACGACGTTTTGGTTCAATACAAAATAATGCGCGAAACGTTGATTTACTTGGCGCACTTGGACCACAAAGATACCGAACAACAAATGTTGGAGAAATTGAGCAATCAATTAAACGGTCGGGAATACACGTGGAATACGCTGAACACGTTGTGCTGGGCAATTGGAAGTATTTCCGGTTCCATGCAAGAAGACCAAGAGAATAGATTTTTGGTTACGGCGATTCGAGACTTGTTGAACTTGTGCGAAATCATGCGCGGGAAAGATCACAAGGCAGTCATCGCAAGTAACATCATGTACGTCGTCGGCCAATACCCGAGGTTTCTCAGATTACACTGGAAGTTTCTAAAAACCGTCGTGAATAAACTGTTCGAGTTTATGCACGAAACCCACCCTGGGGTGCAAGACATGGCGTGCGATACGTTCTTGAAAATCACCATCAAGTGCAAGCGCAAATTCGTCATCACGCAAGTTGGCGAACACGAACCGTTCGTGGAAGAGTTGTTGAGAGGTTTAACGAACACCATTCGCGATTTGGAGCCGCATCAAGTCCACATCTTTTACGAAGCCGTCGGACACATGGTTTCCTCGGAACTGAACTTGGCGAAGAAAGAGGAGTACGTGCAGCGATTGATGACTCCGCCAAACGAAACTTGGAACCTCATCATGACCCAAGCAAGGCAATCAAGCGAGAGTTTGAAGTCGCAAGAGGTCATCAAGAACATCTTAAACATTTTGAAAACAAATACGCACTGCTGCATTTCGCTTGGACAACCATTCCAAAACCAAATGAGTTTAATATACGGCGATTTGTTGAATGTGTACAAACTTTACTCGGAGTTGATTTCAGCCGCCATCGCGGAAGGCGGACCGTACGCGTCAAAATCCTCGTTCGTGAAACTCACTCGCTCGGTGAAAAGAGAGTGTTTGCGATTGATTGAAACCTTCGTGGAAGGGTGCGAAGACCCGCACTTGGTGGCACAACAGCTGGTCCCGTTAATGTACGATCCAATCTTGGGCGATTACGCGAGAAACGTACCGGATGCGCGTGACGCTGAAGTCTTGTCGTTATTCGCTGCCATCGTGAAGAAAGTGAAGGGCGCGATGATTGACGAAATCCCGAAAATATTTGACGCGGTTTTTGAATGCACGCTAGGGATGATTACGGTGAACTTTGAGGATTATCCGGACCACCGTTTGAAGTTTTTCTCGTTACTTCGTGAAGTGACGAACCATTGCTTCCGCGCCATCGCGACGTTATCTCCAGAGCACTTGAAGTTGGTGATTGACTCTATCGTTTGGGCGTTCAGACACACGGAAAGAAACGTTGCGGACGAAGGATTACACTTACTTCTCGAAATGATGAAGTACTTCCAGATGTCCGAGTTTTGCAACGCCTTTTACCAATCCTTCTATCTCACGTTGTTGTCTGAAATTTTTGCAGTGTTGACGGATGGGTTCCACAAGCCTGGGTTCAAGTTGCACGCTTTGTTGTTGCAAAACTTGTTCACCGTCGCGGACTCGCCGGAGAGATTGACGGCTTCGTTGTGCCCCCAAGAAAAACAAGGCCAATATTCATCTAACGCGCACTTTATCAAAGACCACGTGGCGACGTTATTAGCCGGCTCGTTCCCGAACATGTCCGCGGGCGACGTCGAGCGATTCGCGAGCGGGATGATGGAGTATAAAAGCGATTTGGTACAGTTCAAGAACCACTTGCGCGACTTCTTAGTCGCGAGTAAACAATTCTCAACCGCAGATTTCGCCGAAGAAGAGAAAGCCAGGTTGGCAGAGGTAGCCAAGGAACGCTTAGCGCAGGTTCCGGGGATGATTGCGCCGAATGAATTGAACATGGACGACGACGAAGATTGAGAAAGAAAACTGATGCGGCAGCGCAGCTTCACATATATATACTACGAACTAATAAGAATAAAAAGAAGATTGAATAATAAATAGACACTTGCTAAATACTTCTACCTGGTACGGTATACATAAATACTAATATACAAACTAATTCACAACACCTTATCGTACTTCTCTATCAAGTGTTTTGCGGCTTCGTCGTATGTCTTCTCCTCTAAATTTTCTAAGAACAACTCGTCAGCACCGCCTTGATCAGCCCTTTTCCTCTCGCCGCTCTTTTCATCGAAATCGTTCGGTCTCGAGCGTCTCGACGCTTGGTCGTACGCTCGATCGTAATGATGAACCAAAATCTCCTCAACAAACTGATCCCATTTCTTCTCCGCGACTAGACTTCTCCATTGATTGACCCGTTCATTCCCGACTCTCTTCTCCAATACTTGCAATTTTTCCAACAGTCTCGGAACTTCCGTCGTCTCGAAATGCTCGTAATTTTGCCTGATCCATTTGACCCTGTGCTCCATCGGTATGCTCAATATTGTCGCTTTACCTTCACCCATTCTCTTCCAAGTCGTCGTCGGTATTTGGACTTTACCAATCATCGAAGACTCGCCTTCAACGAAAATAACTCTCTTCTCGTCAAACTTTCGCATCTTATGCGCCAACCTCGAATCGAACATCTTTTGACTCGGTTGCCCGACGAATCCATTCTCGGGATCTTCCCCTAGTACTGAACCTCTGTGTTCCGCGAACCGTTCTAAATCAATCACCTGCGCGCCTCTTTTTTCGAGCGCGTCCAACAGCTTCCCTTTGGCGCACCCGGTTTTCCCGGCGATGACGTGGAAATGAAACTTCGCCGCCTCCTCTTTGAGATACTTCAAAGTCGTCTCTCGGTACTTCTTATACCCGCCCGGAACGTAGGAAACGTCGAACCCGATTCTCGACAACACGTGCGCTAACGAAAGCGACCGTTCTCCGCCTCGAAAACAATACACGCACACCTTAGTCGTCTTCGGAAGATGCAAAAAATGTCGCTCTAAAATTTTACTCAAGTTCTCGCTCGTCAACTTCGCGCCCAACTTCTTCGCCTCGAACGGATCGACTTGGACGTACATGGTCCCGATTTCTTCTCTCTGCTTATCGGTCAACACCGGCGTGGAGATGGCGAACGGAACGTGGTCGTCGTTGTATTCCGAAGGCGACCGGACGTCGCACACCAAGTCGTACGACTCTGGGTCGAACTCTGCGCTATCCACCAAAGCTTTCTTGATGCGAGGACCGAGGTCGAGGTACTCCGGCGGGTAGGTGAAGTTATCCCTGCGAACTTCTTCCTTGGTATTCTCAGAGGAAGATGAAGAAGAGGAGGCCGCCGCGAATGCCGACGCTGTCGTCGTCGTCGTCGTCATCCTCCTCCTCCGCGACGGCACAAACACTCCTAGGTTGTTGTTGTTGTTGTTTCCAATTCTCGTGCGGTGTTTTGTACCCTTCTCTCCCGTCTTCGGGACCACCACCATTGCCATCCTCGTCGCAGACATCGCCGCCGCGGTCGCTGTCGTTGATGCTGTCGTCGTCGTCGTCGCAGAACAACCGCGCGCCAACATCAGCCGCAGCATGTAATAAATAACAAAAAGTGAAGAAGACAAGACAAAACCTCTTCTCAGGTTTTCAACAGAAAAACGCTCGCTCGAATTCCAGAAGCAATAAAAAATAAAAATAAATGTCAATGCCATCAAAAGATGAAGATGGGAAATCCTACACCATCGAAATCGACGAGGAGGATAAAATGGCAAATGGGAACGCGCGCGTGGTCGTGCGAGTGGAATGTTCGGCATGTTCTGCGAAAGGCGCGATGCCGAGGGAGGATGAAAAGGGTAACGTGGGGCAATTTTACGAATCTCAACTGACGGATGGAATGTTGTGCGCCGAGCACTACTTGGAGGAGTTGAAGACGCTGAACAATAATTACATCATGAAAATGGGGTCGAATTGGCAGGCTTGATTTGTGCGATTGTTAGTACAGTTGTAATGGTATTACTCGTCTTCGTCTTCGTCGTCTTCCTCGTCTTCTTCTAAATCTAAAACGATGAATCGGTTCGAGCCGATGCGCACGGCGGCTAAACCTCGGGAGGTCGAACATTCGATTGGGCCTAATGCGTTCGGCGGTAGGCGGCGACACTTGCGCTCGTCTTCGTCCTCATCGTCATCGTCCTCAGTAGCAGCCGCGTCGTCGGCGAGAACGAGAACGGCGGCTTTATGGCGATTTGAATTCTCGTCCTCCGACATGTCTTCTTCCGCTTCATCTTTGGGAACCAGTAGAGTGAGCACGCGGCCGTTCTTGTATTCTAGAGCGTCAAGGGGCTCGACGGTTTCGTAGTACAGCTCGTCGGCGTCGTCATCCATATCGTCGTTGGTTATGCCGAAGTTAGAAGCAACGATATCTTTACCAAACTGGCATCCGTTTCGAACCGCGTCTCGAAAGCTTTCCGGAACTGCGAGAGATCCGGAACTTATAAACGTCGCGTTGGCGCTCAACACGTCGCACTTCTTCGTTTGTTCGTCAGCGTCGTCGTCTATTGCTGAGCTGCAGCCAGGTGTCACGGAAGTTGCGATCACATTTCCTTCGATCGTACCGCTCGTTTCGCGAAGAAAATCTTCGTCCCACGTTTTCAAAAGCGTTTCTAAGCAGTCTCGCAAGCCGCCGTAGCGTATGCCGTCATCGTCGCCGTGTCTCGACAGCTGCATTTCCAATCGATCCGTGGATAATTCTGAACTTCGCCTAAGAGCATCCATCACATTTTCTACATTTGCTTCCGGTAAGTTCGGTACCGCTGCTAATGGTGCGCCAGTTTCCATGCGTTTCTGCGCACGCATTAGAAACGTGAATATGGCGCGATTCCTACTCCCAACCGTTGTACATGCCGTCGCCGCGTCGTGACACGCCAAACACGCCAACTCGACTTCGTCGCACAACTTATCCAACGTTTCTTCTCTAAGACCGAGTGGTTTTGCGTGTTTTTTCCACCTAGACAATCCTCTTAATTCTCGCAAGCGACTAAACGCCGCCGACAACGCCGGCGCAACCTTCCTCACCAAAACGTCGTGAGCTACGTTCGTCTCGTGGTCTAAGCGCCTCGCTCGTTTCTTCAACTCGTCCGACTTGCACCTAACGCCGAAAAAATCCTCTAAACCACGATCGATGATGCCAGTTTCGTACAACGACAACGCATCTTTACAAAAAATATCGCAAAACTGTGCGCGTAACTTCTCGTCCGCGATGATTTCACTCATGGACGTTTTCTTCTCGTTCGCTTCGTCGTCGTCGTCGCCTCTCAAGTAAGATGCCCCGGCGCTAGTTTTCGCTGCTCTTTTCGGTTTCTCCGTTACTATAAACCTTTGAAAATCTGGGTCAATCGACGAGATGGCAAAATGAACCACCGTGTGGTAAAACGCTGTGTGCAAAGCTTCTTTCCATCGTTTCGAAAGCGTCGCGACCGAGCTCAAACACGCGCTTAAAAGCTGACTGGTGTGCGCCGCGTGTAACGCAAAATCATACGTTGCTTTCACGCGATGCTGCGAAAGCAAATCAAAAGACAGCGTAGAGTACGCGTTGCCATTCGCGCGCGTGCAAATGGCGTTTTTTTCTTTCGATACAGACACCGCCTCCACCATCCCGGATTTTCCTTCCTCGTCTTTATTGTTGTTGTTGTTGCTATGGTTATTCATCGGTACTTTTTGCCAAAACAACGGAAACGCACCGAAACCAAAACACGCAACGTTTCCACTCACATCTCCGGCGACCAAAATATTCATTTGGCTCGGCGGTGCCTTATGATCTAAAATCTGGTCTCTGTTCCACGCCTGTTGGTCTTCATCGATTTCCCAGTGCTCCTCGTCCTCGTCCTCTTCGTCCTCTTCGTCCTCGTACAACGCGTCATCCTCTATCGTCTCCTCTGCGTCCACCCCTTTTTTCCGCCTCACGAACCCGAAACTCTTCCCACTCTGAATGCCGCTACTCTTACCGCCTCTCATCATCGCCAACGCGGCGTTTGATACGCTCAGTTTCGGCCGCGCGTGAAATTTGCTCGCCGACGAGTCGTCGCTAAACAGAAGAGTGCTCCCGGAAGTCGAACTCGATGTCGTCGCAACGTGGCTTCCGCTCCTCGCCAGCGCTTCAAACTCTTTCGTTAAGCACGTCGTCGTTCCCGACGCATCGCGTCCCCCGCTTCCAACTCCCGTCCAGCACAGCGCGGTTATCTTCCTTCCTTCTTCCTCTTCTTCTTCTTCAACCGAATCGCATCTCTCCGTCATTCGTTCCACGGTCCAGCTCGGAAACACCGCGCCTTCTCCACCAGTCGCGCTGTTCCCGTTCTCCACGTGAAACAACTCCACGTCGCCGTTCCTCCTGCCCACCGCTAAAATCTTCCCGTCTTCTCTCCACGTCAAGCACGTCGCCTCGTTCCCCGGGGACACCTGTCTCCACAAGCGCTGCCAGTCGATGCGGTGTAAAGACAGCGCGCCATCTTTCGTGCTCACCGCGACGACGTCGATGGTTGGGTTTATTTTTATCGACAGTATCGGCGAGTGGAGGGAAATGTCTTGGAGGACGACGAACGAGCGGCCGGATTTGGCCGTCGAGGAAGGTGCCATCTCTCTCTCTCTCTATCCGCGTTTTGGAGTTTTTCTCTTCTCTTTTGGAGTTTTTGAATTTTTTCTTGGAGGAAAAAAAACGCACGATTTTTCTTTTTCTTTTTTTTACGTTTTCTCGCATGCGACATTTGCTTTCGAGATAGTTTACGAAAGCGCCCGGAGGACGCGCGATGATGCTCGCCGTTTGCTGCTCGAAGATCCTCGAGGACGGACTGACTCTCGCCGTTTCGGCGTTGTTTTCATCGATCGCTTTTTCGATGCGTTCGATCGGGTTCGTGCTCTCTCGATCGCCGCACGTGTTGCCACTTTTCGTGCGGAAGGCGAGAGAGAAAGAATACGGTGAAATACGAGAGAGTCTTCTTCGGTCGGAAGAGGAGGACGTGGCGCGCGCGCCGACGCGTTCGAGGAGGATTAAGGTGGAGTTTGCGGTACCCAGAGCGGCGACGACGTTGGGAAAGGCGAGGGAGATTCGTTTCGTCGACGAGATGGACGAGGCGAACGACGACGAGGCGAGAGGTGCAAAGTTAGTCAGCGAGTTTTCCGTGTCGGCGAGTGTGTCTTTTCTTGCGGATGTCCCGAACGCGCCGCTTGAGAATACCATAGTTTTACTTAATTGTACCGGTGGGACTCAAGAAACGTGGTTTGCTTCTGGTATTGTCGAGGCTTTTTGTGAGAAAGAGAACTGTTCCGTGCTGACGTTGGATATGAGAGGTATGGGTATGGCGACGGATATCGTCGATTTCGACTCGCTCCGCGTGTTGGCCATGGATGTGATGGCAGTCTTACGAAAGGTTCAAGAAGATAAGAAGAGATATAAAATCGGTACTAAGACGCACATCGTCGGATATTCCATCGGTGCAGGCGTGGCTATGTGGATTGGAGTCCTTCTCAGCGCCAGACGAAGAGACCAGAGACTGACTACTCCAAAAATTGACTCGCTTTCTCTGTTTGGTTTTACCTCAAGAGGAGTGATCGCAAACAGAAAATTCATGGATCGAGTCTTCACGCGAGCTTTCTCTACAGAGATGTTCGTTCGCGCGTGCGGTATTCGTGGCTTCATCGGTCTCATGAGATTCGGTATTCGACCAAACTACGACGCGCTCGACGCGCAAAAGATGAAAGGCGATGACTTGCTCCACTTTACGTGCGATACGAACACCCTTGATGGATTCGCTAACCAAGTTAAATCATGGACGACGTTCGATTTGTCGCCCGATGAAGTCAAATCCATCGAAATTCCAACTTTAATTCTCCACGTCAAAGGCGACGAGTTCGCTGGCCACAAAGCCGAACAGAAAAGCGCCGACGCCGAAACGATGCCGCGAGGCGAGTTTCTCGAAGTCGAAGGCGAATACAGTCACTTATGGCCGTACGAAAGTCCCCAAAACTTCGTGGACGTCGTGTACGAGTTTGTTCAGAACCGAGCGTCCGCGAGGCGGTTGTAATCACACACGAGCGTGATCCAGGAAATTTTTTCCTTCTCGCTGTATTTTTTTTCTTTTCTTTTCTTTCCTTTTCTTTTCTTTTTTCGAACTCGCCGCCAAAACTTCACTTCAATTGTCCACTTGCGAGTAACAACAACAACAACACACTAACAGCAGCACAAAGTGGACAACGCGTCGAAATGGCAGGGGACGACGATGGCGTCGACGCGAACGCCATGATGCGGAACATGTCCAAAGCGGCGACCGCGTCGAACCTTCCTCGAGCGACGCGCGTGAAGAACAAGTCCGCAGCGCCGATCCAAATCACGGCTGAACAAATCGTTCGCGAAGCGAAAGAACGACAGGACGACACGTATATCGCGCCGAGACAAAGGATTACCAACGCGGAGGAATTGTACGAATATCGTTTAAAAAAGCGGAAAGACTTCGAAGATGTGATTCGGAGAACGTATTGGGACTCAAAAGTATGGACGCGATACGCGCAATGGGAGGAAGGCCAAGGGGATTTCGCGAGAGCGAGAAGCGTCTGGGAACGCGCGATTGATCAAAATTACAAAGAAGTTCCGGTCTGGATAAACTACGCGGAAATGGAGATGCGAGCTGGGTTTGTGAATCACGCGAGGAACGTGTGGGACAGAGCGTGCTCTTTGTTGCCGAGATACGACGTTTTGTGGTATAAGTTTACGCACATGGAAGAGACGATGGGCGAAATCGCGGCGTGTCGTAACGTGTTTGAGAAATGGATGAAATGGGAACCGAGCGAGTTAGCGTGGAACGCGTTTGTGAACTTTGAGATGCGATATAAAGAGTACGATCGCGTGAGAGATGTGTATCAGAGATACGCGCAGGTCCATCCATCGACGAGAGTCTTCGGGAAGTGGGCGAAGTTTGAGCAGTATCAGAAACACGACAATGAAAATTGCAGGAAAGTGTTCGAGGCTGGGATTGAAATGTTGAGCGAGGAGGAGGACGTTGACGATTTGTACGTCCAGTACGCGAAGTTTGAAGAGAAGAATCACGAGTACGAACGCGCGAGAGGGATTTATAAGTACGCGCTGACGGCGTTACCGAAATCGATGCACGATTCCATTCGCAAAGCGATGATGACGTTTGAGAAACAGTTTGGCGACTCGAAAGGCATCGAGAATGCAGTCGTAGAGAAACGAAGACACGAATACGAAAACTTAGTAGAAAAGGAACCGATGAATTACGATCATTGGTTCGCGTTTGCGAAATTAGAAGAGGAAAACGGAGAGTGGGAAAAAGTCCGGGAGGTGTACGAACGCGCGATTGGGAACAAACCGCCGGCAAACGAGAAGAGGTATTGGCGGCGATACGTGTATCTCTGGATCAATTATTTCCTATTCGAAGAGCTAGATGCGAAAGATTTCGATCGCGCGAGAGAGATTATGCGAGAGCTCTTAAAGTTGGTCCCCCACAGCGAGTTTTCGTTTTCGAAAGTGTGGATCATGGCTGCTAAGTTTGAGTTGAGAAGGAAAAAATTAGACGCGTTTCGCAAGATTATGGGTTTAGCCATAGGATTAGCTCCGAAACCAAAAATCTTTGACGCGTACATTGAGATCGAGTCGCAGTTAGGAAACGTTGACCGATGTCGATCGCTGTACGAGAAATCATTAGAATTGAACCCGAGAGATTGCGAAAGTTGGGTGAAATACGCCGAGTTGGAGAAGGATTTAGGAGAAACCGAACGCGGTCGGGCCATTTTTGAAATGGCAATCGAGCAACCTGCTTTAGACATGCCAGAAAACTTATGGAAGGCGTACATTGACTTTGAAATTGCCATCGGGAACAGAGTCGAAGCGAGGGCTTTGTACGAGCGATTGCTAGAGAAAACAGAGCACGTGAAAGTCTGGATGAGTTTTGCCAAGTTTGAAAACAAAATCGTCTTGCCGCCTCCCGAGGACGACGAGGAGTGGGACGAAGATGAAGAGACGGAGGCGGAAAGAAGAAAACGAGAAGAGGCGTACGTAAAGGAGACACCGACGGAATCGAAAGAAGTTCGAGAGCAAAACGCGAGAAAAGTTTTCGAACGCGCTTTGGAGGCTTTAAAAACGAACCAACCGGATGCGAAAGAGGAACGCGTTATGTTGTTGGAGGCCTGGAAAGTGTTTGAGGAAAACGCTTCTGGCGCGTCGAACGAAAAGAAAGAATTGATAGACGCCGTGGACAAAAAGATGCCGAAACGCGTCAAGAGAAAACGTCCGATGTACACCGAAGACGGCGAAGATGCCGGAATGGAAGAGTATTACGATTACGTGTTCCCAGAAGAGGCAGGCGCGAAACCAAACTTGAAGTTGTTGGAAGCCGCGTACGCGTGGAAAAAACAAAAGCAAATGGAAGCATCCTCGTAAACATACAAGAAATTTTCTTCTATATTCTTAGACATTGTTGTAGATTTCTATACATAATTTAATAATACATAGCGCAATGCAAGCTCACTAAAAACTAATCTCTCGAGTTCCAATGGTGCGACCACCAGTTTGGTGTTCCAAATTCGCACTCGGTGAATCCCTTCTCTTCTCCTCCTTCGACCGTTTCAATCGAAACGCCTTCGCTGACGTTTTCTACTTTCGCAAATCTCACCAACGCTAACCCAACGCCGCCGCCCCGAGAGGCGACGACTTTCCCAATCTCTTTACCGTCTTTTTTCGATATGACCGTGCCGTTCACTTTGACTCGTTTACTTTCATCGAAAACGACCGGCACGACGCCTTTCCTCACTTCGCCTTGAAACTCCGCTCTCGCCGTCGGCTCTTGCCCGACGTAACATCCCTTCGTAAAAGAGACCGCGTTTAAATGCGTCAACCTCGTTTCGGCCGGGAAACGATCGCCAAGTTCTAAAGACCCCTCTGGCACGCCATTCGCGTGCCTCCAGTGCGCGTACGCTTTTTCGTCCATCTCTACTTCTTCGTCCGTTTTCTTCGCCGCCGTTCGCGAGACTATCCCGCGTCGTCCTAATCCAAACCATCTCGGGTCCGCCGGTAAGAGCAGATTATCACCATCATCGAAAGGAGGAGGATGCACCACGCGCACGCTCATCTCCTCGCTCGCATCTTCCACGGAAACGTCCGACCGTAACTTCCTCCGCACTATTTGCGTCAACAAACTCTCCTTGGCGGTTCGACACGAATCAATCAAAATCTCACATTTCCCACCACCCACCGCGTGTAAGAACACGTCCGTCACGATTCGTCCTTTCGGCGTCAACATCGCCGCGTACAGTTCCTTCTTCTTCTTTATCACCATCGTACCATTCTCCTCCTCTTCGTTCAATCGATCACCATCTCTGTCGTTATTTAAAAGCAGCGCGTCCACGTCGTTCGTCAGCACGCCTTGGAGCAACTTTTTACAATCCGCACCGGTTAACCGCAACACGGCGCGCGACCGCGTCAGGAACACCCCAGAACCACCTCCACCTCCACCACTCGAAGAAGAAGAAGAAGAAGAAGAAGAAGAACTTCTCCGGGCGAAATTCTCCAGCGTCCGCGCGATCGCTCGTTCCAGAGCAGTAGTAGTAGTAGTAGTAATGGTAGTAGCAGTGGTGCTCATTTCGCGCGTCGTCGTCTCGCGCGTCGTCGTCGTCGTCGTAGCGCACAGTGGCCGAGAGCGCTTCACTTTTTAGGCCAAAACAGGCAAAAGAGTTCTTCTATGCATACGGGTCGCGCTGTGAAGAAAACTGGGTGGGTCTCTCCTGCCTTTCCTAAACCCTAAACCCTAAACTCCTGCACATCAGCGAGATTTTTGCGTGCGCTCTTCCTGCCGCTGTGAGAAAATAATAATTCTGCACAAAAAAGGATCGAGAGAGATAACGGGAGGAGAGGTTACACACACGCGTCTTCGCTCGAAAACAGAAGATCAGAGCGAGAGCGAGACAGAGAGAGCATCTGCCCGGCGCGTGGTGCAAAACGTAGCGAGACACGCACGCACGCACACGCGCTGCAGCAGCGGCAGAGTTTAGAGAGGTAAACTTGAATCTTGAGTGACAAAAGAGAGAAAAGAGGAGGAAAAAAAAACAAACAAAAAAAAGACAAAAAAATGAGCAAGCTGACGTGCATAAACATCACGCCGAAGTTTGTGCGGATACACCGAGGCGCCGCTGTTACTGCTACTAAACCGTCGTCGTCGTCCGGCACGATCGCGGCGGCTTCGCAGCAGCAGCGGCGGCGCCTTTTGGTGGTCAGGAGAGGAAGCGCAAATAATAAAAGTAATACTAATTCGACGACGAGTACGACGGCGACGACGAGAAGAGGGTCGAAAACGTCGAGCAGGAAATTTTTTTCGTCCTCTTCTTTTCCGACGAGCAGCAGCGCGCTGAGGGGGAAGTCTCGCGATGATTTTTTTCATCGCGCCAAAGAGTCGACCCCTTTGCGAGCTTTCGGCGCCTCTTCCTCTTCTTCCCCGTCGTTTCGATCGCGTCATTTAGCACCAACGACAACATCGTCGTCGTCGTCGGCGGCGTTTAATAACAAGAAGAACAACAACAACAGCAGCAGCAGCAACTGGCAGCGGAGGAGCACACGTTCTTCTTCTTTTCGATCGCGCGCGATTAACAATCCGTCGCAGAGCGAACAGTTCAGCAGCCGAGGGTTAGAGGAGGTAAGCAGTATAACAACGGAGAAAAATTCTTCTTCTGGGGAAATGATCGACCAAAGCTACGAACTGAACGGAGAAAACTTCGCGGAGCAAACGATCGCGACGCCGTCTGATGGGCCGATAGATGTTTTGCACGCGTCGGCGAAGCAGACGAAGAGTTGGCAAGCGGTGAGGAGAGCGGTGACGACGGGGCCGGTGCAATCGAACGCTTTAATTGGTGGCACGCCGTTGATTGACGTGACAAACGTGCTGAGTTTGAATCCGGAAAAGGTGAAGATTTACGCGAAGTGCGAGTATATGAATCCATCTGGGAGTATTAAGGATAGAATTGCGAGCTATATTTTGCAAGCGGCGATCGATTCGGGTGATTTGAAGGAAGGGATGACAGTCGTGGCGGCGACGAGCGGGAACACCGGGAGCGCCATCGCGGCGGCGTGCGCCATTCGCGGGTTCGATTATATCGTCATTACGAATAAGAAATGTTCGATCGAGAAAATCGACAGCATGAAAGCGTACGGGGGCACGGTTATTGTCGCGAAGAGTGGTGTGGCAGCGGACGATCCGGAGCATTATCAAAACATTGAGAACACGATGGTGAAGGAAAATCCGGGGAAGTACTTCGGCGTGAACCAGTACGACAACTTGAACAACGCGTTGGCGTACGAGGCAACTTTAGGGCCGGAAATTATTGCGCAAACGAAAGGGTTGATCACGCACTTTGTCGCAGGGTCGAGTACCGGTGGGACGTTGACGGGTACCAGTCGGTATTTGAAGAAGGTAAACCCAGAGATCAAGTCCGTGTTGGCCGATCCTCGAGGGTCGGTGTTGTGGGATAATTTCGTCAATGACGTGCCGGAAAATGAGTTAGTCGTCGGTAAGTGGGAGATTGAAGGTGTCGGTAAAGATTCTATTCCTGGCGTTTTGTCCTGGGACGTCGTCGATGGTGCGCAAAGAGGCGACGATGCGTCGAGCTTTTACACCTGTCGCAAAATCGCGAGAGATTTGGGTGTTTTAGTTGGAGGCTCCGCCGGATTAAATTTGCACGCCTGCGCAGTTTTGAGCGGTAAAATTGACAAGGGTGTCATCGTGACCGTCTTGCCAGACTCTGGGGTGAAATACTTGTCCAAGATTTTCAACGACGAGTGGATGAACGAGAAGGGATTCACCGGTAATGAAAGAAATCCGGAGGAAGGAGAAATCTATTGGCGACCAGGCGCGTTCGATCCGTGCACGAACCAAAAGAGTACCAGAATGTTCCCTGTCAACTCGTGCTCGTTACAAGACGACACAAGAAAGCAATGCAATGACGACGAGTTGAACCCGAGAGAACAAACGGAAGCGGAGTTGAGATTTTTGGAAGAGACCGCGGCGAGAATGGTTGAGTACCATCGCCAATCCGTAAAAGTTGGCGAAGAACCGGTGGTTTTGATGAACACTCCAGAAAGCATTCGAGCGATATTTTCCGAAGCTGGCGTTGGGATGACCTTTGAGGACCAAGAACCGGCGTGGAGCGAACAACAGTTGAGAAATGCCGTGACGGCTATCTTGCAAACGTCCGTGCGTTCGTCGTCGCCTTTGTTTTTGAATCAATTATATGCTGGTGTCGATCCGGTTGCGTTAGCCGGCGAATGGGTCTCCGCGGCGTTGAACTCGAACGTGCACACATTCGAAGTCGCGCCAGCGTTGACGGAAATTGAAAAGTCGTGCTTGGAGAAAGTCGCGCGGTGTTGGTTGAAAGTCAAAGCCGGTGCAGAGACGCCCGAACACGACGGTTTGTTCGTCCCGGGTGGATCGATATCGATTTTGTATTCCATATTACTAGCCAGGGACGTCATAGATTCTTCTATTCGCAAAGCAGGAATGGACAGAGACAATAAGTTGGTGGCTTTTTGCAGCGAAAACGCGCACTATTCGTACAAAAAGTCCGCCATCGTTACCGGTTTAGGCGAAGAAAACTTGGTAGCGGTGAAATGTTTACCGAACGGTGCCATGGATCCAGGCGCGTTGCGCGCGGCGATTGCCTCCGCCGTTGCTGCTGGTAAAACGCCATTCTACGTCGGCACGACTGCGGGCACGACTGTTTTAGGTGCTTTTGATCCATTCAATGAAATCTTTGATGTCGTCGACGAGTTTCAAAACGCCAACGGGAAATCGCAACGCATTTGGACCCACATCGACGGCGCGTGGGGTGGTGGTGCCATGCTTTCCAACGAGTACAATCATCTCATGAACGGCGCGGAACGCTCGGATTCTTTCTCCTGGAACCCGCACAAAATGCTCGGCATACCTCTGCAATGTTCGGTGTTTGTCTGCAAGCATGCCGGCTCTTTATCCAAAGCGAACGGCGCCAAGGCTGAATATCTCTTCCAACCAGATAAGAACAACTCCGGCGCGGACTTGGGAGACCGCACCATTCAGTGTGGACGCAAAGCAGATGCCGTGAAGTTATGGCTGGCTTGGAAATTGCGCGGCGACGAAGGTTTCGCTAAATGCATCGACCGATCCTTCCACTTGGCTAAATTCGTCCAGCTCGAAGTCGAGAACTCAGACGGCAAATTTGTCCTGGTTCAACCGGCGCAGTGCTCCAACGTTGGATTCTGGTACGTTCCGCCAAGATTGCGCCCATTCAACCGCGCAACCGCGACCGAAGAAGAATGGGCCGAACTCGGTTACGTCGCGCCCAAGTTGAAGAACGCCATGCAAAAAGCTGGCGACGCCATGATTGGCTTCCAACCCATAGCCAGCATGGGCTACGTGAACTTTTTCCGCCTTGTGTTACCGAACCCGAGGCACATCACGGAAATGGATCTGAGAGCGATGTTGGATCGCATGGACGCTTACGGCCAAGAGTTCTAATCACCAAGAGGAGTAATATTATGTAAGAAAGAGAACGAGTAAGAGGAGGAAAATTTGCAAGCACGGAGGGTGGCTGTTTGTAAAACTATAATACTGGTAATAATAATAACGGCGAGTGGATTTACAATAAATACGATTAATATGAGCACGACCAAAGGCACTCTCAGAGAGTGAGCGAGAGAAAGGAGGACGTGCGATATAATAATAATGATATATAATAATATCGGCAATAACAAGGTCATCTAGGTACCGTAGCACGAAGTTATATAATATTTCTTAATCACACGGATACTTCATTATTAAATCGAAGACGCACTTTTCCTCACTTGGCTTATGGGATGTGTCGTCAGTGACGAGCATGTACGATATGTTTGAAGGCGCCATTTCCTCCAACTCACCAATTGACTTCTTTATTTTGCAACAAGCGTGTTGATAGATGAGAAATGACCGTCAAACCTAAAATCAGAGACATCAGTATGAAGGATCCCAAGAGTAAGCCTCCAACTTGATTTATTCCAAGCGTGACCTCGGGGGAAGCATTGGCCGTTGCTGTGCAAGTTTCGGTGAAATATCTTTTATAAATTGTCTCCAAATATCCTTCCTCTTCGAGTTGCATCAATATAGCATCGAAAATCCAATGATAGTCGGCTCTGCAATTATTGTACGAAGTAACGAACCCACCTCCTGATTTTATAACAGTTTGAGTTATAAGGACGTCACAATTATTCTCAACAAGTCTCTCGGCGTCGATTTTTGGAATAATTAACGCTTTTGCATCGTTCGATTTTGACATTAAACTTTTCACGTCCATTGTGTCCAAAATCTCGCCTCTCGGGGTATTTGTGTCCAGTGGTATATGACCAAATTTACTTTTAAATCTTTCAGTGAGCGGGTCAGAATTGAACATCATCGCTGAACCATGTGTGGCGCTTAAGTCCGCCAAAGTATTGATAGGTACTCGTGCATTTTGCTGATCAATTATAACCGCCGCCAATGTTGCGGTATAGAGTGCTATGAAGCATAAAGTAGAAAAACCCCACACAGCCATCAAACATTTTCCGAGTATTTTCTTTGGCTCAGCGTCGTGTCCACCCGTAAATCGCTCCCAAGAGAGCCAAATTGTATTGGCACCTGTAGCAATCCAGCTATTTTTCCTGTTCACTGGGTCGTCATATTCGATGAACAAAAAAGTGAATGCGTGAAACACAACTAAACACACAAACGCTATCCAAACTTCAGTCGTGAAAGGTTTGAACATCAAAGTCAACATCACTTTTCCAGCGTCAGTTACTTTTCTCACCGCTAAAACACGAGAGACATCGACGTGATAATACCCGCAGGCCAAGCCTAAATGTCTTCGCTCCGTGCTATCTGTCCACCAATTCGTGCCAACGTCGTAATCGTTCGTAAAGTTCAAAGCTAATTCCGTGTAAGTTTCGTTATTCTCCCCAGAAACGTCTCGGTGTAACGTCCAATTTACTGCAAAGCCACCAATCTCAGCAACTTTCATGAAAGTCTCGTAATTCAACCCAGAGAGTCCTCCTTCATCGACACAACTGTTGGTGCAAACGATGTCCGGGTACGGACTATTGTATTGTGGTGTAGGGTAATCTTTAATGTAGACGTACCCTGGATCCCAGTGACTGATGACGTTTAACGTTCTTCCTTTTAATCGTCTCTTCATCTCGTTCCCGAGCGTGTCTGACACGGACGAGATTCCTTCCAAGATTCGCAGCTCGCACGTGTCGTTTACGCTGAGCGTTGCGTTCACGCTTAAAAAGAAGTGCGAGACCAAGGCTTGAAATACTAACGCGAGTGCGATAATCACCCTTTGTGTTCGTGGTGCTTTCGTCTGCATGATTGTGTAATGGGCGCTAAAGTTTGACATAATTGACATACAAACTAAGTTAATTAAAACTAAAGAAATAAATAGAAGTTAATTAAAGCAAGACTGAGGAACCAATGAAAAAAATGCAAATCTCTTCGGGTGAGATCATGATGCAGCCCGACGTTTCCGAGCGTGTCCACTTGACCTTCATTAAAAAAGTAAATAAAATGAAAATGACGATGAACGCGCTTCATGCGATCACACTCCTCGTGGCGTGTTTCAACGCTTTCTTCAATGCCGTGGCATCAAGTGTTATTTCGGAACCACCTCCTCAAGACCTCTGCGACATTGACATCACGATCCCAGACTGGAAGAACTACGAAGTGGTGCGTCTTTTAGGTTAATTCGACCGTTTGTTTTGCTTGTTTTGCTTATTTGTTTTGCTTGTGGCAAAATAAATTTGTTGCTTCTTCTTTCTTCTACTTCCCTACCGCCCACGCGGAACGTGTTAAAAGGAAGAAAAGGACGCGATCCTCGCGCGCGTCCAGTCCCCGCGGGTGGTTTAGCCATATTTCTTTGTAGCAGCGGTGCTCTTTTTTTTCTTCTCCCTCCCCTCTGCCCAATTCAATTCTCTCTCGAGATCTTCAGAGGGGTCACGCTATTTTTTTTATTCTTTTTCCATAGCTGACCTCTTCCATAAAAAACAGAACAATTTGAAAAAACGGTTACAGGGCAAGACGCTTAAAGTAGGCTGCCATTGGGATCCTGGTTTTGTGCATATGTGCAGCGAAGAAGGCCGTAGATGCAAGTTACCAGAAGTAGAGACGCCTGTTTATGCACAACCGTACCCACAAGTCGTGTGCACAGACTGTAAGCAGTTGGATGGCTTGCAGGTTGAGATATTGAAGGCTGTTGCAGAACGTGGTGGGTTCGCCTTAAACTGGACATTGATGAGAGACGTATCCACAGCTAACGGGGAGACCTATACGGAATACGCTTTAAATATTACGCGTGATTTTGACATAGGGGGCAACTGGTGGACTGATTTGGCCGATCGTCGACAAAAAGGTATGGCCAATGGCCATTATCATACTGACGTTTCGCGTCGTCTTGTTGTTTCGAAATCTATCATTAAAATGACGCTTCGCGAAAGTTTTATGTCAGTGTTGGGATTTGAGCCCGAAGTTTGGTATGTTTTCATCATTTTATTTTTGGTGAATGGCCTCATCTACCTATTTTTGGAGTGGGACAGCACTGAATTTAACAACGCTCGACTACGGAATAATTGGTATGGCAAGTTTTCATACACGTTTTGGTTGTCGTGGAATTTTTTTACGTGTGGTCCGACACCAGCCGATCCGGCGAATTTTTGGGCACAAGCTCTCTCAGGTATGTGGGGCTTAACGACACTTGTTTTCAGAGCAATGTATGTAGGTCTTGTAGCGTCAAGCATTATTTTCAATATGAATAACTCTGCGATGATAAGAAATGTTAATGACTTGCAAGATCGTGGTGGAACTGTTGTGATGTTTGAAGCAGATCCGACTAAACAAGCGATTGAAGCTAGGTACGGTGACTGGATGAAAATTGTCTCGGTACCCAGGTCTGATATCACTGCCATCACGAATTTGAACTCGTTTTTGCTAGAACATGAAGCGCAAGCCCTTTTGGTCTCAGACTCGGACGCGAAATTTGTCGTGCAAAATGATTTGGCGTGTGAAGCGGTGAGTACTGAAATACTTTCGAGCCTCGGTGCAGGTTTCATATCGGCTTACTCAGGTTGCCGTGATAATATTCAGTGGGTCATGGATGCCATTATGATGGAGATGGAGCAGTCGGGTGCTATGAACACCATCAGAGCAGCATATGGTACAGGTAACTGTAACCCAGGTACAGTTGACCAGTCTCCTTCGCTTGGACTTGAAGACCTTGCTGGTCTTTTTCTATTTTATTCTGTTGCTGCCACCTTCTACTTGGTGTGCGGAACTATGCAGAAATTCTTTATGCCAGACAAAGATGGCATGTTGCGATACGAACGCGAGTTGCTTGCAAATGCTAACTTTGAAGAGGAAAGAGAAGCTTTTGCCGAGGAGATAAAAAGAGGCAGCAAAATAGATCTTGCTCGATCGTCGTCGCTGGCTCGTCGTCGCTGAAAAAACACTGAGCTCTTATTACTACGAAAGAGATATATACATTTGTTCACATTTAAAATTGCTATGAGTAACTAACTTCATATCTTCACCTCACACGACTCTCCACAATCGCACTTAACCTAATCACGACTGAAGGTTTAATGACCTGGTCTTCGGAGGTCTTCGTGATATTGTCGAGTCATTTCCTGATATGAAAAAGTTGCAAAAAACCGAAAAACTTAAG
>Ga0181561_10000239_pt1 | contig 44223 bp, 38 predicted proteins | sample 011ome_19_FD_133760 | JGI IMG/M metagenome (GOLD analysis project Ga0181561, IMG submission 133760) | Coastal salt marsh microbial communities from the Groves Creek Marsh, Skidaway Island, Georgia - 011510BT metaG (megahit assembly) | ecosystem: Environmental > Aquatic > Marine > Intertidal... | reverse complement strand
TCTTGACCCCCGATGAGGCCTATGTCAGCAAAACAGAACCAATGAGATTAGCAGCCTGAAATGAAACCCTGATCTACCTTAGCAAGGCTGCAAACTGGTCGAAAAAGCAGGACCACCTCTCACAGCCCGTGCACGTGCCGCTGACCTCGCGGGTCAGGTTGAGTTTCGCTTATGTGATTACCGTGACGTGAGCGGCCCTTTTGACAGGGTTGTCTCAATCGGGATGTTTGAACACGTCGGATTACCTCATTACGACACATATTTTCAACGGATCCGAGACCTTCTAACGCCAGACGGCGTTGCACTTATTCACACAATCGGGCGCTGTGCGACACCCGATGCAACCAACCCGTGGATATCCAAATACATCTTCCCCGGGGGGTATGTGCCGTCAATGTCCGAGGTTTTGCCAGCCATCGAGAAGGCCGATCTTTGGCTCGATGATGTTGAGACACTGCGCCTGCACTACGCCACAACACTGAGACACTGGTTTGACAGATTTCAATCCAATAGCACCAAGGCCGCCGCCATATACGATGATCGGTTTGTCCGCATGTGGCGGTTTTATCTTGTAGCCTCAGAGCAAACCTTTCGCTTCGGCCCGCAAGCCGTTTTCCAGTTTCAGCTATCACGCGCCCAAGATGCGGTGCCGCTGACCCGTGATTACCTTTACGACACTCAGCATGTGAGACAATCATCTAGGGCAGCAGAATAGCATCCCCGTGTGACGGCGAAATCAAACGCTTGCGATGCCAACGATATAATTTTCCCCATATACTTTGGCGCATTTCGGACAGGTCGTGTAGAAAAAGAACACATCCTTGGCCGTCTTGCCCGCTGCCGTCGCGGCCACACGCATATCGTGGTCAAAATCTTTTGCGCGGCGATAGTGTCCTTCAAAAACACGGGTGATAAAATCACCTGATAGCCTTGTGACTTCCTCGTCTGGAACGTCTTTGTTCACGGCGAAGAAATGCTCGCTTTCCCATGGGGATAAATCATGGCTTAAAACAATTTCGGTCGCGGGATCGGCTGCACCCGCATCTTCGATGTGTTTTTGCACACGCGTGAACACGCGCCCCATATTCCACGGCACATGCATCGCGCTACGTGTTGTGGCACGCACGAACATCTTGTCTTTGAAATGCAGCTCTTGATTGTCCCAGCCTTCAGGTTTGAAGCGAGGGCAGCAGCCCGTGGTGTTTTCACTGACGTCATATTTTGGAATTGAATTGGTTTGCATAATGGCCTCCCTTTTCCGACAGAATAGGATCGCGCCAGTTCAGTTCATTGACATGCGTCAATTGGAAACCCGGCCATCGCCATACTCTTGCGCCAAGACCCCTATTTCTCCAAGTTAAAAGGATACCACAATGGGACTCGTTGATGGACTGACGGTTGTTATTACGGGCGCGGGCGCGGGAATTGGTCGCGCCACGGCTCTTTGCTTTGCCGCCGAGGGTGCGAAGATTGTGGTCTCTGATATAGACAGCAATGGCGCGGCCGAGACCGTAACCAAGATCGAAAAGGCGGGAGGCACGGCCACGATGGTGGCGGCCGATGTCTCAAAGTCTGCGGATGTGACAGCACTGATCGATATGGCCTTGGCAACATATGGCAAAATTGACTGCGCAGTGAATAACGCAGGGATCGAAGGCAAGATTAGCCCCTTCGCCGATCAAACCGACGACAACTTTGACAGGATTATTTCGGTCAACCTCAAGGGGACATTCCTGTGCATGAAAGCCGAAATCGCAGCGATGCTAAAATCTGGCGGCGGCACGATTGTAAACCTGTCTTCTGTCGCGGGGCTCATCGGGTTTTCGGGGCTTTCGCCCTATGTGGCCTCAAAACATGCCGTTGCGGGTCTGACCAAGAATGCGGCGCTCGAATACGGCAAGTCTGGCATACGCGTGAATGCGGTTTGCCCTGGGGGTATTGATACGCGCATGCTCGATTCACTTGCGGATCAGGCGACGAGTGGCAAACAGACCAGTGCACAAATGATGGCACCGCTCCACCCGATTGGCCGGATCGGCACACCGCAAGAAGTCGCGGAACTCATCGTCTGGCTTTGCTCGCCAAAGGCATCTTTTGTGACTGGCGCGATTATTCCAGTTGATGGTGGTTACGTGGCCCAATGACCGTGGAGGGGTCAGTCACGAATCTCGCGCTACGCGGTGGCTCCAACTGGCCTGCTGCGCCAAATGACCCGAAATAGAACGATCCCGCTTGCAAATAGGATTGGCCCCAGAACGGAAATTGGCGCGGCAGATTTGTCATTCAGAACTTTATCCAAAATCACGGTAATCGCTAAACCATGGCCGCCAATCGCAAGTGTTACGGCGACCAGCACTGCCTTCTCCTTGGCGCTCGCGTATTGCCTGATTGTTTCAAAAAGCAAACAAGCGGCGGCGGCGAGCATCGCAAGGTCGTAGTCATAGTTGTAAGGGCTAATCAGCCCCGAAACGACAACACCTGCGCCAAGAAATACTTCGGTCGGTAATTTCGCGCGGCTCAACGCGACAAGTGCCCCGAGCGCCGCCAAGACAGAGCTCACATGAAGGATCATTGCAACCAGATGGCCCGCGCCAAACGAGAGGGCCGAGGCGTAAATCGAGGTCATGCGAAACAGTGGGAAACGCCCCTCGCGCAACACGTCTGCCGTCCCTGCAATCGCCGTAAATGACGTCTTCCAAACGCCCTGTCCGAAAGCAAGGGTCGCAATGACCGAAACACCGGCCACGACAATCAGCGAGAAAGCCGCAAGCCACCAACGCCGATCCAGAAGCGACCAAATACCAACACCCAAAGCAAGGTGAGGTTTGATAATCATAAGGCCCAACGGCAAACCTGCCCAGCGAGACTGGCGCAATGCCAAGAGGCAGGTCAGCCCGATAAGGCCTCCAGTGATAAAGCTGTTTTGACCCGACTTGATGATAAGCAGAACCAGCGGTAAGAACAGAACCACCACTGTGTGAAAAGAGGGGCCCGCCAAGGCGCGAATGACGAGGACGTAAAACACGAGGGTTACGGCCATGAACAGCGTATACGACACCGATATCGGGAGCGCCGAAAGTGGCGCTACGATCAGGTTGAAATGCGGCGGATAGCTCCAAAACATCTCTGTCCCGTCAAATCCGGCAACAAGCGATTGCCGCGGCAGGAATGAGACTGGCGCATATGCCTCTGCAAGATTTCCTTCACCGATCATTGTGCTGACAAGATAAAAAATATCAAAGTCGAGCAGATGCTCTTTGTCCAACGCAACAGGATAGGCAAACGCCAACGCCACATAGCCGATGAGTGCGGCCACGACCAATACAATCACGACCAAAGTGGATGTCTTGAGGTGTATCACAGTGGATCTCCGGTTTTCGGCGGCGCTTGACAATTAATGGTGGTAAATGCCCAAAGCCGCGCCGCAATAAAAGACGCAACCGGCACGATCAATCCAACGGCGATCATGGTGACTGTGATGCTTGCACCAAGCGCCGTCATGGTTGCGGTGATCAGGCTACTGACAGCGAGTGACCCGAGCGACAATACTGCAAATCGGTAAAGATGTTGCCGCTGTGGGTTTGGTACGCGAAACGTGATCCGTAAATGCCCCCAGTAAGAGACAGACACCGCCACGCAGAACCCCAAGAAATTGGCAGCCAATGGGGCCAGTTCAAAAGCCCATGTGGCCGCAAGGGCGACAATCACATGGGTCAAAGTGGCGGCAATTCCGACGCAAGCGAAGCGTGACATCTGGCCAAGCAACCCTGCATGCGACAGGACTTGCCGTCTGGACGGATAAGACATCTTAGGTGTCGCCGCCATGTGTCGAGTGAACAACATACATTGGACGCTGCCGAACTTCTGTCAAAATCCGCCCGATATATTCGCCAAGAATGCCGATGGCAAATAGGTTCAGACCGCCAAACGTCAGAATGAGTAGGACAATCGACGCGTAACCCGGCACATCGTTTCCAAACAGGAGAGTGCTGATAAAAATATACGTCGCATACAGCAGCGAGAGCCCGCCAAGGATCGTTCCCAAATAGGTCCAAACCCGCAGCGGTTTTGTGGTCGAGCCAATGATGCCGTCAAGCGCCATACCCCAAAGCCGCCAGAAGTTCATTTTCGTATGACCTTCGGTGCGCGCCTTGCGTTCAAATGTCACTTCTTCTGTCTTAAAACCGACCCAGCTAAACAGTGCTTTGTTCAGGCGGACACGCTCGCCCAAGGTTTTCAGGGTATCGACGACCTGCCTATCGAGTAGACGAAAATCACCCACATCCGATGGCATTGGGTAGTCCGACAAGTAGTTGAAAACACGGTAAAAGGCCTGTGCCGTTGACCGTTTGGCCCAGCTATCACTTGACCTGTCACTGCGCCGCGCATTCACGATTTCCGCACCAGCGCGCCATTTTTCAACCATGTCAGGAATGATTTCTGGAGCGTCCTGCAAATCGACATCAATCGGGATCACTGCGTCGCCTTTTGCGTGCTCAAGTCCGGCACAAAGCGCGGCCTCTTTCCCAAAGTTGCGTGACAGGTTGACCAAACGGACATGCGGGTTGGACGACATAAACGAACGGATTGCGAACTCTGTACCATCGCGGCTGCCATCATTTACGAACAGGATCTCGGTAAGCACTGACGGTGCCATCGTTGCGGCAATTTCAGCGATTGTCTCCAAAAACGGCCCAATCGCAGCCTGTTCATTGTATACGGGAACAACCAGAGTCAGCAGCGCGGTTTTTGGTGCAGCCAAAGGTGCGCTTTTCACAGATGGTTTAAGCTTTACAGTGTTCATCATGCTACCCGGTTTGTTGTCCGTTTGCATGCCCTCCGTATCGGCAGACAGCAAACTCACCTGTATATGATGACGGAATATGTCCATATGGTGGCAGATTGTTGCCATATTTGCGATAGTTGGGGCAGTGGTGGTGCGCTCATGGCCCCTGCCCCAATTATCGCAAAGTCAATTTATACTTCGTTGCTATCGATGCCAACACTGCCAATCATCTGATTCAAAACCGAATGCGTCATCGCACCAACACCCAATAAGACGAGGCTATAATTTACCACCCACCCGACAATTGGGACAAAATTCAGCGCGCCAACAACACAGACCGCAGCAGCCATCACCACAAGGCGCACAAGCATGGACGGATCGTCTGGGCCATTAAATGCAACCAAGACCCGCATCGCGATAGCATATGCCGCTAAGATATATCCCAGCGTCCATGCCAACAGGATGAGGAAAATCGCAAAGGGGACAAAAGGGATGCCGATGATTGTAAGCGCTGTAATCGGGACCAATCCAAACAATACGGACAGACCAAGAATCCCAATGAGGAAAGTCCGCCCAGGCTCATCGGTAATCTGGTGCCGCAAAACAGACACGCGCTTTGGCATCAACGTCAGGAAGAGCGCCCCGATGGCAACAAAAAACATCAGGCTGATCAAAAACCCTTTGAAGAGCGTAAGCGTCGTGGGAAAGGCGGGCATCTCCATATGGTCCCAGCGGTCATTCATTTCCCGCTGCCAGCCTTCAAAGGGCCGATCCGCGATCGTAACCTGACCTGCAGCAATCACGTTATCAGGGATTTGAACTGGCGTTTCAGAGGCATAGGTCAATTGACCCGCTATTTTTGCGTCCGGCCCAAAGGTGATGCGCGAGGCATAAATCGTCGCGTCACCGTTGATCTGACCGTTCACAAACACCTGCGTGCCAGTGGCCGTGAGCGTCCCAGAAACAAGGCCATCCATCCGCACTGTCTGCCCCATCATCCGCGCATTGCCGCCGACGGTGGCCCCGTTCTCAAGCCCTACGCTGTAGCCCATGACGCTCAGGTCTTCGACCACACTCGCCCCGACCTTAACAGTTCCGCCAATGGCATAAAGATCGGCACCTGTGCGTGTCGTCACATCAACATCATATCCTACGACATGAACATCACCTGCGACCGTTCCCGAAGCCGACACAACATTTCCAACCGCAAAGACATCGCGCTCTGCGCTATACTGCTTTTGATAGCTTGCCCCGGCTGTGAACTGGTCCTCACCGCTGGTCAGGGTATCAACCTGAGCCTGCGCCGAGACGGTCATTGCTACAAAACTTAAAATGCTCAAAAAGCTTTTCATCTGGCCATCCTTTCAGGACATGAAGTCTGTCAGAAGCTTACCTCATATCGCCCGCATCTGATTGACCAAGGTCAATGCGAACCCGCGCGCCATCGCTACTCAATCAGTAAATTTTACCGACGTGATTTGCGTTTTCAAATTCATGGCCCTTGGCAGGAAGTGTATGTAGCATATCGTGACAGGGTTAGAATTCAGACAACCCAAATCGGAGGATGATCGGATTAAACATAGACTTTATAAATCCAAACGCCGCCGCCCTGCGGGCTCTGTCCCCGGTCAGGTTGATGTTCAGGAAAGCGCGGGCAGCCCGACCATTCGCATTATGGCCTACGGGCCTGATGAACTCCATGAACAGACCTGCACGGACCTACACTCCGTCAGCCAGTTGCGTGAGAGGTTTCCGCTTATTTGGGTTGATGTCACTGAATTGGGCGATGCAAATCTGATCACCACACTTGGTGGGCTATTCGGGCTCCATGGCCTCGCCTTAGAGGATGTTGTCAACACCCATCAACGCCCGAAGGTCGAGGAATATCACGACCACCTTTTCATCATTGCCTTGATGTTGCGCGATCGCCAATCGGTTGAAACAGAGCAGGTTTCCTTCTTCTTGTGCGAAGGTTTTCTCATCACATTTCAGGAACGAACGGGCGATTGCTTTGACCGCGTGCGCCAACGCATCCGCGACGCAAAAGGACGCGTTCGAAATGCAGGGGCCGACTATCTTTGCTACACGCTTCTCGACTCGATTATTGACGGATACTTTCCCGCGCTTGAACATCAAGGAGAGGTTCTAGAAGACCTTGAGGACCGCGTCGTAATGGCCCCCGACCCCGAGAATGTGAAGGAACTCCACGACATGAAACGTGCGCTCCTTTTGTTGCGCAGGGCAATTTGGCCCCATCGGGAAATGGTTAACAATCTGATCCGCGACGAACACCCCCTGATTACCGCAGACACCCGCCCCTTCCTGCGCGACTGCTATGATCACACGATCCAGTTGATGGATATCGTCGAGACCTATCGGGAAATCGCCTCGGGTTTGGTTGATGTGTATATTTCCAGCGTCAGTGTGAAGCTAAATGAAGTCATGAAAGTTCTCACCATTGTTGCGACGATCTTTATGCCTCTTAGCTTTATCGCAAGCCTCTATGGCATGAACTTTGACCGCCATGCATCGCCGTGGAACATGCCTGAACTGGGCTGGTACCTTGGCTACCCGTTCGCATTGGGCCTGATGGCCGCTTCGGCGCTAGGATTGATTTGGTACATCCGGAAGAAAGGGTGGTTATCGTAAGTCGCGCACCCATTTGGATCATCCGTCTAGGAGGCTTTCAGAAGCGGGGCAATTTCAGATGCGCTTAAAACTCGCCCACTTGAAACAACCTTTTCATCAACCACAAGTCCGGGCGTGGACATGATGCCATAGCGGGCGATGGCGAGAATATCCGTGACTTTCTCAATGGTCGCCTCAATGCCTGCGGTTTGCGCGGCAACCTTGGCATTTTCGGCCAATGCCACGCATTTCTTGCATCCGGACCCTAATATTTTGATGATCATTTTATTTCTCCTGTTCTTAGACGAATAAGTGGGAACTTGCGTTAAAAATGTAGCCGATCATGATGATCCCAACGGTGACGATACCAATAAAGACCGCCAAGAGCGGCAGCTTAACGACGCGTTTCAGCATGATCATCGACGGCAAGGACAACGCCGTGACGGCCATCATGAACGTCAGCGCCGTACCCAAGCCGACACCTTTTTGAACCAGCGCCTCTGCGATGGGCAACGATTGCAGATGTCCGCATACATCGGGACACCTGCAATCGTTGCCACCAAAACCGACCACCATTTATCTTGGCCCAGCAAGGCGACAATGAAAGTTTCCGGAATCCAGTTATGGATCGCCGCACCAATTCCCACGCCGATAAACACGTAGATCCACACGCGATGTACAATTTCAATGACCTGATCCGAGGCATAAACTAGCCGCTCACGGCGACTGATAGGGGTCTGATGCCGGAGAGTGCAGGATCCTACGCTAAGGCGATTTGATCACCTTTTTTGGCCATCTGTATTCGCCAGTGAGCAGGATGTGGGCCCATCCGAGTGGAGAGATGTGCGCCAGCAGGTCGGATGAGCAATCCAATCCATTGCTGCGGCGGCCGGCGACAGCCTGACCGAGGTGCTTGGTGTTCCAGTATATGATTATGGCGGTGAGCAGGTTCAGCCCTGACATCCTGAAATGCTGGCCTTCACTTGTCCGGTCGCGGATTTCACCTTGGCGGCCAATGCGCAGGGCGTTCTTGAGGGCGTGATGTGCTTCGCCCTTGTTCAAGCCGATCTGGGCGCGACGTTGCTGTCGGCGTCCAGCAGCCAATCGATGATGAACAGCGTCCGTTCGACCCGTCCGATTTCACGCAAGGCGACCGCAAGCTCGTGTTGTCTGGGATAGGACGCAAATTTCCGCAAGAGTTGGCTTGGTGGCATCGCGCCCGCCACCATTGTGGCAGCGCTGCGCAGGATATCTGGCCAGTTTGAGCTGATGACGGGTTCCCTGACCTTGCCGCCGATCAAGCCCTTCAGTTCTTTCGGGCAGGATGCCGGATCGAAGAGATAGAGGCGCTTGGATGGCAGATCCCGGATGCGGGGGATGAACTGAAAGCCCAGAAGGGCGGTGATGGCGAAGACGTGGTCGGTGAAGCCGCCGGTGTCTGCATACTGTTCGCGGATTCTCTGGCCTGCGTCGGTCATCAACAAACCATCCAGAATGTAGGGCGCTTCGTTCACCGTGGCCGGGATGGTCTGAGTGGCGAAGGGGCCGAACTTGTCGGAGACATGGGTGTAGGCTTTCAACCCGGGTTCATGGCCGTATTTGGCGTTGATCAGATTCATCGCTTCGCCCTGCCGCGTAGTGGGGAAGAATTGCCCATCACTGGACGCGCTGGCACCACCACCCCAGAACCGGGCCATTGGCAAGGCGCTCTGGCCTTCGATCACCATGGCCAGGGCGCGCGCCATCGCCTCGCTTTCGACATGCCACCGCGACAGGCGCGAGAGCTGGAAATAGTCGTGGGTGTTTGTAGCCCCGGCCATTTTGCTGAGTCCGAGGTTCAGCCCTTCAGCCAGCAATACATTCAGCATGCCGACCCTGTCCTTGCATGGGACACCCGTGCGCAGATGGGTGAAGGCCTCTGTAAAGCCGATCTCGTCATCCACTTCGAGCAGAAGGTCGGTGATCCTGATCACTGGCAGGCGTTTGTAAAGATCGAGCACCATGGCATCCGCCTCTTCAGGAACATCGGCAGTCAAGCGGTCGATCTTAAGCACACCATCTGCGATTGAGCCTCCCGGAATGGCACCGGCCCTGGCGGCGCGGGCCAGTCGCTGCAAGCCGTCAGCCAAACGAGATTTGCGATCTGCCAGCCAGATTTCTGGTTCAAACGGCATGGCCAGTCTTGGCGTTGCCCTGGCAATTTCGGCTGGAACCAGCGCGTCCTTGAGGTCGCCATACCTACGGGAATGGGCAAGCCAGATGTCGCCAGCTCTGAATGCATCGCGCAAGTGGCATAGGACGGCGACCTCCCAGAGGCGGTGCCCATCGTCGTTATTCAGGTGCCGATGCCATTTCGAGGCGCGGCGCAGAAAGGTCAGGGGACGGTCGGCGGGGGTGTCCGTTCCCGCGACGATAAAGGTGGCGGCGAGTAACGGCTCGGCCACCGGTGCGGCCTGAATATCGAGCGCCCGCAGCATGCGCGGTGCGTCACGTCGGAAGCGATGATACCCGTGAACAACATGTGCCAGCGGATCGGCAGCCAACGTGTCGGTAAGCTGGGCAGCGGTAGCGACAAGCCCCCTGAGCGACGACCAGCCGCCTGCGTTTTGAACAGCATCAATCAGGGACGCTTGATCTTCATGTGCCTCCAGCAGCGCTGATCCAAAATTTGAGAAGCCTTGCAAGGTGTCTTTCAAAGCAGCCTTGGCGTCATCTGCCCGAGCATCGCATGCACGCTTTGCTTCCCGCCACGTCTTTCCGACAATACGATCGTGGGTCTCAACCACTGCGTCTGCAATGGCGCTGCGCCATTCCAAAGCGCAGACCGCGAGGATGGCAAGGCGACGATCACCTGAAATATCCCGTAGATCACCGGCAAAATACCGTTCCCCTTGCCGTCGGAGGCGCGCGATACGGTGGGGTGGCACACCAGCAAGGATAGATATTTCCACGGGCATGCTCTGCAAGACCTCCAGCCGATCAAGCAGGCGGTTCATGTCGGCAGAGTTCTGACCCACTTCAAACTGACGCAGCCAGACGAAGCGGGTGATGGAGCTGTCTGCGGTTTCCGTCAGCAGGGCATCAAGTCGGCTGCGCATCTCATCATCCAACCGGTCAGCAATCCGCGCGTCGATCCGTCGCTCGGCAGCAACAAGTGCGTCCGCGCAGAGGCGTTCGATAACCGTGATTCCAGGCAGAATGGTCTGGGTCGCCCGGCATTGCTCTACGAAACGCCGCGCCAAGTCCTCGTTCGATCGGGCAGTTTCGGCTTCGCTCTCAAGCCAGACCTTCAGGTCGCGCGACCCTCGGCCAGTGAACATCTTGTAGTCATAGAGACCCCGCAGGGCAGCCAGATGTTCATGACGCGTTTCCTCGCGGCTTGCATATCCGGCCAGATCGTCTGACTTCAGCCCAAGCTGCGCTGCCAGGAACCGCGTGACCTCCATTGGAATGACCTCGCCCGGGGTCAACAACCGACCGGGGTAGCGCAACGCACAAAGCTGGAGAGCAAAGCCGAAACGATTGTGTGGGCGGCGGCGGGCACGGATGATTTCCAAGTCATCGTCCGCCAAAGTGTAATGGCGCAGCATCACTGTTCGATCAGTCGGAAGGTCAAAAAGTGCTGAGCGCTGGCGCTCGGTCAGGATGGTGCGATGCGCCATGTATCTTTTGCCTTCTTGCTATGGTTTGCTTATTGGTGATTAAGATACTGAATAAGGAATTATCCAGATGGCTGAAAGCATGCTGCTTTCCAGAACACCTCAAACGAACGTTTGTGAAACATGCTGATCGGCTATGCACGGGTCTCGAAAGCCGATGGCAGCCAGTCCCTTGACCTGCAACGAGATGCCTTGATCGCAGCAAGCGTCGAAGAAGAACAGATTTACTCGGATCTGGCGTCCGGCAAGAAGGATGACCGATCCGGTCTGGAGGCCTGCCTCAAAGCATTGCGTGAGGGGGATGTGCTGGTCGTGTGGAAGCTCGACCGCTTGGGTCGCAGCCTCCACCACCTTGTCAAAACCGTCAGCATGCTGTCCGACCGTGGCGTCGGCCTCAAGATTCTAACCGGGCAAGGGGCGCAGATTGACACAACAACTGCGGCAGGACGGCTTTCATTCGGCATCTTTGCCGCTCTCGCCGAATTTGAAAGCGAGTTGATCCGCGAACGCACAATGGCGGGGTTACAAGCCGCCCGCGCCCGCGGCCGGAAAGGTGGAAGGAAATTTGCTCTGACAAAAGCGCAGGTGCGAATGGCGCAGGCCGCTATGGCCAGCCGCGATACATCGGTTTCAGAACTCTGTAAGGAACTGGGGGTCAAACCGGTCACGCTCTACCGGTATGTCGACCCGAACGGTAATCTACGCGATTATGGGAAACGAGTGCTCTGCGCTTAGCGTAGGATCCTGCACTCTCCGGCATCAGACCCCTGATAGATCCATCATCATTGTGGTCGCTCACGGGGCTTTGATAGACGAATTCTTCGACCTGGTTTTCCATCCCGAGATACCCGATCAATGTGCCCCCAACGACGGCAAGGACCAGACCCACGACCACATAGGCCAAGGCAATGCTCCAGTTAAAAATGCTAGCCAGCAAGATCACTGAGGCAAGATCGACGAGAGGCGAGGAGATCAGGAACGAAAACGTCACAGCCAAAGGCAGCCCTGCGCTTGTAAACCCGATGAAAAGCGGAATCGAAGAACACGAACAAAACGGCGTAATCGTCCCAAGCAGGGCACCGATAATATTCGCGCCCAAGCCCTGCCGCTGTCCAAGAATGCGGCGCGTGCGTTCGGGCGGGAAATAGCTTTGCACATAGGAAATAACAAAAATCAGGACCGAGAGCAGAATGAAAATCTTGATGACATCATAGATGAAAAAATGAACGCTTCCGCCGATCCGGCTTGTGGGATCAAGACCAAAAACGTCACGCACCAACAGCAAAACCAAATCTGACAGCCATTGCATGCGTAAGAATTGATCGTTAAGCCAGACAAAGATATCGCCCATACGAAAAGCCTTTAAAACATAAATTCTGTTTTGAAATTCTGGCGGAACCAAGACGCTGTCGCATTGATGTCAATCAACAACGCCAAAGCATCCTCTGCCCCAGTTCATCAAAATCCGTAGTCTATGAACCGTCCATTCTTTTCATTGCGATACGTGACATTGACCTCGACCGACAGGCAGGGCTCACGCGTTGTAAATTCATCCAAAATGTCGTCGATGAGGCGGAAAAATCTCACATTCCGCATCTCCGCATAGCCAATCCGCCTTGCCGAAACGGCGTGCGGCATCGGACTGGAATGACAGCGGGCTGTCAGGAAAAGCTGTGTAATCGCTGCGTTGTTCACGTGGTCGCGAATACATTTCCAAAATGTTTCGGTCTCAATACTACCATGCGTCAGCAGCAAATCCGACTCTGGATCTACCAGAAGAACTTCAAAGACAAGGCTACTGGGTTGACCCAAATGTATTGATACCTCGATGCCGCCATCTGCACCCAAATCCACGATCTCCAGCGCTAAATTAGGGCGTGTTTCATCATGGCATACCGTGTCCCAAAACGTGTCGAAATCTCTGTGAAATTGTTGCATCGGTTTTCTCCACTCAGGAGGCAGACTTTCTACCTGCCAACCACTGCACGCTACAAAGCCCTGCGCCGCCCACATTGATTTTTGTCAAGCTCGCCTGACTGCGCAGCCCGCATCCTCGACCCCTTGCATTCTATGCGCGATAGTGCGCTGAACGGGTAAATCGAAACGTGACGCGGGGAGACAGACAGCATGGTACGACTCAGCAGCGAACGGCTCAACGTAGCGCTCTTACTCTTTGCAGTTTTCGGTCTGGTGTCAGGTCTGGGGCTTTACGTTTCAGGTGCGGATCATCTGGTTGATACCGTTTGGATCATCGGCGTTACCCCCGTCCTGCTCGCGCTCAGTGTCGAGATCATCCGCAGACTCTCGCGCGGTGACGTCGGGCTGGATATTGTCGCCGTGCTCTCGATGACCGCCGCCATAGTGTTCGGTGAGACCCTCGCGGCAGCCGTTGTGGCCGTTATGTATTCAGGTGGCAAATTTATCGAAGGTGCCGCCGAGGGCCGCGCAAAACGTGAGATGCATGCCCTTTTGATGCGCGTCCCCCGAACCGCTAGCCGTTACCATGGTGGTGGGCTGGAAGAGGTCCCGCTAGGTGACATCCAACCAGATGATCTGCTGCTGATACGGCAGGGCGATGTGGTCCCCGTGGACGGTATTATTGCCTCTGAAACTGCCCTGCTCGACAGCTCGGCTCTGACAGGTGAATCGATGCCCTCGCGATTGTCGCGCGACGCCGAGGCCCTAAGTGGCGCCACCAACGCAGGCGAGCCGTTCAATCTCATCGCGACGCAGCTAGCCGAGGAAAGCACCTATGCCGGCATTGTGCGGCTGGTCTCCGAGGCGCAACGATCCAAGGCGCCAATGGGGCGCATGGCCGACCGGTGGTCGCTTGGCTTCCTCGCCGTTACCATCGCCATCGCCTTCGCCGCGTGGTGGTTCACAGGTGATCCGATCCGTGCGGTTGCGGTGCTGGTTGTGGCCACACCCTGCCCTCTCATTCTGGCAGTTCCCGTAGCCTTGGTCGCAGGTCTGTCGCGAGCCGCGCATTACGGCGTGTTGATCAAGGGCGCGGGGCCGCTGGAGCATATGGCACGAATTCAGACTCTAATCTTGGATAAAACGGGCACTTTGACTGACGGACGCCCGCAGATCGTCGCCATCGACGCAGAAAACGGCATGTCCGAAAACGATGCCTTACGGTATGCCGCGGCCCTCGATCAGAGCTCAAAACACCCGATCGCGCAAGCCGTTGTCGCCGCCGCAAGGCTGCGCGGCCTTGACCTTCCCATTCCGACTAATGTTTCGGAAATTGCGGGTGAAGGTGTTGTTGGCCGTATTGAAGGACGCGAGGTTGTCGTCGGCGGAGAAGATTTCGTGATGCGCAAACTCGGGCAATCCTCGGGTAACAGTCTCGCACCCAAGGCAGGTTCCGTCGTTGTCGCTGTGTCGGTTGATCAACACCTCGTTGGCCGCATTGTAATGGCAGACCAATTGCGCGCCGGGACGACAGCAATGCTCGCACGGCTCCGCAATGACGGAATTGCACGCATCCTTTTGGCGACGGGCGACAGGGCCATCGTCGCGCATGAGGTGACAAAAAATCTGGGTCTTGATGCCATTCATCCCAAATTAACCCCCGATCAAAAGGTGCTTCTCGTCCTGAGCGAGCGCAAAAACGGACCCGTCATGATGGTGGGAGACGGCGTGAATGATGCCCCTGCCCTCGCCGCCGCTGACGTCGGTGTTGCCATGGGGGCACGCGGTGCCGCGGCTTCAGCCGAGGCTGCCGACGTGGTGCTTCTTGTTGATGAAATTGATCGGCTTGGGATGGGCATTGAGATCGCAAAAGGGTCCCGGCACATCGCGATCCAAAGCATGGTTGTCGGGATCGGACTCTCGGTCGCAGGCATGATCGCTGCGGCCTTTGGCTATCTGACGCCCGTACAAGGCGCCTTGCTTCAAGAGGTAATTGACGTGGCCGTCATACTTAATGCGCTCCGAGCATTGCGGATTACGCCCACCGATTTAACGGCGTGACCTAACCCGCGATGTAGCCCAGACAGTCCCATTTCCCTTAAACAGGAAAGACTTCCGCAAGAGAGTGCATCAGTTTCTCAGGATTCGATTGAGTCAAATCCTTGTCAAATTCAGCTTGGATAATCGCTTGCAGCTCTGGGGGGATATACGTCCGTAACACGCCCAGCATATGAGGCGCAGCGGCAACAACAAGCTTGTCGAAGCGCCCTTTTTCACGGGCTTTATTCAGGTGGTCCACAATGGATTTGGCAAAAGCGATCTCTGCCTGCAGGGCAGGATCGGGACGTGATATCGACGGGCGACCCGCACCAACACGTGACGCCATAACGCCCGCTTCATCAGAAAATTCTGCGGGTGGTTCGGCGATCCATTCGGCACCTTCAACAGGCACAAGCCGCTTGCTTGGAACGTCATAAGACATCACATGCGCACGTCGCGCGTCAGCTAACAAGACCCAAGTTCGTATGGCTTTCATAGGGTTTCTCCAAGATTTGAGTTCAAAAAGGTAGTGCGTTAAGGCGCGGGCCAAAAGTCCTGCAACTCGACCGAAAGGTTCGCGCGAACGTCTTCGACCTCACCACGCGATATCCGCGCATTGATCAGCTTGAAGACCGCTTTGATGTCCTCGGAGCCGCGATAATCCAGAACTTCGCCGACCTCTTCTTCAATCGTCGCGATGAACTGCTCCGTGTGGCGCGCCTTTATTGGTGTCTTCTTTGGCTGCCAACCTTCGAAGAACATGCCTCGAATAAGAATGGGGAGTTGGGCTGAGAATTGGGCCAGTTCATCATTTGGCAGATGATCCCTGATGAGGTGCAGAACGCTTCGCAATATGCGCAGGGCGTCACGGTGGCTTGACCAGTCGAGCCGCTCGGCAAGTTCATTTACCCACTCGTGGCTCTCTTGGACGGTGCGGTCGAATACTTCTAGACCCTTGTTAGACACTGTAACCTCTCCTTTTGTAACGGTTCGGGACCATTCCTTGGGGGGAACACTACGATGCGGCGCATTGCGGACCATTGACCAAAATCAATCAAGACTTTCGGATACGGGGCGTGAGATATCGTGGAAACGCCCAGTGCACACGACGTGCACAACGTGTGCACTGGGCGTGCACCGATTCTACCAGATGTGGCGTGCTGCCACGAGGCTTGGGTGCTGGCGCAGTTAGGAATCGGTTGCACGAATCTCTGTCTCGGGTTAAAGAAACGATAAATAAGACGCTGCCGAAGAAAAGCGTTACTGAGAAAGCGGTGAATTTGATGGTATCCGAGCAGGGCACTTTTCATATCAATAAACGTATTCGCGAGAATGCGGAAGACCTGAGTGCGGCTCTTCAAAGCCATATGCTCAAGGTTTTTGCCCCCGATGCTCGCAAGGAATTGCGGCACTTCAGTGCGGGCGAAACAGCGGAACTATTAGGCATTTCTACGAGTTTCCTTCGCAAGTTGCATTTCGACGAAAAAATCCCTGATGTAGAGTCTACTGCAGGCGGAAGACGTCTTTATTCGGGCGAAGATATTCTTGAAATCCGCAAGATTTTAGAGACGACTGCGAAGAATAAGGGCACCTATATGCGCGGCCGCAGGGCTGGTGATAAGGTGCAGGTGCTGTCCTTTCTCAACTTTAAAGGTGGCTCCGGCAAGACGACCAGCTCTGTGCACACAGCACAGCGCCTTGCGCTGCGTGGGTATCGCGTTTTGGCGGTCGATATCGACCCGCAAGCGTCAATGACGACGCTTTTTGGGTATACGCCGGAACTGGATTTCATTGAATCCGGTACGATTTACGACGCGATCCGCTATGAGGACCCCCTGCCCTTCTCTCAGATCATCCAGAAAACCTATTTCACTGGCATCGACCTCGCCCCGGGCGGGTTGCTGTTGCAGGAATTCGAGCATGAGACCCCGCAAGCGTTGCGCAAAAATATCCAGCCAGCGTTTTACGCGCGTATGGCCGCCGCATTGCAGGAAGTTGAGGCGAATTACGACGTGATCATCTTTGATTGCCCGCCGCAGCTTGGTTATCTGACGATGTCGGCGCTCTGCGCCTCGACGGGTGTTTTGATCACGATTGTGCCGAACATGCTTGATGTCGCGTCGATGTCGCAGTTCCTCCAGATGAGTGCTGACCTGCTGGATGTCGTGTCTAACGCAGGCGCAAACATGGAATTTGATTTCCTACGGTTCCTGATAAACCGCTATGAGCCCAATGACGGACCGCAACAGCAGGTCGTCGCCTTCTTGCGGCAATTGTTCGGCGATGAGGTCATGATCGCGCCCATGCTGAAATCAACTGCGATCTCGGATGCGGGCCTGACCCAGCAGACAATTTTTGAGGTCGAACGCGGCCAATTTCACCGCAACACCTACGACCGTGCGCTCGATTCACTGAATCTGGTGAATGATGAAATTGAATTGCTCCTACAGACAGCATGGGGACGATAAATGGCACGCAAAGGCATCTTGAGCTCAGACATCACCAAACAACCGCGTCCTGCCTCGCCTGAAAAGGCGCCTGTGCGTGCGCGTGGTGCCGTTGGGGCATTGCAGTCATCATTGTCCAAGCTGCAGGACAACGCAGTGCAGGAAATCGACGTAAACCTGATTGACGATGCGGGTGTCGAAGATCGCCTCGGCATTGATCCCGCTGCACAGCGCCAATTGAAAGAAAGCCTTGCGACATACGGGCAGCAAGTGCCTGTCCTTTTGCGGCCAAATAAGACCCTACAAGGCAGGTTCGAGATCGTTTATGGCCGTCGTCGTCTGGCGGCACTCAAGGAATTGGGCCTACCCGTCAAGGCAATGATCCGACAGCTTGACGATCATGATCTGGTCATGGCGCAGGGACAAGAAAACACCGCGCGTCAAGACCTCAGCTTTATCGAGAAGGCATCTTTCGCCGCGCAATTGCAGACGATGGACTATGACCGGCTGACAATTGCGGCAGCTCTGTCGATTGATTTGCCGATGGTGTCGCGGTTGCTCAAGGTTGGGACGGCGTTCCCCCTGCCCTTTCTACGCGATATCGGCTCTGCGCCAAGTATTGGGCGAGATCGTTGGACGGCGCTTGCGGCGGCTCTTGAGGTGGATGGCGCGCGGGGTCGTGCGACTGCACTGATGAAGACGCCCGACTATGCGGAATTGAACTCTGACGCCCGCTTTGAGGCCGTGTTCAAGCGCGTGACGCAGGCACCGAAAGCCGCGAAGCCTGCTGCCACGAAACCCCGCACATTGCGCGATGCGCAGGGCCGCGCCTTGGCCGATATTCGCACCACGGCGCGGGGGGTGACGTTGAACATCCCTGCCCGCACCGCAGATGGATTTGATACATGGATCGCCAGCAATGCCGAGACGCTGTTGGCTGACCTTCACGACCGATGGAAAAAAGAACGGTCGGAAGACAATCGAGCACGCAACACAAAACAGGAGGCACGAGAGTAGGGACAACCAAAAAGAAAAAGACCCCCTAGGATAAATCCCAGAAGGCCAATTTCGAGCTTTGCACCTTTGAAATACTCCTGAACTGGTAGCTCTGTCAACTCTTCGCGCGGCGAAGGGGCGGGGATCTGTTGTCTTTCGTGAACATAAAATGAAACATGCGACCCAAACACTGTTTGGGCGGCCGAGTGCGGCTGTTCAAATCGAACCCGTTGATGGAATGGTGGATAAGTGGGATGCGCTGAAAGCGTTGACCGATGCGGCGGCGACGTTTGATGTGACGCATCGCACGCTGGGTGTGTTGAAGGCGTTGATGACGTTTTTGCCGCAGCGATTGATTACACCCCAGCCGCGTAGCGCGATTGTATTTCCGTCCAATAAGACGCTCTCGGAACGCCTGAATGGGATGCCCGATAGCACATTGCGGCGTCATCTCGCGAAGCTGATCGCGCTTGGGATTGTCAGCCGTCACGATAGCGCCAACCGTAAACGATTTGCGCGAAGGAACGGACAGGGGAGTCAGATTGCCTTCGGGTTTGATCTCTCACCGCTGGCCGTTCAGATCGCCCAGTTACGACAGGCGGCAGAGCAGGCGGGCAGGGCGCATGAGGCGCTGATGGCGCTACGTGCCGAGGTTGCTCAGCTACGTCAGATGGTAATTGAAACGCCGCTTGCGGAGGAGGCCCGTCAAGTGCTGCGCCGCAAGCCTGAGGCAGGCGCATTAGCCGATATGGTCGCCCGTTTAGAGGATGCTGTGACCGCGCAAATGAGCAGCTGTGACGTTCAAAATGAGCGGCACATAGAGAATGGATATATAATTATTTCTGACTCTGAAGCGGATGTTGCGCAGGAGAATGGCCCAAAAAAAAGAAACAGTCATGAGGCGCAGAACGCTGATGCCTCTTTGTTGGAGGTTCTGTCGGTTTGCACAGAGTTTAGGAGTTATTATCCAGAGCCTGTGGAGCAATGGACGGATGTGATTGGGATTGCTGACCGGCTTACGGCGATGATGGGGATTGCTCCGCCTGTGTTCAAAGAAGCTATGACGCAGATGGGGGTGAAACATGCGGCTGTGGTTGTTCTATGTATGCTTGAGAGGTTTGGGGACATCCATAATCCGGGTGGATATCTGCGCCGGTTGACACAAACAGCGCGAAATGGCGGGTTTTCGGTGCGTCCGTTGCTGGATGCGATAGCGAATACGCGCAGATTGTCAGCTGACAATTCCTTAAATTGTTATAATTCAATGGCTTAGTTGTGATTAGCTTGCGTAAAGCACTGGCAAAGTCGCGGTTTTGAGCAAATTGGCTGTGGTGTGGCCGTCTGTTAGACCGTAATCGCGTGCAAACCCGAAGGCGCCGACTGCGATAAGATCAGAACCGTGTTGGTCAGCCTCGCTGAGTATCAACTCTGCCACGGATTTCCCGCCGGGCTCTCGGTGCTTGATCTCGGGTATTAGCCCATGGCGGCTATGGGTTTTGGCAAGGTCATCGAGTTTGCCGGTAGGCTGTTCACCTTTGACGGATTTACAGATTGTCAGCAGGACAATGGCGGCATTTGGTGCTGCGATCGACAAGAGATCATGGGCGGCGCGCGTGGACTCGCAGGTCGCGTTCCAGCCGAGAAGAATTCTTTCGCCGATGGTCTCTGCGCGGTAACCCTCGGGGATCACAAGCACAGGGCGGCCACAGTCGCGAATAGTGCCGCCTATCAAAGCTTCGTTATAGGGGGAGTCGGTTGCGTCGGTTTCTTGTGCCATGATCACCAGATCAGCAGCGCGTGCGCTGTCAATAATTTGCGCTCCGGCGGTTTTATTGTCGGGTCTCTGGGGCCGCCATTCACAATTCAGATTCTCTTTCTTGGTGTAGCGCTCAAAAATCGTCTCGATCTCATCGCGCTGCGTTTTCTGGCTTTTGCTGTATTGGGCGAAACCCTCGCCAGAGATATGCATGGAGATGGCGGGGTATACGACCAGCGCCTCTAGGGCGTGAAGCCCGACAAGTTGCGCATCAAGGCGGCGGGCAAGAGGCGTTGCGGCCTTAAGTAGTGACACGGTACTCGATGGCGAGGTTAAACATAGCAATATCGTTTTGACAGGCATTGCGCCGATCCTTCCTAAACCTCAACGGGTGCGTCGCACCAACATGATATGCTTAGGCTACGGCGGAGGAGGGAAGGCGGCGTTGATTTTTATCAAATCACGCGACCTCCCTGCGCTCCTATTTCACCAGATCGGCAATCGCGCCGAGCGCTTCGGGCTTCAAAACGATCACACTATGAATGTTTTCCAAAGCGATTACCTTAGCCTTGCGCAATTGCGAAATGGAGCGGCAGACCGTTTCTGTGCTGAGGCCCAAAAAGTCGGCGATATCTGACCGATCCATTGGCAGGGTGAATTGGGTGTAATGCCCCGTTGGTGTTCCGACGCGTTCGTTCACCGTCATAAGAAAAGACGCGACACGTTCGCTAGCCGACTTGCGGCCCAGCATGAGGAAGTGGTCGTGCATGCCGCTAATCTCGGACAAGGCGGCCTGAAGTAGACGCTCATGAAGTTCGGTATCACCTGCTCCGCTTTCCAGCGCGTCACGTTTGTGAACGGATAGCGTTGCAGCGGTCAGCGCGTCACAGTCGCTATGATATAGGCCACCGCTGGGAAAGCCTACGACATCACCAGGATAGCCGAATGCGATCACTTGGCGACGGCCATCGGCCATCACGCGGGTCAGGCGCAGAACGCCGCATTCAATCTCGAAAATGCGATTTGCTGTATCAGCCTCGCGAAACAGATGCGCCCCTTTGGCAAGATTTCGCTTAAGCGCGACAGACGGTCTGGACGTGGTGATTGTCGCGTTACGCGGGCTGTCTTCGTTGTTTTGCAGTGTTACATACATTTCAATTGTCCCCCAATGACAATTGCAACCTAGGGAAGGTGTGTCGCAGCAAACCCTTCACGAATGTATCAAATTGTAATCAATTGTATCGCGGGGTTTTGGGTGCTAGCCTAAGCCATGACCCAAGGTCAATTTAGGTAAAAATTTTTTTGTTTTAGGCCCGATGTATTAGGGCCCCAGAAAGGAGATGCCTTGATTGGGAAGCGTATTCTTGTGGTCGATGACGACCCGAAGATCAGGACCATGCTGCGTAGATGTCTTGAGGGGGAATCCTATGAGATATCCGAAACATCAACCATGTCAGAAACCCTTGCTGAGATTGTAGCGTACCCGCCTGATTTGATTACATTGGATTTGCAGTTAGGGCCTGATGACGGGCTTGACGTTGCGCGCGAGATTCGGAAGGTTTCGTCTGTGCCGATTGTCATGGTGACGGGCAAAGCGGATATTATCGACCGCATTGTCGGGCTTGAGATCGGTGCCGATGATTATATCGTAAAGCCGTTTCACGTCCGCGAGGTGATTGCGCGGGTCAAGAGCATCTTGCGCAGGTCGGCTATGAATGTTGCGACGGAGGACACCACAACGTCTGACGCCAAAAGCAAGCAGATTGTGTTTGACGGGTTGGTGGCGATCCCTGAACAGATCGCTTTGACGGATCGTGAAGGTACGCCGATTACGGTCACGTCGAGCGAGTTTAAGCTGCTGCAAATTTTCCTAGATCGTCCCAAGCGCACGTTGACGCGGGATCAGTTGATGGAGCTGATGGGTGGGCATGATTATGCGCCGCTTGACCGCACCGTAGACAATCAGATCGCCCGCCTGCGCAAGAAGATCGAGCGCGACCCGGCCCACCCTGAATTGATCAAAACGATTCGTGGCATGGGATATCTATTTGCAGTGGATGTGACCCGAACTGACGCCTAGTGTCCCGCGAAAGCGGCGTGCAAACAGGCGGCGAGGTCTTCTTGGCCATAGGGTTTTGGCAGGATGTCGAAGGGTGCTGTGAGCAGGGTGTTATTGTCGAATGCGCTTTTGTCGTGGCTCGTTGTCAGGATGATTTTGAGGTCCGGAAAGTTGGATCGCGCGAGCAGGGCGAGATCAAAGCCGTCACGGCTATTTGGTGTAATCAGATCGGTGAGCAGCGCATCGATTTTGTAGCCGAGGTTTAGAACCTCAAGCGCCCGATCCGCCGTTTCAGCGAAAAGCGTGCGGTATCCGAGGGCCTCGATCCGGTCGCAGGTGAGGACGTTACTTTCCACCACGAGGACCCGTTGGTTGTGCCCGCGCATCGTCGTGATGTCCCGTGGCGGGGCGGTGGTGGTGCCAGTTGCGAGGGGAAGATAAATCGACACGGTGCTGCCGTGGCCTTGGTTGCTGCGGACTTTCACAAACCCTTGGGATTGGCGGGCAAAGCCGTGAACCATCGACAGCCCCAACCCTGTGCCTCTGCTCAGGGGTTTGGTCGTGTAGAAGGGCTCAAAGGCCCGCAGTTGCGCCCCAGCAGACATGCCGGTTCCGCAATCGGTGACAGACACGCAGACATAAGTGCCGCGTTTGGCGTCAATTTCCTGCGCCGTGTCGTTGATGAGCACGATTGCGTTGCTGATCGTGATTTCACCGCCCGTGGGCATCGCATCGCGGGCGTTCACAACAAGGTTTATGATCGCGGTCTGGAGCTTGTTTGGGTCCACATTGACGTTGAGGATGGCTTCGGTGGGCTTGCAGGTGAGGACATATTCCGCGCCAAGCGACGGCTCCAGCACAACCTTAGCGGACATGCAGGCGGCGGAAATGTCGGTGATTTCGGGTTTGAGATAGCCGTGCCGAGCAAATTGAGACATGCGGCGGGTCAAATCGGCGCAATGTTCGGCGGCTTCAAGCGCATCGTCAATCATCGCGCGGGTCGCATCATCGTTTATTTTAGCCGTCGCAAGTTCCAGATTTCCAATGATGATAGTCAGTAAGTTATTGAAATCATGTGATATACGATCTGACATCCGCACGATTGCATCAAGCCGCTGCGACCGCGAATTGACCTGCTGGATCGCGCGTTTGGCCGTCAGATCGTGCATGATGGCGAAAAAGACGGTGCTGCCATTACATTCAGCCTGAATCACAGAAATTTGGAGTGGAAAAGTTGCCCCGTCGCGCCGTAATCCCTCGACGGGACGGGTCGTGCCGCTGATCCGACCAGCGCCTGTTCTGAGATGCTCTTGCAGGAAGGCATCATGTTGATCGGACATCTGGGGAGGCATCAGGATATTGATGCTTTGCCCCGCCAGCTCTGAGCCGTTGTAGCCAAATAGTCGTTCGGCGGAGGCATTGGCGCAGATGATCTGGCCCTCTTTTGTCGCAACGACAATAGCATCCACCGCCGTAACAAAGACGGCGTTTAAGAGATCGGATGATTGAGGGTCAGTCATTAAGGGAGACTGCCCCTCCGACCGGCTGGGCGCAAGTGCAATGTCGGGAGCCTCTGAGGTGGGTTAATGCGTGAGGAACACCGCTTGCTTGGTTTGGGCGATCACGGTGCGGGTCGTGCCGCCAAAAAGGCGTTGGCGCATCCTTGTGTGTCCGTAAGCCCCCATGACGATCAAGTCGGCCCCGTCCTCGACGGCGCAGCGCAAAAGGACATCGGCGACAGGTAGACCCGCGCTTGGGGTTTTTTCGACGTTCACTTTGCAGCCGTGGTGGCTAAGCCAAGCGGCGACCGCAAGGCTGGTGTCATCTTTGCCTTGTACAGGGTCGATTACGGTCAGCGTTACGGTTTTTGCGGCCTTGAGCAAGGGCAGGGCGGCGTGCACGGCACGGGTGGAGGGCAGACTCTCGCTCCATGCGACGGTCACGTGTTTTGGTGTTAATGCACTTTCAGTTGGATTGAGGATCAGCGGAACAGGGCTATCGAAGATGATACCGTGACACAGGCTATTAAACGCCTCGGCATCTTCGCGCAGATCATTGGTCAACACAGCCACATCGGCACAGTAAGTGTGCGGCACAATCCGGTATCCCAAATCAACGGTGGTATCAAAGATTACATCCGTTTCGACGGGCACGCCAACATTGGCCAAATAGGTGGCTGTTTTAGCGGCTTGGGCCTTGAGTTGATCAGCCATTTCGCGGCGCGATTCATCCCAGCTTGCGGGCAGACTATAGGCGTCAAATGCATAGGTCGGAATTTCCGGGATCTGTCCAACGTGTAGAACGGTTAGCCGGCCACCGATGGCCGTGACTGCATTGGCGAGAGGGGAGAGTTCCTGCGGTGTTCCGCTTGGCCCTTGCAGTACGAGAATGGTGCGATTGTCCATTTTTTGCGTCCTTTTGACTGATGTTTCGTTCAGTTTACTGCCGTGTGGCGAACAGAAGTTGAGAAAGATCAATCGGGGGCTTTGCGGGTTGCGGTAGGGTGAAAAATTGAACGGAAACAAAAGGGTGAAGAGATGAAGAAAACCACAATTAGTTATCGTCAGGTTGAATTTGTCGAAACCCTGACGTTGGCGGAGCTTTCACGATTTTGCCATGTCGGGCAGGACTGGATCGAGGCGCTGGTGGAGGTCGGTATTCTTAGGCCATACGGTTCTGGTATGGAGAATTGGCAGTTTGATCCCGTGAACGTTGCGCGGGCGCGTAAGGCCCAGCATCTGGCGCAGGATTACGGATTGAATGTCGTGGGTTTGGTGTTGGTTCTTGACCTGATGGACGAGCGCGATGCGCTCAAGCACAAGCTGGCGTTTTTGACGATCAACTAGCCTTGTGGCTGATATAAATGCGCTCATTTGTTAGCGCTTTGATCGCTTGCGCCAAAGTATGGCTTGGGTCTTTGGCGGCGTCGATTACCGTCCAATTTGTAGGTGCATTCAGGTTTTCGACCTGCCCGCGAACGACCGTTACATCGGCGTCAGATGCATCATTGCGGCGCGCGCTGACGCGGTCCTCTAGAATGGGTGTGTCCGCAGAGAGCCAAAGCCCCGTGAACTTGGTTTCGGTCTGGCGGGCAAGATCGCTTAATGCGCTGCGGTTATTTTCGCTCAACCAAGTTGCGTCCATCACGACGCTATGCCCTGCCTTTAACGCTGCCCGCGCCTTTTGATGCATGGCGGCATAGACGCGTTTGTTAATGTCGGGGCTATAGGCCAAGGAGGGCAAGCGGGTCAGCGGTGAGACACCAAACAGCGCCTTGCGTTCAAGGTCGCTACGCAGATGCAGCGCACCCGGGGCGATGCCAATTTGCGGGCTTAGGGCTGTCGCGAGGAGGGTTTTGCCTGTCCCTGAAACCCCGCCGATGGCGATGAGTTGCGCGCGCCCAGGGGCGAGATAGGTATTCGCCTCAGCGAGGTACTTTCGCGCATTAGGCAAGAGGGTCTCGTCATCGGGATTGAACCCCGTCGTCTGCACGATCACCATCGCAAGGATTGCGGCGCGGATGCTTTGATACAATGGCAGCAGGGAAAGAGCCGCATAGTGATCGGCGGTGGCCGCGTGGAACAGGTAACTGTTGAAGGTGATATTCGCCGCACGCGCCAAGCCTGCGTGTTTGAGATCCATCAAGAGAAAGGCGAGATCGTATAAAACGTCACTGGTTCCAAGGGTTTCGTCGAATTCGAGGGCGTCAAAGGGCGTCGGTGTGCCATCAATCAATACAATATTGCGCAGGTGGAGATCGCCGTGGCAGCGTCGGATTTGGCCCGCTGCAGATCGCATATTCAGGTCTGCCAAGGTGCGCTGGAATGTGCTGTCGCTGGCGGCGCGAAAGTGGTCGATTTGCCCGCGATCAAGGTGATCGGTCATGGTCGCGAAGGCGTCGTTCAACTCGTCAAGAATGGCGCGGATCAGATCGGCGCCGGACTTGTCTGTGCTGATCTTGTTTTGGGCGTGATACTGGGCGATGACTTTGCCCAACTCCATCGCCAGTGGATCATCAAGCGCGCCGCGCGCGGCCACCTTGTCCAGCTCGTCGGCGGTGTCAAAGCGGTGCATCCGGAGCACCCATTCCACAACGTCGCCGTCACCGCCCAACTGCAATTGCCCCGATGGCTTGCGGGTCACGGCGACGACATCGCGGTAGATTGAGGGTGCGGTTGGCGCGTTGAGTTCAAGTTCCCGCAGCAGCATTTTGTGGCGTTTTTGCAGGGTCGAAAAATCGAGATAATCATATTTCACGTCACGCTTGATCTTGTAGGCGAACGCGCCGCTCAAAAATATCAAAGCACCGTGGGTTTGAATGGTCTCAACGGCCTTATGTCCAGGAAGGTTTTTGCCGTCAGACAGAAATGCGATTGCGTCGCTTTGGGAGTTTTTGTGCATTTGAAAACCTATATTGTTCCTGTCGGCCGCCTGAGAACACCGTCACATAACCCTAGGAGGATTTTCCCGCCTCAAGTTGATGATTATCAATAGGGTCGAGGCTTGAAGCTGTTGAAATGGCGACACCGCTCGGAGTTCCGCGGCGGGTAAATGTGTCAAAAGGAGACCAGATATGGCGACGACAGCATCAGAAGCGAAATCCAACGACCAGCCGAAAGCATCAGAATACGAAGCTGCACTTCGCGCTGAAATGGCGGAAATCCGACAGGATATTGCGGCAATGGCCAAGTCGGTCGGTCGCTACGGCAAAGTGCGCAAAGCCGATTTACAGGACCGTGCATCCGAAATGTCGGAGGAGGTTTTGGACGAGTCGCGACGTGCGCTCAAGAAACTCGGCAAGCAGGTCAAGAGCCTTGAAAAGAATATGGAGGCCGATGTACGCGAGCATCCGCTTCAGTGGTTTCTCGGCGCACTTGGTATCGGGCTGGTATTTGCGGTGTTAGCGCGGCGCGGTGAGTAGGGACCGATGCCAGATTTTGCCCGTGATATAGCGGCCACTGCGAAGGGAGCGATGTCCGAGCAGTTTCGCGGCATGAAGGGCAATGCGGCAATTCTTGGGGTTGTCGCATTGCTAACCCTCACGGTGTGGGGTGTTTGTGTGGCGGGAGTGATTGCCGTGCTTGCCCCGCATTGGGGTATCGCTGCGGCAATTTTTGCGATGGCCTTTGCGATGAGCGTCTTGGCTCTTATTTTGTTGGGTGTTCTGAAACGACGTACGCGCTTGCAGCAGGAACGCGCCGCAATCCGCAAGGCAGAGGTCAGACGGAAAGGGCAGGCGGCTGCGATAGCCATACTGCCAAGCTTGCTACGAAATGGTTCAGGGGCTGTGATTGTGGTGGCGGGCCTTGCCATAGGTGCGATGATCGCTGCGTCTTTGCAGTGTAATGACCCAGAATAGCCGTGCCGCTGGTGATGTTGCCAGCGGCACGAAACATGTAGACTTAGCCTTGCGCAATTTTGATCTTTTTGGTTTCCGCGATGGCCTCTGACGGCTTGGGAACGGTCACTGTAAGGACGCCGTTCTTAACCTTGGCTACCACTTTGTCGGGATCGATTTTGAAAGGCAGCGTCAGGCTTCGCTGGAATGATCCAGAGGTCCGCTCGATCCGGTGAAATTCGCGACCTTTCTCGTCGCCCTTTTCTTCGGTTTCAGACTTTTTGTCGCCTTTGATGACGATACGCTCGCCCGTGATGGACACATCAACGTCCGCCTCGGTCATGCCCGGAAGTTCGGCGGTGATGCAGTATTCTTTATCTGTCTCACTGACGTTGGAATGAATGGCAACCTCACGCGAGCGGTTGAAAAAACCGTTGCCAAAATCGTCAAACAGATCGTCGACCTCTTTGCGAAGGATCGCAAGCGGGTGGTCGTCGCTCTTGCGGTCTTTGATCCAGTTAGCGGGTAAAAAATCTTGATATGACATTACAATTCTCCTGTTCAGGTTTCTGACAAACCTTGAATTAGCAGCCCTTCCAAACCGCATATTGACCAAAGTCAATTTTGGGCCCGCGCATCTATTTGACGCAGATTGATCTGTCTCAATCGCAATCGCGCCTTGTCGGTGATGATGAGGCCTTGAGTTTTCCCCAAAACCTATACCTGATTGGAGGTTGTACAATGACGCGGAAATCGGACGATGAGACCCAGGGCACCGTCAGTCAGCCGCCCCAGTCGCCCAACGGGACTGGTCAATCAGATGTTCTGATTTTTGTGGATAGCACTCAAAAAGAAACCTCCGCCTTCAGGCACGCGCAAAAGGTTGCCTGTGCATTTCATGGCAACGTGGTGATTGCGCATGTCATGTCGGAGGCGGCAAGTCACAACGGACCGATTGATCCGGTCGATTGGAATCTGCAAAAGCAAAAGAAGATGAAATGGCTGACGGATTTGTCCGAGACATTTCAGGCCAACGGTCAACCCTGCGAGGTGAAGCTGTTGGAAGGCGCTTGCGTCGGGCAGATTTCGGCGCTGATGGACCAACGCCATCGGGATATCACTGCGGCGATAAGATCACGCATTAGTCTTGGATGGCAAATCAGTGAAGCCGCCTGTGGGGTGTTGGAGGCCCGTAGTGCGGCGATTCTGATGATCCCAGAGGATGCGGCGCTGGCCAAGGATCAACATTATCGCCGGATCATGGTGCCGCTTGACGGATCGGCGCGCGCAGAGGCGGCGTTGCCGATGGCGACGGTGCTTGCCAATGCCGAGGGTGCAGAGCTTTTGTTGTGTTACGTCATGCCTGATCCGGGGCTGACAGAGTTTGGTGTGAAGGACCCCGAAGCGGAGCGATTGCACGATCTTGTGGTCAAGCGGAACAAGCAGGCGGGTGACATCCATTTGACGCGGGTCAAGAATACACTGGCACATAATGGGCTAAAGATTTCCACGCGAATTTTGCAGGGCGGTGATGCGCGACGCGCATTGTTGGATTTTGCAACCCAGGAAGCGGTAGATTTTCTGGTGATGGCGACCCACGGGCAAAGCGGACATAGCGATGTGGCGACGGGTGATGTGGCTCGTTTCATTCTTGATCGGGCCGATATTCCCGTGTTGATGGTGCGCCACTCGCGCGGTCGCAACCATGCCCACGCCTTTGGGAAAACGTTGTCGAATGGTGTGCGGCAACCGACGGGGACAGACGGATGACCCAACCGGATGAGGGCACTCAAACGGCCCGCGCTTTGGCTGAGCGCCATCGCGTTCAGGAGGGTCCGTCGCTATTGCTAGAGAGTTACCGAGCGCTGCCTCGCCTGCCTGACTGGTTTGATCGGGTGCGGGTTTATTGTGTCGATCCTGCGCCCGATCATCAACGTGCGGCTGACTGGCTTTTGGACAATGACTATCAAATCAAACGCGCATTCAGGCGCTTGCAATCTGGTATGCCGCGTGAGTTTTACGACAGGCTTCCTGCATTGGTGGAGCAAAAAGGCGCAGGGGTGCCGCGCGTTTTTGCCTTGGCAAGTGCCCTGTTTGATGACCTGAAGCCGCAGATTTCACTGGTTGGATTGACCGACTACGTCGCGGATTATCAAAAACATGCGACGCTAACGAATGCAGAGCTTTGGGCGCTGCCGTCGATGTTGCGGCTGGTTTGTGTGGAGCGGCTCATTCAGGCGGTTGGTGCAATGGATGCCAGCCTGTCGCCGCAACTGAAACTGAGCCATGAAACGCGAGCTGCGGCGGGGGGCAGGCCCGTTGATCAGATTGCGAAGGCTATTGTGTCATTGATTGCGATTGACGCGATTACATGGCCAGATTTCGTTGACGGCACCAGTTGCATCGAAGCGGAGCTGTCCAAAGACCCCGCGGATATTTATACGAAAATGACGTTTGAGACGCGCGATCGTTACCGCAAGACGGTCGAGCGTTTGGGGTGGCGTAGCGCCTATTCAGAACCTGCTGTGGCGCGCAAAGCTGTCGAGCTCTCGCTGGGGGAGGCCGAAAACAATGTGCGACGTCATGTCGGGTATTGGTTGATTGGGGACGGTTTGCCCGCGCTGGAAACGGCGTTGGGCTACCGCGTGCCGCGTAGCCTTGGGATGCAGCGGCGGATTTCGCGATATGGCGGCTGGCTTTATGCTGCGGGTTTGTCGCTGCTCGCCGTCGCTGCGATTTTTGTGGCGGCTTTTTATCTGCACGCCCATTATGCGAAACCGATTGAATGGGTCGTCGGAATTTTGCTGACGTTGTTGCCCGCGACCATCCCAAGCGTCTGGGCAGGTCATTGGATTATCACGAAATTCAGCCGCCCTGTAGCGCTTCCGGAATTGGATTTTTCCAAATCGATCCCGCCCGAGTTTGCCACATCCATTGTGTTGCCAGTGATTGTGGGTTCGGTGGCGGAGGTCGATGTCATCGTGCAAAAGATCGAAATTCTACGTCTGGCGAACTCTGACCCCGCTTTTAAGTTTGTGGTGCTGTCGGACCCTGTCGATGCGCAGACGGAAACCTTGCCTCTAGACCACGAGATCGAGGTCGCATTTCGGGAGCGGATCAATGCCCTCAATCAGCGTCATCAGACGGATGAGGGCGGGCCATTTATCCTGTTGCACCGTCACCGTAAATACAATGCTGCCGAAGGGTGCTGGATGGCGTGGGAACGCAAACGCGGGAAGTTGGAGGAGTTCAACCGTTTTGTATTGGGGCAGGGGGGTAATGCCTTTGATGTGGTCGCGGGCCCCGTAGCGAGCCTGCGCAGCACCCGTTACGCGATCACGCTTGATGCAGACACACAGATTCAGCCTGGATCGGCATCTCGCATGGTTGGCATATTGGCGCATCCGCTAAATCGTGCGGTCAATGATCCGATAACGGGGCGGGTCATCGCGGGCTATGCCATCTTGCAGCCGCGCATCGAGATTTTACCCAAGCTTGGCGAGGGCACGCATTTCACCCATTTGTATGGCGGGGATACGGCGGTAGATATCTATAGCCGTGCGGTGTCTGATGTGTATCAGGACCTATTCGGGACCGGCATTTACGTGGGTAAAGGGATTTACGATATTGCTGCATTAGAGCGCAGCATGGCGGGTCGCGTTCCGGCAAACCACATCCTCAGTCATGACTTGTTTGAGGGGCTGCACGGGCGTGCGGCCTTGGCGAGCAATCTTGTGCTGTATGAGGATTTGCCTGCTACTTACCCCGAATATGCGATGCGTCAGCACCGGTGGATGCGCGGAGATTGGCAGCTTGTTCCTTGGCTTGGACGTAAGGTGCCGCACGGACACGATGGGGCCGTTCCCACGACATTGTCGACCTTGGATCGTTGGAAAATGGTTGATAATCTTCGGCGTAGCCTGATGCCGCCCGCGCTGTTGTTGATGTTTTTGGGGGCATGGTTGGCCCTGCCTGGCAGTGCACTGGTTTGGACCCTATTTGCGGTTGCCGCACCTGGAAGCTATTTGATCGGGGAGCTTTTTTCGATTGCGACAGGGGGCATCCGTCGCGGTGCGTTGGGGAATGCTGTCCACCAGATCAGGACGACTGGCGGGCGTTGGTTTTTCTCGATTGCCTTTCTGGTCAGTGACACGCTTATTGCGCTGGACGCGATTTTCCGCACGCTTTGGCGGGTCTTTGTGACGGGCAAGAACCGCCTTGAATGGACATCGGCGGCCCATGCCGCGACCCACTCAAAAGGGCAAAGTATACGACGTGCCTCATGGGCGTTGATGTGGCCGTCTTCTGCTCTGGCTCTGGTTTTGGCGGGGCATTTGGGCGTGAATAATCCGAGCGGGTTTTGGCCTGCTGTGCCAGTTCTGATCCTTTGGCTGATTGCCCCCGAAATCTCGGTGTGGAGTGCGCGGCCGCGCTATTTCCGCAGTCAGTCGCTCAACGATGCGGACCGTGATTTTCTGACCTTGGTCGCGCGGCGCACATGGCACTTTTTCGAGACCTTTGTCGGCCCTGATGACAACTGGTTACCCCCCGATAATCATCAAGACGGCGAGAAGGTCGAGACAGCACACCGGACGTCGCCCACGAATATCGGGATGTTTCTTGTCTCTGCGCTTGCGGCGCGCGATATGGGATTCATCACCACCCGCGATTTTGCGGCGCGTGCGCGCAATACGGTTGATACGCTGGGACGGATGGCCAGTCATCGGGGGCATCTGCTGAACTGGTACAATACCGAAACGCTTGCGCCGTTAGAGCCGCAATACGTGTCGACGGTGGATAGTGGCAATCTTGCTGTCTGTTTGGTGACGTTGAAGCAGGGGTGTTTGGAGCTCGCCGCACGCCCTGTGATTGATCCCGTCTGTTTTGGCTGTCTTGAGACCACGCTTGATCTTTTGTGTGCGGCCATTCGTGCGACACCTAATTATGATAAAGCTGCGTTGGACAAAACCGAACGGGCGGTGCGCGCGCAGATCGCGCTTGCGGCGACGTCGCCGCTTGAATGGAAGCCGACCCATGCCGCGTTGAGCGGGCCGCTGTGGGTCGAGTTGGAGATATGTGCGCAGGGTGCAATCGGGGACGCGTCGCGTTTGCCGCTGGCGCAGGTCAACGAAATCGCGACTTGGTTGGAGCGGTTTCACCACGATCTTCATGCTGTCACGCGAGATATTGAAACCTATATGCCGTGGCTTGCGGTCATTGAGACTGCGCCGGTTGGCGCCCACCCCATTGCGCGCGCAATGGCCGACGCGTTGTATGCGGCAGATCGCGTCAGTGATGAGACATTGTCGGCAACCGCGGCCTTGGCGTTTATTGCGGCATGGCAGGGGGCGCATCCGGACTTGGACAAGGAAACGCGGGAGTGGTTGAGCAATTTGCGGCAGTCGGTGCAAGGGGGGCAGGAACGCCAAGACGAGTTACGCGATGCGCTCAAAGAGCTTGCTGCAAGATCGGGCAAGATGGCTTTCGATATGGATTTTGCGTTTCTCTATGACACCGCGACGCGGCTGTTTTTCATTGGTTACAATTTCAGTTTGGGCAAGATGGACAGCAGCCACTATGACTTGCTTGCGACAGAGGCCCGCCTTGCGAGTTATTTCGCGATAGCCAAACATGACGCCCCGATTGAGCACTGGTTCGCCTTTAGCCGCCCGATTACGCGGCTGCGAGGAAAACCGTCGATTTTGTCGTGGAACGGGTCGATGTTTGAATATCTTATGCCGCCGCTCTTTCTGCCCAGCTACCGCGATACATTGCTGGGTGAAAGCGAGCTGACGGCGGTCGAATTTCAGCGCGATTATGCCCTAAAACGGGGTGTGCCTTGGGGGATTTCTGAATCCGCGTTTGGCATGACGGACGCCACGGGAACGTTTCAATACCGTGCATTTGGCGTGCCGGGGCTGGGCATTCGTAGGGGTTTGACAGAGGATCTGGTGATAGCGCCTTATGGTACGGCGCTGGCGCTATGCGGGTGGCCCCAAGCGGCGACTGAAAACCTCAAAGCACTTGCGCAGCGTGGTGCCTTGACCCGCTATGGTTTCATTGATGCGCTGGATTTCACACCCGAGCGGGCGGCGATGAACGCCGACTTTGTGCCTGTTACAACATTTATGGCGCACCATCAGGGGATGGTTCAGGCGGCGATCGTCAATGCTCTTTGCGACAATGTGATGGTGGACCGGTTCTTGCGCGAAAAGCCGATGCACGCGATGGACCTACTGCTGCAAGAGCGGGTGCCTTGGCATGAGCCGCTCGAACTGGGGCGTGCCGATGAGCTTTGGCGGGATGAGGTGGATGTTCCGCAAGGGTCGGAGTTGGCAGCTTGGGTGCCGTCGCCCGATTTTCTTGTCCCGCATGTGCATCTTTTGGGAAACGGGCGCATGTCGTCGCTGATCACCAATAGCGGGGGAGGGGGGCTTAGTTTGGGGTCAACAGCCCTGACGCGGTGGCGTCCTGATCCGACCCGAACGGTGCATGGAATGTGGGTCTATTTAAGGGATGTCGATGGTGGCGACCTTTGGTCTTTGGGGGCCGCCCCGACGGGGCAGGTTGATGACGAAACCAAATGCGTTTTTCACCAGCACATGGTCGAGTTGTTCCGCCGCCACGGTGATATCATCGCGCGGATGGACGTCACGGTGGCACCTTACGATGATGTCGAGGTGCGGCGTGTGACGCTTGTCAACGAAAGCGATGCGGAGAGAACGATTGACCTGACGACCTATGCAGAAGTGGTGCTGGCGCCGCCGTTGGAAGACGAGCGACACCCTGCGTTCAGCAAGCTGTTTGTACACAGCAGTTTCCTTCTTGACGAGCAGGCGCTGTTTTTCAATCGCCGACCGCGTCGCCCTGAAACGCAGCCGCCAGTGTTGCTGCACAAGCTGGCGTCAAACGGACCGGACATCGCGGTGACGTCATGGGACACGGATCGCAAGCGCGTTTTGGGCCGCAATCAAAGTGCGCGCGCGCCTGAGGGCATTCGGGAGGGTCTCAGCGAAAGCGCGGGGTGGACGCTTGATCCGGTGATGGCGCTTCAGGTGCGGGTTCGGTTGAAGCCACGGGAAACCAGACAGCTGGTTTTCCTGACGGTGGCTGGTCCGTCGCAAGCGGAGGTATTGCGGGTCGCCGCGCGGTATCCAGAGGCCACTATTGATCGCACGTTCCACGATGCGTTGATTAAGGCGTCACGCGGCGTGGACAAGCTCGGGATCGCGCCAGAGCATTTGCCGGAGCTGCAACTTTTGTCGTCGCTGTTGGTTCACATTCATCAGACATTCCGCACAACGCCAGCGACTGATCTTGATGGGTGGAAAGGGCAGCAGGACTTGTGGCAGTTCGCGATATCGGGTGATTTTCCGATCCTGATGCTGGAGCTTTCGCAACCCGAGGATTCTGCGTTGTTGGATTTGGTGCTGCGCGGCCACCGTCTGTGGCGCAAAGTCGGTTTGCAGGTCGACCTTGTTATTTTACGTGACGCGGCAACCAGCTATGAAGAACCGCTGCGCGAAAAGGTGTTGTCGATCCTTGGTGATACGAACGCCACCAGCCTGCTAGGGATGCGCGGAGGTATCCATTTGATTGCCGCTGACCAATTGGCAGCAGGTTTGCGGCGCGGCGTGCAAGCGGCGGCGCATGTCGTGTTGCGCGATGCGAAAAAGACATTGCGCGAGATGCTTGATCGGGTGTTGGAAGCGCAAGATCGCGCGCCACTTTTCGTGACGGTGCCCGCGCCCAGCTATGATGCGGTGCCGGACATCAGCAGACCGGACAATCTGCAATTCGATAATGGTTACGGAGGGTTTGTTCCCGCGACCGGCGATTATTTGATCCATCTGCGTGCGGGTATGCGGACCCCTGCGCCGTGGTGTAATGTGCTGGCCAACGAAGATTTTGGCTGCCTTGTCAGTGAGGCGGGGTTGGGCATGACATGGGCCATCAACAGTGGCGAGCACCGTCTGACGCCGTGGTCCAACGATCCGGTGACGGACTTGCCGAGTGAGGTTCTCTACCTCAGGGACGAGGCCGATGGAACGGTCTGGACGACAACGCCGATGCCGATCGGGCATAATGCGAGTTGCCAAATCCGACATGGCACGGGTGTGACCGAGTGGCGCCAGAACAGTCATGGATTAGAGCAACAGATGACGGCGTTTGTCCCCGTTGACGGAGCGGTTAAGCTTGTGCGGTTGCGCCTCAAGAATGTGTCGGGGCAACCGCGTCGTATTTCGGCGACATATTATGCCGAATGGTTACTTGGCGCGCTGGAGAGCACGGCTCGTCCGCACGTCGTCAGCTCCTATGACGCAACGCTCAAGGCGATTGTCGGACGAAATAGATGGAACGCGGAGTTCGCGTCGCGGGCGGCGTTTTTGACGGGATCGAAAGACCCCCACAGTCTGACAGGCGACCGCACCGATTTTCTTGGGCATGACGGGGATGTATTTGATCCTGACGGGTTGTGGCGTTGGGACTTGGGCGGGCGGTTCCCGCAAGGGGGCGATGCGTGTGCCGCGTATCAGATACATTTGGATATTCCTGCGGGTGGAGAAACGGATGTTGTCTTTGCCCTAGGTGAGGCCGCAGATCAGGATGATTTGCCGCAGCTCGTGCAGCGCTGGAAAGATCCTGCGGAAGTCGACCGCGCGTTGGACAGGTTAAACGCCACTTGGGCGGAGAGGTTGGGTAGCGTGCAGGTCAAAACGCCAGACCCCGCGTTTGATTTGATGGTGAACAGGTGGTTACCTTACCAGAACAGGTCCTGCCGTATCATGGCGCGTGCTGGATTTTATCAGGCGGGCGGGGCCTATGGTTTTCGCGACCAATTGCAGGACGTTCTGGCCCTGCTCATCAATGATCCGATGCGTGCCCGCCAACATATTTTACTGGCCGCGCGTCAACAGTTTGAGGCGGGTGATGTGCTGCATTGGTGGCACCCACCTGCGGGGCGCGGTGTGCGCACGCGTTGTTCGGATGACTATATTTGGCTAGCTTATGTCACTGCGCGTTATGTCAGTGCGACGGGCGACAGAGGCATCCTCGATGAAGAGGTTCCGTTCCTCACGGCACTGGATCTCCGGTCCGATGAGGACGATCGCTATGCGCTATTTGAACGGGGCGAAGCGGGCACGCTTTATGATCATTGTGCCCGCGCATTGGACGGCATGATGACAACGGGCGCACACGGTCTTCCGCTTATGGGGGCGGGGGATTGGAACGATGGGATGGACCGTATCGGTGGCAAGGGTCGGGGCGAGAGCGTCTGGCTGGCATGGTTTGAAATTGCGACCATTGCCCTTTTTGTCCCGCTTGCGCGTCAGTTGGGGCGCGATGAAAGTGCGGATCTTTGGGAAGCCTATTCAGAGGGTCTCGCACAAGCGATCCGCACGTATGCGTGGGACGGAAATTGGTATCTGCGAGCGTTTGACGATGAGGGGCAGCCGTGGGGGTCGTCCGCGAATGATGAATGCCGGATTGATCTGATTGCCCAAGCGTGGTCGGTTCTATCTGGATTGCCTGTGGATGAGCGTGCGCAAAAGGCGCTGCAATCGGCGGGGGAAAACCTTGTTGACGAGAAGGCACGGCTGATCCGGCTCCTAACGCCACCCTTTGATGCAACCGACCGCGACCCCGGATATATTCGTGCGTATCCACCAGGTATTCGCGAAAACGGCGGGCAATATACCCATGCGGCGACGTGGCTGGGGGCCGCCTATGTCACGATGAAAGATGGTGACAGAGCGTATCAGGTCTTTGACATCATCAATCCGATTGGGCGCACGGCAACCACGCAAGGTGCGGACCGCTACTTGCGTGAACCCTATGTTTTGGCGGGAGACGTTTCAGGGACTGGCGCGCAGTCGGGGCAGGGTGGTTGGTCGTGGTATACTGGCGCTGCGGGCTGGTCACTGCAGCTTGGTGTTTCGGGGCTATTGGGGGTGACGCCCGAGGACGGCGCGGTTCGGTTTAACCCGTGCTTGCCAACGTCGTGGGGCGGTGCCGCCGTTATATTGGATACCGAAAACGGCCGTCTTGAGGTCACAATTGAGGACCCCGATCATCTGGGCCATGGTCAAGTTGAAGTTGTAGTCGATGGTGTGCTTCGAACGGGGCAACGTGTATCCTTTCCGGGTAAGGGAAGAACTCGTCAGGTGGTTGTGACTTTGAAATAGATGCGCATTAGTTATGTGTATAATTGACGTGCATATATTTAGGTGGTATTGTGCCAAAAGGAGGCCTGCCATGAATGCGCAACCGCGAAAGCCAACCAACCTGTCGTTAGACGCTACTTTACTTGCTGAAGCGAAGGAGCTGAAGGTGAATCTGTCGCGTGCGGCGGAGGAGGGGGTTCGGAGCGCTGTTGCGTCTGCAAAGGCCGCGCAATGGAAAGCGGAAAATGCCGCAGCACTTCGGAGCTCGAACGCCTATGTGGACAAGCACGGGTTGCCGCTCGACAGCTTCCGTCACTTCTGATGGCAAAATATGATGTGTATCCCAATCCATCTGGCGATGGTTTTCTTCTTGACGTGCAAACCGACCTTCTGAGCGATTTGAACACAAGGGTCGTTGTCCCGCTTATGCCAAAGTCGCGCGCGCCGATGCCCGCCAATAGATTGAACCCCACGTTTGAAATCGAGGGACAACACGTTGTCATGGTGACGCAGTTTATGGCGGCGGTCCCGAAGGGGATATTGAAATCGCCTGTTGGAAATCTTCACGAGAATTTTGAACAAGTCACGACTGCCGTTGATATGCTCATGCAGGGTTTCTGACAGGCTGTCGTTGTTTCCCGCTATTCTTTCACATAGGGCTTGCCATCTGCGGCAGGGGGCCTTGCCCGCCCGACAAAACCCGCCACCACGATGATTGTTGCGATGTAGGGAGCCATTGCGAGGAATTCTGAAGGGATTGGGGTTTGTAGAAGCGCCAGTTTCTGTTGAAGTGAATCGGCGAAACCAAATATCAGTGCCGCGGCCAATGCTCCCACGGGGTGCCAGCGACCAAATATCATTGCCGCCAGCCCGATATATCCGCGCCCGCCCGTCATGCCTTCGTCAAAGCGGCCAACAGCGCCCAAAGTGAACCAAGCCCCGCCAAATCCTGCAACCATGCCTGCCAAGGTCACATTGATATATCGCGTGCGATAGACATTTATCCCAAGGGTATCGGCGGCGCGTGGATGTTCTCCGACGGCCCGCGCCCTTAAGCCGAGCCTCGTATGAAAGAGATAATAGGTCGCGACGCCAACCGTGATCAGCGCGCCATAGACAAAAATGTTTTGTTGAAAGAACATCGGGCCGATGACGGGAATATCGCCCAAGAGCGGAATCTTGACGGCCTTGAAAACGGGCGCGTTATTCAGGTCGCGGTATTCCTGAAAGACCTGACTGCTGACGTAAGACGTGACGCCCAACACAAAGAGGTTGATCACGACGCCTGCGATGATCTGATCCATCCTGTAGGTCACCACGAGGGCTGCGAGGATAAATCCGAAAAGCCCACCGACTGCGACTGCGGCGACCAAACCGCTGACGCCGCCCATCAGTGATCCGATCAGCGCACCGGCAAATGCGCCTGCCAGCAGCATTCCTTCGATCGCAATGTTGACGACGGCGACCCGTTCCGACAGCACACCGGCCAAACCGCCCAGTGCGATTGGCACTGCGCGGACGACGGTTGCCTGCAGCATACCTGTCAGCGAAAACGCCTTATCCGCGGTCGCCCAGACGAGGAATGCAGCGACGGCCAGCGTCATGCCGATTGCGAGGGAGATTGAGGTCCACCGTGTCCCGCCGCGCAAAAACTGCCGCACGCCAAGAAACCCCATGATTGCGGTAGCAAAGTAGATAAAGGGCGTAGCGGGGACGATCATATCACCCAGCACAAACCGATCCGTAGGACGAGAAAGCCGGAAGGTCGCATCCCCCGGCGCGTCGGGGCCAAAGTACCACGCCACGATCACGGCGAGCGCAATGAGTGCGCCGCCAGCATAGCGTGCTTGTCTGTCTTTGCTGGTTTGTAGCTCTTTCGGGTTGCTTGCATTTGTGGGTGTCATGAGTTGCCTCCGTCCGGTTTTTCCGCACTCCGAAAGCCCCAAGGGAACAGAGATCGGACCAGTAACGGTGCCGCGATAAACACAATGATCAGGGCTTGAATGATGCCTATGAGATCAATGCTGACGCCAGCATTTACCTGCATCTGGCGACCGCCTGCCTCTAATGCGCCAAAAAGGAGACCTGCAAATAGCACCCCGATCGGGTGTGAGCGCCCCAGCAGCGCCACGGCGATTGCGTCAAAACCGATGCCCGCCGAAAATCCTGGCGTCGCCCTACCCAGCACCCCCAAGACCTGATTTGCACCTGCCAGCCCTGCCAATGCACCCGCAGTCGCCATCGCCGCAACGATGATCACGCCTGACCTGATACCCGCAAAACGTGCCGCTTCGGCGTTCTCGCCGCTGGCGCGGAATTCGAAACCCAGTTTGGATCGAAAGAGGATCCAGTAAACCAAGGCAACCGCCGCGAGCGCAAGAAATATGCCCGCGTGAACCCGCAGGTTAGGGTCGATAAAGGATAGCAGGCGCGGCAATTCGGCAGCTTCGGGAACCGATTTTGAGATCGGATCTGCGCGCCCTTCTTTTTGGACGTAGGGCAGGCGCAGCATGTAATCCAGCAACCTGTAAGAAATCAGATTGAGCATGATCGTGGAGATAACTTCGTGGGCTCCCGTGGCGGCTCTTAACCAGCCAGCAATTGACGCATAAAGCGCGCCGACAAGTGCGCCCGCCAAGAGCGAGAGGGGCAACAAGATAAATGCAGGCAGATTTGCAAAGCTGAAACCGACCATAACGGCAGCCATACCTCCCATCAGAAGCTGACCCTCCGCCCCGATGTTGAACAACCCCGCGCGAAAACCCAGTGCCAATCCCAAGCCCGCAAGGACCAAAGGGACGGCGGCCGTTAACGTTTCTGACAGCGCGTTGAGTGACCCAACCGAACCGACCAGCAAGGCCCAAAACGATAGACCGATCCTGCTCAATTCAACATTCGTGGCCAGCATAATCATTGCGCCGAGAACCAGAGCGGCGACGACAGCGAATAAGGGGACGATCACGATGTCTTCCATCTGCGATCTGCCAAAGACGCGGCGGTGCATCAGATCCTGCATTGGTTGATTTGTCATGTGACCGCCCCTGCCATTGCCAAGCCGACTGCGGCCTTATCAATCGGGCCCGATTGGGCGTCGAATTCGGCAACGAAGCGGCCTTTGAACATCACCAGAACACGATCTGACAATGCGAGGATCTCATCCAGCTCGGACGAAATGATCAAAACGCCGTCACCGCTATCGCGTGCGTCGATTAAACGACCATGAATGTATGAGATGGATGCCACATCCAAACCGCGCGTCGGCTGGCCCGCCACAACAAGCGTTATCTCGCGTGAAAGCTCGCGCGCGACGACAAGCTTTTGTTGGTTGCCGCCAGAAAGATGCCCTGCTTTCTCGAAAATGCTAGGTGTACGGACGTCGAAATCCTGCACAAATTGGGCAGATTTCTTGTGCACTTCGGGCCAGTTGATCTGCATGCCACGACTGAACCGATCATCATAATAGGTGTCCAGAACCATGTTTTCAGCCACGGTAAAGCCGCTGATCAGGGCGTTGTGTTGGCGGTCTTCTGGAATGTGCGCGATGCCCAATCTGTGACGGGCCCGAGCGGATGCGTGGGTGATGTCGTGCCCGTCGATACTGACTATGCCGGCTACAACTTGGCGCACCCCCGTCAGGGCCTCTATCAGCGCGGACTGGCCATTGCCTTGCACGCCCGCAATCCCGACGATTTCGCCGCTGCGCACGATAAGATCGACATGATTCACAGCGATTTGATCGTCGTCGTGCAGAACAGTCAGATCAGCGGCATCAAGCAACGTGCGGCCGGGCGCAAATGAAGCCTTTTGCAGGTCGAAGTTAACGGGATGACCGACCATCATCTCTGCCAACTCGGGCCGCGTGAGTTTTTTGGGATCGCCTTCGCCAACGATGCGGCCATCCCGTATAACTGCGATACGATCAGCGATTTCCAGAATTTCGTTCAGCTTGTGGGTAATGAAAACCAAGGCTTTGCCTGCGTCCCGCAGTGCCTTCACAATCTCGAAAAAGTCGTCGACCTCTTGCGGGGTTAGCACGGCCGTTGGTTCGTCAAGGATCAGCACATCGGCTGAGCGAAACAGCACTTTGATAATCTCGACCCGTTGCTGCGCACCAACGGGCAACGTTTCGATGATAGCATCTGGATTGACTTCAAGCCCATAGGTTTCATTTATTTCGAGCACTTTGGCGCGGGCGGTGCTCTTGTCCAGATGATCAAGCCTGCCAGTTGGTTCGACCCCAAGGACGACGTTTTCCGTGACGCTGAAAACCGGCACAAGCATGAAGTGTTGGTGCACCATGCCGATGCCTGCCTGTATCGCATCGCCGGGACCGTCAAACACGACCTCTTTTCCATCAATAAGAATCTGGCCTGCATTGGGCCGATACAGCCCGCATAAGACATTCATCAAGGTCGATTTTCCGGCGCCGTTTTCGCCCAACAGCCCCAAGACCTCGCCCGGGCGAATGGTCATGTTCACGTCTTCGTTTGCGACAACCTGACCAAATCGCTTTGTGATACCGCGCAGTTCAACTTCCATGTCGGAACCTCCTGTCGCTGCGCTTAGGGGCGCACAGCGACGGTTCCGTCTATGATGCCCGCACGCAATGCGGAGAGTTCGGACTTGAGCTCATCCGAAACCGCAGCGTCCAGATCGTGGAACGGTGCCAGATCAACGCCCCCGTTTTCAAGCGTCCCCGTCAACAGCCCGCCTTCGAAGGTATCGTTCATGGCGGCCTCGATGACGGCCATCACGGTCTTGTCCATCCGCTTGGTGATCGATGTCAGATAGACGTGCCCCTTTTGCGGGTCGGTCTCGTATAGATCGGCATCAACGCCGATGATCATCATTTTATCGGCGCCCAGTTCATCCGCAAGGGCCGCCGATCCCAATCCGACGGGGCCAGCAACGGGAAGAATGATGTCGGCCCCTTCATCATAGAGATTTTGGGCAAATGCGCGCCCGTCATCAAGGCTGTCGAAATTGTTGGTGAACAGTCCTTCGCGGCTATCGACGTCCCAACCGAGGACGGAAACGCTGGTGCCTTTGACCGTGTTGTGGTGATTAACGCCGCGCACGAACCCGTCCATAAAGATTGTGACAGGTGGAATATTGATGCCGCCAAATGTGCCGAGAACCCCTGTTTTTGTCATCCCGGCGGCAAGGTAGCCAGCCAGAAAAGCCGCTTCATCGGTGGCATAGACCTGCCCGAGGATGTTGGGCACAGTCGGATCATAGGCGTAGTCGACTATTGAAAAACGTTGATCGGGGTTTGCATCGGCTGCGGCCTTGGTCGCGTCACCCAAAAGAAACCCGACTGTGATAATGACATCGCAATCGCCGCCGATGAGAGAATTGATGTTGGCTTCGTAGTCGGTCTCGGCTTGTGATTCCAAGAACCGGCCCGTTACGCCAAATGCGGCTTCTGCATCCAGCACGCCCTTCCATGCCGTTTGATTGAAACTATTGTCATCAATCCCGCCTGTGTCAGTCACCTGACAGGCGGTGAAGGCTAGCCCTGATGACGCTGATACCAGCCAAGCGGCTGTTGCCAGCCCTGCAAATCCGAATGTGTTATGTGCAAGTCGCATGAAACCCTCCCTGAGTAGCAGGCCAACTCTGATAAGTGCCTACGAAAATTATGCTAATCGGGAAGGACCACGCGCCAATTGACTAAAATCAATGCACCTGTCTGGTCGGAAACATGACGCAAGAGGCGCGTGACGCGATGCCCGACCGTGATGACGCTGCGTTCTGGAATTTTGCGTCTACTATATCGCGAAAACGGCGGTCGAGGTTAGGTGCAGGCAACCTGAAAGAGTTGCGTTTCATGGCCTTTGATTGGCCACCTGATTACACATTCCTGAGGTTCGCGCGGCAATGCAAATGGAAATCTGATCGCTTACGGACTCGAAACGCGAAACTCTGCCTGATCTGACCGCCCGTCCGCATCGACCACTGTGAGTGACGAAAAACCGATGCCCGGAACCGCGATCTCGATCTGGTTGCGATGGGTGCGGGCCACGGGTTCGCCGTTGGCCAGCCAGACAAATGGCGCACGCCCGTCCCGGACTTTGACCGTGAGAAGCGACCCTTCCAGCACCGCGCCATCTGGCGGGAAGGTGATATTTGGGGCTTGCGTATCGACTTCATTGCGTTTGCCAAAATATTGGAGATGCTGGGGCAGTTGCGCGGTGGGCAGCAAGAGCGTCTGATGCGGCGGCGGGCCGATAGGGTCTATCGCGGGCTTTAACCGGGCGAAGGCATTAAACAGCACAGGCGCTGCCAGATCACCGCCAAATGCACCGGGGACGGGGGTTCCATCTGGTCTGCCAAGCCAGACACCGACGACGTGGCGACCGTCGAAACCGATGGCCCAAGCATCCCGATGTCCGTATGAGGTGCCCGTCTTAAATGCGATGCCCTCGCCT
>Ga0181561_10000230_pt1 | contig 45144 bp, 47 predicted proteins | sample 011ome_19_FD_133760 | JGI IMG/M metagenome (GOLD analysis project Ga0181561, IMG submission 133760) | Coastal salt marsh microbial communities from the Groves Creek Marsh, Skidaway Island, Georgia - 011510BT metaG (megahit assembly) | ecosystem: Environmental > Aquatic > Marine > Intertidal... | reverse complement strand
TCGGCAAGGCCGAGAACATCACCACGATTGCCGACTTTATTGCTGCACGGTTCGGCAAGAGTCAGTCGCTGGCCGCTGTCGTCACGCTGTTTGTGGTGGTCGGGATCCTTCCCTATATCGCGTTGCAGCTGAAGGCGGTCTCGACCAGCTTCGTCGTCCTGACCAGCTATCCCGATATCATCATGCCCGCCGGTGTGGCGGGAACGCCATGGTGGAGCGACACCGCGCTGGTGGTGGCACTGCTGATGGCGACCTTTGCGATTGTGTTTGGCACGCGGAACGTCGATGCCACCGAACATCATGAAGGTATGATGCTGGCGATCGCATTTGAATCGATCGTCAAGCTGGTAACGTTTCTCGCGGCGGGAATTTTTGTCACCTATTTCATGTTTGCCGGCTTCGGAGACCTGGCCGAGCGGGCCGCCGCGGTTCCTGAAATAGCTGACCGCTTTGCCGTGGATATTCACGCCTCGACCTGGGTAACGATCAGCTTGCTCTCATTGATCGCGATCATCTGCCTGCCGCGCCAGTTCCACGTCGCGGTGGTGGAAAACGCTGATGAGCGCGAACTCAAGCGGGCGGCCTGGATTTTCCCGGGCTACCTGATCGCCATCAATATCTTTGTGATCCCGATTGCGGTGGCGGGGTTGTTGTTGTTCTCGGGCCGGGGGGTTGATGCGGATACCTTTGTTCTGGCCTTGCCGATGCTCGCGCAGCAGGAAACGCTGACTTTGCTGGTGTTTATAGGGGGGCTCTCGGCGGCCACAGGCATGGTGATTGTCGCAACCGTCGCACTCGCGACGATGGTGTCCAACGATGTGTTCACACCGCTGTTCCTTCGTTACTGGCGTGGCGGCCAGAACCGCGATGGCGACGTGGGGGCAACTTTGCTCAACATTCGCCGTTTTACGATGATTTCCATCCTGCTACTCGCATTCGCCTATTACCGGGTCGCGGGAGAAGGACAGGCGCTGGCTTCGATTGGTTTGATTTCTTTTGCCGGAGTCGCGCAGTTTGCGCCTGCAATTTTTGGCGGGATATTCTGGGCCCGGGCCTCACGTCTCGGGGCGTTGGGGGGTATTCTGGCTGGCGGATTTGTCTGGGCCTATACGCTTTTGCTGCCGACCTTCGCCGCGAGTCTGTGGTTTCCGGATGCGCTTTTGTCCGCCGGCCCGGCTGGGATGTCATTTCTGCATCCGCAAGCGCTGTTCGGAATCGAATTCGGTGATCCGTTGACTCATGGGGTGTTTTGGAGCCTCAGCGCGAACACACTCCTCTTTGTTGTGCTTTCACTGTTCAGTCGTCCAAGCATGCTCGAACGTGGTCAGGCGCGCGCCTTTGTCGAGGTGATGGCCGCCGACCCGGCGACCCGCCCCCGCACCATGAGCGGCACGCTGGCGGTACGTGATCTGGCAAACCTTGTTGGGCGCTATCTCGGTACGACAACGGCCGAGCGCGCCTTTGCGCAGTATCTTGAGGAACGCGATTCCGGTCTGGACCTTGATGATCCGGTGGATGCGGGTGCCTTACGATTTGCTGAACGACTGCTGGCCAGCGCCATCGGTGCATCTTCGGCGCGCTTGGTGATTGCGCTCTCGATGGAACGCGACGACATCGATATGCAAAGTGCAATGTTGCTGCTCGACGATGCCAGCGCGGCGATTCAGTACAACCGTGAACTTCTCCAGACGACGATGGAAAATCTGCGTCAGGGCATTGCGATCTTTGATGAGAATCTGCGTCTGGCCTGGATGAATGAGCGTTTCCGGGATTATCTGGGTTTGCCGGATATGAATGGACGGGTCGGTGTGCCGGTGGAGGACATTATCCGGCACAGCGCCGAACATGGAGAGTACGGCCCTGGTGAAGTCGAAACGATCGTCAATGATCTGCTGACCCATTATCGCCAACATGAACCCGCGATCTATGAGCGTCGCCTGGAGGATGGCACGGTGCTGGAAGTTCGCACCAGTCCGATGCCGGCCGGTGGTGTTGCGGTTTCCCTGATGGATGTGACCGATCGGGTGCGCGCGTCACTTGAGCTCGAAGAAGCCAAGCGCGATCTGGAGGTCCGGGTTGATGAGCGCACACGGGACCTGATGGGGTTGAACGAACAATTGCGCCGCGCCTCGGATGCCGCCCAGCAAGCCAATCTCGGCAAGACCCGCTTTCTGGCAGCGGCGAGTCATGACTTGTTGCAGCCCCTCAACGCAGCGCGTCTGTTCCTGTCTTCTCTTTCCGAACGAGAACTGAACCGGGAGAACAACGAGCTGGTTGGGCGGGTCGACACGTCACTGCGTGCGGTGGAGGATTTGCTGGCGGGGCTGCTGGATATTTCCAAACTCGATGCCGGGGGTGTCGATCCTCAGATCGAGGATTTCCCGGTGGATGAGTTGCTGCAGGCGCTTGGCACCGAGTTCGCTGCGGTGGCCGAGGATCGCGCGATTGAACTTCGGGTGGTGGCATCCGAAATTTTTGTGCGTTCTGACCGGCGACTACTCCGGCGTATCCTGCAGAACCTGCTTTCGAATGCTCTGCGGTATACCCCGGCAGGTGGTCGTGTCTTGATTGGTGTGCGCGGCGGCGGGGACCGCATGAAAATTGAAGTTCGTGATACCGGACCGGGCATTCCTGACGATATGCGAGATGCTGTGTTTCAGGAGTTTCATCGGCTGCCGCAAACCGAGGATCAGGTTCAGGGGCTCGGTCTGGGGCTTGCGATTGTGGAACGTATCGCACGCATGCTCGGACATGTGATCGCGTTGCGGACCGAAGACGGGCAAGGCTGTGTGTTCTCTGTCTCTGTTCCGCGCGGGACTGCCGCGGCGGCGGTTGAAGAGCCGCGCCCGATACCAGCATTCTCGGATGGAGGGCTGGCCAACGCTGTCATTCTTTGCATCGATGACAATGCCGATGTGCGCGATGGTATGCGGGCCCTGCTTGGGGGCTGGGATTGCGATGTGCGAACGGCCGCTGCGGGCGAAGAATGGCGACGTGCGATGCGGGATGACGCGCCCGATCTGATCGTCGCGGACTACCATCTCGGTGCGGGGGAGCATGGCCCCGACGTTGTGACTGAAATTTGCGGGGTATTTGAGCGGGTGATCCCGGCGATTATCGTGACGGCTGACCCTTCGGAAAGCCTACGTGAGGAAGCCGCGCGGCGTGGCCACATCGTTCTTTCAAAACCTGTGAAACCTGCTGCGTTGCGCGCCTTGATGACACGGATGCTGGCCGAGCGGGCCGCCGCACGTCAGTCCGTTTCGTAAGCGTTCTAGGAAGGTATGCCGCGCGCCGGGTCGTCGACGTTCAGCTGTCCAGCCAGGATCACGGCCTGGGTGCGACTGTTGACGTCGAGCTTCTGCAGAATTGCCGAAACGTGGGATTTCACTGTGGCTTCGGAGATGTCCAGATCATAGGCGATCTGCTTGTTCAGTTTGCCTTCTGACAACATCCCGAGCACGCGCAGCTGCTGCGGTGTCAGGGTCGCCAGACGGCCGGCGAGTACGGCGTCTTCTGCTGCCGTTTCAGGCACCTCATCCATGTTGCCGGGAAGCCAGGAATTTCCGGCCAAAATTTCACGAACAGCATTGCGGATTTCATCCATCGGCGCAGATTTTGGGATGAATCCCGAAGCGCCGTAATCGATAGCCTGTCGCATGATCCGCGGATCGGTGGTTGCCGATATCATGGCAACCGGGGTCTCGGGAAACTGCGATCGCAGATAGGCGAGGCCGGTGAAGCCACGCATGCCGGGCATGTGCAGGTCGAGCAGCACCAGGTCAGTTGTGCCGAGGTCACGAATTGCGGTTTCTGCTTCGGCAAGACTGGCGGCCTCGTGGAATACGGCGTCGGCCATATCCTGCGCGATCGTCTGCCGCAGGGCATCACGTACAAGCGGATGATCATCCGCGATCACAATGACAGCGTTGGCGCTCAAAGCTGGATCCTGCCCCCGGTTCGGTACTCTTTTTCTTTGGAGTATGCCCCGGATCGTGTGGGGCGTCCAACGGCGAGTCAGCAATCCGTCAGGCAGCAGAGTCCAGTGTGTTATGGGCATCCCGCGCGATGCTGGCATAGAAGTTCTCACGCAGGCCCGTGGCGTTCACCTCGCACATGGAATGCAGTTTTCCGTTGATGGCGACCTGAAAGACGCAATGGGCGAGGCGCTCCTGCCCGATCGGGCTTGCCAGTTCTTCGGGTCCCATAAAGTGATGGGCGGTGATCGCAAAACGATGCACCTGCGCGCGGCCGCAGAGAATTCTGGCCGCGAGTGTGATCGGGTGTTCGGGGGAAAGCCGTTTCAGCCAACCCCAAGCCGCGCGTGGAAGCTGCCACAGGAACAGGCCCGGCTTGCGGACAAACATGCCCGCCAGACGCGCAAAAGCTTCGGCGGGCCGGTCGGGCCGAAACGTTGTCCCGGCGAAATTTTCAAAGATTGTGTCCAGCAACACACGGTCGGCGGGAGAACTTTCGGGACTGACGGGAACGAACTTACCCGGCGCGTCACCGTCGCGGATTGTCGCCCCAATGACAAAGCGCGAACAATCCGGGTGTCCCATTAGCCACTGGTTTTCGGTGACCCGTCCGGCATTGCTGGCTTCGATGTGCAGGCCGCGTTCGATTTTATTCCAAAGCGTACTGGCGTCGATCTGGCCGATCCCGTCTACGGTGCGTCCGACCGGGGCGACGGGTAGCAGCGCGACCATGCGGAACACATCGGCATTGTTCTGTGCAAAACGAATGATGTCGGCGACTTCGGGCAGATTGTCGGCGGTGACTGTCACCGTGGACGCCACCCGCAGAGTGTGGCCGGTCTGCTTGCGAACATGACGGACCATGTCGGCAAAGCGCGCCCGCAAGGGCATCAGATCGGCTTCGGTGTCGGCATATTTGAAATTCTTGTCGCGCCGTCCGCGCTGGGTTGTGTCGATATGCAGGCTGACTTCTTCCAGCCCGCCTTCGGTGATCAGCCGGGCGAGAAGTCCCGGGTCCCGCAGGAAGCTGTCCCCATGGGTCATCAGCATGGGGATCAGTTCGATCTGGCGCGCGTAACGCAGGATTTCGATCACCTCATCGGTGTCGCGCAATGTGACCTCGCCATCGGTCAGTTGCACATTTCCCCATGGCCCGAGATGTTCGCGCAGCACATCAAGCTGGGCGGTCACCGCCGCGACGGGCAGTGCGGGCGTGGTGTTGGCGGTGTCGTTCAGGTAGCAGCCCCGGCAGGCAAAATCACAGCGTGGCATGACGCCGATGGTCGCCCCGCAGCCTTCTTCGTGACGGCCAAACATCTGGTTGGCGGTGCGGAATTTCGGGTCGATTTTGGCCCAGGCCATGTCCAGCGCAGCTTGCGCATCGGCGGGAACCGGCGCGCGGAAAAGTCGCCACAGATTGTGCAGTCGCAGCTTTGGAGAATGAGAGGAAGTCGTTCCGAAACGCGCCATCGTGTTTTTGTTCTGCCCGTTGAGAGGCCCAGAAACTGGGCTTGGCTGGGCAAAACAGTAACGGCCGCACAGGGCGGCCGTGACTCAACTTATTGTGTGGCAACGTGATGTGTCTCCACCCGGCACGTCATACGCGGACTTGATCCGCGTATCTCTTGCACGCTCGCCTGAGATTGCCGGGTCAGGCCCGGCAATGACGACAAGAGGACGTGGCCACCCGCGCGATCTACCCGAGTGTATTGCCATAGCGCCATCGCTCGATGGAGACATCCGCGAACACGCCACCATAGTTGAGCGGCTCGCCTTTCCAGAATTCCTCGCAGGCTTCCAGATCGGGATATTCCATGATCATGAAGGAGCCGATCATCTGAACGCCGTCATCATCGAACATCGGTCCGCGCGCCACATAGCGGTCCATCACCGAGGCCTGATACTTGTGGTGGGCATCGGCGACAGCGTCGCGGCATTCCTTGGCTTCGGGTCCGTCAACGGCTGTGATCGCGAATTGCTGCCAACCTTCGGTGCGCGGGAAGGTGTTCCAGCGCAAGTCCATCGAGGATGACCAGCGGGTCACCGACGTGCTCGCGAACGCGCCCGCCTTGGCGTAGCCGTCGGCGGCGATCCAGGCTTCGGCGGCGGCCTTGTCCGGGGCATCGATCATCGCCATCGCGCCGCGCGGCGTTTTGCCGTCGGCCTTGAGCAGCGGGCCGGTGAAGCGAATCTGGTCCTGGGTGCTCCGCAGATGGGCCTGATGGCCTTCCATCCCGGCCTCGCGCAGCTCCAGCCCGCCTTCGGTCTTGAAATATCCCTTGCAGATCCAGCTCGGGCTTTTGGTTTTGTAGTATTCCGCCAACTCCTCTTTTGAGAGGCCGTAGCGTGGGTCGCCGGGCAGGGCACCGGAAGGATTGTTGGGATCATCAGCCATGGTCGTGTCCTCACAGATTATGGGTCTTTGTTGACCCTATCGTCGCGGCCTCGGCGTCTGCGCGCAACCCCCGCTGACGGAACGACAGTGCTGCATGATTTTCAGGGCTTGCCGCTCCCCCCAACGGATGAATTCCCCCGGTTATAGATTCCCGGTTAAGCTGTGGTCCAACATTCAGGAGGACCTGTCATGACACGTCGATTCCGCCGCGTGGTTACCGGCCACAATGCTGAGGGCAAATCCATCATCTGGCGGGACGGTCCGTCGCCCCAGGTGCTCGAACCGCTGCCTCAGCTCACCCTGCACGAACTCTGGGAAACCACAGCGCCTGCCGTAAACACCGGCGAAACCGACACCGCGATCCGCGAAAACTCCATCGAGCCCCATGATCCCAACGGCGCGATCTTCCGCATCGTGGATTTCCCGCCCGACGAGGTCTGGAAAGACGCCGATGTGGGTGCCGCCTTCAGCGAGATGGGCAGCGGGGATGCCCATGATGACGATGCTGAAACCGCGGGCATGCACGAAACCCAGACCACCGATTTCGCCATCGTACTCAACGGCGAAATCTGGGCCGTGATGGAAGAGGGCGAGACCATGCTTTCGGCCGGCGACGTCCTGGTCCAGCGCGGCACCAACCACGCCTGGTCCAACCGCTCCAACGAACACGCCGCGGTGGCTTTCGTGCTGATCGGCGCGGAACCGAGAGGGTAAGCGGAGTTAACCCAATCCGTCATGCCCGGACTTGATCCGGGCATCCACGTCCATCCATTCTCCGGTCACCGTGGGGAAACACCGACGTGGATGGCCGGATCAGGCCATGACAGAATATATGTAGAAGCCCTCATGCAGAGCTTGTCGAAGTATGAGGGCCTGAGAGATCGTCCTTCGTCAGGCTCAGGACGAGGAACCTAGTCCGGAGAGAATCCATGTCCGCCAAACTTCGCCATGTCGCCCTGTCCGTGCCCGACCCGGAAAAAGCCGCCACCTTCTATGAGAAGGCGCTTGGCATGACCCGGGTGGGGGAGAACGACCATCCCGGCGCAACGGCGATCTATCTGACCGATGGCGTGATGAACGTGGCGCTGCTGCGCTACAAGACAGAGGAAGCTGCGGGCGGTGACCCGGACAAGTTCGGCGTTCACCATTTCGGCTTCGTCGTCGATGACCCGGAAGCCGCCGGTGCCGAAATCGAAGCCGCGGGCGGCAACTGGCTGATGGGCGAAGCCAAGGGCGCAGGCGCCTTCTACGAAATCAAATACAGAGACCCGGACGGCCAGCTCTTCGACATCAACGAGGGCGGCTGGAAGACGGAAGTCTGAGGCCGGCGTCCGAGCCGGACCACGCCTTTAAGTTTGGTTTCCATCTGAGTCTGTTATGGCGCGCGAAGCAATCCAGTGGATGTACTGCGTGCGGGGTCGTTCCGGAATGCCACGGCCTCTTCAGCCCCTCGCAATGACGTGGAGGGGTGGTCGAAGGCGTCGCAAATCCGGTTCGTCCGTCGAACGCCGCCCCATTTCCTTCGATGGCATCGCCGGGCTAATCTCCGGCCAACAACTACAACATTCCTACCGGGGAGAAGCGTGATGGCCCGTACACTCATTCAGGGCGGCTGGGTCGTGTCGATGGACGACGCGATTGGCGATATCAGGGGCGGCGACGTTCTGATCGAAGACGACAAGATCCTTGAGGTGGGTCACGGTATCGATGCCGGAGATGCCGAGATCATCGACGCGTCCAACATGATCGTCAGCCCGGGCATGATCAATTTGCACGAGCATACCTGGCAGACCGGGGTGCGCGGGACCGTGTCGAACTGGACAATGTTTGAGTATTCCCAGCTGATGCACGCGACCGCCGTGCCTCATTTCACCCCGGATGATGTGCGGATCGCCAATTTGTGTGGCGCGCTGAACCAGATTCATTCAGGTACGACGACGCTTTTCGATTGGCATCATTGTAACGCCACGACCGATCACACGGACGCCGCGATTGATTCCCTCGAGGAAGTGGGCATTCGCGCGATTTATGGCCACGGTCAGACCAAGACTGAAGCCAAGCCGGGCGAGGCCCCGTTCAACGAGCGGCCCCATTCGCGCGAGCGCGTCGAGCGTCTGCGCAAGGGGCGGCTGTCCTCGGATGACGGGCTGATCACCATGGCCATGTGTATTCAGGGCATTGGCTTTTCGGTCTGGGATTGCATCGAGCATGATGTGCGCCTGGCCAAGGATATGGGCCTGCGCTGGTCCAACCACACCGGGGCGCAGGGCATTCCGATGTTTGCCGAGAACGCGGTGCAGAAACTTCACGATCTTGGCCTGTTGGGGCCGGAAGCGGATTTTGTCCACGCCACGAACCTGACCGATGATGAGCTCAAACTGATCATCGACACCGGCGGGTCCATCACGGTCGCCCCGGAATGCGAGTGCAATTTCGGCCACGGCAATCCGGTCACCGGCCGGGTGCTGGAACTGGGCGGCACGCCGTCTTTCGGGATTGATCTGGAATCGAACATCTCCGGCGATATGTTCTCTGTCGTTCGGTTCGGACTGCAGCTTGAGCGCGGTATGTACACAGATGCTCGTCCGCGCCCGACCAAAAATATGCCCGAGCATCTGAAGACCCGCGTGGCGCTGGAATGGGCGACCATTGGCAATGCGCGTGCCATCGGCATGGAAGACCGGATCGGATCGCTGACACCGGGCAAGCAGGCCGATGTGATCCTGACCCGCGGCGACGACATCAACACCTGCCCGGTCCATGACCCGGTGCAGACGCTTGTGTTCATGGCGACGCCCTTCAATGTGGACACGGTGCTGATCGCCGGTGAGGTCAAGAAGCGCGACGGCAAGCTCGTCTATCCTGAAGCCGCCCTGCGCCAGAAGCTTGAAGAGCTGACCGCCTCGGGCCAGCGTATTCTCGACGCGTCCGGCGCTTTCGCCGACGCGGCGGAGTAGGCGTCACGCCTTGTTTAGCGGTCATTGCGAGCCGCGATGCGGCGAAGCAATCCAGTTGTCGAGACACGCCCGCTCTGGATTGCCACGCCGGCCTGACGGCCGCCTCGCAATGACGCAAAGTGTGGCGTTCCGCCTTCGCGGGCATGACAAAAATCAAACGAGTGATCTCTCAATGGCCTTCCTCCCATGACCCAAAACCGTTGGTTTATGCTGGGTGCGCTGTTTCTGGCGCGCGTGTCGCTGGGATTCCAGTTCCAGACGGTGGCGTCGGTGGCGCCGCTGCTGGTCATCGATATGGGCCTCAATTTTACCGAAATCGGCACCCTGATCGGGTTTTTCAGCGCGCTGGGGTTTGCCACGGCTTTGCCAGCCGGGCTTGCCGGTCGACGCTATGGTGAAAAACGCATCGTGCTGATTGGGCTTGGCCTGATGACCGTGGGCGGTTTTGTTATGGCCTGGGCCGACACCTTCTGGATCGCGGGTGCGGGACGCCTGATGGTTGGGGTCGGGGGTGTCGTGATTACGGTCACCATGGTCAAACTCGTGGGCGATTTGTTCGAAGGGAAAGAGGTCGTCACGGCGATGGCGATCCTGATGAACAGCTGGCCTGTGGGAATTGCTCTGGGTCTCTGGACGCAGGGTGTGATCGCGGAAACCTGGGGCTGGAACGCGGTGTTCCTGATCGCCGGTCTGGGCTCACTGGCCGGGTTGCTGCTCGTGGCCTTTGTCTATCGGGCGCCGCCGCGCGAGGTTCAGGCCAGCGCGCAACCGAAAAAGATCAAATCGCGAATTTCAGGCCCGGAAATCAAGATGATCATTCTGGCCGGGCTGGTCTGGACCCTGTTCAATGGCGGCTTCCTGATGGTGATGTCCTTTGGTCCGGCACTGATGGTCGAGCGCGGCAGTGACGTGGCCTTGTCGGGGTTGCTGATCAGCAACGGCACGATCGCTTATATGATTGCGATTCCTCTGGGGGCCTGGGTCTCGGAAAAAATGGCGCGACCCAATCTGGTGATGGTCATAAGTTTTGCAATCGGCGCGCTTGCCGTTGCGGCGGTGCCCTTTGTTTCAGACCCGCTGATGCTGTTTATTGCGGCGGGCATATTTATCGGTATTCCCACCGGCAATGTGATGGCCCTGACTGTCGAAGTGGTCCGGCCCGAGAACCGCAATACGGGCACAGGCATTTATTACAGCGTGCATCACATTGGCCTGACGGCGATGCCGGTTTTGGCGGGATGGTTGGTTGATGTGACCGGGGATGCCGGGGCCCCCATGATTGTGGGCGGGGTATGCTCCGCGCTCGCCATTGTTTTCCTGGGCGCGTTGCGACTGTCCCAACGGAGATGGATTGGGGCGTAAAAATAATCTCCCTCTCCTCCCAGGAGGAGAGGGTTGGTCTTAATGGCCGTGCTGACTATGAATGTGACGTGATGAACGAAGCAGAAATCAAACCTACGCTCGGCGTGGTTATTCCGGCTCTCAACGCAGCAGACCGGCTGGCTGCGACTTTGCAGGCACTCGATGCCGGGCGGGCAATGTTTGATATCGATATCGTTCTGGTCGATGGCGGTTCCGAGGATGACACGGTCAGGATCGCGAAAGCCGGCGGCGCACGGGTGGTTTCATCTGACCCCGGGCGTGGTCTTCAGCTGGCCACTGGCGCCGAAGCGGTGAAGGGCGAGGGGCTGCTGTTTCTGCATGCCGATACGGTGCTTTCCCCGGATTGGGCGAGGGCCCTGCGTGGGGCGATCGAACAACCCGGGGCGGATGCGCGAGCATTTTACTTCCGGTTTGCCCTCGATGATGACAATCCCGGTGCACGCCGGGTTGAGCGCTGGGTCGCCCGCCGTTGCGAGCGCCGCAACCTGCCCTATGGCGATCAGGGCCTGGCCCTGCCGCGCGACCTTTATGACAATCTGGGTGGCTTTGCGCCCATGCGTCTGATGGAGGATGTGAATTTCATCACCCGGATCAAGCATCGCTGTGGCTATGAAAATCTGATGCAGCTGGATGCCGTGGCGTTGACCTCGGCCGCGCGCTATCAGCGCGATGGGTACTGGGTACGCCCGGTGCGAAACGCCTTGTGTCTGACAATGTATTTCTCCGGGATATCGCTCCGCATGATTGCCCGGGTTTACGGGTGAGCACACGCCGATGACCACGCCGCGCCATCTCGTTTTGTTTGCGCGCGCGCCCATGCGCGGTGCCGTAAAAACGCGTTTGGCGGCGGATATCGGCAAGGATGCGGCATTGTCGTTCTACCGGCGCACGCTCCACGATGTGCTTTGGCGGTTGGGACGTGATCCACGCTGGCAGACCTGGCTGGCGGTCACACCGGATCTTGCCGCGCACAGCGCTGCCCTTTGGCCTCAGGTCCCGGGGGTTCACCTGATCGCTCAGGGGGATGGGGACCTTGGTGTGCGTATGGCCCGGCCGCTTCTGACCCTGCCACCCGGCCCGGTGGTGATTATTGGCAGCGACATTCCGGAGGTTGGTTCCAGTCATATCATGGCAGCATTCAAAGCTCTGGGGCGCAAGGACGTGGTCTTTGGTCCGGCCGCCGATGGTGGTTACTGGCTGGTCGGTGCCCGGCGCACGCCGATGGTGCCCCATGGTTTGTTTGGCACTGTCCGCTGGAGTACGAAACATGCCCTGACAGACACGCTGGCGGGCCTGCCAAAATCCTTCCGTGTGGCCATGCTGGGGGAACTCGATGACATTGATGATGGGGCGGCCTGGACCGCCTGGAGAACAGAACCTCGCGTGTGAAACCCCGACCGGTCCGGATGTCTCCATCGAAACCGCAAGGAATTGCGGGTCACCGCTTGACATCATGGGGTCGAAAACGGCCCACTGCATCCAACAAAATCCATTCCATTCCTCAGGGGGAAATCATGAAACTCTTCGGCTATTGGCGCTCACTTGCCGCCTTCCGCGTCCGCATTGCACTCAACCTCAAAGGCCAGCCGTTTGAGGTTGTCTCGACCGATCTGATCAAGGGTGAGCAGTTCGATCCCGAATATCTCAAGGTCAACCCGCAGGGTGTGGTGCCCGCGCTGATCACCGATAGCGGTGAAGCCCTGACCCAGTCGATGGCGATCCTTGAGTATCTCGATGAGGCGTTTCCTGCGCCGGCGCTGCTGCCCGAAGACCTGATGGCCCGTGCCCGGGTGCGGGCACTTTGCATGATCATGGTGGCCGATATGCATCCGCTCGTGGTGCCGCGCATCCGCAAATATGTCACCCAGGATTGGGGCCACAGCGAAGAAGAGCTCGGCGCATGGATCGGCAACTGGACCAAGAAGGGCCTCGAAGCCGTGGAAGCCCATCTCACCGATGGCGGCCATTCCGGAAAATTCTGTGAAGGCGATCACGTCACCATGGCCGATCTTTGCCTTGTCCCGCAGATCGGCGCGGCCATGCTGTTCAAGATCGACATCACGCCCTATCCGAACGCCAAGCGCATCTTCGATGAGTGCATGACGATCCCGGCCTTCTTCGACGCTCGCCCACAAGCCCAGCCGGACTTTCCGGAGGATATGAAATAGGCAAAGTCATACCGGGGGCTGTTCATCGGTTTCTGAGTTTGGGTTGTAGAGCGATTTTGGCTCTTCTACTGCTGTATGCCGTTGCCTTGGCGCCTGCCAAGGCAGGTGGCGGGTTCGATACCGCACGTCTTTCCGATGTTGTTGCCCAGGCCCGTTCGCTTGAGCGTCTCAACACGTTGATTGTGGCCCGGAACGGAGAGGTCGCGTTTGCCGAATCGTTTCGCGGACGAGGGCTCGACACGCCGGTTAACGTTAAGTCGGTTTCAAAGTCGCTGATCGCGGCGTTGGTCGGAATTGCCGTGGATCGTGGCCTTCTCGAAGGGCCGGACCAGAAGATCGGTGCGCTGCTGGAGGAACGCATCCCCGCAGGCGCTGACCCGCGCGTGCGCGGCATCACCATCGGAAACCTGTTGTCCATGCAGGCGGGTCTCGAACGCACATCGGGGCGCAACTACGGGCGCTGGGTGCAAAGCAGTGACTGGGTGGCGCATGCGCTTTCTCGTCCTTTCGTCGATGTGCCGGGTGGGGGGATGCTCTACTCGATGGGCAGTTCGCATCTGCTTTCCGCGATTCTGACACGGGTGAGCGGGCGCAGTACGCTCGATCTTGCGCGGGACTGGCTGGGCAAACCTCTGGGATTCAATATCCCGCCCTGGGACCGGGACCCGCAGGGGATCTATCTCGGCGGCAACAACATGGCGCTCTCGCCGCGCGAATTGCTGCGGTTCGGCGAACTCTACCGGCAGGGTGGTGAGCTGGACGGCCGGCGCGTCCTGTCCGAAGCCTGGGTCGAGACGTCCTGGACCCCGCGCACCCGATCTGTGTTTTCGGGCGATGGCTACGGCTATGGCTGGTTCCTGCGTGACGTGGGCGGCGGACGCATGGCCGCCTATGCCCGCGGCTTCGGCGGGCAATACGTGATCGTTGTACCGTCGCTGGCCATGACCGTGGTGGTCACCTCGCGCACGGACACCCGCTTGCGGGTGGATGCATATGGCAACGCCCTTTGGTCCCTGATCGAGGATGGGCTGGTGCCCGCCGCACTGGCCGTCGAGGGTTAGGTTCCGCAGTTCGGTATTTGGACGTGATCTTTCCAGTCAGCCATGTACCGGCGGCCTTCATCATCCAAACCGAAACAATACAATTCCTTCGCGCGCTCGGCGTTCGCGTTTTCTGAGCCTTCCGCAAACAGATAGGTAAACACGAGCCGCTTGGTCGCCCTTGTGCGTCTGGGGCCGGGCGGCGAGTAATTTATGACTTTCTCAAATAGCTGAATTGTTTCGTGAACGAACAAACCAGGGCGCGTGAAACTCTGTTTGTAGACTGCTCCGCGATCCTCCAGCCGATGAATGAGTGTGGCGTTTTTGAGGCCCGAGTACCGCATCGCCGCTAAGAAACTTGTAGATCCCAAATGTCCAAGTTTGTCGCCATTCATGAGATATTCGATCTTTTCTGTGCTTATTGGTTCTTCGTCTGTCACATAGAAAAGAACGAACCAGGCCCGTCCGAGCCCAGCTTCGGCTGTGCGCCTAACCTCTGAAATCTCGGCTTCGGTAAGTTCAACGTCGCGGTCTACGATGAATTTGGATTCGATGACAAAATAGTCGGCGAGATCATGGCCCGCCATTCGGGCCCTTTCAAAATACTGCAGCCATTTGGTTCTTGGTGTGCTCTTGTCTGCTTTCCGCGCGAAGTTAATGCCTAGCAATATGTTGGCTGGTGAGTGGCCCGCGTCTGCAGCTGCGGTCAGAAGGCGCAAGCCTTCTTCCTCGTTTTCATTGTTCAGATATGCACGTGCGAGATGGAACCGGAGTTCCACGTCGTCCGGACTCGTCGACAGTTCGTTTTTGCACTGAGTAATCGTGCGCTGAGAGTCCATCGGCATGAGTGGCGTGCTGCCGGGTTTTGTGATCCGCAGCAGTGGGGACTCGCCTGCCAGTTCTGCACAAGAGGCAAGATCTTTGTGATTCTCTGGCTGTTCGATTTCTGTCGCACTGACACACGCCGAAGCAATCATCGCTGTAAACAGTGAGGCAATGCAGCTCCTTGCGCGCATCGTTCCGGTCAGCCCGCCTTTTCGGCCCCCACGGCATCCATGAACTGCACCAGCACCTCATAGGGCTGGGCGCCGACGACGCCCTGTCCGTCGGCGACGTATGTTGGGACACCGGTGACGCCATAGCCCTGTGACTTGGCCCAGTCGGCATCGACCGCGTCCTTGAAGGTGTGGTTCTCCAGCACATCGCGTGCCGCCGCGCCGTCGAGGCCGACGCCTTCGGCGATGCTCACCAGCAGGTCGATATCGGCGATGTTCTTCTGGTCCACAAAATAAGCCTGATAGAGCTTCATGTGGATGGCATCGCCACCTTCCTGGGTGTCGGCCCATTTGCCGAGTTCCTGTGCCAGACGGCTGTTATAGGTGTGGGTGCGTTGGGCGTAGGGCAGGCCCTCTTCATCCATCATCCCCTTCATGCGGGCGTACATGGCCACCGGGTCATAGTCGCGACCGGCAAACAGTTTTTCCAAGGACAGACCCTCATCGGGGGTGTCGGCGTGGAGCGGAAAATGCACGGTCTGGATTTCGACGTCGTAGGCGGCCTTGAGTTTTTCAATACGCACGGTACTGAGATAACACCAGGGTCAAACGTAGTCGGAGAAGACCTCAAGAACTTTTGGTTCGGACATGGGATTGTCGCTTTCGGTTGAATTATGTTGGCGCGAGCATAGCAGAGATTCGCGCAGCGGTTTACGGTTGGGGAACACAAAAAACCGGAGCGCCCCATGACCGACCTGACCACGCCATCCCGCAAGCTGACCCATAATGGCATTCGCAAACTAATCGATGCAGCTGTTGATGCCGCCGATGAAATGGGCGTGCCCATGGGGATCGCGGTTGCCAATGATGGTGCGCGGATTGTCGGTTATCTGCTGATGGATGGCGCGCGCATTCTGGCCCAGGATTCCGCCAGCGCGAAAGCCATGACGGCGGCCAGCCACCGGATGCCGACCCACGCCATCGACTACAATATCGGCATGGGGCTTTCGGTTTCCACACAGGGAAAGGTGCTGCCGCTGCGGGGCGGCGTACCCATCATTATCGACGGATATTGCGTCGGCGGGATCGGCTGCGGGTCAGGCACGGGCGAACAGGATCTGATCGTCGCCAAGGCCGCGCTCGCGGCGATCGGCGCGGAGGTTCCCGATGATGACGTGCGCGAAGGCTGAGGCATTTAGTCCGTAGCTGCCCTTGGGCGTGGCACCACCAGCAGCACGAAGACCAGCAGGGACAGGACGCAACACCAGAACATCACCATGCCCACCTGCAGGAAGGATGTCGGGACCAGTGACGCCATAATGATGGTGCTTACGAACCCTGCGCTCATCTGAACAAATCCCCCCAGCGCGGCTGCCGATCCGGCTGCAGCAGGCTCGACGGCGGTCAGCGCCCCGGCCAGACTGTTGGGCACCACAAAGCCGGACCCACAGGAATAAAAAGCGAGTGGAATGATCAGGGTGTAGGGCGAGTCCATACCGCTGAGTGGCAGGAGGACCAGAACCGCCGTACCCACCACCGCCAGGATCCCGCCGATCCAGATCATGCGCCGACGCGAGGCCCGCTGGGACATCCGGCTGGAGATGTAGTTGCCGATGATGTAGCCGATCGGAACGGCCATGATGAAATAGCCCAGCTGTTCAGGCGGTACATCCATCACCACAATCAACGCAAAGGGTGCGCCAGCCAGAAAGGCCTGAAAGGCAGCCCCCATGGCGGCGGTGCAAAAACTGTAGCCCATGAATTTCCCCATCATGCTCAGTCGCAGATAGGTTCGTGCCAGTGCCCCGGTGTTGGTCAGACGCCGCGCTTCCATGGGAAGTGTTTCTTCCAATGTCTGGATTGTGGCGATAAGCGTCAGCCCGCCCAGCAAGGCGGTGAACAGGAAATTGGACTGCCATCCGAAGGCGGTTTCCAACTGCCCGCCTAGCAGCGGCGCGAGCATGGGTGCAACGGCCAGCGACATGCCCAGATAGGCCATGGCGCGGGTTGCAGCTGCGCCGTCCGTCGTGTCGCGAACGATGGCGCGCCCGACAACCAGACAGGCACAGCCGCCGATTGCCTGAGCCATGCGGGCGCCGATCAGAATGTCGATGGTCGGTGCGGCCGCGCAGGCGATGCTTCCCAGAGTGAAAAGAATGAGCCCGGCAATCAGTGGTTTGCGCCGTCCAATCGCGTCGGAGATCGGACCAACCACAAGCTGGGCGATCGCAAACGCGCCTAGATAGGCCGAGACGGTCATCTGGACGAGCGCCTGACTGGTGCCGAGATCGCCGGCCATGCTGGGCAGGGACGGCAGGAAAATCGTGATCGCGACCTGGCTCGTCACCATAAGTGCCACCAGCAGCGCCATAGGCGCGCGGGGTGTGTCAGAGGTGGATTGTGCCGGAACGTCTGGCTTGGGCATGCGTTTCACAGATGCGAGAATGAAGTCACGTCAAATCAGGAGCGTTCGATGCGTACGAAGATGGCCCGCGAATTCATGAGCCTACGCCTGTTGGCCTCGCTTGTCGTGCTGGCACTGACAGGCTGTGCTGCACCAGCTGCAACGCTGCTATCGCCTGCGGTCAGTGGTGCGCCGGCGGTTGCCGATTTTCTGGGGGGTGATGTCAGTGAGAGTTTCTGGGCGGCACGGCAAAATGACGTGGTCGTCGCGGCTCGCCGCGCCGGCAGCGCCTTCGAGCTCGAACGGGAACGGGACGAGGAAAACGCTGAGCGGGTTCTTCTTGTCTTCCGGGACGAGACCGGCGCGCAAATTCGATTGCGCATCGAGCTCCGTACTCCGGTTCTGACCTTCATCAGGTTTACGGGCCCGGCGGGCCTCACCCGTCTGATGACAAGGCAGATCGTCGATGAACTGAACGGGGTCGATGCGTTTCTGCTCGACTGGACCGACGGTCAGGGGATTGTCGGCCGATAGCTGCCGTGCCTTCAGCCTTCGAAGTCGAAGGGAATCCCGCCAAGAATACGCATGAGTTCGATCCGGTTGCGGGCACCGGTCTTGGCCAGAAGGCGGGAGATATGCGTGCGCACGGTGCGGATGCCCACCCCGGCCATATCGGCATATTCTCCCGGGGTCTGCCCGGCGGCCAGCGCCTGCGCCACCCGGCACTCGGCGGGGGTCAGTCCGAAAACCGTGCGGAGCAGGGAATCGGGCAAACCGCGGGCGCGATTTGGATCACAGATCAGCAGGGCCACGGTCGGCCCGGTGGGGGAGATCGGAAGTCCCTCAACCTCGCCCGTCGCCTGTGGCAGGGGAACCGCGATCACCGTCAGCGGCAGGCCTTCGGCGCGATGGATTAACACCGCGCCGGCCGGTTTGAGGCCTGTCCCGGCCGCGGTGGCGATGGCGTCTGCAATCAGGCGGTTGGTTTGGTTTGCGTTGGCGGCGTTTCCGAACAGTATCTGCCCGTCCCGCACATCCATGCCATTGCGCGTGTCGGAGATGATGTCTTCTGCGGCGGGATTGAGCATCAGCACGCGGCCGGTCACATCGAGAAAAGCAACTCCGGTCGTGCTGTGGCCGACCAGCAGATCACGGGTCTGGTGCTCGGCATTCTGGATGGCCATCCGCATGTGGATCTTCATCGCCTGGGAGAGATGCGGCGTCAGGCGACGCATCAGGGCGATCTCTGCGGCGCTGGCGTGATCCTGTCCCAGCGGGCGCTGGATGGAGAACACACTGAACAAATCGGCGTTGTTGATGAGGTTTGCCGAGATGAAATACTTGTAGCCCTGCGGGATCATGAAATCGTTGTAGAACTCGTCCTTGTCGATTTCGCTCTCGCTCAGCATATCGTGGTCGAAGCTGACATGACCCTCGGACTGGGCTTCGCCAAAAGCCGAACGCGGCGAGATGGCGGCATAGTGACTCACATAGAGATCAAGCGCGTCTTCGCTCGCACCTTCATTGCGGAAAAACACGGGTGTCCCGGTCTTTTTTTCGAGCACCTCGAAATGGGTGAAGTCGGAATCAAACAGCTTGCCGACCGTCTTCAGCGCATCCGGCCAGAAGGATTCGCTGAGCGTTGCGGCGTAAATTTTCTCCAGCGCCTGACTGTATTGGACTTCGGTTGCCATGGATCGGCTTCTGTTGCTTGTTTGCAAACGAAGCCTGCCCGTGCGCCCGTATCATCGCAAGGTGGATTGGATCAAATTTAGATGATTGGAATGACTGTGAAACGGCTGTCTTGACCGTTGCGCTGTCGGGCCTTACGCCACATGCTAACAGCGATTTTTGTGGGGGAGAAACCATGTCGAATTCATCCGAACGTTCCGGGCCGCTGGTCGGTCTGAAGGTGGTGGAACTGGCCGGAATTGGGCCGGGACCGTTTGCCGCGATGCTGCTGGCTGATCTGGGAGCCGATGTGGTGCGGGTCGACCGTCCGGCCGATCCGGGGCTGGGCGTGCCGCGTGGTTATGAGTTCGATCTGGCCAGCCGGTCACGACCGTCTGTGGCTGTCGATCTCAAGCACCCCGATGGCGTCGAGACGGTGCTGAAACTGGTTGAGAGCGCGGACGTGCTGATCGAGCCGTTCCGCCCCGGCGTGACCGAGAAGCTCGGCTTGGGTCCCGATGACTGCATGGCCCGCAATCCAAAGCTGGTCTATGCGCGCATGACCGGGTTTGGCGGCACCGGGCCGCTGGCCAAGGTCGCCGGACATGACATCAATTATTGCGCACTCTCGGGCGCGCTGCATGCCATCGGCCCGGCGGAAAAGCCGGTGCCGGCGCTGAACCTTGTCGGTGATTATGGGGGCGGTGCGCTCTATCTGGCCTTCGGGATCATGGCCGCGATCTATGAGGCCCAGCGCAGCGGCGAAGGCCAGGTGATCGATGCGGGCATGGTCGACGGCGCGGCGAGCCTGATGATCCCGATCTATGGGCTGCACGCTTCGGGGTATTTCTCCGACGAACGCTCGACCAACATCCTCGATGGCGGCGCGCCCTTCTATGACGCCTTCGAATGCGCGGATGGCAAGTTTGTTTCCATCGGTTCGATCGAGAAAAAGTTCTACGCCCTGCTGCTCGAAAAGCTGGGTCTGGAGAACGAAGACCTGCCTGACCAGATGGACCGGTCGCGCTGGCCCGAACTGCGCGCGCGTTTTGCCGAAGTCATCAAGGGCAAGACAAGGGACGAATGGGTCGCGATCATGGGGGACAGCGATGTGTGCTTTGCGCCGATCATGTCCATGAGCGAGGCCCACACCCACCCGCACAACATCGCGCGGGAAAATTTTGTCGAAGTGGCCGGGGTGACCCAGCCCGCACCCGCACCAAAATTTTCACGCACACCGGGGCGTATCCATTCGGCACCGTCCAAACCGGGGGAGCACACGGAAAGCGCGCTGGAAGCCTGGGGTTTGTCGGCGGATGATATCACCGCTCTAAAGGCCAGCGGCGCGGTGGGCCGGAAAGAGGGCTGATACCGTTTTTATTCGTCATGGCCGGATCAAGTCCGGGCATGACGATTGGAGAGGAACCCAACAATGGCCACCGAAATCCCCTACAACCGTGAGCTCGAATTCGAGTATGGCAAGGCGGCACAGATCACCCCGCTGATCCGCCGGGTGATCGCGCGCAATCCCAGCGCCTTTACCTTTCACGGGACGGGCACCTACATCATCGGCACGGGGCAGGTGGCAATCGTCGATCCGGGACCCGATCTGGCCGAACATGTGGATGCGTTGCTCAACGCGCTGCGCGGCGAAACCGTGAGCCATATTCTTGTCACCCACACCCACACCGATCACTCGCCTGCCGTAAAGGCGGTGCAGGAAGCCACCGGCGCACCGAGCTATGCCTATGGACCCCATGGCACACGGCCCGAAGACGGCGCCAGCGAGGGCGGCGGTGATTATGATTTCATGCCCGATCACCGGGTTGGCGATGGTGATGTGGTGACCGGCAAGGGCTGGTCGGTCGAGGCGCTACACACGCCGGGCCATTGCTCGAACCATTTGTGTTTTGCCCTGCGCGAGGAAGACACGCTGCTCTGCGGCGATCACGTGATGGGTTGGTCGACAAGCATTGTGTCACCCCCCGATGGCGATATGGCCGAATATATGGCCTCGTTGGAGAAGGTCGGACAGTTCGGCGCAGGCCGCTACATCCCGACCCATGGCGCGCCCATCGACGACCCGGCCCCTTACGTGAAGGCCTTGCTGGCCCACCGCCACGAGCGCGAAGACCAGATCATGGCCGAGCTGGCGGCCGGTCCCGCGACCATCGCCGAGATGGTCCCCCGCATGTACGCCGCCGTCGACCCGAAACTCTATCCGGCTGCCGCACGATCGGTGTTGGCCCACCTGATCCACATGGTGGAGAAGGGGCGGGTGACGGCGGATGGGGATGTGTATCGGTTGACTCAAGATTAGCATCGTCATGCCCGGACTTGATCCGGGCATCCACGTGGTTGAACAAGCTTGATGACGGTAAGAGGAGCGACCTCACTCCGGCGTGATGTAGTACCGCCCGCGCAGGAACTTTGAGAGCGGGACGACGCGGTTTGGGTCGGGCTTTTGTGGCTGGGCGATCCAGCGTTCGAATTCGGCGAGTGCGATTCTTGTGATGCCCGCAATATCCAGTGCGCGGGTGTCGTCGATGGAACGGAACTCTACGTCCAGCAATTCGCCATCGCCGGTGCCGATCGTGCCGGTGACGCCTTCGGCTTCGGCCACCAGAAAGCGTGCGTCGAACCGGCGCGGGCGGCCGGGCGGGGTGATGGCCCGAAAGAAATAGTCCAGACCTTCGAGCGCCGGACGAAACCCACCCGGGGCCGCGCTGTCGGCGTCACCCAGCAGCAAGCCGGTTTCTTCGAAGGTTTCGCGCACAGCCCCCGCTGCGATGGCCCGGGCGCGGGTCGGGTTCGCCGCACGTTCCAGACGTGCCTGAACATCTGCGGGGAGCGGGCTTGTGGGATTGAGTTTCGCATCGATGGCATCCACGCGACCGCCGGGGAACACATAAGCGTGGGGCATGAAGACATGGTTGCGGTGGCGTCGCCCCATCAAGACTTCGATGGTGCCGCCGCGGCGCTTGCGCCACAGCACCATGGTTGCTGCGTCGACAGGGCGCAGCGATCTTTGTTTGGGTTTCTCGGTCACTATTTGACGGTCGAGAACGTCGTGGGCACCAGGTAGCGGTTCTGCTGGTCGATGACCCGGTGACCATTGGCGGCCTGATAAAGCTGCCAGCGCGGATCAGTCACGGCCTTCATCTGGCATTCCTCACGATCGCCCTGGCTGTCCCAGTACCACAAATGCACGACCTGATTGATCTTGCCGGTGATCGACGAGAAATAGCCGATGAGCTGCCAGCCCGCATCGTCGATGATCGGCTTGGCCAATGCTTTGGTCACTTCCACATAGTTGGGCACTTGGGTGTAGGCGATCGTGTAGGTGCGTTCATCGACAAAGCCCTTGGCGCTGCCATTGCCCATAAAGGCAAACGGTTCGACCACATCGGTGGCCTGCAGAAGGCGGTTTTCCTGAGAGACAAGCTTGTCCGAGCTGCCATTGCGATAGTCGGTCCATTCCGGGTCATTGTAGAGAGAGGCCCGGCAATCCTGACGCACCTGCGCGTTGTCCCATTTCCAGTAATGAACGACGGAGTTGATGGCGCCGGTTTCGACCGTGTAATAGCCCGCCGGCTCGAAGCCGTGCTTGCGCTGCAACGGTTGGCCGACCTCTTCGACATTTTTCAGGAATGCCGGCATCTGGCCCGGCTGGATGGCGTAGGTGCGCGCGTCGACGATCATGGCGCTTGTCTCCCGGTTTTCGTGTTTCTCGAGCCGTGCGATCTTGCTGCCCGGTTGTGTGGGTGTATCGTGACACGGCTTGAGGTCATGGGAAAGACAGGCGGGGGGCACATATGGAAGACGCAAAGATTTTGCAGGTGATTGAAACCGGCGCCATTCTGGGAGAAAGCCCGGTCTGGTCACCTGATGAAGGCGTGCTGTGGTGGGTGGATATCAAGGCGCCGGCCTTGCACCGCTATGACCCGACAACAGGCAAAGACGAAAACTGGCTGCTGCCCCAGGAGACCGGCTCCATTGTGCTGCGTGCGGGTGGCGGGCTGGTGGCCGGACTGCGGGACGGGTTTGCGTATTTGTCGATTGAGGGCGACGGCGTTGCCCTCGACTGGATAGGCGACCCCGAACCCGACCGACCCGAAAGTCGCCTCAACGATGGTCGGGCAGATCGGCAGGGGCGCTACTGGGCGGGGTCGATGCACGACCCGGAGGGGCCGCCGTCGCATTATTTTGAGCGAGAGCCTGTCGGCGCGTTTTATCGCCTCGATGGCGATGGCTCGATCCACCGCATGATCGAGGGCATTCTGGTGTCCAACGGCCTGTGTTGGTCGCCGGACGGTCAAACCATGTACGCTGCGGATTCCCCGACACGTACAATCCGGGCCTGGGACTACGACACGGCCACCGGGGATATCGCCAATGCGCGTGTGTTTGCCACCATTCCCGAAGAACCCGGGCGTGGCACACCGGACGGCGCGATGGTCGATGCCGAGGGTGGTGTCTGGACGGCGGAATTCCGGGGATCACGGATCACGCGGTTCAATCCGGATGGCACGCCGGACCGCATGATTGAATTGCCGGTCTCTCGTCCCACCTGTCCGATGTTTGGGGGGCCGGATCTGCGCACGCTTTACGTGACGTCCGCGAAAATCATGCTTTCCCCCGAAGAATTGGCGCGTGAACCGCTTGCCGGTGCGCTTTTCGTGCTCGATGCGGGTGTCGCCGGACTGCCAGAGGCCGCGTTTCCGGGCTAAATAGACGTTCTTCGTATTGCCTTATTCCGGCCCCGCCGCCGCCGCGAAGCGCCGCCATCGTCATGTCAGCCCTGTCAGGGAGGAGAGACGATGCGCGGACTTGTAGTGATAGCCATGCTTACAGGCGGATTGCCCATCGTGACCTTTGTCGCGACGCTGGCCTTGAGCAACGGTGCGCCACTGCAGTCGCCATTCCGCGGATCGTTGTCAGGGTCAGGGATGTCGGCTGCGGTGCACGTCACGCCGGACATCGAGCCCGGGCAACCGGCGCAGAAAGCGCTTGCCGGCATCCCCACCCCTGTTTTGACACGTTCCGATGTGCCACCGCGTGTGTCGCACTGGCAGCCACCAGATTCCCACCGGTTGTCGCGACATCGTACGGATGCGGCCTGGGAACGGCTTGATCGAGAGGCCGCGGGTGGAAATCGTGATGCATTGCTGTTTCGCACCTTGATGCAGTCTGCCGACTTTGTCCGACCGGTGCGTACGATCACCCCTTGAAATTTACCGTTTCAGAACCAAATTGAGTGCATGGTCGGAGGCTTTCAGGAGCTCCGGCTCTGGAATAATCGGGTGCCAATTTCGGGCCCGGAAGGACCGTGCAGGAACGAATTCTGTAATGCCTGCGCGGCCCGTAACTCGCTCACGAAGGAGGAGTGACGGCATGAATCGCTTGTCCCCGCTCAGAAACCCGCTCTTGCTCGGATTCGATGAATTCGAACGTACGCTTGAGCGTATTACCAAAGCTTCATCTGACGGATACCCGCCCTACAATATTGAACGCACGGGTGAAACGCGCCTGCGCATCACTTTGGCGGTTGCCGGCTTTGCCCGGGAAGACCTCGACATCCAGCTTGAGGACAATCAGCTCACCGTGTCGGGCCGTCAGGCCGAAGAAGATGATCGCGAATACCTGCACCGGGGCATTGCCACGCGCATGTTCAAACGCAGTTTTGTTCTGGCAGATGGCGTTGAGGTGAGCTCAGCCTCGCTCGACAACGGATTGCTGAACATTGACGTCGCATTGCCCTTGCCTGAGCGAAATGTGCGGAAAATCGAAATTGGTGGTGGTGCCAACCCGGCACCGGAAATCGATGTAGAGACGAGAGGATAAGTTCCATGAACAACGACACAACGAACAAGGCTGTCGAGGGTATCGAAGGTATTTCACCCGAACAGTTTGCCACGCTCGGCGTTGATCAGGTGGCCTATGTCCGCCCCGCAGTGGTGGAAGGTCAGAAGGTCTATGCGATCCATAGTGCCGACGGAAACGAGATCGGTATGATGGCAGGCCGTGACCTGGCCTTTGCGGCCGTTAAGCAGCACGACATGGAGCCCGTCAGCGTTCACTGAGGGGAATGTCCTCGACAAAACTGAACTGAATTTGACCTAGCTGGCGGCCCGGAAGTGGTCGGGCGTTGTATTGCCCGCTTCCATGAGCATTGCGTAGATCGCATCTGGGTTGTCCGAGCCGCGCAGTTTCTCGCAGAAGGCGCGATCGCGCAGAATACGCGAAATACGGGCCAACGCCTTGAGATGGTCCGCGCCAGCACCTTCAGGTGCCAGCAACAGGAAGACGAGATCTACTGGCTGATTATCGATGGAATCAAATTCCACTGGCTTTTCCAGCCGCGCAAACATGCCGTGGAGCCCGTCCATGCCTGCCAGCTTCCCATGGGGAATGGCCAACCCTGAGCCGACGCCGGTTGAACCCAGGCGCTCGCGCTCCAGAAGAATCTCAAACACCTGCCGAGATTCAATTTCAAAAACGTTTGCGGCAGCCTTCGAGAGTTCCTGAAGCAGCTGCTTCTTGCTCGTGGCGCGCAAACTCGCGATGACAGCATTTTGCTGAAGGATGTCTTCAATATCCATGAGGGTAGGTCAGGCCTCTGATTCGGGCGTGTCGATCCAGCCGATATTGCCATCGTCGCGGCGATAGACCACGCCGAGGCCGCCATGCTTGGAATTCCGGAAGACAAAAGCCGGGGCATCGGCGAGATCAAGCCGCATCACGGCTTCAGACACGGTCAGATTCTCAATGACGGTCTGATTTTCAGCAATGATGATCGGATTGTCGGCGGCTGTTTCAAAGCCATCGTCGTCTTCGCTCTGGGGTGCGATCACGTATTCGGGGGTGTTGGTCGCAAGGGTTGTGTTCTCGCGCTCCCGGTGATGGTCCTTCAGGCGGCGTTTGTTGCGGCGCAGTCGCTTGGCGAGATGCGCTAGCGCAACATCGAAGGCTGCATAGGCGTCATCCGCCTCTTCATGGGCACGAACATGGATGCCACGACCGACATGCATGCTGATTGCCGCGCGGATACGGAAACTTTCACGTGAGAGTACGACGGTCGCGTCTATGGCGTCCGAGAAATACTTCTCGGTCGTGCTTTCGATTGCATCTTCGATGTGGAGGCGAAGTGCTTCGCCGACGTCGATTTGCTGGCCTGTGACGGTTATCTGCAAGGTTCTGTTACACGCTGGTTATTAATGATCTAGCGCCGGGTTCTGATCACCCGGTCGCGACGTTTTATTTCGGTGTTCCTGCCGTGCTTCTCGCTCGACCAATTTCGGCACCACCCTTCTTTGATCGGGTGACTCTTTTCAGGCCACCCCGGGGCGGTGTTGGTGTGCGGCGCGGAACTTAGTCACGGCCCTGTGCACTGTCAATACCGCTTCGGTCCACACCCTTTAGATGGGGGAAAGTCCCGGATAATCAAGGAAAACCGCGGATTGGGGCCTTTGTTCAGCCCGCGGCGTGTTTCATGCGTCGCCGTTCGACTGAAGACGGAATTTTCAATGAATCCCGATACTTGGCGACAGTTCGCCGCGCTATTTCCACACCGTCGTCACGCAGTATCTTTACAATTTTGTCGTCGGATAGGATCGATTTGGGCGATTCGTTGTCGACCAGCAGTTTGATCTTGTGCCGCACGGCCTCGGCGGAGTGCATGTCCCCACCTTCGCTGCTGTTGATCGCTGTGGTGAAGAAGTATTTGAGTTCGAACAGACCTCGGGGGGTCGCCATATACTTGTTCGTGGTGACCCGGCTGATGGTGCTCTCGTGGAGTTTCACGGCTTCTGCGATATCGGCCAGAACCAGTGGTTTCAGGTGAGACACGCCGTGCCGGAAGAACGCATCCTGCTGTCGAATGATTTCCGTTGCGACCTTCAGAATGGTGCGCGCACGTTGATCAAGCGCACGGACAAGCCAGTTCGCGGACTGGTACTTCTCCTGTACAAAGGCCTTCTCATCCTTTTCGCGCGCCTGAGTCGTGATCTCGGCGTAATAGGCCCGATTGACCAGAACCCGGGGCAGGGTGTCGTTGTTGAGTTCGATTTCCCAACCACCGCCCTGTTTGGCGCGCATCATTACATCGGCGGTCACATATTCGACCGCACCCACGTCGAACGCTGCTGCGGGCTTGGGGTCCAGCGTGCGCAGCTCCGCGAGCATCTCGGTCATGTCTTCTTCATCGACCTCGCAGATGCGGCGCAACCCAGGCATGTCGTGCTGGGTCAGGTAATCGAGGTTGTGCAGCAATTTCAGCATGGCCGGATCAAGCCGGTCGCGCTCGGCAAGCTGCAGCGAGAAGCACTCGATCAGGTCGCGGGCAAAGACGCCGGTGGGCTCAAAACCCTGAACGATCATCAAAACCTGCTCGACTTGCGCGGGGGGGCAGCCAAGCTGTTCGCCCAAATCCTCCAGCGATGCGCTCAGATAGCCGCGGTCATCCAGGGTATCGATGAGCGCGCGTCCGATCATGCGTGCGGTGGGATCACTGATCGAGAGATCAAGCTGTTCGGTCAGGTGTTCCCGCAGCGAAACCTCGCTGGCCATGGTTTGATCAATTCCCGGCAGCGAATCGCTGTCCCCACGGGCCGCCGGGGCCGCGCCGCCAGCTGGCCGGAACGGGTCATCGGGAAACACATTCGTATAGTCGCTGTCGAGTGGGGCTTCGGTCGACGAGAGTTCTTCACGGTCTGAGAGTGTTGCCGCATCGCCATCATCGTTGCTGGCGGATTCGGCAGGCGCGGGCGCTTCATCCCCCCCGATAAGGGATTCCTCCCGCTCCAAAAGCGGGTTCTCTTCAAGTTCGCCTTCAACGAAGGCAGCCAGTTCAAGATTGGACAACTGCAGAAGCTTGATAGCCTGCTGCAGCTGCGGCGTCATGACCGGCGCCTGCGTCTGGCGGAAGTCGAGACGCGGTGTCAGAGCCATGGTTAAGGACTTCTACAGACTGAATCTTTCGCCCAAGTAAACACGCCGAACGTCGGAATGGGATACAATTTCATCCGGCGCACCACTCATTAGCACTGAACCTTCATGCAAGATATAGGCCCGGTCAACAATATCGAGTGTTTCCCGAACGTTATGATCGGTGATCAGCACTCCGATGCCGCGATTTTTCAGGTGTTTCACCAGATCGCGAATGTCTGAGACGGCAATAGGATCGATCCCGGCCAGAGGCTCGTCGAGGAGCATGAAGTGGGGCTGACTGGCCAGGGCGCGTGCGATTTCCACCCGGCGGCGTTCGCCACCTGAGAGGGCCAGCGCTGGTGTTCGGCGCAAATGAGATATCGAGAATTCCGCCAACAGATCTTCGAGCATAGCCTCGCGACGATCACGTTCGGGCTCGATGACTTCAAGCACAGACCGGATGTTTTGCTCGACCGAGAGGCCGCGGAAAATCGAGGCCTCCTGCGGCAGGTAGCCGACCCCAAGACGCGCCCGGCGGTACATTGGAAGTTCGGTAATGTCGTGCCCGTCGAGAGAGATCGTTCCGGCGTCCGGCGTCAAAAGGCCGGTGATCATGTAGAAGCAGGTTGTCTTGCCCGCGCCATTTGGCCCCAGCAAGCCGACCGCTTCACCCTGACGAACCTGAAGGGAAACATCGCGAAGTACGGGGCGCTTGCGAAAGCGTTTTCCCAGATTCTGAGCCACCAGCCCGGGATTGTCGGCAACAAGACGCGGCGCGCCGCCATCTTCTGTCATTCTGGTCAATCGCGGTTCTGTCATTGGTTCCCGGTCGGGCCAGTGTTGGAAGGTTGCCCGGCGCCATTGCCGGAACTGGATTTGGGCAGGAACAATCCACGCACCCGCTCACCCGAGCGCGAAGAGAGAAGTCTGCTCTCGCCTGTCGTCAGGTTAACCTCTGCACGGTCACCGTTCAATTGAGTGTCACCGCGCGTGATTTTGACGTTTCCGGTGAGGGTCGCCAGACCGCGATCAGGATTGTAGTCGCCCTGTTCGGCGCGCACGATATCTGTAGGTGTGGAGACGAGGACGTTCCCGTTTGCTTCGATGCGGTCCATTGAGGCACTCCGGCCGCCTTCACCGAAATGTGCGGTCAGCGTGTCCGCGCGGAGCCGCCGATCATCGCGAATGGCCAATGCGTCGCCACGGGCAATGGCCATCTGCTGTTGTTCATAATACTCAAGGCTCTCGCGTGCGATGATCGTGTCCTCGGCAGTGTCGAGACGTATGGTGTCGCCGGTCATGACCAGAACGCCATTGTCGATGTCATAGACAGCATTGTCGGACACGGCGACCTCGCTTTCGGAGGTGATTCGCACATTCCCGTTGGCGTTGATCCGATAGATTTCGTTCTCGCCTGCCGCGTTGGGTTTGTAATGCGCGATGAGCTCATCTCCCTCGACCGACACGCCTCCCTGGGTTGCACGTGCATTCCCACGGGCCAGGTACACCTGTTTCGCACGCTGCCATTCGATGCCTTCATCGGCCTCGATCTGGATCGGGCCGTCACCTTGCTTGCTGAACCCGAGGGATTGGGCTGTGCTGTCCGAGAGACCCTGAATCCAGATTGCTCCGGCCAGTGCAAAACATAGCGTCAAGCGCATCATTGTGGGGGCGCTCCTTCAAAGACCGTCATTTTGGCTGGTCCGATAAACAGGATTCGTTCACCTGAATCCAGCACGCGAAACCCGCTGGCCTGCAAAATGCCAAACGGTCCCTGGCCATCAATCGGTTCGTCCCCAGAAGCGGTGCTGGTTTCAAGGTTGACGCGCGCAGCGGCGGTCTGGAACTCGTAACCTTCATCGTGAAACAGATTCACATTTCCGGAGAGGTGGAGAATATTTGCGTCGGATTCGAACAGGCCATTATCGGCGTTCAACGCGATCCATGATCCATCAGTGAGAACGATGTCCGCCTTTGGATTGGTCAGGTCATAGGTCTCACTGCCAGTGTCGGTTTTGGTGCGTGAGCCGAGGTCTGCGGTAATTTGGAAGGGTCGTTTTTCCGAATCCATCCCCTGCAAACGGGGGTTGAGAACCTGTGGTTTGGCTCCGCCGGTTGGCCCAACTGCGGCGAGGTCAATCCGGAAGCTGTCTTCCTCCGGAGCGAGGCGTGGCCAGACTGCGACAAGAACAAGCATCGCGAAGGCGAGACCCGGCAGCAGGTATTTCATCGTGCTGACGATGCGTGATCGCGCAAAACCGCTGCGGCGCCGACGTGGCATCTCGCTCATGCGTTTCCGGCGAATGGGCCCCGATTTGGCTGAATCGGCAGCAGGCGCGGTTGTGAGGCCGGGTTCGCTCATGCCGGTTTCAGGCGAGGCCTGCGCGCAAGCAATCATGAATGTGCAGAATACCGACCGGTGTGCGGTCCTGGGCCACGAAGAGACTGGTAATCGTCGTGGCATTCATCAGGCCAAGAGCTTCTGAGGCCAGCGCCTGGCTGCGGATTGTTTTCGGGTTTGCTGTCATGATCTCGCCACAGCTTAGGCTGAGCAATGTGTTGGACATGTGGCGTCGCAGGTCACCATCGGTGATGACTCCGATCAGCTCGCCCGACGCATCAGTGACACCTGCGCAGCCAAAGCCCTTTGCGCTCATCAGAAGAAGGGCTTCCGACACTCGCTCTTCGGCGGCAATAAGGGGCAGGTCATCCCCGCCATGCATCAGGTCGCCGACGCGGAGCAGGTTCTGGCCCAGCTTTCCGCCGGGATGAAGTACCTGAAAATCCTCTGCCGTAAACCCACGCCGACTCAGGAGTGCGATGGCCAGTGCATCGCCGATCGCGAGCATGCCGGTGGTAGAGGTGGTTGGGGCAAGACCCATCGGGCAGGCCTCGGCAATGGCCGGAAGCAACAATGTACAATCGCTGTTGTCTGCCAGCGTGCTTTCCAGTCGTGCTGTGATCGAGACGAGGGGCACATTGAAGCGTCGGCAATAGTTGATAACGTCGCCGAGTTCCTGAGTTTCCCCGGAATTGGACAGCGCGAGGACAACATCCTCACGCGCAATCATGCCCAGGTCACCGTGACTGGCCTCGCCGGGATGGACGTAGAATGAGGGCGTCCCCGTGCTCGATAATGTCGAAGAAATCTTGCGCGCGATGTGACCGCTCTTGCCCATGCCTGTCACGACAGTCCGGCCCGTTGCCTGGCCAATCAGGTCGACAGCGCGAATGAATGTTTCGTCGAGATTGTCACCAATGGCTCGCAGGGCTTCGGCCTCAAGGCGGAAGACGCGTTGTGCAGCTTCGATGTCGCCTTTTGGTGTGGGCGATTTGCTGTCGGATTTTGCGGTCCCGTTCACGGACGTATCGATCGTATTGTTAAGGCAGTTACAGAATCCGGAGGAAATGGAAGAAATCCACGCGAATCAATTGCTTGGAGTATGGGGCGAAGCTCGTGAATCGTCAAATTTCAGCCCGTCGGGAACGGCAGGGTGTTGGCAGGGCTCAGCTATGGGCCAACAGGTCGATATCGGGCCAACCGGCCAGATCAAGCGCGGCCCGGGCGGGCAGAAAATCAAAACACGCCTGTGCCAAATGTACGCGATCATGGCGTTCCAGCATCACGTCCAGACGGGATTTGAGTTCATGAAGGAAGAACACGTCATTGGCAGCGTATTCCTGCTGCTCACGTGAGAGTTCGTCAGCACCCCAGTCTGAGCTTTGCTGTTGCTTGGAGATTTCGACACCGAGCAGATCACGACAAAGGTCTTTCAGTCCATGTCGGTCGGTGAATGTCCGGACCAGACGTGAGGCCGTGCGCGTGCAGTAGCACGGGTCGGCGTCGACGCCGAGGTAGCGCTGGACTGCCGCGAGATCAAAGCGTGCAAAATGGTAGAGTTTCAGGCGGTTTTTGTCCGCCAGAAGTGCCTTCAGGTTGGGGGCATCGTAGGCGTCACCCTCACTGGCGGGAAACTGCACGAGATGCGCCACGCCGTCGCCCGCGGAAAGCTGAACCAGACAAAGTCTGTCACGAAGCAGGTTGAGCCCCATGGTTTCGGTGTCGACGGCAATCACGTTGCCCAGATCAAGCCCGTCGGGCAGGTCGTGACGGTGGAGTTCGATATCCAAATCACACATCCGATTTGTTGTGGTGCAGAATGCTGCCAAGTTGGCGGTTGCTAACGCCTGTCGCTTGCACCTGTCAACCACCACGCTTGGCAGGACCCGGCGCCCGGCGCTATACAGCGATGCGGCCATATCTGGGGTCAGCTTGGGAGCAAGGCGATGAATTTGCGGCGTGTAACAGTATTTGGTGGTTCGGGCTTTCTGGGACGCTACGTGGTTGAGCGACTGGCGGACCGGGATGTGGTGGTGCAAGTCGCGGTACGCGACCCGGAAGCAGCCAAGCATCTCAAGACACTTGGTCAGGTGAGTCAGGTCACGCCGATTGCATGCGATATCAAGGATCCCGATGCGGTACGCCGCGCTGTCGCGGGCTCTGATGCGGTTATCAATTTGGTTGGTATCCTTGCTGAACGTGGCAAGCAGACATTCAAGGCGCTGCATGTGGATGCCGCCGGGACCATTGCAACCGCGGCGGCCGAATCAGGCTGCAAGTCGCTGGTGCAGGTTTCCGCGATTGGGGCATCCCGGACGGCGCTTTCGGAATACTCCCGTTCCAAAGCCGCAGGTGAGACGGCCGTGCGCGAAGCATTTTCCAACGCCGTCCTTGTCCGGCCGTCGGTGATCTTCGGGCCCGAGGATGGGTTCTTCAATTTGTTTGGTGGCATGGCGCGGATGCTGCCGGCGCTGCCATTGTTCGGTGGTGGCAAGACGCGATTCCAGCCTGTCTACGTGGCTGATGTGGCAGATGCGATTGTCACTGCGTTGTTCGACAGCGAGTCTGCGGGCAAGACATATGAACTTGGGGGCCCGGAGGTCTACACGTTCAAGGAACTCATGGAGTTGCTCCTTCGTGAAATCCGCCGCGACCGGATGCTCGTCTCGATCCCGTTCTTTGTTGGCGATATTCAGGCGACTTTTGCAGGCCTGTTGCCCAATCCACCTGTCACGCGCGATTCCATGAAATCCCTGCGGGAAGACAATGTCGTTGCTGAGGACGCGCTGACGCTTGGTGATCTGGGCATTCGTGCAACGCCGGCCGAAATGATCCTGCCAACCTATATGCATCGCTATCGCAAGGGCGGGCGACTGGGTCGCGCGTCAATCAGTTAAGCTAGAACGCGCCATAAGCCCAGGCGAGGAGCAGACCGCCCAGCGCGAGCCGATAGACCACAAACGGGCCGAAACCGGCGAACCGGAGCCAGCGCAGAAACAAAGCAATGGCGGCCAATGCGGTGATGAATGACAGGCCGGCGGCGATCAATGCGCCGCGGGTCAGCACGGGATCTCCTGACTCGATAACGCGCATCCCGATCAAGAGCCCGGCTCCAGCGATGGCCGGGATCGACAACAGCATTGAGAACCGGGCGGCTTCTGTTCGCTCATAGCCGAGAAAACGCGCGGCTGTGATGGTGATGCCTGACCGGCTGGTGCCCGGAACGAGTGCCAGCATCTGGGCCAGACCAATCACGACAGCATTGGGCAGGTTCATGTGATCGAGTTTCAGAATCTTCATGCCGGTTCGATCCGCGACAAACAGCAACAGCCCAAACCCGATTGTGGTCCAGCCGACGATCTCAATTGTTCGCAGAGAGTTCTCGATCAGCGACTGGCCGAAATACCCGGCAGCGGCGACCGGGATCGTGGCGATGATGAGATATCCCGCGAGCTTGCCCCCGTCATGGCGGCGGCCGCGCGCCGCACTGGCCACACCGGAGATCATGAAAAACAAATCGCGCCAGAAATAGAGCGCGACCGCAAACAGCGTGCCCACGTGCACGGCGACATCCATCACCAGCGTATTTTCGGAAAGACCCATAATGTCGGAGACCACACGCAGATGGCCCGAGGAGCTGACCGGCAGGAACTCGGTGAAGCCTTGAATGGCGGCGAGAACAAATATTTCAAAAAGCGGCATGGCGTCCAATCCGGACACAAGAGGAAAGCTTCTTATAGCACCGCGGTTCCGTGTCGCTGAAAGTCCTGAATGCGGCCATTTCAGATATGCACGGCTCTGACAAAAATTCAACGAGCCTCGCGTTTCATTTGCTGAAACAATTTCAGCTCGGCCTTTGCTGTTCTTGTAACCATGGCTAGGTTAGCCGCTATTCAAATTCAGGGAGCAAACCATGCCGAGTGAAACCAGCACCAACCCCCAGGCCTTGATTGATCCGCAGCAGGCGGAAGCGCTCAAGCGTAATGGCGAAATCGTCGCCGAAAACGGTGGTCCGGGTGAGGGGATCGCTGAGGTCCGTGAGCGTGCGGAATCGGTCCGCAAGCATTGGAATGCGGGCGGTCCTGAAATGGCGACCAATGAAGCCCGGACCATCCCCGGCCCGTTCCGGGATGTCCCCGTTCAACTCTATAAGCCCAGTGATGCTGATGGTCTTCCGGTGTTTGTCTATTTGCATGGCGGTGGCTTCAAAATTGGCAGTCCGACAACCAATGATCTTCAGTTGCGCCAGTTGGCCGACGTCTGGGGTGGCGCGATTGTCAGCGCGGACTATGTGCATGTCCCCGAACACACCTTCCCGGATCCGGTCGATGAGGCGGTCGCCGTCGTGGAATGGATTGCCGCAAACGGACGCAACTGGGGACTCGACCCCGACCGGATGAGTCTCGGCGGCGCGTCTGCTGGCGCGAGTGTCGCGATGGGAACGGCCCTAACGCTTCGCGATCAGGGCAAGGGCGATCTGCTCAAGGCCATCGCGTCGCTGTATGGCGTGCTGGATTACAATCTTGAGTCAGATTCCATGAAAGAACTTGGCGGCGGTGATTTCATGCTGACCACGGCCTACACCCAGATGGTCTATGACGACTATTTGCCCAATGTTGCCGATCGTGACGATCCGCGCGCCTTTGCTGTGAAGGCCGATCCTGCGGGGCTGCCGCCGGTCTTTGTTGCGGCCGCTCAGCTTGATCCGATACGTGATGACTCGCTGGCCTTTGGTGAGAATCTGAAAGCGGTGGGTCACCCGCATGAACTGGCTGTCTATCCGGGAGTTCTGCATGCCTTCTTCGGGTTCTCCAGCATGGTTGATGAAGCCCGGCATATGATTGATGATCTTGGGCGTTTCCTCACCAAACACACAGGAGCGGTCTGACCATGGCTGTTGCACTCGCCGCGTTTTTTGTTTCGATCGTTTTGATCTTCGTGGTCCCGCCCGTGGGTTTGATCGCCCTGCCGTTAACGGTGATCTGGGTGGTCGTCGCCTTTTGCGTCACGGTGCTCGGCTGGGGTTTCGGGCGTGGCAAAAAGTCGGACGATTAGTCTTCCCGAGCCCGCAAAAGCATGAAGGCTTCTGCGGCCAGATATCCGGATTCACCGCCGCGCAACGCCGCCAGCGCGCGGACACCATCCTCGCTTCGCGGAAACGGGGGGGGGCGCAAATTCATCCCCATAGAGGCCTGTGGCCGTGACCTTTCCAGCCAGATGGTCCGAAATATCGATGTAATAATTGGCACGGAACGCATCCATGCTCGGGTCGATGCCAAAGCCGGTTTCTGACAGGGTTTCGTAGGCGAGCACCTGCTTGATGGAGTTGTATCGGAACCATTTGGTGCACGACGCCGCAGCTTCAAAAGAAACCCGATGATCGCTGTGTGTGTCGGCGGGGTGCGGCAGGTAAATTCGTTCGGGTGTGACCTTTGAAACAACGTCCGAAAACCCGGCAACCACCTCTGCACGGGGCAATTGATCCAGTTCGGCTGCCGGAAACCCAAGTTCGTGAACGTCTGTAAAATTATAGTGCTTTGCTACGGTCTCGATTGTTGCGGCGCGTGCAGCAATTCGATCCGCGGCGTAGCCGGCAGCAGACGTCATGGCTGTGACGATGCACCAGTGCACCGAATCCCCCTGTGCCACATGGCGCAAAATTGCGCCGCCGCATCCAAGGGTTTCGTCATCCGGGTGGGGTGCAACGACGAGAATATTGCTCATAGATAGCTTCCGGTTTTTGGCAGAGTTGTAAAACTGTGTTCAAGAATTCGGACGGCGCCTTCACCACATTTCACGACGACACCATCCGGCGCAGCACGGATCACCTTGCCGGGCTCAAGGTTCTCGGGACAAGCTGCGATCACTTCAACCTTGCTGATGATCGCTTCCCCGTCGGGGGTTGTGCATGTTGCACCGGGATAAGGGGACGTAAGCGCGCGAACCAGATTGTGGACAGACGTGGCACTCATCCGCCAGTCGATGCGCCCATCCAGCGCGCTTCGTTTGCGCCAGGTGTTGCCGCCATTCGATGGTTGCGGTTGTGGGACGAGCGAGCCGTCGACGAGACGGGGCACAAAGCGCTTTAATTGTGTCGGGGCGAGGCTCTGAATTTTTGTGTAAAGCGTACCCGCGTCATCATCCACAGCAATGGTTACGGGCTCCTGGTCAAGTATGGGGCCGGTGTCTGCGCCGTCATCCATCAGGAAGAATGTTGAGGCCGTTTCGGTCAGTCCGCGCGCAAGGGCCCAAATGATGGGGTGCCGTCCGCGGTTCTGTGGAAGTGCTGCGGGGTGATAGCCGATCACGCCCCGGGTGGCGATTTCCAGAATTTCTGGGGGCAGAATGCGGTTCCACCCGATGCAGAAGATTGCATCGGGTTCCCGGGCTTTGATCCAGTCCGCCAGATCATCGGTGCTGGTTTCGTCAGCCTCCAGGCAGGGCACTTCGAGCGCGCGCGCGTCATCCGCGAGAGATGCGAAATCGCTGCCATGTGGTGAGTGTTTTCGCGTGACAATGCCGACAATGCCGACGTCGGGGAGGTCGCTCAGTGACCGGAGCACTGTGCGGCTGAAGAGAACGGATCCGATAAAAACGACGCGCATATCGTCATATCCACTGGGAGGGTCAGCATTCTGCGGACGTGTGACCGGAACGCCTGTAGTGACGACAATCTCACGTGGGATGGCGATTCGGCACGCAGGCATTGAGGTTATCGCACCGAGACGCTTCCCTTGAATCGCGGCGCTCGTTTAGGGTCTGCGCGATATGCGGACCCTCTATCATCTCTGGCTCTGCCCCTATGCGCGCAAGGTTCGTATCGTCCTTGCTGAAAAGAAGCTCCCGTTCGAACTGGAGCTCGAAAAGGTCTGGGAGCGCCGCGACGAATTTCTGGCTCTGAACCCTGCGGGCGAAGTTCCTGTCCTGATCGAATCCGTCGAGGATGACGCGCCGCCGCTGGTCATGGCGGATTCCACGTCCATCTGTGAATATCTTGAGGAATTCAGCCCGCAGCCTTCGCTGATCAGCGGAAGTGCTGTTGAGCGCGCAGAGGTAAGACGACTGACCGCGTGGTTCGACCACAAGTTTCAGCGTGAGGTCACAGTCAATCTCGTCGATGAGAAGATCAACAAACGCTTTTTGGGGCTGGGCGCGCCATCGTCTTCCGCGATACGAGCCGGTCACACCAATATCGCGGTCCACCTGTCCTATATCGAGTATCTGATGGAACGCCGGAACTGGCTTGCCGGGGAAAGCTTTTCCATGGCGGATGTTGCGGCGGCGGCGCAAATCTCCTGTGTAGACTATGTCGGGGATGTCCCGTGGGAAGGTTTCCCTGAAGCCAAGACATGGTACGCGCGGATTAAATCGCGGCCGAGCCTGCGCCCCATTCTGGCCGATCATATTCCGGGTATTCCGCCACCCAAGCACTACGCCAATCCTGATTTTTAGGATTTGTGACGGCCGTTGTGGGGCTACTCGACCTTGACGTCCATCTGTTCGAGCCCCGCACGTGCTGCCCGACCCGCTGCAGAATCCGGCGTGATTGAAAGAACTTCCAGCCAAACAACCCGGGCATCTTCGAGCGCACCTGCTTTTGCGTACAGGGCCCCCAGTTCGACCAGCGCATCGGGTTGCTGGGGCGCAAAATCGAGGACCCTGTCGATGTCATCGCGGGCGAGGTCATCAATGTCGAGCAGGCGATAGGCGGCGGCCCGAAATATCATGGCATCAATATGGTTGGGCGCGCGATCAAGGGCGGCGGAGAAATCGTCGATGGCGTCCCAGTATTCACCTGCGCGGGCCAAGGCTTCGCCACGGTCAATCCATAGCTCCGGGCTGCTGCCATCCAATGCGATCGACTTGCTGAGAATCTCATGGGCGCGGTCGAGATCGCGCAACTGGAGCCATACGGTCCCGGCCTGACCCAGTACGGATGCACGTTCAGCGTCCGAAGCATCCGGCATGGCATCCGCCAGTTCCTCCAGCCGCTTGGCGGCCTCGTCCATCTGACCCAGACCGAACAGGGCAAGTGCGACACAGTGCAGGGCCGGTGGCCCGCCGCCTTCGTCGCGCCAGGCGATTGCAGCTTCGAAACCTGCTTCCGCGTTTTCCTGTGTTCGGGCAATACACGTACGATAAGCCTCGGTTTCCGGCAGTTCGGACAGTCGAAGTGCCTGCGCATGTGTCACGCCCGATCCCGCCGTGGTGAAGACAGCGGCGAGAAGGGCCAAAGTGAGGATCATTGGACGGCGCAATACACAGGCTCCTATTGTGCTGACCTTGGTCTAGCAGCGTAGCGGAGTCTGCGCAAAATTCTGTCTGACAACGGAGCGTAAAATGTCTTCGAACGTGATGTTCGTTTTTGGTCTGGGCTTCAGCGCAAAAGCATTGTCCGCGCAGTTGATCCAGCAAGGTTGGATCGTACGTGGGACAACCCGCAGTGCGGAGAAAGCGGGTGCGCTTGCGCAAATGGGTGTCGAGGCCCACCTCTTTGATTTTGATTCGCCTCTGGCGGATCCCTCTGTGCTCGATGGTGTGACTCACCTTTTGGCGTCTGTGCCACCGGGCAAGGATGGGGACCCGGTTCTGATCCATCATGGAAAAGATATCGCTGCACGCGCTTCGCATATCGGCTGGGCAGGATACCTCTCAACGACGGGCGTTTACGGAGACCGTGGAGGCGACTGGGTGGATGAAAGTTCGGTGCTTGAGCCCTCCACCGAGCGGGGTAGACGACGTGTCGCGGCCGAAAATGATTGGTGCAACCTGTTTCGGAATCACGGATTGCCGGTCCATTTGTTCCGCCTTGCCGGTATCTATGGGCCGGGTCGCAATGCGCTGGAGACTGTCAGGCAGGGCAAGGCCCGTCGCGTCATAAAGGAAGGGCAGGTGTTCAGCCGTACTCATGTTGCCGATATTGCTGCGGTGCTGGCGGCTTCGATCGCGCAGCCAAACCCGGGCGTGGCCTATAATGTGTGTGACGATGATCCCGCTCCGCCACAGGATGTGATCGCGCATGCATGTGATTTGCTCGGGGTGACGCCGCCACCCGAGATTGCATTTGAAGATGCAGAGCTGTCGGACATGGCGCGGAGTTTTTACGCTGAATCCAAACGTGTCTCGAATGCCCGGATCAAGGACGAGTTGGGCGTGGAACTGATCTATCCCGATTACCGGGCGGGTCTTGACGCATTGTTGATGGAGAGCTGATCGCAGAGAGTTTCGACAATCCGGGTGAGCCGCGCGAGATCTTCTGGTGCGGACAAGCGGTGATCGCCGTCCTTTATCAGGATCAGCTCCACATCGGTTGAGGTCAGCGCATTCATGAGTTTCTCGGATTGAGCCCAGGGGACATCAAGGTCTGCGGTCCCATGAATCAGGCGTGCGGGAATATCGAGTTCCAATGGTGCGGCCAGCACAAGATTGTCCCGGCCATCTTCGAGGAGCGCGCGTGTGATGATGTAGGGGTTTTCGGAATATTCCGACGGGGCTTCGTAAAAGCCATTTTTCTCGATCTGTGCGAGCACCTCTTTACCCAGCCGTGCGGGCATCAAATCCGTGGTGAAATCCGGCGCGGCGGCGATCGTCACGAGCCCCGAGATCCGCTGTCCCGGTCCGTCCTGGCCGAGTTCACGGCCCAGAAGGGCCGCCATCCAGCCACCCATTGAAGAGCCCACGAGAACCAGGCCAGCGCCCAGTCCGGGGACGGCCTTGCCGGCGTGACGGATGACGCAAAGCGCGTCCGCACACCACCGCCCGATGGTGCCGTCGCGAAACGCGCCGCCGGATTGGCCGTGTCCGGAATAGTCTAGACGCAGGAAGGCGCGTCCGCTTTCTTGTGCCCAATTCTCCAAAACGGTTGCCTTCTGGCCCGTCATGTCAGACATAAAGCCACCAAGGAACACAATGCCGGGTCCCGATTCGGGGCGCGTCGCCGGTGTTGCCGCAAATGCCAACCGCGTGCCGTCTTCGGCTTCGATATATTCGAGTGAGCTGTCGGTGGAGATCATAGAAACGAAACGCCGAGCAGGAACGCAGACCGGATGAACGAGGTTCCAAACTCTAGCACCACGCAGGATGCTGCGCGAAGCGCCGAAAATGCGCGCAGCGACACAGCGGCACGCCTTCCTGTGGTCTTACAGGTCCTGCCGTCACTCGATATCGGCGGTGGCGGTGTGGAGCGGAGCGCGATTGATGTGGGTGAGGCGCTTGTATTGGCGGGCAAGAAAGCCGTCGTGGCCTCCGAAGGCGGGCGGCAGGTGGTCGAACTCGAGCGCCGTGGCGTCAAACACATTGCCTTGCCGCTGGCGTCCAAGAACCCGCTGGTCATCCGTCGCAACATCCGCCGACTGGCCGAGGTCATCGAACGGGAGAAGATCGAACTCGTTCATGCACGTTCGAGGGCGCCTGCCTGGAGTGCACGCGCAGCGGCCCGGGAAACCGGCGTTCCGTTCGTGACCACATTTCATGGCACCTACAATTTTGGCACGGGCCTGATGGGTGACCTCAAGAAGCGCTACAACGCTGTCATGATCGATGCAGACGCGGTCATCGCGAACTCCAATTTTATCGCAAGCCACATCGCCGAAAACTACGGGCTGTCTGGCCCGAAAGTTCATGTGGTGCCGCGCGGGATCGACACCGCGCGCTTCGATGCTGAGGGCTTCAATCCCAATCGCATGATCGAGGTTGCGACCCGATGGCGCGTGCCCGATGACAGCATGGTCGTACTGTTGCCCGGACGGCTTACTCGCTGGAAAGGTCAGCTTCTTTTTATTGAGGCGCTGGCAGAATTGAAGTCCCGGCGCGGCGCAGACAACTTCAACATCACCGGTCTGCTTGTGGGCTCTGATCAGGGACGGGAAGCCTATCGCAAGGAACTCGAAGACCAGATCGAAGAGAAGGGCCTTGCTGGCAATGTGCAGATTGTCGGGCATTTTGACGACATGCCCGCGGCCTACATGCTCTCTGACGTTGTCGTGTCAGCCTCGACCGATCCAGAAGCCTTTGGTCGCGTCATCGCCGAAGCGCAGGCCATGGGTCGTCCAGTGGTGGTGGCTGACCATGGCGGCGCTGCCGAACAGGTTGTTGAAGGCGTGACAGGCTGGCGGTTTGCGCCGGGCGATCCGCAGGAATTTGCCGCGGCTCTGGAAACCGCGTTGACACTCAATGTGGATGCACGCGCAGAACTGGCGGTGCACGCATCCGACCATGCGCGCTCGAAATATGCCAAGTCGGGTATGTGTGCATCGACTTTGCGGATTTATGCCTCCGTCTTTGAAAGCCATAAAAATTGAGTGACGCGGCCCGGCGCATACTTGTGATCAAGCTTGGCGCGTTGGGCGATGTTGTGCAGGCAACCGGCCCGATGGCCGCAATCCGCGCCTATCACAAGGACGCGCATATCACCCTTTTGACCGGCCCGGCCTATCGGGAATTTCTCGAGGCCAGCAACTGGTTTGACGATATCTGGGTCGACAAACGTCCCGGCTGGCGGAATTGGCGGGAATGGTTCTGGCTGCGGCATCGTCTCAAGCGTGGAAGGTTCGACCGGGTCTATGATTTGCAGACCTCCGATCGCTCGAGCAGCTATTTTCACATCATGCTGCCCGGACATCGACCCGAGTGGTCCGGTATTGCGCGGTTTGCCTCGCATCCACACGCCAACAAGAAACGCGACGACATGCACACGGTTGAGCGACAGGCCGAACAGCTGGCGATGGCCGGACTCAACGATGTGCCCGCGCCGTCTCTTGATTGGGTTGCCGCAGATATTTCGCGGTTCGGGATCGAGAAACCGTATGTCCTGCTGGTGCCGGGCGGCTCGGCCCATCGCCCCGAAAAACGCTGGCCGGTGGGCTCATACACGGAGCTGGCTCGCCGTTTGGAAGCCAAAGGTGTGACGCCCGTTTTGATCGGCGCGGGTGCGGATGCCCATGCGACCGGGACGATTGATTCGTTCTGCACGGGTGCGCGGGACCTGACAGCTGAGACAAGCTTTGCTGAAATTGTCGCCTTGGCACGTGGTGCTGTCGGTGCTGTCGGCAACGATACCGGCCCCATGCACATTATTGCGACGGCGGGTTGTCCGACGGTTTCGCTGTTTTCTTTTGCCTCGGACCCGGCTCTTTGTGCCCAAAAGGGCCCCGATGTGACTATTCTGCGCAGAGACCTTTTGACCGAACTTTCGGTCGATGAGGTTGAAGCGGCGCTCAAGCTGGATTAAATCCCGCCTTCACCTTTTATCTTTTAGTATGGGGACGATATGTCCGAAGTAGCATCCGCCGACCAGATTACGATCACGCTGCCTGATGGCAGCGCGCGCACCCATGCGCGCGGCGTGACCGGCGCGGAGGTCGCGGCGGATATAGGTCCGGGTTTGGCCAAAGCTGCCTTGGCCGTAAAGGTCGATGGGGAAATCCGTGATCTGGGTCGCCCCATTGATGCCGACAGTGCTCTTGCGATCATCACCATCAAGGATGAGGATGCGCTGGAGCTGATCCGTCATGATGCCGCCCACGTGCTGGCCGAAGCCGTGCAGGAATTGTTTCCGGGCACGCAGATCACCTTCGGTCCATCGACCGAAGACGGCTTCTATTATGACTTCCATCGGGAAGAGCCGTTCTCCACGGAGGACTTCGAAACCATCGAGAAGAAGATGGAAGAGATTGTCAGCCGTGACGAGCAGATCATTCGTGAGGTCTGGACCAAAGACGAAGTCCGCGAATTTTTCACGAAGGAAGGTGAGAGCTTCAAGGCGGAGTGGGTCGGCGAACTGCCCGAGGGTGAAGACATCACCATGTATCGTCAGGGCGACTGGGTTGATCTGTGTCGTGGTCCGCATTTGCCGTCCACGGGCAAGCTGCCGAAAGCCTTCAAGCTGATGCGTGTGGCCGGCGCCTATTGGCGTGGCGATGCAGCGAATCCGCAGTTGCAGCGAATCTACGGCACGGCGTGGCGGAACGAGAAGGAGCTCAAGGCTCATCTGTTAATGATCGAAGAGGCTGAAAAGCGCGATCATCGCCGAATCGGCCGCGAGATGAACCTGTTCCACATTCAGGAAGAGGCCGTCGGTTCGGTGTTCTGGCACGCCAATGGCTGGACGCTCTATCGCGTGGCCGAGGATTACATGCGCTCGCGTCTCGATGATGCGGGATATATCGAAGTGAAGACGCCGCAGCTCGTGGATCGCGCGCTCTGGGAGCGCTCGGGCCATTGGGAAAAGTTCCGCGAACACATGTTCACGATCGATGCCGAGGATGAACGTGTCCTCGCCGTCAAGCCGATGAACTGCCCCTGCCATGTGCAGATCTACAGCCATTCGGGCATGGTGAGTTATCGGGACCTGCCGATCCGCATGGCCGAGTTCGGCTCATGCCATCGCTATGAGCCCTCGGGCGCATTGCACGGCATTATGCGGGTGCGTGCGTTCACGCAAGATGATGCACATATCTTCTGTCGCGAAGATCAGATCGTGGCCGAGACCAAGGCCTTCTGCGAGTTGCTCCAGTCGGTCTATCGCGATTTCGGGTTTACCGAGGTTGCCGTGAAATTCTCTGACCGGCCCGAAGTGCGGGCTGGAGATGATGCGACCTGGGATCGTGCCGAGGCTGCCTTGATGGAAGCCACCCGTGCGGCGGGCCTCGATTTTACGCTCAACCCGGGCGAGGGTGCCTTCTACGGACCGAAGCTGGAATTCGTGTTGCGGGACGCTATTGGGCGAGACTGGCAGTGCGGCACCCTGCAGGTGGACTTCGTGCTTCCCGAGCGTCTGGACGCGACCTATATCGATGAAGACGGTGAGAAAGCCCGTCCGGTGATGTTGCATCGTGCGATTCTGGGCTCTTTCGAGCGGTTCCTGGGCATTCTGATCGAGAATTATGCCGGGCGCTTCCCGCTCTGGCTGGCGCCGGTTCAGGCGGTGATCGCGACGATCACCAATGATGCCGATGATTATGCCGAGGAAGTGGCTGCGGCCTGTCGCGCAGCAGGGTTGCGGGTCGAAGTTGATACCCGTAATGAGAAAATCAACTACAAGGTCCGTGAGCACAGTCATTTGCATGTGCCCGCGATCCTCGTTGTTGGACGCCGGGAGGCCGAAGAAGGCACGGTTGCCGTTCGACGCCTGGGGTCGAAAGATCAGGAAGTACTTGCGTTGGCGGACGTGGTCGGCAAACTTAGCGCTGAAGCGCAAAGCCCGGCCGTCGATGACGCCGCGTAAGGTGCAACAAAACAGTTTCAAGTCTGAACGAACCACAAAAGGAGAACGGTAATCGCTAGACGCCCTGTAGATGTGAGCCCCCCAAAACGTGAGGGCCCACGGATCAATGAAGATATTGAAGTTTCCGAAGTCCGACTTGTTGCCGAAGATGCCGAGCAGCTCGGCATTGTCTCGCTGGAGGCTGCGCTGCAGCGCGCGGCTGATGCCGGGATGGATCTCGTTGAGGTTTCGCCCAACGCGTCCCCGCCGGTTTGCAAGATCATCGATTACGGCAAACTGAAATACCAGGAACAGAAGAAGAAGAACGAGGCGCGCAAGAAGCAGAAGACCATCGAGGTCAAAGAGATCAAGCTTCGCCCGAACATCGACACACATGATTATGACGTGAAGATGCGCAGCGCCCGCCGATTCATTGACGATGGTGACAAGGTAAAGGTCACCCTGCGGTTCCGTGGCCGTGAAATGGCCCATCAGGATCTGGGTGCACAGGTTCTCGAACGTGTGCGCGGCGAACTCGACGAAATCGCAAAGGTCGAGCAGATGCCGAAGATGGAAGGCCGTCAAATGGTGATGGTGATGTCCCCGCGCTAGCGGCACCCGCGTCAGATCAGAAACAGAAAGCCCCGTGCGCACATCGCCCGGGGCTTTTTTGTGACCCAAG
>Ga0181561_10000224_pt1 | contig 45678 bp, 45 predicted proteins | sample 011ome_19_FD_133760 | JGI IMG/M metagenome (GOLD analysis project Ga0181561, IMG submission 133760) | Coastal salt marsh microbial communities from the Groves Creek Marsh, Skidaway Island, Georgia - 011510BT metaG (megahit assembly) | ecosystem: Environmental > Aquatic > Marine > Intertidal... | reverse complement strand
ATCACGGTTTCAACAGAGTCGGCGATGACCTCGCGAGACACCAACGAAAAGTGCATCCCTTCGTGGCCCATCGAAATACCGTCTGAGACCGAAACCGTTCCGAACTGAAGCGGGTAGCCCCCGCCCGAGTGCACGCCTTCTTTGGCTGCTTGCGCGAGGCGGTTGAGCGAGAGGTTGCAGGGGGTGATTTCATTCCAGGAACTGGCAATACCGACCTGTGGCTTGTCCCAGTCAGAATCGCCCATCCCCACCGCGCGCAGCATTCCACGGGACGTCGTCGCCTCGATGCCGTCGGTCACTACTCGGGAGCGGGGTTTCATATCTGCAGACATGCGCTCCAGTCTATCCGCGCCACAAATGCGGCGTAGCGGGGGAGGGCTACTCGACGGCTCCTGTCGCTCTCACCGTTGGAACCCAAACATGATCACCTCTATAACTAGCCTCTGGTCTCACTGAGGTCTCTTATTCCTTTGCGCGACCCTCAGCAATAGCCGCAAGGAAGCTCGCTACTTCGGGTACCGAATTAATCCGATAGGGCGCAACGCTTGGTTGTTCACCCACTTTGACGCCTACATCTCCTGGGCCCAGCACGGCGAGCGCGTCTTCGTCGGTGACGTCATCACCCATAAACAACGTGCAATCGGGCTCAATTTCCCTAATCAATGCAAGAAGGCCGTCACCTTTGGTTTGTGATTGCAACGAGCTTTCGATGATGCCGTGGCCCAATCGGGTGGTGAGGCTATCGCCGTAGCGGGCAATCTTTCCTCGGGCGGCCTCGCGAACCTTCACTTCGACGTCGGCCTCGATTCCTCGGGTGTGTAGCGCTGCCCCCCAGGGTTTTGTTTCTACCCAGGTGCCGGGAAACTGGTTTGCCACCGTAACAAAGTCATCCCACACTGCCTGAAGCTCATCTTTGTTCGCAGTCGGAACAGAAAGGGCGCCCATTTCCGCCGGGCCTTCCACTTCGATACCGTGTGAACCCACCATCCACCAGCGGGGGTCGGCCTGGGCTACCACCCGCAGGTTGGCAAGCCCTCTACCGGAGACGAGAGCGACCGTCACACCGGGGGTTTCTGCGAGGGCGTCGAGGGCTGCGCGCCCCTCAGGCGTAATGCGAGAGTCGTCGGGATTGTCCACCAGCGGGGCAAGAACCCCATCGAAGTCGGTCGCCACCAAGATGGTGCTGGCCTCCACCAGTTTTTCTAGAGCGTGGTCGAGGGGCCGTGATTCAGCGCTCAACGTCGTCTCGCCGAGACCGGGGGTTTGGCGGTGTTAATGAAGGAGGTGGCCCAGCGCTTCACGTCGTGTTCTTCAACAACTTTGCGCAACGCCGCCATCCGCGCTTTCTGCTCGGCCTTCGGCATGCTCACCGCTCGCTCCATCGTCGCCTTAAGTCCATCGATGTCGTGAGGGTTCACCATCAACGCCTGATCCAGCTCATCCGCCGCACCGGTGAACTCACTGAGCACCAAAACCCCTGAATCGTCGGTGCGGGCCGCGACGAATTCTTTGGCGACCAAGTTCATACCGTCTCTCAGTGGCGTTACCACCATGACGTCAGCGGCGAGGTACATCGCAATCATTTCCTCGCGAGAGATGTTCTGATGCAAATACACAATGGCGGGACGGCCGACACGGCCGTATTCGCCGTTGATCCGGCCCACCTGCACTTCAATGTCATCTCGCAACTGCCGGTAGCTCTCCACCCGCTCCCTGCTGGGGCTTGCCAACTGCACAAACACCGCATTCTTCGCCTCCAAGGTGCCATCTTGGAGCAGCTCCCCAAACGCTTTGAGGCGGTGAGAAATGCCCTTGGTGTAATCGAGGCGGTCCACCCCCAGAAACAGGTGCTTGGGCTTTCCGAGCTCAGCGCGAATCTCTTTCGCCCGCGCCACAACAGACTCTGAGGTCGCAAGCTTCGCGATCGCTGCTTGGTCGAGTGAGATGGGAAACGCGTCGACGACGACCTGGCGGGTCTTGCTCGCGGTCGTGGGAGGGGCTTTCGGGTCTCGCGGCGGCGTCTTGCGCATCGGCACCCGGACCACGGGCTTCTGCATCGAATAGCCCAGATTGCGCCGAATGGCGGCGCGCATGTTGGAGGCGTCAGATTCTCGTTGGAACCCCACGACATCGGCGCCTAGGAGGCCGTGCAAAATTTCTGCCCGCCACGGCAACTGAGCAAACAGGTCGTAGGAGGGGAAGGGGATGTGGTGGAAATAGCCGATGGTGAGGTCGGGTCGTAGCTGACGCAGCATCTGAGGAACCAGCTGCAGTTGGTAGTCCTGCACCCACACGAAAGCGCCGGGAGCCGACACTTCAGCAGCGGCCTGTGCGAAGCGCTTATTCACGCTGCGGTAGGTGTCCCACCATTCACGATGAAACTCCGGATGCACGATTACGTCGTGATACAGCGGCCAAATGGTGGCGTTGCTGAACCCCTCATAGTGCTCGACGATGTCGCGCTCGCTCAGCGCGACGGGTCGGTAGTAGGTCTTGCCCTGACTGAAGGGCTCCACCTCGACGTCGGTCTTGCCAGGCCAACCCACCCAGGCTGCCTCACGACCACGCATCACGGGCGAGAGCGCCGCCACGAGACCTCCCGGGGTGGTCACCCACGCTTCGGTGCCGTCTTTCTTGGGCCGAGCATCGATGGGGAGGCGATTAGACACCACCACAAAGTCGAAGGTGGGTGGGCTTTTCTTCGCCATGAAACAGTCCTCTCGGGCTCGCCCGACGCACTTCCCAGGCTATCAGGGAGGGTTTCCCCCGCCGGGGTTGTCGCAGCTGGGATACCCTCGCAGTATGCGCAGGTTCCTGTTTAGCTCGAGCGTGATTTCCGCTGTGCTCTCCGGGGTGGGACTTGCGCGGCAAACCCTTCGAGGCCCCCGTGATTGGCGCACGGGTCTGCTGTGGTTGAGCTGGCTGATCTCTATCGTGCTCGCCATCAGCACGGTGTTGGACCGAGAGAGAAGCGACCCAGACGAGTTTTAGTGGGGAGCCAGCGCGTCGTAGAGCATGTAGAGACCGAGACCACCCAACGCGACACCTCCGCCGGCCCGGACGCCCACCAGACGTGATTCGGACTGGGCGAACCAGTCGCGCGCCAGACCTGCCCCGACCGCCCACACCGAGTCACTCGCGATTCCGATGATGGTGAAGACAAGGCCCAAAAACAGCATCTGCAGCACCACCGAGGGGCCACTGGGGGAGACGAATGAGGGCAGGGTGGCGACAAAAAAGACGATGGTTTTGGCGTTGGTAATACCCACCCCAATGGATTGGACAAATAAGCGTCGGTGGGTGGGTTGAGTTCGTATTTTTTCGACCTTCACATGATCGCGACTGTGAATGATGGCTTGAATTGCCAACCACAAGATGATCAGAGCCCCGCCCAATTTGAGAGCAAAAAAGAGCGGTGGCAGGGCAATCACCAAAGCACCTAAACCCAATGCGACGGCGAGGATTTGAACCCCCACGCCGGTGGCGTTTCCCAGGACGCTGATGACCGCGGCGCGCTTGCCCCACGCGAGTGCGCGACCGATGGAGTAGAGAACACTGGGCCCGGGAATGACAATGATGATCAGGGCAATGAGGCTAAACGCCACCACGTTGGACCAGCTCGGCACGCGCTCAGCCTACGCCCGGAATTAGGCTGGAGGGACCATACGGATGAGGCATCGATAAGGGGGTGGCGAGATGAACACAGTGGGCCTCGTCACCAACGTCTTTCTCTCAAAAAGGGAGGCGCTTTCGCTTCTCTCTGAGACTCTTCGTTTGCCCGTGAGAGACGCGGATTCTGCGGAACCGTGGCTCGCGTTGGAACCAGGAGTGTCACTGCACATCGAGGTTCCCAAATTCGGCGAAGACCTTCCGCTCACTCTCGACCTCACGGGCAATCACCACGAGCAGGTGGAGTCTGCAAGCGACTCACTTGCCGACACCTTGGTTCAAACCCTGGGCTGGAATGTGACCCGCCTTGACGGAGAGAACGCGTGATGAGCAGGGTGCGCTGGGAGCGCATGACCGAAATTCCGCTGCTCATTGCCGGCATCATTTTTCTCTTTGCCTATTCGTGGCAGGTTCTCGCCCCACCTTCAACGCTGCTCTATGACGTGATGGAGTGGGCAACGATTGTGGTCTGGGTTTTCTTCGGAGTGGACTACCTGGTGCGACTCTCCCTCTCGCAGGGGAAAGCCCGGTGGTTTGTCCGCAACTTTTTTGATTTCCTCGTCATCGCACTCCCCCCTCTCAGGCCGCTGCGACTGTTGCGCCTGGTGTTGCTCATTCGGGTGTTCCAGCGGCACGCGCCTGTGTTGGTGCGAAACCGCATCCTCAGTTACGCCAGCCTTGCGACAGTGCTTCTCACCTATATCGCGGCTCTGGCCGTCTTGGAAGCCGAGCGGCCCTACGGCCACATCACCACTTTTGGCGATTCGATCTGGTGGTCGCTCGTCACCGTCACCACCGTGGGATATGGCGATTACAGCCCGGTGACAGCGGTGGGGCGCACGATTGCCGTGGGCCTGATGTTTGGTGGCATCGTGCTGGTGGGAATCGTGGTCGGAACCTTGAGCTCGTGGATTATCGAGACGGTGACGGAAGACACCGAGGAAACCCTCGATGAGACCACCGCGGCCGTCATGGAGTTGCGTGACGAGGTGCGCCAGTTGCGCGCCGCCGTTGAGGACCAGGAAACTGCACCTGATAAAACCCGCTAACGAGCGGTCGCTTCTCCCGTCGTTTGCCGGCGGCGCACCAACCAAATGATGAGTGTGGCGCCTCCGCCCAGCACCAGCGCTCCAATGACGAACCCGCCGATGACGGTACCCAAGGAAGCGCCCTGATCGATGGCTTCGACGATCACCGTGCCACCGTCGAGCGCTACGACCCGAACATCGGAGCCTGCCGCAATGGTCTGGGAAATGGAGCGCGCTGGATAGACCATGCCGTCGATCGCAATTTCGCCGCCGGTGGGCGAAATTTCTGCGGTCGCGATAGCGACAATGCCTGCTCCCAAACCAGGCCCAGCCTCCTCCTCGACAGCTTCAACCTCTTCCACCACTTCAGGTTCTTCTTCGGCGGCGGCCTCCTCCACGGGCTCGGCCGGAGTTGGCTCGGGCTCTTCAGCCTCCGCATCCTCGGTAGGAGCCGGTGCCGCAGGTACGGGGTTCAGGTCGATGACCGCTTCCATCTCAAGGGTGGAATCCCACTCACCGGTCCATCGAATTCTCGTATCCGTCATTTCATTGCCGTTGGTCGAGATGACAGTACCCACGTGATCGAGGGTGAATTGCACGTCCAGCAAGCCTTTCGCCTCGTCCTCGCGGTCCCCCAATTCTCCGCCGACGGTCATTTTGGCGGTGTAGGAGACGTAGTCTCCTTCGCGAGCGAAACGGATAAAGTCCCCATCCGCTTGGACAATTTCCCAGTTGTAGGGGTCGCCGTTGTTTTCGCTGAAGCGGTAGCCATTCCAAGGGCCTTCGGCGTAATTGGTGCGGACCATACCCTCACCGGCGAAGGAATCTCCCAGAAAAGACCGGGCGATGTCCTCAGTAGCAAAGTCCTCGTGCACAGCCGTGTCGATGCGAACATCCAGCTCTTCCTCGTCATTGAGGTCAAACACCGCATCGACGTAATAGCAGCCAGACAGAGAAAGGGCACCAATGAGAGAAATGAGGGCGAGGGACAACCGGGAACGAGTGAACATTGTTGTGACTTTCCGCTCAGACCGGTCCCGCCACGCACTCAGAACCTTCGACCTAGCCAGACTAGTTCGCGTGGGGCGACGGGTCCACCCCCGCGCGAAAACGCGCTACTGAAGAGGCCCTAGCAGGTAGCCCTCGAGGGTCGACTCGGGGCCCGAGGAACCACCGTGTTGGCCCTGGAACAGGCTGGTACCATCCATGCCACATAGCTGAAGGATGCGACTGGCGCCGCCTGGGTGCTTGCTGATCCAGTCAGTGAGGTCATAGATAGACCCGTCGACCACACTCCAACAGCTCTCTTCTGAGTCATTCATCGCCACTTGGTCCATGGTGAGCACGAGACCCTTCGGTGCGGCTTCCTCCCCCATGGGGGTGTCGGTCCACTCCTCCCCCTCTTGCACATCATCGGCGAGGCGCGTCTCGCCCGACATTTCAGAATCCGAGGGCAACTCTTCGACAGGCTCAGCGGGAGCGGCTGCGCAACCGGCAAGAACGAGAGGGACGAGGAGGAGAAGTGCTCGAGTGGTCATGCCCCGAGCGTATAGACGCGTGATGGGCTTTTACTGGATACTCGCTCCAATCGCTCCAACTGCAAGCTTCGCGATCTGAAGTTCCTTGTTGGTGAGGTGCGTCGATTGAGCGCGGAGCTGACTTCATCGGCGCTCCATCCCTCGAGTCGTTGAAAGAAGTTCACGACGGCGGCATCAACGTCTTCCGAGAGGTTTGCCCATGACGAGGCCTGCGAGCGGGGTGAATCCCATCCGCGTATCGACGGCGGTACCCCCTTCACGGCAGCAAGGGAGGAGCCATCACCCAACGGAAACGACAGCACGCACCGGATCACAATTAGGTTGAAGATTCAGGCCCTGGCGCCCACTATCTTCCAGCTCTCCTGCCAATTGCAATTCCGCCTACCAGCAATCCACTTAGAGCACCTGCCCCGAGGAGCGTCCAAGCGCCGTAGACCAGAGCCTCGTCCAGCCAGCTAGGTCCCGTGGGTGACGACTGCCCCACGAGTGCGACCGTTCCATCGCTATTCAAGACAACCTCATACCCTTCAGGAACCTCTTGGCCTTCAATTGAAGCTGCAGCCGAATCCACACCGGGACTAAAACCTGGCTCTTCTGGGCCGACCGGCAACAGGTCCTCGTTTAGGCCATCAAGCACAAGAGGGCTGGAGATACGCTGAATTGGAAGCTCGCCGTCACCCAATTTGCGCAATACAGCATTCATTTCTATCCGTGAACCGCCTTGACCTTTCCATTTCACCTTGTTGTCAGTTGGGCTCCGGAAACCATTTGTTTCCACGAGATCCCATCCGTCCTCCCATTCAAGCGAAACGAAGTAGCTCTCAGGCCAGCCGGTAATGTCCGGGACCGCGACAGCACCAGAAAGAACGACTTCCTCACCGTCGTAATTGGTGAGTCGATAACCTCCAGTTTGTGCTTTACATGTGACTTCACTGCTCTCTCGACCGGATTTCTTCTCACCCGACAATAAAGTCACATATGCGGCGCCCCGCCCGAGCGCCAACCCCTTTTCGGGGCCTCCGCCTGTGTAGTGACGAAATTCCCCGTACGGGTTGAACCCTTGAGTGTTGTAGCTGCCAAGACCCTCACACGCGGTGTACACGTCCAGCTCGCGAGCCAGCTCCAATCCGCCGTAGTAATTACGATCATCTTCTTGGCGGTTGCCCGTATTATCTGCGAACCAGTAGCCAGCAAAGTACACCCAGGCATCCTTGGGGACCACCACCGAATTTACCCAACTCACTTCTACGGACTCTGCAGTTCGACCTTCTGAAATCCGGTCGCCACCGATTGAAATCTTGGTTCTCGCCTCGTAACAACCACTCAATAGCAGCGCGAGTGAGGCGATAGAGAGAGCCCCAAGAGCACTTCGGACTCTATTGCGTTGAGACTTCAACATCGCTCTAAGCCTCCCCTTCGACGGCTTCTAAAGATTCGGATTCGTCACCCGCGTCAGATTCACGCTTCTTTCGAGCGGCCAAAAACACAAAAACAGCGGCTACAGCCAGAGCCAAAACTCCGCCCCCCGCTAAACCAATCCACATTCCGGTGTTTGAGCCACTCGCACCCTCCGAAACAAGGTCTGCGAGATTTTGGGGCTCCAGAGGATCTACGGAATCGTCCGCAAACGCTCCAGCAAAATCAGGGTCATCGAACAAGTCGCTGGGCGAGTCAGCCTCATATCCTCCCCCAGGAGGCGGCACAAACACCCCTCCGGTGTCTCCAGAGTCTCCAGAGTCTCCAGAATCCCCACCATCAAGCTCATCTGGTCGAGGAAGAATTTCGACGAATGGCACTTCCGGCTCTAGCTCAACAATGACGTCGGGGTCGATTCGGGGATTCAAAACCTCTGGGTCGACCAACGTAATTTGCCGTTTCTTTTCGACGCTTATCGAGGGTGACCATTTTCCAAAACTGGACTGTTGGCAGGCAACCTCTAAATTGTCCTGAATGCAGAATCCACCGTCTTCGGCCACTGCTGTGATTTCCCATGCGTCATCAACCAAAAAATTTACGGTGGATCCCCGGAACCCAGAGTCCGACTGATCTTCTTCCAAATATTGGACTACCGTAATTTTCTTCTCGCTGTCGCCGCTTGAGGAAACCTTGAACTGCGACGTTCCGCCTCCAGTCGAGGCTTGGATTCCCGCACCGCCCGCAAACCGGTATCCCACCCAACCATTTTTTTCCTCGTAGATGGCTTTGGAGTAGCCACTGTACAAGTCCAACACATATGTCGACGCGTTATCTTCCTGCGGGTCAGTAAACAAAACTGGGTCAACCACATGAAGGTGGGATACGGCAACGCTGCCATCTTCCTTCACCGTGACCCTAGTATCCAATTCGTAACAGCCTGTTACGAGCAGGACAGCCGAAAGTCCAATTGTTCCCGCTGCAGCTTTCGCGGCCAGCTTTTTCAACATTGGCATGTCTCCGGTACCTCTCCAAATCTGCTAGCAGTTTGTTCCATGTTCTTGATTTACAGCTAACGTTACGTCGTTTCCGTTGGCATCTCGGCCCTCAATGAGAAACCGAACGTTATCTCCAATGTCCTTGTATCGGGCCCCGCTAATGGAAGCCTCCGCACTCACCCACTTGTCCTTCTCCGGGTCATATTTACCGTCCCACTTCATCTCGTGGTCTAGTTCAGCGCCATATTCGTTCTTTCGATAGGCCGTAATCGAGTCGATTCCCCAGTTGAAACGACCTTCGCTGCCTTTGGTACCGGGAATTTTTGCGTGGACTTCGGCGGTCAAGCGACTGCTTCGGCATGAGAACACAATCTCGTCGACGACAGGAAGAACCGGAATGGAATCGTCCGCTAGTTCTTCTTCAACGGGCTCCGGGTCGGACTCAGGAACAGATTCTGAGTCGGCCTCAGGAGCAGGATCTTGGTCGGCCTCAGGAGCAGGATCTTGGTCGGCCTCAGGAGCAGGATCTTGGTCGGCCTCAGGAGCAGGCGACTCGGCCGCAGTTTCTCCGGGTTCTTCATCGATAGCGATGGCGTCGGGAGCTTCAAGAGTTTCGATGGCCTCAACCTGGGAAGACTCTGTCTCTGCTTCCACCTCACTCGCAGAATCGGGAGTGCAACCGGGGAGAAACGCAAGGAAAAGCACCAGAGGCAGAGCGACCGATTTCATATTGTGACCCTTTCCCTCAGTTCTACCCAACCCCAAAAAGGAAAAACCGTCAACTAACTTGAGTTCTTGGGGGGAGGGCTTTTCCATTAAGTGGCTTGACGTTAGGCCGAACAACTTGCAATTTCTCGCAGGGTTTGACGGTGTCTCTGGTTGATGAACGCAGGAGCCCTGTGCCGTTGTTCCCACTGATGGGCAGCTCCATTATCTATGCCTCCTCGGGCGGCAAGCCATCGGCCACATAGCGCCCGTGGCGAATCATAGATGAACTCGGACGAATCATCAGAGTAACCGAGGAGTCGCTCCAGCCCTACACCCGCTGACGGGCCCGGCCAACTGCGATGCTGTTTGCACACCCCCCGGGACTCGAACCCGGAACCCACTGATTAAGAGTCAGTTGCTCTAATTGTTGAAACGAAATTCGACCACGTCGCCGTCTTGCATGACGTAGTCCTTGCCCTCGATGCGGGCTTTGCCCTTGGCACGCGCTTCGGCGATGCTTCCGGTTTCGACCAAGTCGTCAAAACTCACCACTTCGGCTTTGATGAAGCCCTTTTCGAAGTCGGTGTGGATGACACCAGCCGCTTGTGGCGCCTTCCAGCCTTTGCGAATGGTCCAGGCACGTGATTCTTTCGGCCCCGCAGTGAGATAGGTCTGCAAACCGAGGGTCTCAAAACCCACACGGGCGAGCTGGTCCAGGCCACTCTCGTCCTGCCCCAAAGATTGCAGGAGTTCAGTGGCTTCTTCGGCGTCGAGGTCCATCAGCTCACTCTCGACCTTCGCATCAAGCAGCACGGCTTTCACGGGTGCCACCAGCGCTTGAAGCTCAGCCTTCTTGGCTTCATCGGCAAGGACTGATTCATCGACGTTGAAAACATAGAGAAACGGTTTAGCCGTGAGCAGGCCAAGCTCTTTTAGAAGTGACGCATCGAAGTTCGCCTGGAAAAGGGTCTTACTCGAGTCAAGAATCTCTTTCGCATCAAGCGCCGCTTGCAACACAGCCGCGTCGAGCTTTTTACCCTTGACTTCTTTTTCATACCGGGCTATCGCCTTCTCCAGCGTCTGAAGGTCAGCAAGAATCAGCTCGGTGTTGATCGTCTCCATATCCGCGGTGGGGTCGACCTTGCCATCAACGTGAACTACATCGGGGTCGGTAAAGACTCGCACCACTTCGGCGATGGCATCTGCTTCGCGGATGTGTGAGAGAAATTGGTTACCCAGGCCCTCGCCTTCGCTCGCACCCTTCACGATTCCCGCAATATCCACAAACGAAACTGTCGCAGGCACAGTCTTCTCAGAGTTCATCAGCTGCGCCAGGGTGTCGAGGCGCTCATCCGGGAGGTTGACCACGCCCACGTTCGGTTCAATCGTGGCGAAAGGGTAGTTCGCGGCGAGAACGGTGTTTTTCGTCAACGCGTTAAACAGCGTTGATTTGCCGACGTTGGGTAGACCAACGATTCCAATGGTGAGAGCCACGAGCATTGAGCCTAGTGGAGTGGGCACGGGGTCCCGAGCTTCGTCGGTCGTGGCTGGCACACTGAAGGCATGGACGTTTCAACACTCTCGATTGTCATTGCCGTTTTGGCCGGTGTTGCTGCCGGGGTGGCAGTGGGAGTGTGGTTTGGCCGTGGGCAACAGAAAACCCTCAGTGCACGGGCCGAGGCTGCCGAGCAACGAGCGGCCGCATTAGATGCGCAATTGGAGTTGCTTTCAGGCCAATACGACGACGTCCAGAAGCGATACGCCGAAGACCAGAAGGTTCTCACGCTCCTAGAGCCCCTGCGCGATCAGCTCAACCGGGTGGATAAGACCGTGGTGGAGATGGAGCGTCAACGCAGCGAGCAACACAGCTTGCTCTCCGAGCAACTGCGGGCCGTGGTGACCAACGATGAGGCGCTTCGTAAAACGACTGAGTCTCTTGAGTCGGCTCTCCGAGGGGGCACCACTCGGGGTCGGTGGGGTGAGGTGCAGCTGCGCCGGATTGCCGAGAGTGCGGGCCTGCAAAACAAGCTGGATTTTGTCGAACAAAAGCAGGTGGAAGGCGAGGGGCTGGGAAAGCCCGATATGACTCTCCATCTGCCGGGTGATAAGTACATCGCAATCGACTCGAAGGTTCCGTTTTCCGCCTACTGGGACGCCCAAGAAATTCCCCTCTCTGCGACGGGAGAGCAGGCGCGCAAACGCGATCAGCTTCTGAGCGACCACGTCAAAGCGGTGCGCTCACACGTGGATGCGCTCAGTAAAAAGTCGTACTGGTCGAGTTTGGACAACTCCCCCGAATTTGTCATTTGCTTCATCCCCACTGAGGCGCTGCTCTCTGCCGCCTTGGAAGCAAACCCCGATCTGTTGGAGTGGGCGTTTGGTAAGCGCGTGGCTCTGGCCTCACCGGTATCGGTGTGGTCGGTGATGAAAACGGTGGCATTTGCCTGGCAACAAGATGCCCTCACCCAAGACGCCAAGTCACTGTTTGAAACAGGGCGTGAGTTACACAACCGCTTGGGCACTCTCGCCGGACACATTACGAAACTCGGCCGGTCCATTCAGACGAGTGTGAGTGATTACAACAAGTTCTTAGGCACCCTCGAGCGCCGAGTGATCCCCAGCACCAGGAAGCTCCGCCAACTGGGTGATGGTGACGGAATGCCCGAATCGCTACCGAGCATCGACGACTCCGTGAGGGAGTTGAGCGCGTCAGAGCTCACTTCGGAAGACGACGACTAGTCGCTACTCGTCCAGCCACTTCGCGGCTTGATGGTCTGCACTCACCCGTCGAATAGTTCCCGAGCGTGCGCGCAACACAATACTTTCTGTGCTAATCAGCGGCCCCTGACGGCGTACGCCCCGCACCAGCTCGCCGTCGGTGACACCGGTGGCGACAAAGAACGTGTTGTCGCTTGAAACCAGGTCATTGAGGCCGTAGACGTGGTCAAACTTCAGGCCCGCGTCGAGACCCTTTTGTCTTTCATCATCAGTCGACGGCGCCAAGATTCCCTGCATAAAACCACCCAGTGCCTTAATTGCACACGCCGTCGCAACGCCCTCGGGGCTGCCACCAATGCCGATAGCCATGTCGATGCGACTGTCGTGTCGAGCCGCGTTGATACCTGCAGCAACATCCCCATCGAAAATCAGGCGCGTGCCCGCGCCCGCAGCGCGAATTTCCTCGATGATTCCCTCGTGCCGAGGCCTGTCCAATACCGCCACTCGAATTTCTTCGACCGGCTGAGCTTTCGCCTTGGCCAGAGCACGAATGTTCTCTGCCAGGGGCTTGGTGATGTCCAACACCCCAATGGCCTCTTCGGAGGCCACCATCTTCTGCATATAAAACACGCTGGAGGCGTCGAGCATGCTGCCTCGGTCGGCCACCGCCAACATCGAAATCGCGTGACTTCGGCCCGCAGCCGTCAGCGAGGTGCCGTCGATGGGGTCAACAGCAATGTCGCATTTGGGCCCTTGGCCTGTGCCGACCACTTCGCCGTTGTAAAGCATGGGGGCGTTGTCTTTCTCGCCCTCACCAATGACGACAGTGCCTTGGAAGTTCACGGTCGAGAGAAATTTCCGCATCGCGTCCACGGCCGCCGCGTCCGCCTCGTTCTTGTTACCTCGACCAATCCACGGCGTCGCGCGAATGGCCGCCGCTTCGGTGGCCCGCACTAATTCCATCGCCAAGTTGCGATCGGGGTGAATAAACAGCTCGCCTGGTTCTTCCTGGGACACCGGCACACCCTCTCAGATCGCCCATCTTTGGCTGGTAAGTCGATTCTACTCGCCGACCTGCGCCACACCCCCGGGCCATAGACTGGGAGCGTCGAGCGTTGACATTGCCACGAAAAGGAGCCCGCTCACCATGCCTGTCGCCAGCACCGAGGAATACGCCGCCATCATCGACCACGCGAAGGCAAACGGCTTCGCGCTTCCCGCCATCAATGTGAGCTCCTCACAAACAATCAACGCCGTGCTCCAGGGCCTCACCGAAGCAGGCTCGGACGGAATCATTCAGGTTTCCACCGGGGGGGCCGACTACTTCTCCGGCCACACCGTGAAAAACCGCCCCGACGGCGCCATCGCCTTCGCCCAGTTTGTCCACCAGGTCGCCAAGAACTACCCCATTAAGGTTGCGGTTCACACCGACCACTGCCCGAAAGACGCCCTCGACAACTTTGTCCGTCCCCTCCTCACCGCCTCTGAAGAGACCGTGAAAAACGGGGGCATCCCGCTTTTTCAATCCCACATGTGGGATGGCTCTGCGGTGAGTTTGGAGGAGAACCTCGAGATTGCTCAGGAGCTCATCAAGCGCACCAGCGCACTCGGCCAGATTTTGGAAGTCGAAATCGGCGTCGTCGGGGGTGAGGAAGACGGTGTGAGCCACGAGATCAACGACCAGCTCTACACGACCCTCGACGATGCGATTGCCACCGTCGAAGCGCTCGGTTTAGGTGAGAAGGGCCGCTACATGGCCGCTCTCACGTTCGGAAACGTCCACGGTGTCTACAAGCCCGGCAACGTCAAGCTCAAGCCAGAACTGCTCGGTGAAATTCAGGCCGGTTTGCAGGCCAAGTACGGCACTGGCCCCAAACCAATGGATCTTGTGTTCCACGGAGGCTCTGGCTCAACCGAAGCAGAGATTGCAGAGGCAGTGAGCAACGGTGTCATCAAGATGAACATCGACACTGACACCCAATACGCCTTCACCCGCTCGATCGCCCACAGCATGCTCTCGGGCTACGACCAGGTGCTGCGGATTGATGGTGAAGTCGGTAACAAGAAGGCCTACGATCCGCGCGCCTGGGGTAAAGAAGCGGAAACCTCGATGGCCAAGCGCGTGGTGGAGGCCTGCCAGCAGCTGGGTTCGGCGGGTAAGGCGCTCTAGCTAGCGCAGGTGCCCACCGAGGGCGCGCTCATCAGTGTTGCCAGAGGCATCCTTGCGAAGTTCCTTGGGTAGCGAGAACTGAAGGTCCTCTTCAGCCGTGCGCACCTCATCGACCTCGCGGTAACCCGCTTCCGCCAGGTCGGCGAGGGTCTGGCCCACCAGAACTTCAGGAACCGAGGCGCCAGAGGTCACGCCGATTGTGGCAACACCATCGAGCCACTCTTGCTTGATTTCGCTCGCGTAATCCACCCGATACGCCGACTTCGCTCCGTATTCCAGGGCGACTTCTACCAATCGCACGCTGTTGGAGGAGTTCTGAGAACCCACCACGATCACCAGATCGCATTCCGGCGCAATCTTCTTAATCGCTACCTGGCGGTTTTGTGTCGCATAACAAATATCGTCGCTAGGAGGATCCTGCAGGTGGGGGAATCGCTCACGCAGTCGCCTCACCGTCTCCATCGTTTCGTCGACACTCAGAGTGGTTTGGCTCAACCAGATGAGGTTCTCCGTCTGCGGCACCGCAATCGTCATCGCCTCTTCCGGGTCGTTCACCAAGGTGGTGTTCTCGGGGGCGTGACCCATGGTGCCTTCGACCTCTTCGTGTCCGGCGTGGCCAATGAGCAGAATGTGGAAGTCCTGACCGGAGAAGCGAACCGCTTCGCGATGGACCTTTGTCACTAGCGGACAGGTCGCGTCGATGGCGTTGAGCTGTTTTTCTTTCGCCTCGTTCACCACCATCGGGGAGACTCCGTGAGCGCTAAACACAATTGTGCTGCCCTCGGGAACTTCCTCGACCTCGTCGACAAATATGACGCCGCGAGACTCCAGCTCCCGCACGACGTGGATGTTGTGAACAATCTGCTTCCGGACATACACCGGAGCGCCATAGCGCTCTATAGCCTTCTCCACCGCAACGACAGCACGATCCACACCCGCGCAGTATCCGCGAGGCGCTGCCAAGAGCACCCTCTTCTGACCCGACACTGGTCGGTCCTCCAGGGGCTCTCTGCGGGGAGCAACCGTGGGGGAATCGAGAAGCGTTCCCGCGGCACCATTAGAGATCGTCACGGTGCCCTAGTGTAGTGAGCTCGAAGGCCGCAGAACTGGGGAGAAGCCCAGTGGTCTGGCCTACCCTGGTGTCATGTCCACTGGCCCCGCCAACGATTCAAGCCCGGAGACTCCGTGGAGTCTGGAGCGGCTCTCCGAATCACTAGGGGTCTACATCGAACGACTGGGTTCGGTCTGGGTCGAAGCAGAAATCACCCAGTGGGGAGTCTCTGGCGGACACGTCTACGGCCGCATCAAGGATGTTGAGGCCGACGTCACCGTGGACATCACCGTGTGGCGCTCCATCCGCGAGTCCCTGCCAGAGGGCGTCGGCCAGGGCGACCGCGTTGTCGTCAAACTCAAACCCAACTGGTACGTCAAAGGTGGACGCCTGTCCATGAACGTGTTGGAGCTGCGCCTCGCCGGATTGGGCGAGCTTCTCGCCAAAATCGAAGCACTTCGAGCCAAGCTCCACGCCGAAGGGCTATTTGACGTCGAACGCAAAAAGCGCCTGCCGTTTCTGCCCGGGCTGATTGGGCTGGTCACGGGCAAAGATTCTGACGCGGAAAAAGATGTCTTACGCAATGCCCAGTTGCGCTGGCCCGAGGCGCAATTCCAGGTGGAATACGCGAGTGTGCAGGGCGATAAGTGTGTCCCCGAGGTCATTGCCGCACTCGATCGGCTTGAGAACAACCCCCAGGTCGACGTGATCATCGTGGCGCGAGGAGGCGGAGACTTCCAACACCTCCTGCCCTTCAGTGACGAGGCTCTCGTGCGGCGGGCCGCCGCCTGCACAATTCCGCTGGTGAGTGCCATCGGGCACGAAGCTGATCGGCCACTGCTCGACGAGGTCGCCGACCTTCGCGCCTCGACACCGACCGACGCGGCGAAACGGGTTGTGCCCGACGTCGCAGAAGAGCGACAGAAAATTCGCGAGGCAAAGAAGCGATTGGCCCTGCGCCTTGACGCCCTGATTAGCGGAGAGTGGGAGAAACTGCGCCTCTTTCGGGAGCGCCCCGTTCTCGCGAGGCCTCTCACGATGGTGGATAGCCTCGCCGAGGACATTCTTCGCTTGGTGCAGCGTGGAGTCGACCGCACCGATTCTTTGTTGGAGCGCTCCCGCGGTGAAGTGACCAGTTTGCGCGCGAGCATGAGAGCCCTCTCCCCTTTGGCAACCCTCGAGCGCGGCTACGCCATCGTTCAAACCCAGGAGGGAACCGTGGTGAGTGAACCCGACACCGTCTCCGCGGGTCAGGCGATCGATATCCGTGTGAAGGGCGGCACGATACCCGCGACTGTCTCCAAAGATGCCTCCTAGAATGGCGACGATGGCTGACAAGAACACCTCCCCCGCTGACGTACCCGCCGACATTGCGGCGCTCTCCTACGAGGAAGCCCGCGACCAGTTGGTCGAGGTGGTCGCCACGCTCGAACAAGGCCAAGCCACGCTCGAAGAATCGATTGCTTTGTGGGAGCGCGGCGAGGCGCTTGCCACCCGGTGTGAACAATGGCTGACCAACGCCCGGGAGCGTCTCGACAAGGCCCGCGCATCAACAGATGACTGAACCCACGACGCCCCAGGAGATCGCTGAGGCCAAAGCGGAAGCGAAGCGGCTACGACGTCAAAGGCAAACGACGAAGAACCTCGTCGGCTCTCTTGTTGCCTCCCTCGGAATCGTCATTTTCCTGGTCCTCGTCGTGGCTCGACCCAGTGGCCCCGTGGCTCAGCCGATTGACTATGCGGCGGTGGGTGCTCAGAGCGAAACGACGACAGGGTTTGACCTCGCGGTTCCCGCATTAGATGAGTCGTGGAGTGCCAACCGTGCAGAGATTCGCGAGGATCTCGGGCTCGACGTGTGGCGAATGGGTCTGATCTCAAGCGCCGGTGGCTTTGTGCAGTTAGTGCACTACCTCGGTGAGGTGGCCGACCCAGTGGCGTTGATTCCTGCAGAGGGTGTGGATTCGCGCGAGACGCTGACCACTCCCGATGGTTCCAGCGTGACATGGTCTGCTCGTGACCGCACCGACGTCGATGAAGCCGGCAATGACAGCTACGTGCTGTGGGCGGAGACCAACAACGGACTCCTCGTCATTCGCGGCACCTTACAGGCGGGAGTGCTCACAATCGCCTCCGCTGTTATCCAATCCGACCCTCAACTCTTCGAGGAAACCCGATGACCCCCCTCACCCCCGCCTCCGTGTGGAAAGAGATGGTCGCTGGAAACCAGCGATTCATCGACGGCACCCCCCTTCATCCCCGACAGGATGTCGAAAGGCGGGCGGAGCTCGCCATTTCGCAGACCCCACGCGCCGCGCTCTTTGGCTGCAGTGATTCTCGGCTTTCCGCGGAAATCATTTTCGATTTGGGGCTCGGTGACCTCTTTGTAGTGCGTAATGCCGGTCAGGTGATCTCGAGTTCCGTTCTCGGTTCGCTCGAATACGCCGTCGAAATGTTCAACATTCCTCTCATTCTCGTTCTCGCCCACGACAGTTGTGGCGCGGTTGAAGCGGCCGTGCGCAAAGACGCAGACCCGGACACTCTCTTCCCACCGCACGTCGCCGACATGGTCTCCGACATCCTTCCTGCGGTGGTCCGAACCCGAGAGGCAGCGGGAGTCAGTCAAGGGGAGCCGGTGGATTCCGCGGAGGTCGGTATCGAGCATCTGCGTGACACGATTTCTGGGTTGCTTGCCCAATCCGAGCTGATTGGCCAGCGAATTGCCGACGGTAAACTGGCGATTGTAGGCGCAAACTACCGCCTCACCGAAGGTCGCGTAATCAGCGACGTCATTGTTGGAGATGTTTCCTAGTTCCTCGGTTTTCAGAGGGTGAAAGGGTCAGTCATGTCTGCCGCTCACGAAGAGTTTCGTATCGAACACGACACCATGGGCGAAGTTAAGGTGCCCATCAACGCCCTCTACCGCGCTCAAACCCAACGCGCGGTAGAAAACTTCCCGATTTCCGGCTCCGGCTTAGAACGCGACCACATCATCGCGCTGGCGCAGGTGAAAAAAGCGGCCGCCCGCGCCAACCGTGAACTGGGAATTCTCGATGACTCCATCGCGCAGGCGATTGAATCGGCAGCCAACGAAATCATCGGGGGTCACCACCTCGAGCACTTCCCGGTCGACACCTACCAAACCGGTAGCGGCACGTCCTCAAACATGAACATGAACGAGGTCCTCGCCACGCTCGCTACCAAAGCGTCGGGCACCGATATTCACCCCAACGACCACGTCAACGCCTCGCAGTCTTCTAACGACGTCTTCCCCACCTCGGTGCACGTGGCAGTAACCGGAGCACTGATTAACCAACTCATTCCAGCACTCGAGCACCTCGCCGGGGAGCTGGAGAAGAAAGCGACCGCCTGGGCAGGAGTGGTGAAGTCGGGCCGCACCCACCTGATGGATGCCACCCCCGTCACTCTCGGTCAAGAATTTGCCGGCTACGCCCGACAGGTGCGTTTGGGAATTGAGAGGGTGCAAGCATCGCTGCCCCGCGTCGCCGAAGTGCCCCTGGGTGGTACGGCCACCGGCACCGGCATCAACACCCCGGTGGGCTTTTCCGCACGAGTCATTGAGCTGCTTGCCGAGCAGACCAATCTGCCCATCACCGAGGCGCTCGATCACTTCGAAGCCCAGGGTGCCCGCGACGGACTCGTCGAAGCATCCGGCGCGCTGCGGGTGATTGCGGTGTCAGTAACCAAGATTTGTAATGACCTGCGATGGATGGGCTCTGGCCCCAACACGGGACTGGCCGAACTGGCGATTCCCGACCTCCAGCCGGGCAGCTCGATCATGCCCGGCAAAGTCAACCCGGTGATTCCCGAAGCCGTCTTGATGGTGTGCGCACGAGTCATTGGCAATGACCAGACTGTCGCGTGGGCGGGAGCAACCGGAAACTTCGAGCTGAATGTGGCGATCCCGGTGATGGCCACCTCGCTGTTGGAATCGATTCGTCTACTGGCTAATGCCTCCACGGTGCTGGCTGATAAGACCGTCATGGGCTTGGAAGCTAACGAAGAGCGGGCACGAGCCCTCGCCGAATCCTCGCCATCGATTGTGACTCCGCTCAACCGCGTAATCGGTTATGAGGCAGCGGCCAAGGTGGCAAAGCACGCCGTCGAGCAGAAAATGACGGTGCGCGAAGCGGTCATCGACCTCGGGTTTGTCGAACGCGGAGAAGTCACCGAAGCGCAACTGGATGAAGCGCTCGATGTCCTGCGGATGACCGCACCAGGGCTCTAAGCGACCGCCTGGCCACCCTCGAGCAAGTCCGTCACAAGCGCCGCGATCGGGCTGCGTTCCGAGCGCGTCAGCGTGAGGTGGGCGAAAAGGGATTGTCCCTTGAGGGCTTCAATCACGCTCGCCACACCATCGTGACGTCCCACACGCAGGTTGTCGCGCTGCGCCACATCGTGGGTGAGCACCACCCTGGAGTTCTGTCCGATGCGGCTGAGCACCGTCAGCAAGACGTTTCGCTCGAGAGACTGTGCTTCATCCACGATGACAAATGCGTCGTGGAGTGAGCGGCCTCGGATGTGAGTGAGGGGAAGCACTTCGAGAATTCCGCGCTCCATCACTTCGTTCACCACGTTTTGGGAGACCACGGAGCTCAGAGTGTCGAACGTGGCTTCCGCCCACGGGTTCATCTTCTCCGCTTGATCACCGGGAAGATAACCGAGTTCTTGGCCTCCCACCGCGTAGAGCGGGCGGAACACCATGATTTTGCGGTGGAGGTTGCGCTCCAACACCGCCTCTAGCCCCGCGCACATAGCGAGTGCTGATTTGCCGGTTCCTGCCCGGCCGCCAAGAGACACGATTCCCACATTGTTATCGAGCAGCACGTCGATGGCGAGTCGCTGCTCAGCGGAGCGTCCGTGCAAACCAAACACGTCGCGGTCACCCCGAACCAAGGTGATGCCACCCTTACCGTCGACACGGCCGAGGGCGGACCCACGCTCGCTCGAAATCACGACTCCGGTGTTCACCGGCAGATCTTGAACCAAGGGAGTTTTGAGGGCCTCGTCGTCATAGAGCACCTGGACGTCGTCCGCTCCGAGGCTGATTTCGGCGATGCCGGTCCAACCGGAGTCCACGGCCAGTTCCGCACGGTACTCCTCTGCCGCGAGACCGACTGATGCCGCCTTCACGCGCATCGGCAGGTCTTTTGAGATCACGGTAATCGAGAGACCCTCGTTAGCGAGGTTCACCGCGACGGCGAGGATACAAGAGTCGTTGTCTCCCAGCTGAAGCCCCGAGGGCAGTACCGACTGGTTGGAGTGATTGAGCTCGACACGGAGAGTTCCGCCATCGCCCACGGCAATGGGGAAGTCGAGGCGCTCGTGCTTGGCTCGCAAGTCATCGAGGAACCGCAGAGCCTGTCGGGCGAAGTAACCAATCTCTGGATCGTGCCGCTTTTTTTCTAATTCACTAATGACCACCACGGGGAGGACCACGTGGTGTTCGGCGAATCGAAACAACGCGCCTGGGTCGCTCAACAACACAGATGTGTCGAGAACGAACGTCCGCTCCCTCGTTTCCTCCTTCTTGCTGCTGGGCTTTTTGGCGGTGGACCGAGGGTTAGCGGCTGGTGTCACCGTGTCTCCTTAGGGGGAATCGGGTACCCGTTGCGAAGACGCTACGCCAGGTCTCATCGCCCACTTAGCTCGACACGCGGAAACCGTGACGTATGAAAGGTGAACAGTTAGTGACCGAAGCGCCGCTGGCGCCGCCCGAAGTCACGGATGGCGCGCAAGAAGTCGACTTCACGCAGATCCGGGCCGAGCGCTTCGAGGAAGAAGAACTCGCTGTGGGCGGCTTGCCAAATCATGAAGTCACTCAGACGCTGCTCACCGGAGGTGCGAATCACCAGATCAAGGTCCGGCTGTCCGCCGGTGTAGAGGTTGTCGGCAATCGCTTCGACACTGACCGACTTCGACAGCGACTCGAGGTCACCGCCCGAGTCCATGTGGCTTTTCACCAACCGACGCACCGCCTGGGTAATGTCCTGTCGCCCCCCGTAACCCACCGCGAGGTTCACGTGAAGGCCAGAGTTCTTTTCACTGCGGGCGGTGGCAGCGTAGAGCTGAGCGAGAAGTCCCGGCGGGAGGTCGTCGCGGTGGCCGACATGTTGAATGCGCCAGTTTCGGAAACGCGAGAGCTGGTCGGCGAGAGATTCGATGATGGTGGCCAAAGCATCGAGCTCTTTCTCGTTGCGGCCGCGGATGTTGTCCGTTGAGAGCAAGTAGAGAGTGACGACTTCCACGCCAATGTCGTCGCACCAGGTGAGAAATTCGTGGATTTTGTCGGCACCTGCGCGATGCCCGTGAGAGGAGGATTCCAGTCTCTGCTTCGCCCACCGCCGGTTGCCATCGAGAATCAGGCCAATGTGTTTCGGGTGATTCTTACCGTCCAACTGACGTTTGAGTCGTTGGATATAGAGCCGGTAGAGAAACCCCAGCCCTGGAATCAGGCTTCGGCGAGACACGCGACTACCTTAGCCCTATCTTCATCCCCTGGCGAAGGCGCTCAGACTGAACAACTCACAAAGCTCCGCCACGTAGTGTGAAGCCATGTCGAAGGGTGTGAACCAGGAGCTAGAGAACTCCGGAGTAGTTGCCCTCCCGCTTCTGGAGGAATCCATCGAATACCGCTCTCTCGAGCACAAGCCATCGTGGCGCGGATGGATTCACTTGGGGACGTTTCCCTTCGCCCTCGCGGCCGGAATCGTTCTTGTGGTGTTGGCCAAGGGTACCCTGGCCACGGTGGCGTCAGCCATCTTCGCGCTCAATTCGCTACTTCTCTTTGGTGTTTCTGCGGTGTATCACCGTTTCCACTGGTCGGATCGGACCAGAGCGATTCTGCGTCGGATTGATCACGCCAACATTTTTCTGCTGATCGCAGGAACCTATACGCCCCTCGCACTCTTAGCGCTGCCGCAAGACCAGGGTCAGCTGCTGTTGTGGCTTGTGTGGTCGGGAACGCTGATTGGAATTGGCCTCCGCGTGTTTTGGCTCAATGCTCCCCGCTGGATCTACGTGCCGATTTATTTGGGCCTGGGCTGGGCTGCGGTGATGTACATCAGGGAGCTGTTGGACGCGAACGTGGCGATGATGGTCTTGGTGTTGGTGGGCGGTGGCCTCTACACGCTGGGCGCTGTGGTCTACGGAACGAAATGGCCCAACCCCTCACCCAAGAACTTCGGATTTCACGAGATTTTTCACTCGTTTACGGTGTTGGCGTTTTTCTGCCACTGGAGTGCGGTTTTGCTTATTGCGATGAACCCTCTGAACGTTTAGCGTCCTGCTCTTCCCGATCCAGCATCTCGGCAATCTCTGCTCGGTAACGCACCCGGCGCACGCGCTTAACCATGTCCAGGATCAGCAACAGTGCCCCGATTGCGACAGCGAAGGTGACCACGAAACCCACCACACCGGGTGTGACCAAGACGGGGTCCACCTCAATGGGGGGAATGAGCTCCTCGGCGAACAGGCTGGTCGCGACAGTCATCTACTTCACTCCTCAGGATGCGCTCTTGTGTGCGCGCTACTCTCAATATCTACGCTAGCGGAGGATGATGGTGGCGAACCGAGAAGACCTGGAAGAGACCCCCTCTCCCCCTCGCACCCTGCATCGTCCCGCCGAACGATATGGCCTGAGTGTCTCAAATCAGCGTCGAAATCGTCTGCTGGGAATTGTGGGCGGGGTCGGCACCGCACTCGTCCTGATTGCCTGGCTGTGGTGGGCGGGGCTGGCCCAACCCACCGCACAGTTTGAAGCGCGCGATGTGGGCTGGGAGGTGGTGGATGAGCGGACAATCAGCGTCTCCTATGAACTCACCGTTGAACCCGGAACGGCAATGTCATGTGCCGTTCAAGCGCTGAATGCCCAGTACGGAATTGTCGGCTGGGTGAATACCGACATTCCCCCCTCCACCGAGCGCACCAGGGTGTTTAGCCAAGAGGTTCGCACCAGTGAAACTGCTGTGACTGGCTTGCTCTACCGCTGCTGGGTGTCTTAGTCTCGAACAAACCAACCGGACTCCGCTGGAGCCCGGTTGTTATTCGTAAGGGGAACAAATGTCGAATTCTTCTGGCTCTCAGGTGTGGCTCACCCAGGAGGCCTACGACCGTCTTGCCCTGGAATTGGAGCAACTGACGACCCGGGGCCGTCAGGAAATTGCCAAGAGGATTGAGGTCGCCCGTGAAGAAGGTGACTTGAAGGAAAACGGCGGCTATCACGCGGCAAAAGAAGAGCAGGCCAAGATGGAAGCCCGCATCCGCACTCTCACCGACACCCTCAAACACGCTGTTGTCGGCGACGCCCCCGAAAGCTCAGGAGTAGTGGAGCCGGGCACGGTCGTCACCGCACACATCCACGGCGACCAAGAGAAATTCCTCTTGGGCTCGCGCGAGCTCGCGGGAGAAACCGACCTCGATGTGTACAGCGAGCAAAGCCCCCTCGGCTCGGCCATCCTCGGTCTCAAAATTGGTGAGTCCACGACTTACACCGCACCCAGCGGAGCAGAAATCTCCGTCGAAATTCTCGACGTCGAGACTTTCCAGCCCTAGAACTCAGTGCGTGGTTCGTAGCCCTCGCGGCGCAGAGCCTCCAAGACCTCTTCGGCGTGCTCGGGCCCGCGGGTTTCGATGTGCAACTCCAACTCAACTTGGCTGATTTGCAAGCCGGTGCCGTGACGGGTGTGCAACACCTCGACCACGTTGGCGTTTGCGTCCGCGACGATTTCTGACGTGCGGGCCAACTGGCCTGGGCGGTCGGGAAGGGGGATACGCATCTTGAGGTAACGACCCGAGCTCGCGAGACCACGAGAAATAACACGTTCCATAATCATCGGGTCGATGTTGCCACCGCTCAACACGACGACGGTGGGGCCCGTGGCCTTCACCAGGCCCGACATGATGGCTGCCACACCTACGGCACCCGCAGGCTCGACCACCATCTTCGCGCGCTCCAGCAGAACCAGAATGGCGCGTGCCGTTTCGTCATCATCGACGGTGACAACCTCATCGACGACGTTTTTGATGATGTCGAAATTCAACTCTCCGGGTTTGGCGACCGCAATTCCATCGGCAATCGTCGGTTGAATGGCGACCTCAACGATTTTTCCTGCCTTGAGCGAACCGGGATAGGGCGCCGCATTTTTTGCCTGCACGCCAATGACCTTGATGGTGCGACCCTCCGCGGCAGCGCGTTGCTTCATGGCGCTGGCCACACCAGAAATGAGACCTCCACCGCCGATTGGCACAATGACGGTTTCCACGTCAGGAACCTGGTCCATGATTTCGAGGCCAACCGTCCCCTGGCCCGCGACCACATCGTGGTGGTCGAACGGCGGAATACGGATGGCCCCGGTCTCTTCGGCAAATTCGCTGGCAGCCTTCAACGGTTCAGACATGGTGTCACCGGTCAGCATGACTTGAGCGCCATAGGCCCGTGTCGCCTGCAATTTGGGCAGAGCCACACCCGTGGGGGTAAAAATGGTGGCCTTGATGCCTAACTCGCTCGCGGCAAACGCCACACCCTGGGCGTGATTACCGGCGCTTGCGGCGACCACGCCTCGAGCTTTTTCTTCTTCAGTGAGCGAGGACATGCGGTTATATGCTCCGCGGATCTTGTATGAACCGGTGCGCTGAAGGTTTTCACACTTCATAAACACCGGCTGCCCCAACAGCTCACCGAGGTAGCGAGAGACCTCCATCGGCGTGACCTGGGCAACCTGCGACACCACGCCACGCGCGCGCTCAAACTCTTCCAGGCTGGGGCCGGGTAGGGCCGTCTGGAGGGGCGCAGGGTCGGTCATCGTCACGAGCTACAACCCTACTTTCTGCTGCAGCCACGGCGTAGTCGCAGGATCACTCAACCACTCTCTATTAGCCAAATAACTCACAAATACGTTCAGATACGCCACGATCGGCACGGCAAAGAGCACGCCGGGGATTCCCGCGAGGAAGCCACCGGCGGCTACTGCCAACACCACGGCCAAGGGGTGCACCCTGACCGCAGCTCCCATCACCAGAGGCTGAAGAATCTGTCCTTCGAGCTGCTGAACCGCCAAGACGATAGCAATCATGATCAAAGCCGCAATCGGCCCTTCATAGACCAGCGCAATGAACGCGGCGAGCCCACCCGCGGCAAACGCTCCAATGATGGGGACAAAACCGCCGAGGAACACTGCCACGGCGATGGGAATTACGAGCGGCAGTCCCAAGAAGAAGGCGCCCAAACCAATACCGATGGCGTCCACGACGGCCACAAAGATTTGGACCGAGACGAACCGAGTCAGGGTTTCGAAGCCACGGTGGCTGGCGCCCGCGACTGGGGCACGAGCCTCTTGGGGCAGGAGGCCAATGAGCCAGCGCAAAATTCGCTCACCGTCATGAACGAAGAACACCAGAGCAAAGATCGCTAAACCGGCGCCCACCAATACCGAGCCGACCGAGGAACTGATGGAGAGAGCACCGGAGAGAATCCAGGCCGAATTGAGGTTTAACTGTTCAGCCAGCTGCTCCAACCAGACGTTGAGCTGTGCCTCTGTCACATGCAGAGGCGACTCAAGAAGATAGGCGATGAAATCCTCATACGCGACGACACTGCGCTCTTGCAGCGAGGTCCAATCTTGGCGAATCTGCTCGACCACCAGCCATACCAAGCCGGTGACTGCGCTCAATAAACCCACGATGGTGAGCAACGTCGCAAGCCAACCGGGCACGCGGTGTCGCCTCAACCACTGTGCGACGGGCGCTGCCAACACCGCCAGGAGCACCGCAATCAGAAGCGGTATGACGAGGAAGCTCAGTTGAATGATGAGCAAAACGGCCACTGCGAGAGCCGCGACGATGGCAATAAAGCGCCATGACCACGCAGCCGCCAGGTGGATCCCTGTCGGTACGCTCGGTCGGTTGGCTCCGTCGCGGAACCATCGTGGCGTTCTCATGGCCACCAGTCTAGGTTGTCGGCCCAATCTGGCTTAGAACTTGGCCTGATTCTCCAACAGTCGACGAATCCGATCGGGAATCGGCGGGTGTGTTTGGAACATCCGATCAATCACACCCGGCTGCATCGGATCAGCCATCCACAGGTGCGCCATCGAGGCTTGTTGGCGCTTGAGGGGTCGCCCGTATTCACCCAGTTTGTGCAGTGCTCGTGCCAATCCCTCGGGGTGGCGCGTTGTGAGGGCCCCCGTGGCATCGGCCAAATACTCCCGCTGCCTCGAAATGGCGGCCTGAATCAGGGCAGCAAGGAGAGGCGCCAAGATCATGGCAAGAAGCCCCACCACCAACACCACCGGGTTTCCCCCGCCATTGTTGCGCCGAAGCCCTCCGAAGAACGCCATCCTCGCGAAGAAGTCGGCGATGAACCCCACGACAACGACAAGACCGAAAACGATGGTGGACACGCGGATGTCGAGGTTTTTGACGTGCGCCATTTCGTGGGCCATCACGCCTTCGAGTTCTTGGTCATCCATCAGCTCGAGCAAGCCTGTGGTTGCCGCCACCGCTGCGTGTTCTGGATCGCGCCCGGTGGCGAATGCGTTGGGTGCGGGGTCGTCAACGATATACACCTTGGGGGTGGGTAAACCGGTGGTGATGGCCAGGTTTTCCACGATTCGGTAGAGACGAGGGTTGTCTTTTTTCTGAATTTGGCGCGCTCCCGCCATCGCCAACGCCTGTGAACCGGCCTGGTAGTACTGGAACACGACGTAAATCAGCGCGCCAATAATGGTGGCGCCGAGAATCACGCCAGAGCCATCTCCGAGGAGAGCCTGGGCGACAAAAGCGATTCCCACCACGAGCGCAACGAACACCACCATGATCAACACGGTGTTGCGCTTATTCGCGGCGACGGCACGATACATGGGCTCTAAACCGTTTCTTCAGGACGAAGCGTTACCAACAAAGTGGACTAAAACTTCACGCGGGGAGCGTCCGCAATAGCCTCGGGGTTTTCCACTTCGAAAAAGTCACGCTCGCCAAATCCCAAGTTGGATGCGAACACATTGTTGGGAAAGAGCTTGATTTTGGTGTTGAGCTCGCGCACTCCGCCGTTGTAAAACCGTCGGGCACTTTGAATCTTGTCTTCTGTGTCGACAAGCTCACCTTGGAGCTGCAAGAAGTTCTGGCTTGCCTGGAGCTGTGGGTAGGCCTCGGCGACGGCAAAAATGCTCTTGAGAGCCTCCTGCATCATGTTTTCTGCCTGACCAGCTTCTGCCGGCCCTTGCGCCGAGAGAGTGGCCGCTCGCGCCTTGGTGACGTTCTCAAAAACCTTCGATTCGTGGGTGGCATAACCCTTCACCGAGTCCACCAAGTTGGGGATCAGGTCCGCGCGACGCTTGAGCTGAACAGTGATGTCGCTCCACGCCTCGTCGACGCGAACATTGAGAGTCACCAAGCTGTTGTAGGTGGCCCAGAGGTAGATTCCCACGATGGCCAACAGGCCCAGCACCACGCCAAGAACGATAAAAGTTTCCATACAGGGAAGTGTAAACCGCTTGGGTTAACGTCGTTCAGGGCCAACTATCAGGCTGGTGCCCCGGCGGGGACTCGAACCCCGACTGTGACGATTTTAAGTCGCCTGCCTCTGCCGATTGGGCTACCGGGGCCCGCTGGCAGTCTAACCGGCGCGAACGGGGGTCTTCTTGGCCCTGGTGGCCGCCTTTTTCGCCTGTGCGGGCGCGGGGCGTGCCGCGAATTCTTCAAAGAATGCACGCGGGCGAGCCACTGCGCGAACACTGGCCACATCGCGACCCCAGAAGAGCTGCATCATCCAGTCGGAGACCACGCGAGCCTTCCGCTCCCACATCGGCATTGCCAAACCGTGGTAGCCACGGTGGGCCAACCAGGCGAGGAATCCCTTGAGGGCAAACGGGCCGACCTGCAGCACTCCAACACCTAAGCCGAGGCCTGCGACGGCGCCGAGGTTCTTGTGGAAGTAATCCTGGGGTTGTTCACCGCGCAGCGTGGCGGTGATGTTCTTTGCTAGCTGCTTCGCTTGACGCACAGCGTGCTGGGCGTTGGGCACGCAATAGCCGCCCACTCCACCTCCCGAGAGATCGGGAACAGCAGCGACATCTCCGGCCGTCCACATTCCCTCTACGGGTCCATTGTCGTCGGTGACGCGCAGGTCTGCTTGTGCGCGAATGCGGCCGCGGTCATCCAGGGGGATGCCGGAACCACCCAGCATGGACTTTGCCTTGACGCCCGCAGTCCACACCACGAGGTCAGTTTCGATGATTTCTCCCGTGGAGAGTTCCAAACGTCCATCAACAGCGCTCACCAACTGAGTGTTGAGGTGAACGTGGGCCTCGCGCTGCGCGAGGTTCTTCAACACCCACTTGCTGGTCTCTAGCGAGACTTCAGGCATGATCCGGTCCATTGCCTCAATGAGGTGGAAGTGAGTGTCTTTGACGGTGAGCCCGTTGCACTTGCGCAGCATGTCGGATACGAGGCTGCGCAATTCGGCAAAGACTTCGATTCCGGCGAAACCACCTCCGACCACCACAACGGTGAGAAGTCGATCGCGAGCGGGTCCGGGGGGCATGTGGTTTGCCACGTGAATGTTGTCAATCAGGCGGTCTCGCACCGACACGGCCTCTTCGATGGTCTTCAAACCGATTGCGACATCGGCGACACCAGGAATCGGGAAAGTACGGGTAACCGCACCAGCCGTCACGACAACATCGTCATAATCCACGGTGAACTCGTCGCCCACGTCGGGCGTGACGGTCACGAATTTCTTGTCGTGGTCGATAGCGGTCACGCGGGCCGTAATCACGTTGGTTTTCTTCAAGTGCTTGCGGTGGGGAACAATCGCGTGTCGGGCCTCAATGGAGCCCGCTGCCACCTCGGGGAGGAAGGGCTGATAAGTCATGTAGGGCAGCGGATCAATCAGAGTGATTGATGCTTCGTTGCGACGAAGGAGCCGTTCGAGCTTGAATGCGGTGTAGAAACCGGCGTAGCCACCGCCGACGATAACGATTTTGTGCACAGCAAAAACTTTCCGATGGGGAGATGAGCACCCCTAATCTACCGAGTTTCTGCGCATCCTTCTAACGCTCAGAGTGCCTACGGCGGCAATTCCACCCAGCGCCACAAAGAGTCCCACAGCCATCGCCCACGCGATGGGGTCCGTCGCAGTCCTTTCGCCAGCCCCAGCGGGAACATCGAGTTGTCGAGCTACCGGAATGTCGGGTGGGGATAGTGGTCCCAGGGGATACACGACCTGCTCATCGTCGCCACGACGATAAATCGTCACCCACTCGTCGATGGAGCCCAACGGATTGGCCGAAACCAGCGGGACGTCCGCGACGACCGCCTGATAGGCGTCCACGAGTCCGTAACCATAGAGCGGATCGGGTCGGGTCGATGTCACGGGCGTGGCTGTCGAGAGGATGCGGTTAATCACGTTGGCCGCATCGAGCGACGGGTATGCCGAGCGCACGAGCGCGACGATGCCCGCGACGATGGGGGTTGCCCCGCTGGTGCCCGCCCATTCCGCGTAACGGTTACCGGGATAGGCGCCCACCAAATCTTCACTCGGCGCCATCACCCCAATGGTGATGCCCTGGCTCGAGGCCGTCGCGCTGGCGAAGCCACCACGGTCGACACCTCCCACCGTCAACACTCCGGGCATGGTGGCGGGTGCCCCGACCACTTCGGTTCCCGCTGAACGGTTTCCTGCCGCCGCGACAACGACCACGTCGTTTCGCTCGGCGTAGCCAAAAGCCTTATCCCAACTGACCGGCCACTCCCGGGTGTTTCGGGTGAGCGAGAGCGAAATCACGTCGGCCCCCTGGTCGACCGCCCATCGCACAGCCTGGGCAATTTGCTCATCAGCCGGTATCGAGGTCCCTTGAAAGCTCATCGAGACACTGAGAATCTGCGCTTCGGGGGCACTCCCGATCACCCCGTCACCACTACCGTGGCCGCGACCGGCCGCCAAGGAAGCGACCATCGTCCCGTGTTCGCTCGAGAGCCCAACAGGGGTCAGGCCGTCTGCGGAGCCAATGCCCGAAACGTCTGTGCCCCCGGCAATGGCACCCTCCAAGTCGGGGTGGGTGGCATCCACCCCGGTGTCGATAATGGCGATCGTCACTCCCGCGCCGCGAGTAATTTCCCAGGCCTGGGAAATTCCATACTCTTGCAACCAATACTGACGGTCTCTCACGTCATCGGCATAGGCCGTCGACGCAGAAGAGAGGAGCATCATCGCCGCGAGCGCCGACACAGAGACTGCTCTGCGCGCTACTCCTGAGGTGAACACTGGCACTCCTCTAGTGACCACGCCGAATCGGCGAGCGCCCAATCCCCTACCGGGTTTACTCCCGGTCCCACGGCGAGTGCGTGGGCCATGAGCGCGTGCAGGCACTTGACACGATTGGGCATACCCCCCGCGCTGATTCCGGATATTTCGTCGACAACACCCATGAGCTCGCGGGTGTGGAGAAAGCTCTCGTGCGCCTGGGCATACAGCGCGCGGGCAACCTCATCATCGTCCAGGCGTGCCTGGTACTCAGCCATTTTCCCCGCCGCCTCCAATCGAGACGCTTCTTTTGTCGCTTCGGGAAGGGAGAGGTAATAGAGGGTGGGAAACGGTGTGCCATCCGGAAGCCGCGGTTCCGTCACCACAACGGCGGGTGCCCCACACGCGCAGCGCGCGGCAATTCCCACCAACCCCCTCATGGGGCGGCCAAGCTGCGCCTGAAGTTGATCTCGGTCGCGTGGGGTGGGCTCTTCCACACTCACTGGGGGTCACTTTCCGCACCGCCGTCACTCGGTGAGGGCAGAAGCGACGTGTCTTGGGGTGCCTTTTCTTCGACGGTCATCATGGTGGAAGTGGTGGCGGCGACCAGATAACTGGCGAGCAGTGACTCCCGCCAATCAGGCTGGGTGAGTTGGATATCTTCAGAGATGACGATGTCGTCGTTGCCATCTTCTTCGGGAAGATCATCCAGCACCAGATAGGTGATGTCTCCGGGGTAGACAAACATCAGTCGGGAGCGCGCTTGTGTTTCGACAAACACCCGGTCGTTCCACCGTTGCAGTTGGTCCTCTAACCGCAGCACCTCCGCATCCGTCTCGGCTAGCTGTGCCTCAAGTTGCGCGATGTCTTGACGCTGTTCGGCGAGTACTTGAAGCGAGGGCGAGAGCACCACGACTCCGGTCACAATCAACGCAAGAACTGTTGCCGTAAAGCCGGAGGCTTGGAGGGAAACGGTGAGAGAGCGGGCGGGTTTCTTGGCCATCCGCTCCTTTTTCTTCTCTCTCGCTGCCACCTCGCCAGTGTAGGTCGGGAGCTTCGGAGAACTCCGACCGCCTCGCGGGATTCTGGCTACGCGCTAAAGCGTGGGTACGCCCCGGCGCCCGCGTAGCGAGCCTGTGGGCCCAGCTCCTCTTCAATACGCAGTAGCTGGTTGTACTTCGCCACACGCTCACTGCGTGCCGGAGCGCCAGTCTTGATCTGACCGCAGTTGGTCGCGACCGCGATGTCGGCGATGGTGGTGTCCTCGGTTTCACCGGAGCGGTGGGAGAGCACCGCGGTGTAGCCGCTGCGCTGAGCGAGGCTCACCGCGTCGAGGGTTTCTGAGAGGGAACCAATCTGGTTGACCTTCACCAACAGCGAGTTACCCGCGCCGCGGGCAATACCGTCGGCGAGGCGAGCGGGGTTGGTGACAAACAGGTCGTCACCTACGAGCTGTACCGCGTTGCCCAGCGCTGAGGTCAGAGCAATCCAACCCTCCCAATCGTTCTCATCGAGGGGATCCTCGATGGTGACAAGCGGGTAGTCAGCAACCAGCTGTTGGTAGTAGGCGACCATCTCGTCGGAGGATTTCTTGCCTCCTTCGAAGCTGTAGCTTCCCCCTTCAAACATTTCGGTGGCAGCGACATCCAGGCCTAGGGCGATTTCTGTACCGGGCTTGAAACCTGCACGCTCAATTCCGCGCAACAGGAAGTCGAGCGCGTCACGGTTGCTCGGAAGCTCAGGCGCAAAACCGCCTTCGTCGCCCAGTCCCGTGGCGAGACCCGCGGCCTTCAGCTCCGACTTCAGTGCGTGGTAGCACTCTGCGCCCATACGAATCGCTTCGGACATCGAATCGGCTCCGATGGGCAAAATCATGAACTCTTGGATATCGACGCCTGTGTCAGCGTGGGCACCACCGTTGATGACGTTCATCATCGGCACGGGAAGAACGTGGGCGTTAGGGCCACCAAGGTACTGATACAGAGGCAGATCGGCGGAGTCAGCCGAGGCCTTAGCCACGGCGAGCGACACACCGAGAATGGCGTTCGCTCCCAAATTGCTCTTGTTGTCCGTGCCATCGGTGTTGAGCAACACCTCATCGACGGCACGCTGCTCGCTCGCTTCCATGCCTTCAATGGCGGGGCCCAACACGTCGATGACTGAGGTGACGGCGCGCTGGACGCCTTTGCCCAAGTACCGCTTGGCGTCGCCATCGCGTAATTCATACGCTTCGTACTGCCCGGTGGAGGCACCAGAGGGCACCGCCGCACGGCCAATGGTGCCGTCTTCGAGGAGAACCTCGACTTCAACGGTGGGGTTTCCCCGGGAATCAAGAATTTCTCGAGCGGTCAACGCTTCAATTAGGGCCACGAAACAATCTCCTCGAACCACAGTGGCGGACGATGCGTCCCAATCCTATTGCGCGGGAGAGCGGGCGAGGTTAACGCGATGCTAACTCTCGCCATGCAAGGTCTGAGGCGCTCTTTGCGCCCTCGGACGCATCGGCGACTCTGCTGATGCCATCTGCTTCCAGCCGCTCAAACACGGCTTTCATGTTGCGACTGGTCGCAACGAGACGCACACTAAGCCCCTGCCCCACCAGTTCTTTTTTCAGGCGCACCAGCGCTGCCATCTCTGTCTCTGCCGAATACAGCAGGGCCACCCGGGGCATCGACTCATCTGGCGACATTTCAATGAGGTCGATCAAACGCTCAAAACCGAGCGAGAAGCCAAACGCTGGCATGTCGCGGCCCAGGAACCTCCCCACCATGCCGTCGTAACGACCACCACCGCCCAACGAAACCCCCAATTCGGGGTGCTCCAGTTCGATAATCGAGCCGGTGTAGTAGCCCATTCCGCGCACGAGCGTCGGATCGAAGACCACACGACCCACACCCACTGCGGCCTCAACGTCACTCGCCCACGCCACGAGGCCCTCGGCGACACCATCGCCTGACGCCATGAGCTCACTGATGCGAGAGGCATCCAACTCGAGGCCGCCGTGCTCGGCCGCGCGCAGCGTCTTCTCGATCGCTGCGTAATCTCCAGCTCCTGGGTGTTTCTGATCCAATTCGGCCAACACCCCGTCGACGCCGATCTTGTCGAGTTTGTCTAGGGTCACCAAAACCGAGGCGTGAATTTCTTCCGCCACCCCCGCTGCCGTCAGCATGCTGGTGAGTAAGCGTCGGTCGTTCACCCGGAAGCGGTAGTCCGACACCCCCAATGCGGAGAGCGCATCAGCTGTCGCCATGAGCACTTCACGCTCGGCCAGCGCCGAGTCCTCTCCCACAATGTCAATGTCGCACTGGACAAACTGCCGAAAGCGACCCTTCTGTGGCCTCTCCGCCCGCCAGACCGGCGCGACGTGTAACGCGCGAAAAACCGGGGGAAGCTCGCCGTGGTGACTGGCGACAAACCGTGCCAGAGGAACCGTCAGATCAAAGCGCAAGCCCAAATCTGAGAGCTCGTCAGCGCTCTCGGCGCGGGCGAAGTCGTCGTGGTCTAATCCGCGTTTGAGCACGTGAAAACTGAGCTTCTCGTTATCTCCGCCCAATCCCGAATGAAGTGTCTGGTGGTCTTCCATGACCGGTGTTTCGATGGGGTCGAAGCCGTGCCGGTGGTAGGTATCGGTGATGATGCAGATGGCGACGTCGCGACGACGCTTATCGGAAGGGAGGAAGTCCCGCATTCCCCGGGGTGGATTGACCGTGGCCATCTCCCCAGTCTGTCATCTCACCACTGGTGGCGGCGGTTACTCCGCACCCTCCCGCTCCGCGGCTCTGGCACGTTCTTCGAAGCTCCTCATCGCCTCACGCAGCGCCCGATCGGGGTCGATTCCTTGTGCCCTCGCGCCATTCAGGGTGGCGAGGAGCCACGTACCGAACGTCGCTTCGTCGCCTGCTGGAGGGGCTCCTACCGCCTCCGGGGTGACGCCGAGTTTCTCGGCTTTATCCAGTAATGCTCGCGCACGGGCGATCCCGGTGAGGTGGGTGGGAACACCATCGAAGGCACTCTCTCGGTGCTTCTTCTCCTCCGCCTTGATCTTTTGCCAATTGGCCTTGATGTCTTCCACCCCAGCCACTTCCGTGTCGCCGAAGACGTGGGGATGTCGTCGTCGCATTTTCTCGTCGGTAGTCTGTGCGACCTCATCGATGGTGAAGGCATCGTCGGAAGAGGCGGCAATATCGGCGTGAAAGAGCAACTGGTAGAGCACATCACCGAGTTCCTCTTTCATGCCCTCCCGGTCACCGGATTCGATCGCGTCGACCAACTCGTAGGTCTCTTCGATGAGGAAGCGCACGAGGGACTCGTGAGTTTGTTCTCTATCCCACTCGCACCCAGATTCTCCGCGCAGCTGCGCCATCGTCTCAATCAGACGCTCGAGGTGGGGATAGTTGCTCACGCCGTCAGTGTCTCAGATGGGGTCGGATTGGCGAGAGGGTAGAGCGCGTCAATCACGTTTTCGACCCACGCCACCATGGCGTGGTCGGTGTGCGACTCGGGCAGCGGAATGAGGACGACTCGGGCGGGAGCGAGGTAGTTGCCCTTGGGGTAGAGCCGTTGCAGTCGCACCTGCAGTGAATCCGGCAGCGGCGGTCCCACCACGCGCAACTTTGAGCCCATCACCAACGCTTCGGACAACCCCGCGGCCTGAGCGCGACGTCGAAGACGGGTCACCAAGACCAGTGTTTGTGCGGGCAGCGGCAAGTCGCCGTAGCGGTCGACCAATTCGGCGACCACGTCGTCGATGAGTCCCTCGTCGACTGCGGGACCCGCCGAGTGGGAGAGCTTCTGATACGCCTCCAGCCGCAACCGGTCGCTGTCGATGTAGTCCTCGGGGATGCGCGCGTCCACGGGAAGCTCCAAGCGCAATTCGGTCTGCTCGGGGTTCACATCACCCCGGAAGGTGCCGATTGCCTCCGCCATCATCCGCAAATACAGGTCAAAGCCCACACCCGCAATATGGCCGACCTGTTCAGCCCCCAGGAGATTTCCTGCCCCGCGCAATTCGAGGTCTTTCATCGCAATCTGCATACCGCCGCCCAAATCGCTGTGGGCAGCGAGAGTGCTCAAACGCTCGTGGGCGTGATCACTCAGCGAGGCATCGGGGTCGAAAAGGAAATAGGCGTAGGCGCGCTCCCGGCCTCGGCCCACCCGTCCACGCAACTGGTGAAGCTGCGCGAGACCAAAACGGTCTGCCCTCTCCACAATCAGCGTGTTCGCGTTGGAGACGTCAATTCCGGTTTCGATGATGGTGGTGGAGACCAACACGTCAAAGTGCCCCTCCCAAAAATCCACCATCACTTTCTCTAATTCACTCTCGCCCATTTGCCCATGAGCTACCGCAATGCGAGCTTCGGGAACGAGTTCGGAAAGCTTCGTGGCGACGGCACCAATTCCTTGTACTCGGTTAGAGACGTAAAAAACTTGGCCCTCGCGCAAGAGCTCGCGTCGAATCGCGGCGACAATCTGCTGGTCTGATTTCTCACCCACAAAAGTCAAAATCGGGTGGCGGTTCTCTGGAGGGGTTTGGAGGGTCGACATCTCCCGAATTCCCGTCACCGCCATTTCCAGCGTTCGAGGAATCGGGGTGGCACTCATGGAGAGCACATCAACATTCGCTCGGATTTTTTTGAGCTTGTCTTTGTGCTCCACCCCGAATCGCTGCTCTTCATCGACCACAATCAGGCCCAGGTCTTTGAAGGTCACCTGGTCACTCAGTAGTCGATGAGTTCCAATGACAACATCGACGGTTCCATCGGCGAGGCCCTGAATGACCGTTTTGGCTTCGGACGCGGTCGAAAAGCGAGAGAGAGACGCCAACCTGACGGGGAAGGGCGCGTAGCGCTCTTGAAAGGTCTCCATATGCTGGCGCACCAGAAGAGTAGTGGGGGCAAGAATCGCAACCTGCTTGCCATCCTGGACAGCTTTGAACGCTGCTCGCACCGCAATCTCGGTTTTACCAAAGCCCACGTCGCCGGCGATGAGGCGATCCATGGGGATGGGTCCCTCCATGTCGGCTTTCACATCGTCGATGGTCGCGAGTTGGTCGGGTGTTTCGACAAACGCGAACGCGTCCTCCAACTCGCGCTGCAGTTCGTTATCGGGAGAGAAGGCGTATCCGGGCTGGCTCATCCGCGCGGAATAAAGCTTGACCAAATCGACCGCGATATCGCGCACCGCTTTGCGAGCTTTGGATTTCGCCGCGGACCACTCTGCACCGCCCATTTTGCTCAGCGCCGGTTGCTCGCCACCGACATAGATACTCAACAAGTCCAATTGGTCCGTGGGAACATACAACTTGTCTCGCGCTCCCCCGCGACGAGAGGGCGCGTATTCCAAGACGACGAATTCACGCTCGGACTTCTTAGCGTCGCGACCTCCGGTGGAAATTTCTCGTCGCACGACCTCGACGAATTGACCAATGCCGTGGGTGTCGTGCACGACGTAGTCGCCCGGTCGCAACTCCAGAGGGTTGACTCCCGCTCTGCGTTTCGTCGCCAAGGTCTTTTGAGAGCGAGGCGAGGCGGTACTGGCGCGGCCGAAGAACTCTCGCTCACCAATCACCGCGAGAGAGAGGCCAGGCACCACAAAACCATCGGTCAGGCCCGCTTGGACGATGTTGACGACATCGGTGCGGAAGCCAGTCGCTGAGGACTCCAACTCCGCTGCGGCAATACCGTGTTCGCCCAGCACGCGCGCGGCACGCTCCACCAAGCCGTGACCCTGGGCGCAAATCACCACCGTGTCGCCCTCATCACGACGAGATCGCACGTAGTCGATGGCTTCCTGGCCGCCGGGAACCTCAAGCCCGATGGTGTTCGCCTCCACCCTGATTAAGCTCTCGGCGCCGGAATCGAGTGTCGAGAGCGACAACCAGGGACGCTGCCCTGCATGGTCAATGACTTCTTCGGGGGTGTAGAACTCACCAAGGTGAAAGTCGATGGGTCGGTCGCTGGCACCCGCCGCGGCAGTTTCCCACGCCGCCTCCAAGAACTCACGGTTCGTGTCAATCAGGGCGCGCGCCCTCGAGCGCCCGCGCTCGGGCTGAAGTTCCACAATCACGGTGTCTTCCGGGAAGAAATCGGTCACCGGCCCCATCGATGCCGCGAGCGCTGGCTGAAGCGACTCCATTCCATCCACCGGAACACCGTTGGAAATTTTTTCGAGCATTCCGCTCACACCGGGGTATTCGTGGGTGAGTTCTTTCGCGCGTGCCCGAACCGCATCGGTGAGCAGCATTTCGCGCGCAGGCGGAATGTCAACCGATTCGACCGAGGTGAGCGAGCGTTGGTCAGAGACGGAGAAGGAAGTGAGCTCGTCGATATCGTCGCCAAAGAAATCTGCTCGAACCGGGTGGTCTTCAAGAGCGGGAAACACATCGACGATTCCCCCTCGCACCGCGAATTCTCCTCGGCGAGTGACCAGGTCAACCCGCTGATAGGCGAGTGCGACCAGTCCCGAAGCCAGTTCCTCAATGCCCCCCTCGTAAGGGCCCTTTGCGAAGCTCAACCACGGACTGGACGCAAGGTCGGTATTCACCGGTTGAATAAGCGACCGGACCGAGGCCACCACAACCAGCGGCGCGGCGTCGGGCTCCCGGTGATGCAAAGCACGAAGCACCGACAACCTTCGTGCCACGGTTTCGGGGTGTGGGCTCAAGCGCTCGTGGGGCAGGGTTTCCCATGACGGGAAGTCCCACACGTGCACACTCTCTTCGACCAGGCTTCGAAGGGTGTCCCGCACCTGGTCGGACTCTCGACTGCTGGGTGTCACGACCAAAAGCACCCCTGGCGCACCTTCGGAGTGCAGAGTGCTGGCGATGAGTGGAACGTGAAGTGGTGCGGGTAGAACCCCCGTGGCGCGACCTTGTCGGTGGTTGAGCAGGTTGGCGATAGCCGGAAGGTCGCGCAGGCGCGACGAAAGGGGCTTCACACTCACTCAGGCGAGTTTAGGGCCAGCGTCCACTACTCAGCTGGGCGAGTGAAACGTCTGTTGGGCTGCGAGCAGACCATCGCGGGCAATGCTTGTTGCCGCATCAATCGCCGTCGTTTGCACGAGTTCCACCTCGGGTTTTTCTGACGAGGCGAAGGGTTTGAGGACGTAGGCCGCGGGATCCATCCGCCCGGGAGGACGCCCGATGCCCAGACGAAGCCTCACAAAATCGGGGGTGCCCAACGCTTTGGCGATATCGCGAAGGCCATTGTGGCCTCCGTGGCCACCACCCTTCTTGATCCGCAGTGTGCCCAAGGGAAGGTCGAGTTCATCATGAATCACCACCACTCGCTCCGGCGGCACTTTGAAATATTTCGCGAGCGCCGACACGGGCCCTCCCGAGGTGTTCATGTAGCCGGTGGTGACCGCAATGGTCACCGTGGATTGGGGAATTCGCGCGGCAAAACCCCACGACTTTTGTTTCGACAGCGTGACACCGGCCTGGTCCGCCCAGCGGCGGATGGTCTCTTCACCGATGTTGTGTCGGGTACCGCGATACTGTTCGCCCGGATTACCGAGCCCGACAATCAGCCAACCCGCCTCACCACTCGAGGAGGCGGGTTCGCCGCGTCGAAAGAACAGGGATTACTCCTCGGAGGCTTCTTCAGCCGGGGCTTCTGCGCCACCCTCGGCTGCACCCTCTTCAGCGCCCTCTTCGCTCGTCGACTCTTCAGCGGCCGCCACACGGGGCAGAACAATCGCCAGAATCAGGGTTTCGGGGTCGCTCACGAGGGTTGAGCCCTCGGTCAAAGCGATATCGCTGGCGTGAATCTGAGCGCCCTCGTCGAGGCCCTCGACAGAGACCGTGAAGGACTCGGGGATGTGGGTCGCCTCGGCCTCGACGGTGATTGAGGTGTGGTCAACCTGCACCATGGTGCCGGAAATCGGGTCTCCCTCGACGTGAATGACCACGTCGACGGTGACCTTCTCACCCTTACGCACGACCACGAGGTCGACGTGTTCGATGATCTGGCGTACCGGGTCACGCTGCACGTCCTTCACCAGGACGAGCTTCTTGTCCGAGCCCATGTCGAGCTCCAACAGGGCGTTGGCGCGACGGGCGACAAGCATCATCTCGTGTGCCGGGAGTGACACGTGGGTGGGTTCTTCGCCGTGACCGTAAATCACAGCGGGCACTTTGCCTGCCTGGCGGAGCTTGCGCGCTGCGCCCTTCCCAAAGTTGCTGCGGGCCTCTGCGGCCATTGTGTTGTTGTCAGCCATGTTTTCTCGTTCTCCTTGTCGGGCCACGGCCCGGATATGTTCTCGAACTCGAACGCCGAAGCGTGAGGAGAGACCGTGTGCCTCGCCTACCGCGTCGATTACGGAGTCCTAGCTCCCTCGCCGAGGTACGCCAGCAAGCATACCGGACGGGTACGCTACTAAGCGACCCGGGGTTGCCGGGCGCAACTTCGGAAGGTTTCAACTTCAACATGTCTCAGGCGAACATCGGCGTAGTGGGTTTGGCGGTCATGGGCTCGAATTTGGCCCGCAATTTGGCTAGCCGTGAGGGCAACACCGTCGCCATTTTCAACCGCAGCCCAGAGAAAACCCGAGAACTCGCCGCCGAACACCCCGAGGCAGGGTTTGTCGCGACGGAAACGATGGCTGAGTTTGCCCAATCGCTGAGCACGCCGCGCACCGCCATCATCATGGTGCAGGCCGGTGGCGCAACGGACGCCGTCATCGACCAGCTGACGCAGGTGTTTGAGCCGGGCGACATCATTGTGGATGGCGGTAACGCGCACTTTAGCGACACGATTCGGCGCGAAAAAGAGTTGGCGGCGAAGGGCTTCAACTTCGTAGGCGCGGGAATTTCCGGCGGTGAAGAAGGGGCGCTCAATGGCCCGTCGATTATGCCCGGTGGTTCCGCCGAGGCCTGGGCCACATTGGGTCCCATTCTGACCTCGATTGCTGCTGTCGCGGAGGGCGAAGCCTGTGTCACCCACGTCGGTAGCGACGGTGCCGGTCACTTCGTGAAGATGATCCACAACGGCATTGAATACGCCGATATGCAGCTGATCGCCGAAGCGTACGACCTGCTGCGCCATGTCGCCGGGCTCTCCCCCGCAGAGATTTCTGACGTGTTTCGCAACTGGAACAGCGGTGAGCTCGAGAGCTACCTCATCGACATCACGGCCGAAGTATTGAGCCAAGTCGACGCCAAGACCGGTCAGCCGCTGGTCGATGTGATTGTGGATCAGGCGGGTTCTAAGGGAACCGGAGTGTGGACCGTGCAAACAGCTGTCGGTCTGGGTGTTCCCGTCACCGGCATCGCCGAGGCGGTGTTTGCCCGAGCGATTTCGTCCGCGTCCACCCAGCGAGAAAAAGCTCAAGGGCTTCCCGGCCCCGCGGCCACCGCTTCGGTGGACGACGTCGAGGGTTTCGTTGACGCGGTGGGCAAAGCCCTCTACGCGTCCAAGATTGTCGCCTACTCGCAAGGCTTTGACGCCATCGCACAGGGCGCCGTCGAATACGACTGGTCGATTGACCGGGCGGAGGTGGCCAAGATTTGGCGGGCGGGCTGCATTATCCGTGCCCAGTTCCTCAACCGCATCACCGAGGCCTACCGCGCCGAGCCAGAGCTGCCGCTCCTGATCACAGCACCCTATTTCCGCTCGGCCCTCGAATCCGCCCAGGACGCCTGGCGCGACGTCATTCACCGCGCTGTCGACAACGGAGTGCCGGTGCCGGCGTTTATGTCCTCATTGGCTTACTACGACCAGATTCGACGGCCCCGCCTCTCTGCGAGCATCATCCAGGGACAGCGTGACTTCTTCGGAGCCCACACCTATAAGCGGGTTGATCAAGAAGGGGTCTTCCACACTCTGTGGTCGGGCGACCGCTCAGAGGTTCAAACCGACTAGACGACGTAATCACCTGGTTGTGCTCGACGGAGTGGGTTGAGCAGAAACCACAGGGTGCCCACGAGGGCAGACGCTAAGGCGGCAATCAGTGATGGCATCGGCAGTGTGAGCACTAAGAGCCCGCACAACACCAGCCCCAGTGTCGGAACTACCGGGGGCAGGAATCGTTGCGCGGGCGGCTGCGCTAATGCGCTCAGATGACCAATGGCGTAGTAAGTCAAGACGCCCGCGCTGGAGAGGCCCACAAGCCACAGCGGATTGGTGAAAAAGATCAGAGCAATAGCCGCGATGGCGACGGTGATTTCAGCAACGACGGGTCCCTTCGTGCGCGAAGACACCCGGGAGAGCATGGGGGGAAGGTCGCGCGAGCGGCCCATCGCGAGGGTGGTGCGACTGAGCCCCGCGAGAATCGCAATCAACGACCCCAAGGACGCCATCACCGCGAGCGCCACCATGACCCACGCCGATCCGGCAGAGGAGAGAAGCGTCAGAGGTGCGTCGGGGATTACAGATGCGCTCTGAAGCGCCGGGGTGATGGCGAAACCCACCATGAGGTAAATCACCAACACGATCCACAACGCTCCGACGATGGCGCGGGGAATAGTGCGGCTCGGGTTGCGCGCTTCCTCACCGAGAGTGGCCATTCGGGCGTAACCGGCAAAGGCAAAAAAGAACAACCCCGCCGCAGTGGCGATGCCCCCAATCGAAGGGTCCGCATCAACACTTGGCCATGTCGCTGAGAGCTGGCGCGGTGCCGCAAACCACACCACTCCAATAATGACCGTGAGCGAAATGGCGATGCTCACGCCAGCGGCGACTCGGATACCACTGACGATGATGGCCGTGAAAACAACGACAAAACCCGCGGCGATTTCCCGGGCGTACTCGGGAGAAAGGTAACTCGCTGCGATGTAAGCAATAGCGGCCGCCGATGCGGTCTTGCCTGTGACAAAAAGCCAGCCGGCGAGGAACCCCAGGTAGGGACCGCGATAGTGGCCGGCGTAAGCGTAAATTCCCCCCGACACCGGCAGGTGCATCGCCAACTGAGCCGTCACGAGGCCATTGAGCGTAGCGACCACTGCGGCGATGAGGAGGGAGACCATCAACCACGGCCCGGCGAGTGCGTATGCGGGTGACCACACGTAGAACACCCCGGCGCCCAACATGGCCGCCACCCCGATACCCATCGAAGCGGTGAGCCCTAGTCGACCCTGAAGCTGCTGCACGCCGTCACACTAGGAGGTCTTGGTAAACAACAGGAAACGACCGGTGCGTAGGCTGGGCGGGCACCGACGGGAAAAGGACCGCGTGAACGATTACCCAGAGCTCAACGAATCAGAGGACGATGCGCCACTGCGCAGTGATCGGCGTCGCCGTATTTTGCGCATCGTCGCGCTGGTGAGCATGGCGCTGCTGGTGGTGCCCGGGTTTATCGGCACGGTGGTCCAGGCACAGCAGAGCGCACGCTACGCCTGCGAGATTGCCCGGGTGACGCTAGCTCCCGGTGCGCAAGCCTCGTCGGCCCGATTCGAGTTGTTCCCGCTGGTGACTGCGGGTTGGCAGTGTTACGCAGAGTTCTACGACGGCACGAGCATTCGCGTGGCGACCCTCGGACCCATTCCGGGGCTGCCACGACTGCGACCCATCTCTTCGAGTTAGGCGGCTCCGTCAAACATCGAGGTGACGGAACCATCGTCAAACACCTCGCGAATAGCCCGAGCCAGCATGGGAGCGATCGGCAGAACCGTGAGGCGGTCCCAGCGTTTCTCATCAGGAAGGGGAAGCGTGTCTGTCACCACGACCTGATCGATTGACTCGTGCTGCAACACCTCAATAGCGGGGTCAGAGAACACCGCGTGCGTCGCCGCGACCACGACACCCTTCGCGCCATTCTTTTTCAATGCTTCGGCTGCTTTCTGAATGGTGCGGCCGGTGTCAATGAGATCATCCACCAGCAAACACACTCGTCCGCTCACATCACCCACAATTTCGTGAACCGACACTTGGTTGGGCACTCGCGGGTCTCGTCGCTTGTGAATGATCGCCAGAGGCGCACCCAACTTGTCGCTCCAAATATCGGCGACCCGCACCCGGCCCATGTCGGGGCTCACCACCGTGAGCTCTTTCGGGTCGAGTTGTTCTTGGAAGTGCTCTAAGAGCACGGGCATGGCGAAGAGGTGGTCGACGGGGCCGTCAAAGAATCCCTGGATTTGAGCGGCATGCAGATCCACGCTCATGATGCGGTTTGCTCCAGCTGCTTTGAACAGATCGGCGACGAGTCGAGCAGAAATAGGCTCCCGGCCGCGGCCTTTCTTGTCTTGACGGGCGTAGGGGTAGAAGGGGGCGACCACGGTGATGCGTTTCGCACTCGCGCGCTTGAGCGCGTCGACCATAATCAGCTGCTCCATCAGCCACTCGTTGATGGGATGAGAGTGGGCTTGGATCACAAAAGCATCCGCGCCGCGGACACTCTCGCCATAGCGGGCATAAATCTCGCCATTGGCGAAGGTGCGCGCTTCAGTCTCTAGGACCTCACAGCCAAGTTCTTTCGCCACGTCCTCGGCGAGCTGCGGGTGGGCTCGGCCCGACACCAAAATGAGATTCTTCTTGTTTGCTGTCACTAGGGCCATGGCGTCCTCGCTCTACCTATTGCTCGGGTGGTTCTTGGTGTGCCGAGGCCGAGGCCTCGGAGGATGGTGTTCCAGGTCGATTCTTTTCGACCCAGCCGTCTATGTTGCGCACGCTCGCCGCGGTCACCGCGAGTGCCCCCGGAGGCACATCCCGCCTCACCACGGTGCCGGCGGCGGTGTAGGCGCCGTCTCCGATCTGAACCGGCGCAACGAACACGTTGTCAGAGCCTGTGCGTGCGTGCGCGCCGACCACGGTGCGGTGCTTCTTGATGCCGTCGTAATTCGCGGTGATGGTTCCGGCGCCAATGTTGGCACCTTCCCCAATTTCTGCGTCACCGATGTAGCTCAGATGCGGCACTTTCGCGCCCCGATGAATCGTGCTGTTCTTCGTCTCGACAAAGGTGCCCACTTTGCCGTCGGTTTCCACGACGGTGCCGGGCCGAAGATACGCGAAGGGACCAACCTGTGCTCCCTCGTGCACTTCAGCTTCACTGGCGACGGTGCGAATGACTGACGCCCCCGCACCGACCTCGGTATCAGTCAGGGTGCAATCAGGGCCGAGAGTAGCGCCCTCGCCAATCACACATCCCCCATGAAGCTGGACACCGGGGAACACGGTCACATCCGGCGAGAGTTGAACCGAGAGGTCAATCCAGACAGATTCGGGCTCGGGGATGCTGACCCCATCTTTTTGCCACCCCCGCACAATCATGCGATTGAGCCGCCGCTGCACTTCGGACAGTTGGATGCGGTCGTTCACACCCTCAACAAGCCACTCGTCGTCCACGATGACAGCCTGTACCCCGCCGCCACTGGCGACTTGTTGGGCAATCACATCGGTGAGGTATTTCTCTCCCTGGGCGTTGTCCACTCCGAGAGTAGGTAGCGCGTCTGCGAGCGCGGTGCGCGAAAACACGTAGGTTCCGGAATTGATTTCCGCAATGTCTCGGGTATCCGCATCAGCATCAGCTTCTTCAACGATTGCTGAAACAGCACCCGACTCACTGCGAACAACGCGGCCATACCCGGTGGGCTCATCAACGACAGCGCTCAGAAGTGTGACCGCAGCGCCCTCGGCGCTGTGGTGGTGAATCACCGCTAAGAGGGTGTCAGAATCAAGCAGGGGAACGTCGGCGCTCAGCACCACGACCGATTCAACGTTGTGCGGGATCGATCCCAGTGCGACCTCAACCGCGCGTCCTGTTCCAGGAATGGCATCTTGGCGTACACACTGCGCATCAGGCGAGAGCTCAGCAACCACCTCTTCGATTGCGTCCGCCTCGTGACGGGTGACCACGACGAGAACGTCCGGGTCGAGCGCCTCCGCCGTCGCAAGAACATGCCCAATCAGAGGCACACCCGCGAGGGAGTGGAGGACCTTCGGAGTGCGAGATTTCATCCGGGTGCCCTGCCCAGCGGCCAAAACGATGACGGCCAACGAAGAGGGGCTCATACCTCTATTTAAGTGCATGATTCACCGAATCCGCGAGCCCATGCCCGAAACGGGCTAACTCTGGCTCCGCCCCCAGGATTCGAACCTAGACCTAACAGCTCCAAAGGCTGTCGTGCTGCCGTTACACCAAGGCGGAGTGCGTGAAACGCTCCCCTAGTCTGCCAGACCCCGATAATGGGGTGAT
>Ga0181561_10000206_pt1 | contig 47022 bp, 41 predicted proteins | sample 011ome_19_FD_133760 | JGI IMG/M metagenome (GOLD analysis project Ga0181561, IMG submission 133760) | Coastal salt marsh microbial communities from the Groves Creek Marsh, Skidaway Island, Georgia - 011510BT metaG (megahit assembly) | ecosystem: Environmental > Aquatic > Marine > Intertidal... | reverse complement strand
GGGCGGTTAAATGTCAGGACAGCGGTTGCTGCGATATTTTCAAGGGTGATGGACTCGTACATGGATTCTCCTTCGGGCGCGGCTGTCGATGAGCTTAGTCCGAGCAATATACCCCTGTTAGACGCAGAGTTGAAACCCCAGTGGAGAGCCCTGCCAACAGTCGAGTGCAGCGCTTGAATGGAAAGGGCTGTCGGTCGAAGTGTTCCAGGTGTTGAATCGATACCTGCGTGCAAACAGCTGTTATATAGCCATCGTGAACCTTTTAAGAGCCCCGGGTTTAACGCGGAGGGTGATTAAAAGGATCCTTCATGGCCCCTCTGTTAGGTGCCGCAGAAGGTATTCTGAACAATCTGGTCTGGGCGTGGCGGTTGGGTAAAAGGACTATCGAGTGGCAAGTCTCGATAGGGCGTCTGCAGCACCTTGTTGAGCGCGTGAAACGGGGCTAAGTCGCCAGCCTCTATGGCGGCAGTAATGACTGCTTCGATCAAATGATTGCGAGGGATGCACGAGGGGTTAATCGATTGCATCAAGGCATAGTCAGGCTTGCCAGTGGCTTGGCTGGCTGCTCGAGTCTGCCAGTCCTCGATCCATGGCAGCGAGCACTCCGGTAACAACCTGTGGTTTGCCGGGTCACTCAAGTGACGAAAAGTCAGGGTGTAATCCAGTCTTTCGTTGTGCATCAGTTCAAGTAATTCGCGAATCAGTTGCTCATCTGCCTGGTCGGCATTAGTGAGCCCTAACTTCGCGGCCATGCCTTTCCAGTTATGATCATGAAAGGCGATCGGAAACTGATCAAGAGCTGCCTTGGCCAGCGCCACGGCTTCAGCCTGGTCGGTGTCAATCAGCGGCAATAATGACTGGGCCAGTACCATCAGATTCCAATGGGCGATCTGCGGTTGCTTTTGATAGGCATACCGGCCTCCTCGGTCGATCGCGCTATAAACCTGAGCTGGGTCAAAGCCGTCCATAAAGGCGCAGGGGCCGTAATCGATGGTCTCACCTGACAAGAGCATATTATCGGTATTCATTACGCCATGGATAAAGCCCACCTGCTGCCATTGCGAGACGAGGATCGCGATGCGACCGATGACAGACTCAAGTAATGCCAGGTAAGGGTTTTCAGCATTGGCGGCATTCGGATAGTGCCGGTTGATCACATGCTCGGCGAGCAGTCGCAGCCCATCGATATCTTGTCTGACTGCAAAAAACTCAAAGGTGCCGATGCGGATATGGCTCTTGGCAACCCGTGTGAGTACACCGCCCGGTAGCGCCGCTTCGCGAAAGACTGGCTCGCCGGTGGTGACCGCCGCCAGGCTGCGGGTGGTGGGGATGCCCAACGCGAACATGGCTTCCGAGACCAGATACTCGCGCAGAACTGGACCGAGAGGCGCGCGACCGTCGCCGCCACGGGAATAGGGCGTAGGGCCCGCGCCCTTCAGCTGGATATCAAAGCGCTGCCCTCGAGTATCAACGACTTCGCCGAGCAGAACCGCTCGACCGTCGCCCAGTTGCGGGTTCCAGCTGCCGAATTGATGACCGGCATAGACGGTCGCGATAGGTGAGGCACCCGGCGGAATGGCGTTGCCTGCCAATACTTCAAGCCCCGCAGCGGATTTCAGCCAGTTAAGATCGACACCCAGTTGCTCAGCGAGCGACTGGTTGACAGTAATCAGTCCTGGCTGGGTGACGGGCGTCGGATTCTGGGCGGTGAAAAACCGCTCAGGCAATTGGACGTAGCTGTTGTCAAAAGGTATCGGATTATTCATGGCGCAATATTAGCATACCTCTGTCTCGAGTAGACCCAGAAGGATCTGCCTGAGGCGAGTCTGGCGGATTGTCTGATCGAGTCTGGCGGATTGTCTGACCTCAGGGTTGAGATTCCAGAACGATTGACTTGCCTCGACCCCGTGAATCCGATGCGGCATTTAGTCCGGCGGCATCACGGGTAATCAATTGAATGTCACCAAACTCCCAGTCATGCGCCACGATATTATAGCCGCGCCTGGCGCCCGCCTCGATCACATCGTTGGGCAGCGGTCGAGTGGGGCTGTAGGTGATCAGATCAATGGGCAGCAACTGGTGATGAAAAAACGACTGTTCTATAGCCACATGAGCGGGCATGTGGAAGTCACTGACATTGACGATGGTCTGAAATACCGAGGTGATAATAGTCGAGCCGCCCTCGGCGCCGAGAACCATTTCAACTGCCCCGTCACGAACCACGATCGTCGGTGACATGGAGGATAACATGCGTTTGCCTGGTTGGATTTCGTTGGCAGTATTGCCGACAACACCGTAGAAGTTGGGGACACCCGGTTTGACGCTGAAATCATCCATCTCGTTGTTAAGCAGAAACCCGGCACCCTCAACGACCACTCGGCTGCCGAACCAGTCATTGATGGTATAAGTATTGGCAACGGCGTTGCCGGCAAAATCGACAATCGAAAAATGGGTTGTGTCGTGGCTCTCCAGCCCGGGTCGAGCGGCAGTCAGGGGTGATATGCTCTCAGGGTTAACCTCGGCTGCGCGGCGCTTGAGATAGTCATCATTGATCAGACGTTCAATATCAAACTCATAGAAATCCGGATCGCCGAGAAACTCTGCGCGATCCGCATAGACCCGTTTTTCCATCTCGGCAATCAGGTGAATATAGTCGACTGAATTGTGGGCGATGTCCTTGAACTGATCTGCCAGGAAATCTTTCATCTTGAGCAGCGCGATCACTGCAAACCCGCCTGAGCTAGGCGGCGGCGATGCTATGATGCGGGACTGGCGCCAGTCCGCGACCAGAGGCGCGCGCCATACAGGCTGATAATTGGCGAGGTCCTGCGCCGTCATCAAACCATTGCCACGTTGCATCTCGCGGGTAATCGCCGCCGCAGTTTCGCCCTGATAGAAGCCTTTTTCGCCGTCGTCGGCGATACGTTGTAGCGTTGCGGCCAGCAGCGGTTGGCGAAAGTTCTCGCCGCTACGCAGGTCGCCGAAGTAGTCTTCAAAGTTGGTCTCAGCAGCATGCCGCTCAACAGACTCGGCTGCGTGTGCCGCCAGCATTGGCGGCACGATAAAGCCCTGCTGCGCAAGAGCGATGGCAGGCTGCAGTAACCTTGTCCAGGGCAGGAGGCCAAAACGCTGATGCGCGGCCCAGAGCCCGGCCACTGTGCCAGGTACGCCAGCAGCGCGATGGCCGATAAAGCTCAGGTCTGCAATGACGTCACCATTTTCATCCAAGTACATATCCCGGTGGGCTGCTGCGGGTGCCATCTCCCGGTAGTCCAGGAACCAGGGTTCGCCGTTCATCCACAACACCATGAAGCCACCACCGCCTATGTTACCGGCCTCGGGGTAAGTCACTGCCAGGGAGAATGCTGCGGCTACGGCCGCATCAACGGCATTCCCACCCTCTTTCAGCACGGCAGCCGAGATGTCAGCTGCATATGCATCTGGCATCGCAACGGCCGCGGTCGTGGGTAAGGCTTGAGCCTGAGCCTTAAGAGCGCTTTCATTGAGACTTTCTTCACCTAGCGAACAGGCCGCCAGAAGGCTGCAAAGCAAACACAGAACCGAGAATCTGGACATGATGGACCTACCTGATTGATGACCATAGCCGCACCGAGCAAATACACGGTTTTCAGCGGCGGCATTATACCGTGTTCGCAGCGAACTCGAAGCTTGACTTCAGGTCAGCTTAAGTCATGCCATTATTGATCCCTCGTGCTAGTCTTGGCGACAAGTACCCATCAGAAGGCTGTTACCATGCTTGAAACGCCTACGACCCTATTTGAAGTCAAAGATCATGTCGCCTGGATCACCCTGAATCGGCCGGCCGCCATGAATGCCTTGAATCCAGAATTGCGCTGGCAATTGTCTCAGCACCTAGATGTTGTCGAACGCGAGGAGGACATCTGGCTGGCGGTGATCACCGGCGCAGGCGAAAAGGCTTTTTCGGCCGGCGCGGACCTGAAGCATCGAGCGTTGGAACGCACGGCCAGCGATGCTGACAAGGCCTATTGGGCGCAGCTGGCCACGGAAACCACACATATCATTGAGCGCTGGTACATGATCAAGCCTCTCATTGCGATGGTCAATGGTTATGCGCTCGGCGGAGGTCTTGAAGTGGCTCTGGCATGTGACCTGATTATCGCCGCAGACCATGCCGAGTTTGGTTTGCCCGAACCCCGCCGAGGGTTGATTGCGGGCTCGGCTGGCGTTCACCGTCTGCCGCGGCAAATCGGTCTGAAGCCTGCCATGGGCTATATGCTGACCGGTCGACATATGAGCGCCGCTCGCGCCTATGAGTTAGGCCTGGTCAATGAGGTGGTACCTATGTCGCAATTAAGGGAGTGCGTTGAAGGCTATGTTGCCGACATGCTGCGCTGTGCGCCCTTGGCGGTGCGGGCTACCAAGGAGGTGGCCATGCGCGGTCTTGATCTGCCGTTAGCGAAAGCCTATGAAAGTCGTTACCCCGCTGAAGAGTTTCGACGGGCGAGCGCTGATGCTATCGAAGGTCCCAAGGCATTTGCTGAGAAACGCCTGCCAAATTGGCAGGGTAAGTAGGACTGCAACATATCAAATACCATCAGGAAGTTAATAACATGCTAAAAGCCGTGCAATTGGGCCCCAGTACCGGCCTTCGAGTCTCTGAATTGTGCCTTGGTACAATGAATTTTGGTCAGCCAGGGCGTGGGCATCAGGGTGACTGGACGCTTGGGATTGATGATGCCAGAGAGATTTTCAAAGCCAGCATCGATCACGGTTTGTTCTATTTTGACTGCGCTGATATTTATGGCATTGGTGCCAGCGAAGAAGTAGTCGGTAAGTTGCTGAATGAGCTGCTGCCTCGCGATGAATATGTATTGACGACCAAAGTATCGATGCCCATGGGTCGTGGCGCGAATATGGGGGGCTTGTCCCGTAAACATATCATGGAAGGCGTGGACCGATCGCTGCAGCGCTTGGGGCATGATTATGTCGATCAACTGATTATTCATCGTCACCCCCATGGAGTGCCAGGTCAGGTCAGAGTACCGATCGAAGAAACGCTGGAAGCCCTTCATGACGTCGTTAAAGCCGGAAAAGCCTTATACCTGGGCGGTTCTTCCATGTTTGCCTGGCAGTTTGCTGAACTGCAGATGACGGCGACCCAGCACGGTTGGACTCGGTTTGTGTCGATGCAGAATCATTACAATCTGATCTACCGAGAAGAAGAGCGTGAGATGATTCCCTATTGCCTAGAGTCAGGTGTCGCCATCACGCCCTGGTCGCCTTTGGCGCGAGGTATTCTCGCCGGCGCCTATCAGGGTGGCTTTGCCGGTGGTTCAACCAAGCGCTCCACGGGTCAGGACCGGGCTCGAACTGAGAGCTTGTATCGTGGTGCTAACGACTTTGCTATTGCTGAAAGAGTGGTTGCAATAGCGGACAAGTATGGCAAGACACCGGCTCAGATTGCAGTAGCCTGGTTGTTGGGTAAGCCGGGTGTCGTTTGCCCTGTTGTTGGCGTTTCAAAGGTCAAGCAGCTGGATGACCTGGTGGCTGCGACTCGAATTAAGCTAGAGCCTGAAGATGTCAGTTATCTCGAAGAGCTCTATCAGCCAGTGGCTAACCTGTTGTCACTTGGCAGTTCATAAGATGTGGTTTGCTGGTCAAACATGGGTAGCTGGCGCAAACCAGTTTTGGTAGAACAGCACTGAAGGCTGTCCTAATCTATCAATCTATCTATCGTAGTGCGTTTGCGGTAGCTTTCGGCAGCGACCTGTTCGGTGGTAATGCCGTTTTTCGCGGCTATTCGAGCGTAGGCGGCCTTACGTCGATCATTGATGTCTTTGACCAAGGCTTGTACCTGAGGCGGCGCAGTGGGTGTCGCTTGAATATAGCCCGTGGGTAGCTCGATAACATGCCCGGCTTTGCGGGCATCATCCAGCGGAGTGGCCTGCGCGACAAGGCTGAATACGAGCAGAGTGCTAAAAAACAAGGTTTTAAACAAAGTTTTAAATAAGGTTTTAAAGAAGGTTTTGAATATTGAGCGCATGGGGGGTCCTAAAAAATCTCAGTTTCGGTTTCAAACAAGTCCTCAAGATCTTTGCTGACTCTAATTCTGATTTCGTGTTCGACTTTGACGTTCAGGTTGATCTCTATCGGCGCGGCAGGCGCTTGCAGTTGCACCGTCGGTGTACAGCCAACCAGCGCAAGCACTATGAGGACGCAAAGACAGCTTGTTTTCACCGAATGAACTCCTGATGGTCTGAAGACCAACTTGAAACTTAAAGCTAAAAAAGCTTGAGGAGATTGTATAATAATACCTATCAGTTATCAGCTACTCGTCGCTAGTGGTTGATTTGATTAGGTAGCGCCGTCTCTATCAGCTGGTTATTTGGCTCCTTTTTATCGACTAGCCTTTCTTTGATCAGAGTTGATCCTGCTTGAACTTTTTTCTCGACGTCGTCGCCCATGCGCAAACTCTCCAGTAGTGTGCCAAGGTTCTCCTCGATGGACAGGTTGAAATGAATCTCCCTACCCTGATCGTACAGCGGGTTGCGACCCTGAATCCTTGTCTTCGCGATCAGATTACCTGAGGTTGAATAGTCGAAGACCGCCGACAAGTGATGGTATTGAAAGTCAGACAGTGTATCCAGTACGACTTTCGTTTTGTCTGAGCTCATCAACAATTCTCTTGTCCTGGAGTCCGGTGAGTAACGCAAATGGCCACCCGGTGACTCGGCGAAGAGTTTGCCTGCCGCGACACTGATTTTGCCCTGCTCGATATGTAATGGCACTGAGCCACTGATCTTGCCACTGCTGTCGAAGTCATCGCGCCCCAGGTTAAGCATTTTCTGCAGTGCCAGATCCTTCAGCTGCATTCGTGCGAAGCCGCTGAGCTGCTGAGTATCAAACTGAAATTCGTTGGAGGTCGCCTCTCCGCCTAACAAATGTGCAGTTAGACGCTCGCCTTGTGTCTTGGCCTGCAGCGTATCGCTGTTCAGTGCCAGGTCGAAACTGGCGCTAATGTCAGTGATAGGAATGCCGATATTCAATGTTTTCAGTCGCAGCTGGCTTGGTTGGACAGACTTTGGGTGTGGCCACCCAGCCAACTGCAGGTCAAGGAAGAGACCGCTAAACTGGTAGTCGCTATAGTCAAAGTCGGTGTTGCTCAAGCGAATAGTTGTTGCTGTATTTGTCACCTTCGGCAGGTTTGAGCCAGTCTGCCAGTTGACTTTCGTCGTGCCGGTAATCAGACCTCCCTTGACCCGCAATCCATCGAGTACCGGGAAAGAAAGAGATTTCACCAGCGGCAGAACCGGCGAGGAAAACTCTGCCGACAGCTCGCCTCGGCCGGTACTCAAGTCTTGCATTAGGGTCACTTTGCGCAGGGGCATCGTCAAGACCTGAGTGGTTTCACTGGTCGCGATTAAAACATTGTCGGCTAGATCAAAGATCGTACCTGACTCCAGAAGCCGTTGATCTTCACTTTTTATCCTGGTGTAGACAGTGCCTGCAGCCGACCAGGCTCGTTGTTGATAGGCCAGATTGACATCCTTGAAGTCAAGTTCGTAACTCACTGGCGTTGGCGGAGTCTCACTATTCGTTGCACGTAATGCCTCGCTCAAGCCCTCAGCGAGGCCACCCTGCACCTTCAATAGTGGCACAGCGCACTCGACCTGCTCGTTGAAGTGACAGTTGACACCCTCGCCAACTCTAATGATTCCTTGAGTCAGGTCGGTATTAGTGAAATTCAGCAGCAGCGCTTGGTCGAGTCGTGCAGCAGCTTTATCAGGACTGTGTGTCGCGCTGAACCGTAACTCCGAACGACTTGTAATTTCAGCTGGGCCGCGCGCTATGCGCCAAAATCCATTGGCCTTGGTGCTCAGCTCAAATTCAGCCAGGCGCCAAAGTTCAAAGACTGTCGCAGGCGTCGTGGCAGGTACTTGAACGCTGAATTGGGTCTGGCTTGAGTCAAGTGCAAACTCGCTGCTAAAAACCGATGATTGGTCGAGTATGGGTATGGGTATGGTGCCTTTCATTGAACCCAGGTCCAGTGTGCCGGTCATTACCATTACGTTTGGACCTGGCGTAGTAACTTGTCCGAACAGTATCCAGTGTGCAGTTAACGGAAAGCCAAGCGCCTCGCCCAAACGGTGTGGGTCGAGCGCCGAGTGACCAGCCTGAATATCGGTAAAGACGGTCACTTGCAGTTCATCAGAAGTGATCGAGAGGTCAGCCAGCAGGCCCCAATTCTTCAGAGTAACCTTCAACTCGACTCCACCTGGTATTCGCTGCCAGTGCAGATCTCCGGTGAAACATTCCACGTTACAGTAACTGTAGCTCTTGATTTGGCCCCGCTCTGGCAGCCAAGTTAAAACCGACCGAATAGCAACAAGCGAGTCAGCAATGCTGGTTGCCTCTGTGCTGAGGTCCTGGTCTATGGGCGCTAATGTGACGCTATCCAAGTCGAGTTGCCAGACGTTTGCCCAGGGCGTCAATGGCGACAGTTGAGCCTTGCTGATCGAGATAGTGAGGTTGCTGGCGGCAAGGCTCAGAGCCTCGATCTGCAGCGGCAGACGGTATTGCCGCCGGATTTTCACGGCAACCAGTTCTATCTCGGTGTTCGACAGTGCTTCACGGCTGACGACCAAGGCCCAGTCGGGCAGTTTGTACCAGACAAGGCTCGAGCAGATGGCGAGCAGTAGCACGGCAATGCAGGTGAAACGCAATGCAATTCTTGGCATGAGTGAGGCAACTGAGATAGCACGCGGAAGAGACAGGGATTATGCCAGAATAATTGTCGCGGACGTAATGCCCCCAGGTCCCCTACGATAGGCGGGCACGATTTATATTTACCGCGTGCCTTTCAGTCACGCCTATCTTATTCAGACATCTACTTGAGTCGTCTACTTCAGTTATCAGCCCCCTTGATTCGCGGCAGATACCAGGCTCAGTTGGAATCGTTAGATTCGCTTAGGCTGAGACGAAACGCGTCATCCTGACTCGTGATTCAAATCAAAGTATTCGGTTAGCACGAGGATAAAATGGCCGCTCTTTTAACCATGGAGCGCAGCAATGAAAATCCAAAATATGACCCTAGCCACTCTACTCTGTTTCGCAGCCGGCTCAGCTACCGCAGCTGATTGGTATGTAACTGCGGCCGTTGGGCAATCAAAAGTGGATGACAAGGCGGCCATTGAAGTCAATGAAGAGCTGGTTGATCTGGGTGTAACCGGTTTGTCTTCCACCTTTGATGACTCAGATACCGCGTATCAGCTGCAACTGGGCTATCAGTTGACACCGAACTGGGCTTTTGAGGGTGGCTATGTCGATCTTGGAAAATTTCAGTACAGCGCCGCCTTTACTGGGCCGGTTGCCGGTAATGCGGTTGCTGAAGTCAAAGCTGCCGGTCTAAACATTGCTGCTGTCGGCAGTTACCCGGTCAATGATCAGTTCGCGGTGTTCGGTAAAATAGGTGCGATTAACGCAAAGGTAGAGGGTCGAGCAACAGCCACGGGTAGTGGCGTCTCGGCAACAGAAGACATCAGCGCGACGAAAGCAAAAGGCTATTGGGGGGTGGGCGCAGCTTATGACTTCAACACCCAACTGGGTCTGCAGTTTGAGTGGGAACGCTTCAACAACCTGGGCGATGAGGCGAAAACTGGTGAAAGCGATGTAGATTTGCTTTCACTGGGGGTTAAATTCAGGTTTTAAGTCACGATCATCAGAGCCTCAGGCTCGTCGTTCGTGGTGAAAAAAGTACCGAGCGCCTGTGTCAGCAAAACCTGGTGGACCATCCTAGTGGACCAACCTGGTGGACCATAAAGGTTCGCCAGGTTGTGCGCGACCACGCCAGGCTCGCGTGAAAAAAACGAGTCGCCGTCAATGATTCAAAGGCTTGTAAAGCTGATTTGAACTATGTTCAATCGCCTGTGATGTATTGCACAGGGAAGGTCCCATCACTGCCTCTAAATAATTACCTCTAAAGACTTACCTCTAAAGACTTACCTCTAAAGAATTACCTCTAAAGAATTGCCTCGAAAAAGTTGCCGCTATCATTCCCGCCAAAGATTGCTGCTGGGCAATTGCGGTAGGGCTGCTCGCACTGGTATTGTGAAGCGTATCCAGTGCGCTGATTGACCAGCCGTCGCCGACGGATAATAAGATGCAACCTTCGATGCAAGTTTCGATGAAACCTTCGATGAAACATACGATGATAGAAGCCGATGATAGAAGCTGTGACTGACGGTTCTAAAGTTCAACTAAGAGAGCAGGGATACTGCGTCATAGAAGATGTTCTCAATAAGGGCCAGGTTCAGAACATACGTAGGCGGTTAGTAGCTGCGGCTGCCGAGAGTGAAAAGCGCGGTATTCCCACTTACATTCGAGGTCTGGACCCAAATCCCAATAATGTTCGCGTCTTTAATCTGTTGGATCTTGATCCCTGCTTTCTCAACTTGATAGAGCACCCGGTGGCGCTGCAAGTGGTTCGATATCTTCTGACTGACGATTTTATTATTTCGAACTTCACGGCAAATATTGCCAAGCCCGGCAGTGGCTCCATGGTCATCCACTCGGATCTTGCTGTGGTTCTGCCAGAACCCTGGCACGCACCCTGGAGTCTTAACGTTATCTGGTGTCTGGATGACGTTCGCGGAGAAAATGGCGGTACCCTGTTTATGCCCGGAAGTCATCAGTTTGAAAGACGGCAAGATCTACCGAAAAACATGGCAGAGCGCATGCAGCCTTTTGAGGCGAAGGCCGGCAGTATTGTCGCGATGGACGGCAGACTTTGGCATACCTCTGGCGCTAACCGCACGCAAGATGAAGAGCGAGCACTGCTGTTTGGCTACTACACTCGGTCTTTTATTCGGCCACAATGGAATCACAACGTGGGGCTGTCGCCGGCAACTCAGGCCGGACTGTCACCCGAGCTGCGTCGTTGGCTCGGCCTTGAACTCACCGCCAATGTCGCGCCGCTGGCGGGAATTAACTAGACACCTCCGTTATTCACCTTGAACCTATCACCAGGCCTCGCAGTAAGCGGGGCGAACGAGCAAAGCCAATGGCAGCTGCGATCCGCAGAGCCGACGACAGGGGATACGGTAGGGTATGAATGCCCCCGTGTACTCGTATTTGACCGGGTACAGGTGGCGTCGGAATTAGCCAGTCGTGTACCGCCAGCAGACCATTCACCTGTCGCGACTGCCTGGGCGTGAAGGTCTCGACCCCTAAAGCAGCGGCACCGCCGAATGCGGCGGCAAACACCGGATGGTTGAGAGACCGAGTTCGAGTGATAGCGGCCGTATTAGCCGATACTCGCAGCGGCAGTGGCTTTTCACCAGCGGGTTGGCCAAAATTGGCCCAGCATTCGGCCATTTGGATTTTGCCAAGGTACTGAGCGGCCTGATAGCTGGCGCCCTGAATATCGACTACGGTTCGAGTCGTGGCAGAGTCATGGTATTGCTCTCCACCCCAACCGCCAAGCAGGCCCAGCCGGTCGAGCCCAGCTTCCCAGCTCGGCCGCTGTTTGTGTCGAGCCTGCATAAGTTCAAGATCCTCGGCGTTGAGCTGAGTCGGCGTGGTCGGCGACACCAGCAGGGTGATACTCCTGATCAGCGCCGTTGGTAGGGCATTGACAATTTCACTCATGCTGCTGGTCAGGCGCATCTCGCGCGCCTGACCCGGCGCATAAGCATACAGCGCCAAGTCAACGGGATCGCCATCGGCAAATGCCAGAATAGTGCTTAGAATTTCATTGGGCTGAGTCAGCAGATCGGCACCTGACTCGCACCAGCTCAGATTGCCGATGGGGTGAGCCGAGTCGATCCACTGCAGCGGTGGTGCTGCAACATCTAACCACAAAACAGAGGCGCCTGATTCAAGCCAGGAACGGCTTGCTGCCATTTCGGCATTCGCGCCCATGACAACAATCTTTCGGTCCGTAAGATGTAAACGGCCGTCGAGCAGGACGTTGTCCTGAAGCCAGGTCAGTGCGCTCCCTGCGGCCGGAGTGATCATGTTGCGTGAGACCAGGTGATCCGCATAATCGGCCAATTCAGTCGCTGGCCAGCGTTCCCCTCGGTAGATCAGATTCGGTGACCAGCCACCGGTCGCGGTCTCTACGCGCCGCAGCACCAGTGGATCGACCCGCTTTTCTAGCCTTTGAGGCAGCGCCAATTCTTGATTGCCTACTCGCCATACCAGGCGCTTGCCCGTTGATTCAACCAGGTGTCTGGCTATATCCAGTCGCTGGTTGCTGGCAAGGCGAACGGCTTCAAAACGCGGCAGACACTGAGGATAGTCCTTTCGAAACGCCTGTTGAGTTGCTGGCAGCTGCACATCCCTCAGCGCCTCAGGAAACTGCGCCACAGCCGCCGTCAGTACCTCAAAGAGGATGGATGATGCAGACTCACCGTCAGCCAGTTCAACACTACCGTCAGTCTGTGAAGTCACGGATCGTCTCCAAGAAAATTCTCGCTATGCAACCCCGATCGCACTCGTTAGAGTTTGGATCCAGTCAGCTTGATGTCTGACATTTGCCAAAGAGTAGCAAACGTCGCCTTTACTTCGGCAGCTTCCTCGGACTTGCCCTGAACCTCAAGCGCTTGAGACAGACCGAATAGTGACCAATCATTCCTTGGATAGTACCATAAAGGTGGTTCGGTATACGGCAGACGATCCTGAAATGCAACCGCACTTCTGAAGTCTGCTGCTGCGCCAGCGAAATCCCCCTCTGCGAGTTTAATTTCACCTAACAGCAAAAACATTGGCAATATCGAGTAACAAGCTTGAAGGCGAACGCCAGAACCAGGCCTTGGTTAAAATAACGCTGAGCACCAGGATCTCTGGTCGCAATGAGATGTTCATGACTACCCAGGCCGTCAGACAAAGGCGCGCCAGCACGATCTTTCAGGGCCTTGTCTGGGTGGCTTACGACGCTAACACTTGCCGTTTCGCCGACAGTGGCTGTCGGCGGGGGCGTACTGCCGAAGTCGGTTTTACAACCAGTCAGTCCCGTTACCGCGAGCAACAGCTATATTGAATGGTATTTTACTTTATACATTTACACAGCTCCTGTTACACAGCTCCTGTTACACAGCTCCTAGTAAATAGCTCCTGTAGCTGGCTCGAAAGTCATCGCTCCTGTGCACCCGAGTAAAGCGCCCGAATCAAGATTGACTCCGGCACTTTAACCCCGCCCCCTTGCTTGCCAACCGATTGGCACTTTGAGCATTCTTGAGCCAGCTCAGTCAGGCACTCATTGGCGAAGCCGATAATTCTATTACATCTTCAATATTCGAGGGCGTTATGGCGATAGACGCTATCAAGCTCGGTCTGGCCCTGACTTTTGTGACAGCGACTCTTTGGCTTATCTGTAGTCTGCTAGTGGCGGTGCTCCCCGGTGAAATGACCTTCATGTCTGGCCACATGACCCACACCCACCATCAGCACTTCTCCTGGCATATGAGCCTCGATGGCTTCTTAGTGGGTTTGCTGGCTTGGTCGTCTATCGCATTCATAACAGGATGGCTGATAGGCATTGCCTACAACTTTCTGGCGAAAAATTAGCAGTGTGTTGTAGGGCTGCTGCTCGCCAGATTGCGCGAACAGACACCAAGGCGCTAATTTCTGCTGGGTCAGGAATTCGGTATACTTGTGACTCGTCTCAATCTACTGGTACTTATGGGAAAGCTAGTAAATCGAATACCCTATCCCCTGTTGCTACTGGTGTGTCTCACCCTGGGCTTGGCGCCTTTCACACCTGAGCCGCATCTATTGGAAAAGATCAGGCTGCTTGCTGCCGGAGCGCTGACCAGGCCCATCGACATGTTCGATTTTTTGCTGCATGGCACGCCCTGGGTATTACTGGGTCTCAAGTTGTTTTGGCATAGAGCAGGAAAACCCGAGCAATAAACAATCACGGTAGCGCCAGCTTCAAGCCACTGGGGTCCCGAGTCTTATTGGCAAGCAGGTCGTGTCCGTGTCTATTTTGAATAAAGAGTCTTTGAGTAAAGAGTGTTTGAGTAAAGAGTATTTGAATAAAGGGTGGTTAAATAAGGACCGAATCAGCGATGCGGCCATTGGCTCCTATCGGCAGTCTCTATTAGCTTCTTGCCCCAATCATGTCGTGATTGATCAACTGTTTAATGCCGCGAAACTTGAAGTAGTCTTGGCGGATTTGCGCCAACCTCATGGCTGGCAAACTCAGAAACATACTTACTCAGCGCTCTATGTCGATAACAGCCAATGGCAAAAGACTGCTAGGGATCAACGGTTTGTGCACAGAGATGTCTGGCAACGAGGACCAGTAAGTCACGAGGATGAAAATGATAAACTCGCGCTCGAATTCTTGCTGTATTTGCGCAGCGAGGAATTTTTAACCCTGTTGTCCCGTATTTTTCAGGTGCAACTAACAGACCTGAACCTGAACAAACCTGATATCAACACCAACTACTTTCGCCTGGGTGCCAATGACTTTATAGGGCAGCACGCCGACGATTCACCGGGAAGAGAAGTGTGCCTGCTGTTGTATTTAAACAAAGCTTGGCACGAAGCGGCGGGCGGCGAGCTGGTGTTTATGGGCCAGAATGAGGCAACGACCAGTGTTGCGCCACTATTCAACCGCTGCGTGCTGTTTGACCCGTCTTCAACTGGTTCAGAACACTGGGTGAAAGCCTTGAATCCTGCCTACGCTGATCAATATCGTTTTAATGTCACCAGCTGGTATTGGTCTGAATAGCCCCTGAGATTAAGGGGTCAGAGTAAAGTGCCAGGGCGCAATAATGGCACTTTACTCGGATTAACGCTCCCTCGTTTGGCGGCTAAATATTAATCACGATCTTTCCGAAGTGCTTCTGCGCTACCTGCAACTCAAAGGCGGCTTTGAGTTGATCCAGCGGAAATCGATCACTGATCAAGGGTTTGATATTGTGGGTTTCAATCGCACTGATCATATCTTCCTGTGCCTGCCGTGAACCTACCGTGATGCCTTTCAGGGTGATATTGGCTGAGAACAGCTGTGCAGTTGGTACTTCCCCGGAGACACCGGTCAGTACTCCGATCAATGAGATATGGCCGCTGACCTTGCAAGCCGCTATCGACTGGCCGAGTGTCCCGGCGCCGCCTATCTCGACCACTTCGTCAACCCCGCGACCGCCGGTGAGCTGCTTGGCCATGGCCCCCCACTTCGGCGTTTCCTTGTAGTTGATGACGTGATCAGCGCCCAGTTCTTTTAGCTTGGCCAGCTTTGCTGGGCTGGATGAGGTTGCAATGACGCGAGCACCGGCAGCTTTGGCAAATTGGAGAGCGAAGATAGACACACCGCCAGTGCCCTGGGTCAGCACCCAGTCACCGGGCTTGATACGGGCTTCAACCATCAAGGCTCGCCAGGCGGTCAAGGCTGCACAGGGCAAGGCTGCCGCTTCTTCCATGGAGTAGTTTGCAGGGGCGCGCGTGAAGGCGGACGCTGGCATGGCTACAAGCTCAGCGGCAAACCCGTCTATATGATCACCGGGTACCCCGATGAGATTTTTTAAGTCCGGATCGCCATTTTGCCAGTTCGGAAAAAACAGCGACAACACAGTGTCACCCACCTGAAACTGGGTGACGCCTGCACCAAGAGCAACCACTTCACCGGCACCGTCAGACATAGGAATGCGGCCATCGACGTTGGGGATCATGCCGGTTGCTACGGCAAGGTCATGGAAGTTCAGTGAGCTGGCTTTGACACGAACCAAAATCTCGCCGGGACCGGCGACAGGATCGGGGCGCTCCTGAATAAGGATCTTGTCCAAACCGCCCGGTTTTTGGATTGCAGCGACTTTCATAGGTCTAACTCCCAGTAAATGATGGCAGGAAGGATAACAATCCTTGGCGTGAAGCGGTAATCAATTTGACGCCGGTCTCAACGGTCAGCAGACTAGCTTGCGGGTGAGACCGGCTGTGCTATCTTGAGGCCTTCCAGCAGCTCAGTACTGGCATTAAGAGGCGCGGGTCAGAAGCCCCACGTCAACCTATCAGGAGCAAGTGATGCGACTAGACAATCAGGTAACCATAATCACCGGAGGCGCCAGCGGTATGGGCCTAGCGTCTGTTATGCGATTTCTCGCGGAGGGCGCCAGGGTCATGATCGCCGACTATAATGAGGCGACCGGCGCTGCGGCACTGCAGGCTGCCATTGATGCCGGCTTTGAGGGCAGGGTCGGTTTTGTCCGTACCGACGTCGCTCAGGAGTCCAGTATCGAGAGTATGATCGACGCCACGCTTAGCCAATTCGGCCGGCTCGACGTGTTGTTTAACAACGCCGGCGTTGGCGGGGCGATAGGTCCTCTCACGGAGACCACCGAACGGGACTGGGATTACACGTTTGATGTGCTCGCAAAGGGCGTATTTTTTGGCATCAAACATGGTGCTCGGGTCATGCAGACGCAGTCCGAGGGTGGTGTGATTATCAATACTGCGTCGATCGCCGGCTTGAGTGGCGATGGTGGGCCCCTGGTCTACTCTGCGGCTAAGGCCGCTGTAATCAGTATGACCCAGTCGGCGGCAGTTGAGCTGGCTGCCAGCAGGATCAGGGTGAACGCGATTTGCCCCGGATTTATTGTCACACCGCTGGCAGATGGCGGTAACGCGGCGGCTACGCAGAAAGTGTTTGCTCACTCACAACCCTGGCCCGACTATGGGCGGGGTGAACACATTGCCGGTGCAGCGGTATTTCTGGCCAGCGCAGATGCGGCCTTTGTCACCGGCGAGGCGCTGGTGGTTGACGGTGGTCTGACGGCGGCAGGGCCTGAGCTGTCAAAGAAATTCCCCAAGACCTCCGGGCGTAATGCCAAGGTGTCAGGTATTACCAAGGGTTCTACGGGAGATGCGCCAGAGATCCGTCGACTGGACAAGGTCTGACTGTGTCCCTGCTGCCCAGAACCGGTCTGCCTGTTGAAGCGGTGTTGGCCGACTTGGCGGCGCAGCTGGCAGTTCGCCATGAAGTGATTCTGGAAGCACCACCAGGAGCTGGCAAGACGACCCTGGTACCGCTGGCACTCTTGGCTGAACCCTGGCTAGCGGGGCGCAAAATCCTGATGCTGGAGCCTCGGCGACTCGCGGCTCGAATGGCAGCCCAGCGCTTGGCAGGTTTGCTGGGCGAGGAGCCCGGTGAGACTGTTGGCTATCGCATGCGACAGGACACTCGGATCGGCTCCAACACCCGCATAGAGGTTATCACCGAAGGCATAATGACCCGCATGCTTCAGGAGGATCCGGGCCTGGCGCATGTCGGACTGGTGATCTTCGATGAATACCATGAACGTAGCCTGGATGCCGACCTGGCTCTGAGCCTGTGTCTCCATGGCCGCGGACTGTTTCGTGGTGAAGATGATCCGTTGAAGCTGTTACTGATGTCGGCGACGCTGGACACAGCCGCTGTAGCCGCCTGGCTGAATGATGCGCCGGTCGTCAGCAGCGCGGGGCAGCAATATCCTGTTGAAGTCCTCTATGGCCGTGCCACTTTGCCTCGAGAGTCAGCGGTGGACCGTGCAGTAGCTGGCGTCATTCAGGCCTTGCAGGACAATCCGACCAGCAGTGTGCTGGTATTTCTGCCAGGTCAGGGCGAAATCGCTCGATCTTTTGAGGCTCTGACACGCTGGCTGGCAGCGCAAGCGATTCAGAATGTTCGGCTTTGTCCGTTATACGGCAACCTGAGTATTGAGGCGCAGCAAGAGGCGATAGCACCTGTTACCGTCAAGGGGCAGCGCAAGGTGGTCTTGGCCACCAATATTGCCGAGACCAGCCTGACCATCGACGGCGTTGATGTCGTCGTTGATACGGGACTGGCGAGAGAGCCCGTTTTTGATCCTGGTACGGGGATGACTCGACTCGAAACTCGAAAGATATCTCAAGGATCCAGCGTTCAACGCATGGGCCGCGCGGGACGATTGCGGCCTGGCCGATGCTATCGGCTCTGGTCCGAGGCGCAACAGCAGCAGCTGGCGGTGCAGACCAGTCCGGAAATACTCAGTGCCGATCTTGCACCTTTGGCGCTGCAACTATTGAACTGGGGCGTGCAGGCGCCGAATGAGCTGCGCTGGGTCGATATGCCGCCTGCGGGCGCCTGGCAACAGGGCATTGACTTACTAGTCATGTTGGGAGCGGTCGCAAAACAGGTTAATAGGGAAGGATCAAGTGGGGTGTTGACCCAGCATGGGGCGAGGTTGGCTGCGCTGCCGCTGCATCCGCGTCTGGGTCACCTGGTGCTGGCGGGCGCTGCGATCAACGAGCTGGAGAGCGCGGCGCTGCTGGCCAGCCTGTTATCTGACCGGGATCCCATGAGTGGGGAAAACCCAGACATTGCCCAACGCCTGGCGATATTGCGGGGTGAGCAGGCCTGCCCACCTCGACACAGAGGATGGGTCAGTCGAACCCGGGATCTGGCTCAGCAGATTCGGCGCCAGGTGAGTCGAGAGGCGCCGGCTCACAGAGTTGAGTCTGTATCACTCGAGCAACTGCCGGGCTATCTGCTCGCCTGTGCCTACCCGGATCGTATTGCCCGTCGGCGGCACGCAGGGGGTTATCAGCTCGCCAATGGTCGAGGAGCGGCGTTTGCGGTCAATCACTATCTGGCGCAGGCACAGTGGTTGGCGCTGGCAGAGGTAACTGGCGGTGGTCAGGGCGATATCATTCGGTCTGGCGCGAGCCTTGATCCTGCGCTGTTTGACGCCCTGCTGAAGGATCTGCTGCATCGAGAGACGGTCGCTGAGTGGGAGAAAAAAACCCAGCGTTTTGTTGCCGAACGCCGTCGTTTGCTCGGCGCACTGGTGCTTCAGCGTGAAACTCTGGATCCGGTACCTTTGCAGGTCAGAAGTGAGGCGTTACTTCAGTATGTGCGAGCGAATGGTCTTGGCCTGTTGCGCTGGACACCCGAGGTACGCCAGTGGCAAGCGCGGGCTGAGTTGGTGAGGGGTGTGACCAACGATCCAGCCTGGCCGAACATGAGTGATGCAGGCCTGTTGGCGACTGCGTCCGATTGGCTGCTACCCTACCTGGATTCGGTTAAGAGCCTGGCAGACTTGCGTAAACTGGATTTGGGGATGGTATTAAATGCTCGAATGCCCTGGTCATTGCGTCAAGCGCTTGACCGGTTAGCACCGCAACGGATTTCGGTGCCCACCGGCTCGAGCATCGCCATCGACTATACCGTTAATCCGCCGGTGCTGGCGGTTAAGCTGCAAGAGATGTTTGGCTGTGAAGCGACGCCCAGGATTATCGATGGTCGCCAACCCTTGCTGGTCCACCTTTTGTCGCCGGCTGGCAGGCCCCTGCAGGTGACGATGGACCTGGCTGGTTTCTGGCGTTCCTCCTATCACGAGGTCAAAAAAGACATGAAGGGCCGCTATCCGAAACACCCCTGGCCTGATGATCCGTTGGAGGCACTGCCGACTCGAGGCACGAAGAAAATCAAGGTTCAGTAGCGTCAGCGGTCAGTAGTATTCAGCAGTCGCCAGCCTTAGGGTCAATTTATCCAGATCGGCGCAGCTTTTCGCTCGAGCTGAACGCTTAATTAACCAGGCAAATGCCTAGGCAAATGACCGGTTAGCTGACAGCCTGCAGATAAGGGCGTATGGTCTTCCCCATGTTGGTATCCTCCCATCACATCGACAACTTTCCCCTGGCTTTAGCGGAGGTCAGCAAGCCGTGGCTGGCATCTGTTTTCAAGGTATCCGTCGATGATTTGCTGGATTTCAGGGTAACGGCGCCGAAGATCGACCGAGGCTATGGCAGTAAGGTGGGTTTTATCTCGCTGAGTTGGGCGCCTGGCGTCAGAACGCAGGGATTACCCGCGACGCTGGCCATCAAAGTCATGCCAGAATATTCGGCGACCGCCGACATGGTGCGACAAAGACGTACCTTTTGTCGAGAAGCCCGTTTCTATGCAGAGCTGGCGGCGCAGACACCAGTCCGTATTCCCAAAGTCTACGCTGCGCTCTGGAATGACGAAACTGGTAATGCCGTGTTGTTGTTGCAAGATTGCTCGGTTTTGCGGCGCTTTTCTTTTTTCGATCCGCCGCGGTTCAAAGAGCTTGCTCGAGTGATTGATACAGCGGCGCGCCTCCATGGTCATTGGTGGCAAAGAGAAACTGAGCTGGTTGCCAGCGAGGCAGTTATGGGCCCGACTCATGCAGTCTGGACACAGTGGGCCAGTGAGATGGCGAATAGCTGGTCGGCCTGGCTCGAGTCGCCGCTGGCAGCATTCCTGCCGGTTGAGTGGCGTGGTCTGTGCATCGATATCGCAGCAACTGCGGAAAAGCGCATGACGACAGACTGGCCGACCAGAAATCTGACGATGTGCCACATGGATTTTCACTGTCAAAATGTTTTTTTTGATCAGGCTAAGATCTCTGACTCGATCGTGATCTTTGACTGGGATGGTTGCCATCTCGGCTGTGGTGCCCATGATATCGCCTATTTTCTGGGCCTTTTGCCGCTCACTCTGCGTCGCCAGGTAGAGACACCATTGTTACATCGTTACCACAGGAAGTTACTGCAGGCCGGAGTTCGTGACTATGATTTTGCCAATTTAAAGGCAGATTATGCCTTCGGTTGTCTGTTCAACACCTTTCTGATACCCATGCAATTGGCGCTTGACTTGTCTCAGCCGCAAGCGCAGGCAGATGCCGAGCGCATGGTCGTCGGGCTGTTGCAAATGGTCCTGGACAATCAGGAAGGACCTATGATGTAGGGTTTCGATAGGTGGCGCAGTGCCGTCAAAGCCTTCCTGCCACCAGGGACCTTGCCGCTCACCCGCAATCACTCTAATATGCGAGGCTCGCGTTGAACGCAACTCAGCCGTGAAACCTGCGCCTTGACGAGGCGCGCCAGCGTGGCGAGTTGCTCGAAAGATTTCTAAATAGGAGTATAACCATGTCAGAAGCCTGGATTATTGATGCCTGTCGAACCCCGCGGGGAATCGGCAAGAAAGGTAAGGGCGCGTTAGCTGAACAGCACCCTCAGCATCTTGGAGCCGCAGTATTAAAAGCCTTGCAGGAACGGGTTGGTTTTGACACGGCGGAAGTTGATGATATTGTTTTTGGTACCAGCTCTCAGCGTGGCCAACAAAGCGGCGACCTGGCGCGTATGGCGGCCCTCGACGCCGGCTATGATGTTCGTGCTAGTGGCGTCACCCTTGACCGTTTCTGTGGTTCGGGTATCACCTCTGTGAATATTGCAGCGGCGAACATCATGTCCGGTATGGAGGATCTGTGTATCGGTGGTGGTGCAGAGATGATGTCTTCCTATGGCGGTGGTGGCGGCAATGGCTCACCCTTTCTCGACAATGATAATTTCCGTTTGCGGGCAGTTCATCCTCAGCCCCACCAGGGTCTGTGTGCCGATACAATCGCAACCCTTGAGGGCATTGATCGAAAAGCACTGGATGCGCTCGCAGTTGTGTCTCAGCAGCGTGCTGATCATGCCATCAAAAATGGCTATTTCGACAAGTCACTGATCACTGTGTACAACGCCGATGGTACGGTCGCCCTTGATCATGAAGAGTTTCCCCGTCCCCAGACCACACTGGAAGGTCTGAGTAACCTGGATCCGTCATTTGCCAAGCTTGCGGATATCCCCCTTGATCAGTCAGGCACGACCTTCCGTAGTCTGGTGCTGCAAAAGTATCCGGGCCTGGATATCAAACATTTCCATCATGCGGGTAATTCATCCGGCGTGGTTGATGGTGCCGGTGCGGTTTTGCTGGCTTCTCCAGACTATGCAAAAGCGCATGGCATGAAGCCGCGAGCTCGAATTGTTGCCATGTGCAACATGGGTGACTCGCCAACCTTGATGCTGAACGCACCTGTACCAGCGGCACGTAAAGTGCTGGCCAAAGCTGGCCTGACCATTGACGATATCGATCTGTTTGAAATCAACGAAGCGTTTTCAGTCGTCGCTGAGAAGTTTATTCGCGACCTGAACCTCGACCGTGACAAGGTCAACGTTAACGGTGGCGCCATGGCATTGGGTCATCCTATCGGCGCAACTGGCTCAATGCTGATTGGTACCGTACTGGACGAGCTGGAGCGTCGTGGTCAGCAGTTTGGCTTGATTACCATGTGCGCCGCCGGTGGTATGGCGCCAGCCATCATTATCGAGCGTATCTAGGCACCGATCGGCACTGACGCGCACCTCGGTGTGCGTCGGTTGCAATGATCAACCGGTAACGGGTAAGACTATGTGCAGTCTTGCCCGTTTTTTTTGCTTAAAAATTCACTTTCAAGCAAGACCTTAAGATTGAATGAAGGACTAGCGTAGTCTATTTTGCTCGAATTTTTGGCGGATTTCAGGGTAAAAGTTGCTACGCATTGAGCGTGACCCAGCTGAGCTCAAATTCACCGGCGTCACCGGCGATATAAGCCGATTCCTCTGAGATGGTCACCGACAGCGTCATGGTGCGTTCAATCAATGCCGTCAGGTCCTGAATCTGAGGCCAGGAAAATCGGTAATAGTTTGCCTTCAACTGGCTGAATTCGTCAGCCGATTTTTGCCACCAGACATCCGACTTGGTGTTGAAGCTGTAGATTCGCACTGCTTTGGCGACCCGGGTGGACTTCTTGACCCGGTCCACCGAGGGCTCGCCCACATCAATCCAGAGTTGCGTCTGACCGTCGAGGCTGTGAGACCAGATATCCGGCTCGTCATTGTCAGACAAGCCGCGGCTGAATGTCAGGTGCTCGTCGGCGTTCAGGCAAAAGGCCATCATTCGCGCCATCATGCGGGCATGAGTTTCCGATGGGTGCAGGGCGATCGTCAGCTGATGGGTCTGGTAATAGTCGCGATTCATGTCGGAGATGGTGACGCCGAGTTTGTAGATGGTTGGCTTGGTGGCCATAGGGTGCTGCTGCTCGCGTTAGCTGGTGCTTTGGTTGATGGATTAGTTGTCCGGCCGGGTTTAGTCGCTGTCGCGCAGGTTGCGCTGAAACAAATCAAACAGGCGAGCCCAATGCCGCTCTGCGCTTGGCTTGTGATAGATCTCGCCTCGATCAGGAAAGGCAAAACCGTGTTCCGCGCCGGGATACCACTCGATGCGATACTTGATATTGCAGGTTTTCAGATGGGCTTCGAGCGCATCAATGATTTCCCTGGGTGCATAGTGATCTATCTCGGCACAGGCGAAATACATTTCGCCCTTGATCTTGTCCGCGCTCAGGTGCGGCGAGTCATCCCTTTTGGTCATGAGGTTGGCGCCGTAGATGGAGGCCGCGCACTGAATCCGATCCGGAAAATGGGAGGCTGCAGCGAACACGAAGGGCCCGCTCATGCAGTAACCGACGGCGCCAATTTTTTGGGTATTGGCTTGGGGGTCAGTCTCGAGGAAATCGAGCAGTGCCTGGGTATCTTCCATAATCAGCTTGATGCGCAGGTGGCTGGCCACCTCCATCATGTTCTTCATGCCGGTTTCTGTGCGCTCAAAGACAAACTCCCGAGTCTTGCGGTAATAGAGGTTGGGGAGTATCACATAGTAGCCGACAGTGGCGATTCGCCGCGCCATATCGTGCAGCTCCTCCCGTTTGCCCGGCGCATCCATATAGAACATCACGACGGGAAAGGGGCCACCTTCGTCCGGATGAGTAATGAAGGTATTCATGGCGCCGTCCTGGGTCTGGATATCGATATGGTGTTCTATCACTGTGTCCTCGCTTTGATTCGGGTGGCTCTTCCAGTTACTGTTCTATTGGCTGACAAGGGCCATGCTAGCGCATTGGCGTGCAGTTACCAGTATTTGCTGATGCATTTGCTTGTCAACAAGGTATGTCAGCGCCATAAAAACGCTATGCTTATGAGTCTGGCCCAAGTGAGTCTGATCCAAAATGACAAAGCTGCCCTGAAAATGCTCGATTACCCCATACTCTACAGTTTTCGTCGCTGCCCCTACGCCATGCGGGCGCGACTGGCACTGTCTGCTGCGGGCGTGACAGTGCGCTTGCGAGAGGTCGCGCTGAAGCACAAGCCGGACGCGTTGCTGCTGGTCTCTGCTAAGGCGACGGTGCCGGTCCTGGTGTTGCCGAATGCCACGGTCATCGATGAGAGTCTCGACATCCTGCACTGGGCGCTGGCGCAGCAAGATCCGGCGGGCTGGCTGCGCACAGATGTTCAAAAGATGGCTCGAATGAAAGCCTTGGTGGAGGAAAATGACCAGGTGTTCAAAGGTCACCTCGACCGCTACAAGTATGCCGATCACGACGCGATGGATGTGGCGCTCGCCGCTCGGGACGAGTGTGAAGTGTTCCTGCACCGGCTCGACCGGTGTCTGCGCGACACGCCCTATCTGTTTGATGATCGAGTGTCTTATGCGGATATGGCGATCCTGCCGTTTGTTCGCCAGTTTGCCCATGTTGATCTGGCCTGGTTTCGAACTCGGCGCTACACCCACTTGATCCGCTGGCTTGACGCGTTCCTTGATGGCGACTTGTTTGCCCGGGTCATGGCAAAATACCTGCCTTGGCATCCCGAGGATCCAGACATCTTGTGGTGCGGTGCCGATGCTGAGTCTGAGGCAGTGAATCCTTGAATGGAAACAGGAGCGTAATGAATTGAAAAAGAACAACAAGGGTGGTTCATCACTGCAGGATCAGCTTCGCAAGGTCGGCCTCGTCAGCGAAAAACAACTGCGCAAGGCCCAGAACGGCCTGCATCGCAAAGACGTGCGAGAGAAGCACGGCGAGGTAGATGTCAGTAAACTCGACGCGAAGCAGGCGCTAAAGGATAAGCTGGACAGTGATCGCCGTAAGAACGAGGAAAGGGACCAGCTTGCCAGGGCGCGAGCGCTCGATGCCCAGATTAAGCAACTGATCGAAATGAATGCCCAGCGCCAGACGGGGGATGTTGGTTATAAATTTGCCGATAAGGGCGTGATCAAGAATATCTATGTGTCTCAGGCGAATAAAACCCAGCTCAATCAGGGTTTTCTAGCGATTGTCAAAACCGCTGGTGGATATGATATGGTTCCTGAGCAGGTGGCGCGGCGAATCATGGCGCGTAAGGACGGCGTTGTGCTTTATCTCTTTGAGCGAGACAAGGACGCCGCTGACGAAGACGACCCCTATAAGGATTTCAAGATCCCTGACGATCTGGAGTGGTAGACAGACTTTAGTCACATTTAATTGATACATAGAATGGAGAAGCAAGTATATGCCCGATATTGCTAACGATTTGTATACCCTGGCCATGTCCGAAAAGGCCCAGCCCCTGATGGACGCAGTCAAAAAACATATCATAGAAAACGTTGAGCCCATCACTGAGGAGTTCTACAGCCTGGAAAAAGGCAAGGTGGATCGTTGGTCTTGGCACCCTCGGCAGCTGGAGTTGTTGGAGGGTGCGAAGAACAAGGCGAAGGCGTCAGGATTGTGGAACTTTTTCCTGCCTGATTCCGAGATGGGAGAAGGGCTGACCAATCTCGATTACGCCTATATAGCCGCTGAGTTGGGCAAATACAGCCTGGCATCGGAAACACTGAATTGCAGTGCGCCTGATACAGGCAACATGGAAGTCCTGGAGAGAGTAGGTACCGAGGCGCAAAAGGAGAAGTGGCTGAAGCCATTGCTTAATGGCGAAATTCGGTCTGCCTACGCCATGACAGAACCTAACCTGCCATCATCAGATGCAAAAAACATCAGCACCAGCGCCGTTCTTGAAGGGGACGAGTGGGTCATCAATGGTGAGAAATTCTACATCTCTGGTGCTGGCGATCCCCGTTGCAAAATTATGATCACCATGGTGAAAACCAGTCCTGATGCGCCGCCCAGCAGGCAGCAATCACAAATCCTCGTACCTATCGATACACCAGGGGTTGAAATCTTGGAAGGCATGCATGTCTTCGGCCAAGATCATGCGCCCCGTGGTCACATGCATATACGATTCAACAATGTTCGAGTACCGAAAGAGAATATTTTGCTTGGCGAAGGCCGAGGTTTTGAGATCTCTCAGGTTCGCCTGGGACCAGGTCGAATTCACCACTGCATGCGATCTATCGGCAAAGCTGAAAAAGCCTTGGAGCTGATGGTGACCCGCGCAGGCTCTAGAGTCGCATTCGGTAAGCCGATAGCCAAGTTGGGCAAAAACCTTGAAATTATTTCTCGGGCTCGAATCGAAATCGATGCGATGAAGTTGATGGTGTTGCAGGCCGCCAAAGCCATGGACGTGTTGGGCAATAAGGAGGCCCGAGTGTACGTCAGTGCTGTCAAAGCCATGGTGCCAGAAAAGGTCTGTTTGATTATAGATCAAGCGATTCAAATGCATGGCGCAACGGGTATTTCGCAATGGTCGCCGTTAGCTTCTATGTACACTGATATGCGTCATCTACGTTTTGCTGACGGCCCAGATGAGGTGCATCACATGGTTGTTGGTCGTGCGGAGCTGCAGAAATACGACCTTTGGTAGGATAAAATTCAGCAGGTAAATAGTGTACTTGAAGCTATTTGCCTGCAGTTTTTAACCCGCTTCGATCAAAGATTTGAACAGACTTCAGCGCAATGCTTTGCGTAGATAAAAAAGGTATCGCCTCACGATAGGAGTAATGCTCCATCTGCTCGGTATAGATGCCAATTGATAGCTGACAGAAACTTCAGGTGAAGGAATACCAAGTAACTATTGGTTCTAACAAATGGATAAAGGGGTCTGTTTTGGCGCTGAGAAGGAGAGATTCGAGGCAGAGTTTTGCTCTGACTCGAATCCCGTGGGCTAAGAGCTTAATTTTAGCTCTTAGCTCTTAGTCCTTAGTTCTAAGCCCTTAGCCCTTAGCCCTGAAATTATAAGCTCTGAAACTATAAGCCCTGAAACTATAAGTCCTGAACTATAGCTGCTGACTCTTCAGTAGCTATGTCTTCAGTTGCTATGTCTTCAGTAGCTATGTCTTCAGTAGCTATGTCTTCGACCTTTACGCTGCGGCGACAGAGTCGATGATCTTGTTGAATGTCTGGCTCGGTCGCATGGCACGATTGGCGAGTTCAGGGTTTGGGTCGTAATAGCCGCCGACATTCTGGGGCGCGCCCTGAGCAGCATTCAGCTCGGCGACGATCGTGGCTTCATTTTCGGCCAATTGTTCGGCGACTCGCGTAAACGTCTCTCTCAGTTTTGGATCACGGTCCTGCTTGGACGCGGCATCGGCCCAATACAGAGCGAGATAGAAGTGACTTCCTCGGTTGTCGAGCTGGTTCACCTTTCGAGAGGGCGAGCGATTCTCCTCCAAAAAGCGCCCAATGGCGACATTGAGTGTGTCAGCGAGGATCTGCGCCCGTTCATTGTTGAAGGTCTGAGCAAGATGCTCCAGTGATGCGCCCAGAGCCAAAAATTCACCCAGAGAGTCCCAGCGTAAATGCCCCTCTTTTTCAAACTGCTGAACATGCTTGGGTGCTGAGCCACCGGCGCCAGTCTCAAACAGTCCGCCGCCATTGATCAATGGCACGATGGAAAGCATTTTCGCACTGGTCCCCAGCTCAAGAATAGGGAACAGGTCTGTCAAATAGTCGCGCAGAACATTGCCGGTCACAGAGATGACCGTATCCCCAGCTCTCACGCGTTCAAGACTGAGGCGGGTAGCGGCAGCCGGCGCCAGTATCTGATAGTCGATACCGGTGAGGTCATGTTCGGGCAGGTAAGCCTTGACCTTCTCTATGAGGCGAGCGTCGTGGGCACGATGTTCATCCAGCCAGAACACAATAGGGCAATGAGTCAAGCGCGCACGGCTGACCGCCAGTCTCACCCAGTCGCGAATAGGACCATCCTTGACGCGACACAGGCGCCAGATATCCCCCGCTTGTACTTTATGCTCGATCAGAATGGCGCCAGAACCGTCAACCACTCGTATCTGGCCGGCAGCAGGGGCCTCAAAGGTTGTGTCGTGAGAGCCATACTCTTCGGCTTTCTGAGCCATCAGGCCAACGTTGGGTACAGAGCCCATGGTCGTCGGGTCAAAGGCGCCATGTTCGCGACAATGACGAATAGTTTCTTCAAATACCTCAGCGTAGCAGCGATCAGGTATGACTGCCTTCATGTCATGCAGCTTGCCGTCTGGGCCCCACATTTTGCCCGACTCGCGAATAGCGGCAGGCATAGAAGCATCGACGATAATATCGCTGGGTACATGCAGGTTAGTAATCCCTCGGTCAGAATCAACCATAGCCAAATCTGGGCCTTCAGTCAGGCAGGCATCCAGGTCAGCTTTGATCGCGGCACTCTGATCCGCTGGCAGAGATTTAATCTTGTCATAAGCATCGCCAATACCATTATTAGCATCGAATCGAAGTTGCTCAAACACCGCTGCATGTTTGCTCAGGGCGGTATGGTAATAAGCTTTAACGGCGTGACCGAACATAATGGGATCGGATATTTTCATCATGGTCGCTTTTAAATGCAGAGACCACAGGACGCCCTTTGCCTTGGCGTCCGCAATCTGTTCGGCATAGAACTGGCACAGCGCCGCCTTGCTCATATAGGCACCATCAACCACTTCGCCTGACTCAACTTGAATAATTTTCCCCAGAGACGTGACTTGGTTGTCTGCGCCGACAAACTCAATTCTTAAAGCATCGTCCTGGGCCATGACAACGGATTTCTCTGTTCCGTAGAAGTCGTCATGGCTCATATGAGCAACATGAGACTTTGAGTCTGGTGCCCAGGCACCCATAGAGTGCGGATGTTTCTGCGCATATTCTTTGACAGCCTTTGCGGCGCGGCGATCAGAGTTTCCTTCCCGCAAGACCGGATTAACCGCGCTGCCTTTCACCTTGTCATAAGCAGACTTAATGGCCTTTTCGACATCGGTTTGCGGTTCATCAGGATAGTCTGGCAAGTCATAACCTTTAGCCTGCAGCTCTTTGATGGCTGCGTGTAGCTGGGGAGTTGACGCCGAGATGTTGGGTAATTTGATGATATTGGCACCTGGGTCCTGAGTCATTTTTCCCAGTTCTGCCAAGTGGTCTGGAATTTTCTGCGCAGCCGTCAGACGATCGGGAAAGGCGGCTATGATTCGACTGGCCAGAGAGATATCTCTCAGTTCGACAGTAACACCCGCTGTGTCGGTAAATGCTTTGATAATGGGCAGCAGGGAGTAGGTTGCAAGTCTGGGTGCTTCGTCGGTCTCTGTATAGATAATCTTAGGTGTGTCAGTCATTGGCGAATCTCATCTCTCGGCATCTTTTGAATACAGTAATGTCTTCGGCGAACTAGATGCCGAGACTGGCCCGGATAGGGCGTTGAGCGGCAGTATAAGCTAATCGTGTACTATTTTCATTCGCTGCTTATTAATCGCCGGCAAGCCCCATTAAGGGGAGGCTGGAGGCTTTTTGTTGGCGCTTTGTAAGGTGCGAATGACCGGATTAGCTGGATTTCTCGAATGACAGGCGACACCGCTGCAAATCATGAGTGAGGTTTGCAAGTAATGCCTATGTCGAGGTTCAAAGGATAGCGCGGGCGAAGGGAAAGGCGCTGATGGACCTGTCAGTAATAACTTTGATCGCTTTTCTAGCGCGTCTGACTGATGCCATCTCAAGATAAAGAAGTCATAAGTCCTAGCAGTTGAAATGAACCAAGCTAGCGCGGTTAGGCCCACTCAAAAAATGCCCGAGAAATATCAAACTTGACTCAAAAAAATTAGAATTAATGATTGATTTTTCAAAATTTAGCAATTTCCTGCTTGAATTGTCAAAAAAGTAGGGCTTTAATCTGGTAGCACTAATAAAAAGTGTGGACAGAAAAAACAGCAATCTCGATTAAAACTAAATAAATAACGAGGCTTGATTCTTATGGTGAACAGAATACTACCACTCCTGTCTTTGATTGCCGCTTTGCTTGCATCCTTTGTGTCGGGGTTCGAGCACTGGGCTTTAATTCTGGTTGTCTTAGGGTTAGTGCATGGTTTCACTGAACCTGTTACCGACTCGGCGACAACAGCGATGCTTATTGTCGCGGCTTTCGCTTTTCCAACCTTGGCCGATAGTCTTGACGCTATTCCAGTTGTCGGCGCGCATTTGAATGCGATCATTGATCACTTGGCTCTAGCGATTGGCGGTTATGCGATTAGTACTCTGGCTCTCGATCTCTATGGTCGTATTATGCCAGCGGGCGATGCCAGCTAAGGAAGTTCGCGTTTGAAGGTAACAGCTGCGCGATGTCTATGCGTCGCGCAACTGTTATTTCGTAGCTTCCAGCTCGCGACGCCTAGTTCGCAATGAGTTCTCAGCTATCAGTTCGCACCTTGTCATTTCTCCGCTAGTATTTTTCAACGAATAGATGGGCCACCTGCTCTCAAAGTCTCGCTAAAGCCCCCATTTTCAGTGTGTCCACAGCGAAAACAGGGTGACTCGAGTGATCCCTGCCAAGACTCAGCAGCATGCATCGCCATAAAGCCTTCAGTAGAGCACCTGTCATTAGAAAGCCTGCAATGAAAAAGCCTGCAATGAGAAAGCCTGCAATTAGAAAGCGCTCATGCCTGTGACTTCCTGAAATCGATAGAGCCAATATTTAAGTCGAGAATCTTCTCGGTAATGATCAAAGGGCACGGTGAAAAGCCTGCCGTCCTCATTGTGCCAGTAGGTATCGAACATTCGAGCAGCCTGCTGGAGAGCCTGGTTAGTGCGAGGTCCGCGAAACTGCACATTCGTTTCCAGGTTGAAGTTGTCGAGATTTCGACGGGTTATATTAGCGGATCCCAGCATGAGCTCGCTGATGCCCATGTTGCGGTGCAAGATGATCATCTTGACATGGCATTGTTCGCCGTGAGTATCACACCAGCGCACGGGTATGCCCGCAGCCTGTAATTCTCGAGCAACGGGCCGATTGGGAATGCCGTTTTTCTTGAAGCCAAACGCATCCTTATTAGGATCCAGGATGAGACGAACAGTAACGCCCGCTTCTGCGGCGCGCTTAAGGGCTTGTATGACCTGCCGGTCAGAGAGATAAAACATCATCAAATCAACCGAGTCGCCAGGCTGAACACTGTTAAGTTGCATCAACAAGGCCTCTTTGATCCTGCCCTCTGTCAGGACCCTCAGCTCTTGCTGGCTGCCACTGGGTACCCTGAGCGCTATGCTACCCGGCAGGGCGAAGGTTGGGATTGGTATGCCCTGCAGTGCCAGTATGGCGGCCTCGGTGTGCCAAAGGTCAGCTACCGCATCACCGTCAAATACCAGTGCAACGTTGCGGTGAGCGCTACTGCCATCGTGAGGGTTACCAGATGTAACGAGTCCGAGATAGCTATCGCCCTGGTCGCAAATGACGACCTTGCGATGGTTTGCTTTGAAGTTGATCAGACGCAGCCAACTACGAATTGATACTCGCCCAGCCCCAAAGGGATTGGGTAAGGTTTGCGCCTGACCGTTACCAAAAGGCTTGATCAGCAGTCGCCAGATTAAGGAGTAAGCGAGATTACTGTCAGGCAGCAGGTCCAGATCCGTCATAACTACCGTGATGCCCTGTTCACGCAGGGCGTCGAAATGGATTGAATTGAGTCCGCCATAGACGGTGTTAACCGGGTCAGTGATGACAATGATGGTCATGTCGGGAAAACTTTGTTGACGCGCTATCAGCAGGCTCGTCAATTCGGCTGCCAATCGCCTTGTGTACTCTGGCGATTGGCCCTGGAAGTCGTTGTACAAAAACATATCAATCAAGATAAATTTCTGAGCGCTGCTGATCAGTCGAAAAACCTCGTCGAAGATTGTTTGGTGGACTCGCCGCCGAGCCTCGTGATCCACCCAAGTATCATCATGTAGGAAGTAGACTTGACTCGTGGGTCGATACTGACCGGCGTAACTGAGGCCAGGGGGTAAGCTTGTCATCGTCAAATATCCGGTAATTAGGCTTCCTATGAATAGGCTTCCTATAACCAGGCTGCCGATAACTAGGCTTCTGATAACTAGGCTTCTGATAACTAGGCTTCTGATAACTAGGCTTCTGATAGCTAGGCTTCTGATAAATAGGCTTCTGATAATTCTGTAGCTGATTACCCTGTGTCCGCGTGCCCTGTGTCCTATAGTCATACATTTGAGAAACATGATGTTGCGAGCTTCAACCCTCAAGCTTGAGTGATGTGTGAGCGTTGCAGGCTAGCACCCATATGCGCAATATAGGTTACGATAGCCGAGTGTGGTTCGCAGCTATTGATCTCAGTCAGAAGCGAGCCGATTTCCTGAAGTTTGAGAGCCGCCATGAGCAATCCTATATATCAAACAGAGCGACTCGAGGTTCGGCATTTTCAAATGACTGATCTCGATAACTTTGCGGCTTTGTGTGAGGACTCTCGAGTGATGCGTTATGTCGGTGACGGAACCATCCTGGACCGAAAAGAAGTGGCGGCCTGGATCTCGATTTGCCAACAAAAATATGCCGCTCGAGGCTACGGGACCTCAGCTGTGTTCAGACGCTCAGACGGAAATTTCTTGGGTTACTGCGGCGTCGTGCGAGCGCCTGAGCAGAATTTCGATGAACTTGTCTATGTGCTGCATCGCGCAGCATGGGGACAGGGCTACGCGACCGAAGTCGCCGCACCTATGCTTGATTATGTCTTTTCGATCAGCAGCCTGAACGAGATCTTCGCGACAATTGATCCAATGAACTCGCCATCCATTCGAGTCGCCGAGAAGCTCGGATTTGATTATGATCGAGAAGAGGCAGATGAGATTGGGCCGATAGCCTATTATCTAATGTCTCGACGTCAGTGGCTTGGCCGACGCGGCGAGTCCTTGAGCTCTCGACAATAAAGTGTTCGCGTGGGCTTTTCTAAAGACGAGAAAAACTGGCGTGTTGGCGTCTGACGCCCGTGTAAAGGCTCAGTGAATGGAGAACAAATGTACGACATAATAGTCATTGGTGCTGGTATCGCTGGTGTGTCAGCGGCAGCTGAACTGGCGATGAATGCCAGAGTGTTACTCTTAGATCGAGAACCGCGACCAGGTATGCATGCCACGGGTCGATCAGCGGCCTACTTCGCTCCCACTTATGGCAACGATGTTGTTAAAAATTTGACTGCGGCCAGCGAAAATTTCTATCGAATGCCACCAGTCGGGTTCAGCGAACATCCCCTCATTCGGCCCCGTGATGCGCTGTTTGTTGCGACCGATGCCCAAGCAGACAGTCTCGAGGCCATGCAAGCAGAAAATCCGTGCCTGGTTCCGGCAAGTGCGAGTGGATTGACTCAGCGAGTATCAATCTTAAAACCCGGAGTCCTAACCCGTGGTCTTGTTGATCATGATGGGGGTGACTTAGATGTCGATGCTATTCTGCAGGGGTACCTACGTTTGTTTCAGCAACGTGGCGGCACACTCAGGACTCGATCTGAGATCAGGAGACTGGAGTATAAATCAGGTATCTGGCGTGCTGATTGCGGTGCAGATGAAGTGACCGCGCCCATTGTCGTCAATGCTGCCGGGGCCTGGGCGGACCAAGTTGCCATCATGGGTTCGGTAAAACCGGTGGGGCTGGTGCCAAAACGTCGAACCGCCCTTTTGCTGAAGCCGCCGCCAGGAGTCGACATCCAAGACTGGCCCCTAGTAATTGATGTTGATGAGCAGTTTTACTTCAAACCTGACGCTGGCCAATTGCTGCTGTCCCCAGCGGACGAAACACCGTCCTTGCCATGTGATGCGCAAGCAGAGGAAATGGATATCGCTGTCGCTATGGATCGCTTTCTAGCGGTGGCTGACCTCGAGGTTCGGTCAATTAGTCATCGCTGGGCGGGCTTGCGTACATTCGCACCGGATAAAACCTTTGTGGTCGGTTTTGATGAGGCGGCGAAAGGTTTCTTCTGGCTGGCGGGCCAGGGCGGTTACGGAGTTCAAAGTGCGCCTGGCATGACTCAGCTGACCCGTCATCTGGTTTTGCAGAGCGCCTTACCCGCCCACTGTGAGCCGTTACGAGACATTTTCGAGGCCGTCTCACCGGCTCGATTTCGTGCCTGATCTACTGCTTTGAAGCTAGGCTTGTAGCCCGGCAGTAGGGCCAGACTATGCCGAATAAGTTGCCGCTGAGTCGATGGGCCACAAGGATCCGGTGTTGTAATGCCGCGGAAATATCTCAATTTTGTGGGTTGTCAGACCCGGTGTATCCGCCGTGACGATGGCGCCGGCTATGTCAGCGAAGCCGGCACGAAAGTGATTGGAGGATTTCAGCGCGATGATTTCGTATTCGGTCACGTCGATGCCCAGTGCCTGAAAGGGACCTATGTCAAAGGTCTGCGAGCGCTCTGAGGCGACGATGATATCGATCCCGTCAACGACCAGGCGGGCCATCTTACCAAGATGCAATGGCATGCCTTTGAACATGGCGCGCAATCTTAGTTTGCCATCGTGTAATGCGCGCACATAAGCAGTCAGGCGTAGCGGTTGACCATGCAGGTCGTCGTACTTGCCGCCGAGTTCGACAGAGATGGTTTTACCAACACCAGCCTCGCTGGCTTGCTGGGCAACGGCTGGATCGACAATAAAGCCAAAACAGGCTCGCTCAAGCTGCGCATCGAGCATGGCTTTCAACAAGTGCGTGCCATCGCCGGGTGTTCCGCCACCACAGTTGTCTGAGGTTTCATTGATGACAACCGGTTTTGCCTGACTCGCCAACGCCATGGCTACCGCTTCTGTACCTGACAAACTGGACGCACGAAACTCTTCGCGCTTGGCCCAGAGCTCGGTTGCGAGTCGCTTGGCAATTCTGGTGGCTTGGTCGCGGTCGTGCTCAGTGGTGACGACAATGCTAACGCCCACGTGCGCCGTATCTGCATAGGGAAACCCATGAAACCAACTGACGTCGATAACGCCGGGTTCGGCCTCTGCGGCCAACATTTGCTCAAGGCAGGTCTTGCCGATACCGACAAATGTTGTGGTCGTTGGTAGCAGTAGTGGTAAGCGTTCCATGTGGGCCACGGGGCGCAGCGACTCGAGGTTCATGCGATGGATCAATTCGATGGCCTCTCGCGCCCGCAAGTGCAAGTCGATATGTGGGTACTCATGACAGGCAAAGGTGCCATCCAGCGCCTCGCACATGGCGGGCGTAATATTGCCATGCAAGTCGAAAGTCGCCGTGATAGGCGTTTCAGGGCCTACCAGTTGCCGAATAGACTGAACAAGGTCGCCTTCCAGATCATTGATGCCCTCGACGACGCCAGCGCCGTGAAGGTCTAAAAATACGCCATTGATCGGTGACTGCTGTTGTAGACCCTGGAGTATCTCGTTCTTGAAGGCCTCATAGGTGGCCAGTTCAATGACGCCGCTGGGCTGAGCAAAAGCGACCAGTAAAGGTACTGGCTCGAGGTTCAAGTCGCTGCAGGCAGCTAATGCGCCGCCAATACTGGTTTCTGTGTCTCGTGACTTGAAAATGTGTTCGCCGCGCGATTGGTGAAAATCTCGCGTGGTAGTGCTATCGCGGCAATAAGTATTGGTTTCATGGGTGATACCAGCAAGTGCGATGCGCATCGGAGGCTCCTGCTTATCGTTGAGTGGTTAGCGAAAGTGTGTTCGACAAAAAATCCTGAGTTTGCCGATTGCCCTTCACAGGGCATGTTAACTCCTCGGCTCTGCTTGGCCTTTGGTGAGCAATGGCCTAGTCTCCGGCAGATTGCCTTCGTCGAGTACGGCTCGCGACATTCGCCAAGATTGTCGCTCTTTCTAGGTCATTCGCAGACCCCCAACGACCGATTTCGGTGAGACTGCGCAGACATCCAAGGCAAATGTCCCGTTCGTCCAAGGTACAGACCATGACACAGGGAGAGGCAAGAGAATCTGGCGTATCAGTCATGAGGCTCAAAATTGGTAAAAAGAGGAGATTAAAAGTTCTGGTGACTAAATGCCAGCCTGGTGACTGGCATTGGGCAGTCTGCAATATGGGTCTTGGTTTTTGCGCGGTATGTCGGTCTGAATCACAGATCACGGGGCTGCAGGTAGTGCAATAGCGGGGGTCGAACGCCAAGTCCGGATGTCGGTATAATGCCGGGACTCAACACAAACATAATGAATGGGCCGCAGATGGAATATGCGTGGTATGACTTTGTCGGCAACCTGGGCGTGTTGTGCGTGCTTGGGACCTATTTTAGCCTGCAAACTGGCCGGATTGCCTTGCAAGGCCTGGCGTATTCTCTGATCAATGGTATCGGCGCCCTGCTGATCATGGTTTCGCTTTTTTACAACTTTAACCTGTCGTCCTTTGCTATCGAGGTCGTCTGGTTGCTGATCAGTATCTACGGTATCGGCAATTATCTGCGAAAACGCATCACTACAGGCCCCTAAATATCTAAATAGATAAAGCTTGCGACAAAGGCTTTTGACAAGGACCCGCCAGTTTAAGTGGATACCCAAGGCTGGACGCTGGGCCTGAAAAAGCTCACCATAAGGCCTTCTTCTGATTCGAGTGACCATGGATTCATTTGATTACATTATCGTCGGCGCGGGCACGGCTGGCTGCGTGTTGGCCAATCGATTGTCAAAAGACCCCAAAACGCGCGTATTGTTGGTCGAAGCTGGTGGTAAAGATGACTACTTCTGGATCAATATCCCCGTCGGCTATCTTTACACCATCAATAATCCGCGAACAGACTGGTGCTACACCACAGAGGTGGAGCCTGGCCTCAATCATCGCAGTATCGGCTATGCGCGGGGTAAGGGCCTGGGTGGCTGCTCATCCATCAATGCCATGATCTACATGCGCGGTCAGCGTAGTGACTACGACCATTGGGCGGAGCTGGGCAATCGGGGCTGGTCATGGGATGAGGTGTTGCCGGTCTTCAAGCAGTCAGAGGACTATCAGCATGGCGCAGACGATTTTCATGGTGCTGGTGGCGAACTGAGGGTTGAAGAGCGGCGGGTAAACTGGCCGATACTCGATGCCTGGAGGAAAGCGGCAGCCCAGACTGGCATTCCAGAAATTCAGGAGTTCAACCGAGGAGATAATTTCGGTAACAGCTATTTCCAGATGAATCAGAAGCGCGGCACCCGCTGGAGCGGCACTCGTGGGTTTCTGCGACCCGTGTTGGACCGACCTAATCTGGTTGTTATGACCCATGCTCAGGTGCTGAAGATTAATATCGCGCAGGTTGAGGGTAAAACTCGAGCAACTGGTGTTCAGGTGCGAACCCGCCAGGATCCAATGGAACAGACGATAACGGCTCGGCGAGAGGTCATCCTTTCCGCAGGCGCTATTAATTCACCGCAGCTACTGCAGGTGTCCGGGCTAGGGCCTGCCCAGTTATTAAAAGCCCATGGCATTGATGTCATACAAGATCTGCCCGGCGTTGGTGAAAACCTGCACGATCACCTGCAGGTGCGTATTATTTATAAGGTCAGCAATACGCGTACCCTGAATCAGCGCATGAGTTCACTCTTTGGCAAGGCGCTGATGGGCTTAGAGTATCTGTTGTTTAAGACGGGCCCGCTGACCATGCCACCGTCGCAGCTGGGTGCATTTGCGCGCAGTGATACTGAGCAGGCGACGCCCAACATCGAGTGGCACGTGCAGCCCCTGTCGTTAGATAAATTTGGTGAGCCCCTACACAGGTTTAATGCGATCACACCGTCGGTTTGTAATTTGCGACCCACGAGCCGTGGTCATGTGCGCATTAAAAGCCCGGATATCACCGTCAGTCCTGCGATCACGTTGAATTACCTCTCCACGCCGAAGGATCAACAGGTGGCAATCGAGGGTATCAGGTTCACTCGCAGAATCATGCAAGCTGAGGCTCTCAAGCCATTTGAGCCAGAAGAGTATTTGCCAGGGCTTGAGCTGCAGAGTGACGCCGAATTATTGGCTGCTGCGGGCAGGCTGGGAGCGACAATCTTTCACCCTGTTGGAACCTGCAAGATGGGCAGCGATCCACTGGCCGTGGTTAACGATCGGCTGCAGGTGCATGGGGTGGCGGGACTGAGAGTGATAGATGCTTCCATCATGCCGCGTATCACCTCGGGAAATACCAATGCGCCCACTGTCATGATTGCCGAAAAAGGCGCAGCATTTATACTTGAAGATGCCAATGTTCGAAACTAGCCCGTATACCAAGGCGGCTAATCCCAACCCTTCAACTGCAGTAGACGTTCAGCTACTGGCATGGCACGCCGGATATGAGATGCTTTTGCAACTGCATTCGACAGAGAACTTCGTCTTTGATGCTGCCAAAGACGTTTACATTGGAAAGTGTTGGCTTAAGTCCTCTAAGTGCGGACGGTTGTGCTGATACGAGTGGCCCATCAACGTTCATCTACAGAGAGATTAAAACCAATGAAACAATACAACGCGTTGGCAGAGCACTTCGATAAGATTGCTGATTTTCAGCATCTGGGCGCTATCTGTGGCTGGGATGAGGCTGCGATGATGCCCGCCGGTGGCGGTGAGTCCCGCGCCCGTGCCCTCGCGAGGCTGCAGGTATTGATTCATGATTTGGTAACCGACGATCAGGTTCCGGGTCTGCTACTTGATGCGGCTGGCGAGTCACTGAATGCCTGGCAGCAGGCCAATCTGCGCGAAATCAACCGAGCTGTGGTCAGCGCCTCGGCAGTCCCCTCAGCTATTGTCGAACAATTAGGCCTGGCTACGGCTCGATGCGAGCAGGCGTGGCGAATTCATCGAGCGAACAACGACTGGTCTGCCATGCAACCGCTGCTGCAGACTGTAGTCGACATCAGTCGTGAGCGTGCGGCAATACTAGCCAACGAATTCGGTTGCAGCCCCTATGACGCCTTGTTAGATGAATATGAGCCAGGCGTTACCTCGGCCATGGTTGATCGAGTTTTTGCCGACTTGAAGACGTTTCTCCCTGACTTTGCTCAGCGGGTGATTAATCAGCAATCAGCTGAGCCGGTATTAGCGCTGACAGGCAACTTCAGTGTTGAAAAACAAAAGGCTTTGGGTATGGAAGTCATGACGGCTCTGGGATTTGATTTCGCCCATGGTCGTTTGGATATCAGTCACCACCCTTTTTGTGGCGGAGTGCCAGATGATGTGCGAATCACGACTCGATATAACACCGACAATTTCGTTGAATCGTTAATGGGCGTCATTCACGAAACGGGTCATGCCATGTACGAACAAGGTCTGCCGGCTGAATGGCGTAGGCAACCTGTTGGGCAGGCCCTGTCGTCGGGAACTCACGAGAGTCAATCACTGTTGATGGAGATGCAGGCGGGTCGCACCCGTGAGTTTTTGCAATTCCTGGCGCCTCGAGCGCAGCGCGCATTCCTTGGCGGCGAGTCGAATGACCCGGCCTGGAGCGTGGATAATTTGCATCGCGTGTATACGCGAGTACAGCGTAGTTATATTCGAGTCGATGCAGACGAGGTGACCTATCCGCTGCATGTCATTCTGCGTTACGAGCTGGAGAAGGATCTGATTTCCGGTGATCTGAAGGTCAAGGATATCCCTGAAGCCTGGGATGCCAAGATGCGCGAGTATCTGGATATTTCAACTGCGGGCAACTTCACTGATGGCTGCTTACAGGATGTGCATTGGCCGGCCGGTTTGTTTGGATACTTTCCTACCTACACCTTAGGTGCCATGACGGCGGCTCAACTGTTTGCGGCTGCGACCCGTGAGGTTGATGATTTGCATGGCGCTATCAGTCGAGGCGACTTCAGTCGGTTACTGGCCTGGTTACGTGAAAAGGTGCACAGCCAGGGCAAGTTTTTGTCATTTGACGCGTTGATGATCGGCGCAACCGGTGAAACCCTGGATGCCAAATATTTCAAGCAGCATTTAACCCAGCGCTATCTGCAGGCGAAGTGAGCTGCTCTCGGGAGGATTTCTATTCCCGTATCATCGATACATGGCGGAGTCGAGCAAGGGAGTAGCAAGCCTTTTTATCAGTTGTCACTGGGTGATTGGATTGCGTACACTGAGGTCGTAGCCAATTATTCATTGAGGAGAAGTTGATGCCTAATCATACCGGTCAGTGCCTTTGTGGCGATATCAAATATACGATTGCTGCTGAACCTGTGATGGCGGGTGTCTGTCATTGTAAAAACTGTCAGCGTCAAGCCGGTTCGGCATTCTCAACCCTCTGGGGGGTGCCAAAAACAGCCGTGAACTTCTCCGCTGGCACGCCCAAGTGCTATCACGATGCGAATACCGCCAGCGGTGGTACTGTGCAGCGGTTCTTCTGTGGTAACTGTGGATCACCCATCTATTCTATGGTGCCCGCACAGCCAGAGATGATGTTCATCAAAACCGGCACCTTGGATGATCCAGACGGATTCACGCCAGGATTTCACATTTGGACCGATCGCAAACAACCCTGGGTAGAGATTCCCGCAGGAATGCCCACCATGGCAAAAGGGTCCTAGAACATGTCTGGCGCTAAGAAAATTCTCAAGTCGACCGAAGAATTTACGCCAGATCAGATTCGCAGTCGCCGAAAACGTGACTGTGCACTGGGCTATCGGCTGCTGGCAGCACAGCGCTGGGGGGACTTGGGTGATGGCCATATTAGCGCGCGAGATCCAGAGCGTACTGATTGTTTCTGGATGCTACGATACGGTGTCTCTTATCATGCCGCCAAGGTGTCTGATCTGGTTTTGGTCGCCCCGGACGGCTCACTGGCGGAAGGGGACGGCTTCGTGAATGTTGCTGGTTACTATATCCACCAACCCATTCTCGCGGCGCGTCCCGATGCGGTCAGCGCGGTCCATGTCCACACAGGTTGGGGTACACCATTTTCTGCGGAAGCTCGGTTGCTTGAGCCGATTACGCAGGAAGCCTGCATTTTCTTTGAGGATCATGCGCTGTTTGACGATGAGGAAGTGCAGGTGCAGAGCCTTGATGGCGGCACCCGAATCGCTAAGGCATTAGGCCAGACTCGCGCCATCATTCTGCGTAATCACGGCTTGTTGACCGTGGGTGACAGTGTGGCGGAAGCGGTGGGCAGCTTTGTTTACATGGAACGAGTAGCTGAGGCACACATGAAGGTTCGACAAGCGAAGCCCATATCAGCAGCAGCTGCCCGTTTTGCGCAGGCTGATCTGACCAGCCAGGGCATAGGGCGTTCCGGTTTTGCCTCGCTGGTGCGACGACACATTGGTGATCCTGAGATAGTCATGAGTTGAATCGAGTCCAAACCGGCTATCTCGAACCGGCTATCTCGAACCGGCTATCTCGAACCGGCTATCTCGAACCGGCCAAGGTGCTTGGCGAGACTGTGATTAGAACGACTCGCTTTAGTCTGGGACTTTTCAGCAATATAAAGATAACAACAATAAGATGAGGAGAAGGCAATGAACCTAGTCACAAGTACAGAGGTACTGGCGCCGGCAGCGGTATTGGTCGCCTGGTCAATGGTCATGATGCTCTGGATGGTTCTAACCCGTCTGCGCGCGTTAAGTGAGGTCGGCGTGGACTTGGCCAAATCCGCGCCAGGCGCTCGAGGTGTCGATCTTGAAGGGTCGTTGCCGACTAAAGTTAACTGGAAGGCACACAACTTCAGTCATCTGATGGAGCAGCCGACTATTTTTTACGCGGTGGTATGTATTATTGCTATCGCCGGTGGCAGCGGTGCTGTAGTCGGCTGGGCTTGGGGCTATACGGGCCTGCGTATAGCGCACAGCTTATGGCAGTCGTTGGTGAATACTATACCCGTGCGTTTCGCGCTGTTTGCCGGCTCAAATATCTGCCTGCTGGCCTTGAGTTATTACGCATTGCAACTGACTTTGGTGTGATGCGTCAGAAGTTTTGACGCCTCGGTTGATGAGATGCCAGGGGCAGCTCCACCGCCTGACGCGCATCGGCTGTCTGCTCGCTCAAAAGCGAGTGAGGTTGCTATTAACCCGGTTAGGTCGATAAGCGTATGAAGAGACATGCCTTCAAGGAGAATCGGAAGCATGAGTAGCATTCCTGCAGAATTTGAGGCGGCTGAAGTGGCTTCCAGATCTGTGCCAGAGCAACAAATGTATTATGCGGAAAATATGTCGCAGGAACCGATGCGATCGGTGCTCGACAACAATCCGGAAATCTATTTTGTGCCGCCAAAGCGTCGAGGCGAATGGGGCAAGTGGGAGTTCAGACCGGGTTCCTATTACGACACCACAATTGGCTCGAAACACCCTTACTGGCACGATAAAGATCTGCCGCGGGCGAGTAAAAATATTGAACAGTTGCGTTCGGATATGTTGGCCTGGGGCTACTGCAAGGTCGAAGCGGCGCTCAGTGAGGACCAGGTGGCGGTCATTCGCCAGCGAGTCCTGGAGCAGGCAGAAGGCGAGCGATTGGCGGGCATTGCGCAGCGGACGCCAAGCGGGCAGAACATCAATTGCTGTGTTAACAAAGGGCGCTGTTTTGAGGGGCTGATAGAGCAGCACCCTGATATTGTTCAGGGTGGCGCTCTGGTTGAGCAACTGATAACAGAAGCTTTAGGTCCTGGTTGGATCTGTACCTCGCTCATTGCCGCTATTTCATTAGAGGGTGGCGTGCCTCAAGCGTTACACCAAGATCAAAACAACGCGCTGGACTCCAGAAGCCCCATGTCGATCAATATTCTGACGCCGATCACAGACGTTGATGAGACCAATGGTGGCACGCTCGTCATTCCTGGTAGTCATCTGGTTTTAACTGAGGCGATGCGCACCAACAAACCTGTGGGCAAGCTTCCGCCCGCGATCAATATTGATGCCAAGGCGGGTACCATGGTGATCACTGATGGTCGACTGTTGCATGGTACGGGGATTAATCATACAAAGTCGCCGCGCATCGTGATGCTGAACGGCATGCAAAAGCCGTTTTTAAGACAACAAGAAAACTGGATGTTGTCTGTCAGTCCTGAGGTATTGCGCCGAGCCAGCTCGAAACTTCTCCATCGCATGGGATTCCAGGCGACGAATGCGGCGCAAACCAACGAGGGCCATGGTTTTGGCGCAAGGGGCTTGGTCGATGAAGCAGCGGGGGCAACTGTGGAGTTCAGGCTCGCAGCCGATAGCGGTGACTATTTGCGTGTGGGACAGCTAGGTCCGAACTCGACAGCCGAAGAATTGAATGCTACCTTTACCTTGCGTGAGGTAGTAGCAAAAGCCAGAGCAGGAGGGCAGAGTGCGCCCGTGGGCATCGGTGGTGTTAAACGTTAAGGAATACCGATGCGAGCACTCGGAAATTTCTGCTGAGTTGTTGTGACGACCGTGATGTCCGTCTCAGCACATTGCAGCTAGATAGTCAGCGGAATTGACTATGGGCTGCTACATCGAGTCACTGAGGAGGAAAAGCTATGACTGTTGAACTGCAAATGTTGGTTTTGACTGCTGTTTTGACTGCGCTGATGTGGGTGCCATACATTTTGGCTCACATTTTTCGCCATGGACCCGTACAAGCCTTGTCTTATGCCGCCGATGGTAAACCATTGCCGGATTGGGCAGCGCGTCTCAAAAAAGCCCACGCTAACGCGATAGAAAATCTGCCTATCTTCGCCATAGCGATTTTAGTCGCGCACGTCTTGAGCATCTCTACCCCCGTGACTGTGTTGGCAGCTCAGGTCTATTTAATTGCACGAATACTGCACGCAGTCGGCTACGTGTCCAACTTGCCGTTGGCGCGTACCCTCACTTTTGCGGCCGGCCTGATCGCGACGTTTGCCATATTCCAGCAAATTTTGACGACCGCTTAGTTGCTGGCTTAAGGATTTAGCTACAAGGCGCTGCGGGGCTAAGGGGTAACACTGGTCTTGTTGGCTTGGCGACGATACTCATCGTCGCCAAGCAACATCAGGCGAAGGCGCTCAGCGCGCCTCGTCCATCAGGTCCCGGTCCATTTGGGGTTTCGCTTCTCTGCAAAGGCCCTGGGCCCTTCTTTGGCATCGTTGGAAGAAAACACCTGTTTTTGTAATGGTATCTGCATCTCCCACAGAGAGTCCTCGTCAATGCCCTGGGCCGCGGCCCGCACCAGTTTTTTCGAAGCTGCTACGGCAAGCGGTGCATTGGCTGCAATTCGCTCTGCCAATTTGATTGCTGCCTCGAGTGCGCCGCCGGGTTCCGTGAGGTCGCTCAGCATGCCGGCTGCCATGGCTTGTTCGGCTGTCACTGGCTCGCCGGTCAATGCCATTTCCATAGCTTTTGCAAATCCAATCCGTGCCGGCAGACGAAAGACGCCGCCCGCCGCCGCGAACAAGCCAACTTTAACTTCCCTAATACCGATTTTTGCACCCTTTGAAGCCACCAGCAGATCGCAGGTGAGCGCGATCTCACAACCACCAGCAATAGCAAAACCCTCAATCGCAGCGATTAAGGGTTTATTGGCGCCAGTTCGAATAAAAGTGCCGAGAGGCCCGATATCCTCGCCTCGAGCGAAGGCTTTGAGGTCCATGCCCGAACAGAATCCACGACCAGCACCGGTAATGATACCAGCGGTCAGCGAGTCGTCTGCATCGAGAGTTTGTACCGCTTTCAATAATCCATGGGACAAGTCGCCATTAATGGCGTTCATGGCATCGGGTCGATTCAGTGTAATGATCAGGATTCGGTCACGACGCTCTACCAGTACTGCTGCTTCTTCGGGTTTATCACTCATTGTTGCTGCTCTCCTTTAAGGATGAAAAATATGAGTTTAGGTTAAACCACCCTCGCTAGTCAGCGCAACGATACCTTAATTCCTCAGTATCTTTGGCGGCAGCAAAAGCGGCTCCTTTTTGAAACCCTTCTTTTCGATATTCTTTTTTTCTAGGACCCTTTGCGTTTTTTCGGGATATCCTGCTGCCAAGGCATCCAATTCAGTTCAATTCAATTCAGAACATGCATCAATAACAGATGACTCAGGTGGTAGGACTCGCTTTAGTGACTAGATGGATGTTCCGAATTAGACGCTGGTTGGTCGCCGCACTGAATAATTAAGTCCAATGTTGGAGGTCCAGAAATGGCTCCGATCAAAAGAGCTCGAGCAAACTTTCCTGACATTATTTTTTGTCCCAGTTAACCTAGGATGTGTTAAAGAGCGGCAGAACTTTACCAACTTCTGCTTTGCGGACTGACTGCTAATGCTGAAGGAGTCAGCTCGGGTTCAAGTGAACTGCCTGCATAACCACGGCCTGTAATTTGGGGGAAAAATGACCAACACTATTAATCAGCGCATCGCTGCGAATATCGAGGGTGATTTCGTGATTTTCTTGATAGGCGCGAGAATCAATCAATGGTGGAAGCTGCACCGATCGGTACCCGTTGCCCGTGCCATGGGACGGATGATTCGGGAACTGCAGGCACAACCAGAGCTGGGCATGTTACATGTAGAGAGTTGGGTCGGGCGTACAACCATCATGGTGCAATACTGGCGCTCGTTCGAGCATCTGCATCAGTATGCCCGGCAGCGTGATGCGCAACATCTGCCAGCCTGGCGCGACTTTAACAAACAGATAGGTTCCAGTGGCGATGTCGGAATCTGGCATGAGACCTATTTAGTCCGCGCTGGCGAGTACGAAGCTATCTACGGCAACATGCCACTGTTTGGTCTAGCGCGTGCAGCTGGTTGGCAGCCAGCGGCCGGTCAGCAAAAAACGGCTCTGGGTCGTCTGGGCAATACCGATGGAACTGATGCGCCAAAAGGCGTTGAGGAGTATCGCCAGTCGAAGTAGCTCGAACATACCATTGAGTTAAACGCGGATGAAGTGCTATGGTCTCGAGGGGAGTAGCAGCTTAAGCGCCCCTCTTGTTTGTATTATTCGTCAATAAAAATAACGGTCAGAGACTGCGACTATGCAAGAATCAGAAAAAGTATCGGGTGCCAGTTATGCTTTTTTAGGCTTTTTGACCTTCCTTAACCTGATGAACTTCGTCGATCGTCAGCTACTTGCCAGTTTTTCTAACTTCATCGTGCCCGACCTGGGTTTGACCAATACTGAATTTGGCTTATTGACAGGCTTAGTGTTTTTGACCTTCTACTCTACCGCAGGGCTATTTATGGGCTATCTTGCGGACACGATGAATCGAACTCGATTGATAGCAGTTGGGTTGGCTTCATGGAGTTTTTTAACCGCCCTCTCCGGTGCCGCGAAAGGTTTTACCTCGCTGGCCATACCTCGCATGTTTATCGGTGTGGGCGAATCGATAATGACGCCCACCTCAATGTCGTTGTTGGCCGATCGATTCCCTGCCAGCAAACTTGGTTTAGCATCTGGCATTTATTATATGGGTGTACCCATGGGTGTAGGTACCAGTCTGCTGATTGTAGGTTACCTGGGGCCTGCCATCGGTTGGAGGAATTGTTTCTATCTATTGGGTGGCATAGGATTATTTCTAGCCGTGATCATGTGGTTTATGCGGGAAACGCCGCGACGCCATCTCGTGCCTGACACCGATTCGTCAAGCGCTGTAGCCCGGCTGACCTTCAAGGAGATGATGCGAGAACTGGTCAGTGCGCTACGCGACTCGCCAGCGCTGGTAATGACGATATTAGGTGGCGTTTGCTTTCACTTTATCCTAGGTGCAGCAACCTTTGACCAGCTTTGGTATGTCCAGGAGCGAGGCTTTGATCGTGCAGAGATAGCTCAGATCACTGGATGGATCGGTATCTGTGCCGGCATGGCCGGTAACCTATTTGGGGGCATGGGAGGAGATTGGTTCTTGCGTAAAACCGGTATTGGCAGGCCGATGTTTTTGGTCGGGATTCTCGTCATTCTAGCCCCAATCAACATTGTTTATCGGCTGGTTTCACCGGACTCGATCTGGTTTTGGATCGGTGTTGGCGTTGGCTTTTTCCAGCTGGGTTGCTTTTACGGCCCGACTTTTTCGACAGTACAGTCATTAGTACCTCCTCAGATCCGCGCGACGGTCGTCGCCTTGTATATCTTGCTCCTCAATATGGCCGGTGTCGCGATCGGGGTGAGCGCTGCTGGTATTTATATCGACTACCTTATCGGTCAGGGTGCTGCAGAGCCTTACACCACAACGTTGCTATATTTTACGGCCATCTCCTTTTTGGCTATTCCTCTCTTCTTTTTTGCGGGGCGGCGTTTTGAAACAGATCAAACGAAGCTGACGGCCAAGATGCAGAGCCGCGCGATTTGAATAGCCACAAGTCACGGGAGGGCGATGAGCCTCCACCCCAGTACCCTAAAGTATCCAGAGTCAGCTT
>Ga0181561_10000198_pt1 | contig 47487 bp, 47 predicted proteins | sample 011ome_19_FD_133760 | JGI IMG/M metagenome (GOLD analysis project Ga0181561, IMG submission 133760) | Coastal salt marsh microbial communities from the Groves Creek Marsh, Skidaway Island, Georgia - 011510BT metaG (megahit assembly) | ecosystem: Environmental > Aquatic > Marine > Intertidal... | reverse complement strand
GCAGTAGATCAGATTATTGAAGTGTTAACCAAAGCTGCTTCGACCGGGAAAATCGGCGATGGCAAAATTTTTGTCAGCAATCTGGAGCAGGTTATTCGCATTCGAACTGGGGAATCCGGCCCAGACGCCCTCTAGAAAAGCTTTTAAGCTTGCCAATCCTGCGTTAAAAATCAGAGAAAATGCTCATTTACTGCATGTAAGTTGTGCTTTTTCTCTGATTTTTGCCTTGCCTTGACTACATTCATAATGCTTTTCACGAGCATGTTATGAATTGCTGTTTTATGGTCAGGTCATCAAATATCAAAATCGCCCCAAAGCATTTGCAGGACTGTTAAGGCTGCAATTGGGGCTGTTTCGGTTCTTAGAATTCTGGGGCCCAAACTGAGTGATTGAAAGCCACTATTGCTAGCGTGGTTAAGCTCCTGTGCAGAGAAGCCACCTTCAGGGCCTATCAAAAGTGCAACATGAGTGAGCTGCTTCTGACGTAATTTAACTTCATTAGCGCCAGGTTCAAAAATCAGCTTACAGTCGCAATCCAGTGCTTTGCACCAATCCGAGAGTTGCACAGGTGGATGAATGACAGGAATGTGGTTACGACCACTTTGCTCACAGGCGCTGATAGCGATCTGTTGCCAATGCCGGAGTTTTTTTTGTAAACGTTCAGCTTGTAGCTTTACTTCGGAAAACTCGGTGAATAAAGGAACTATTTCGGTAACCCCCAGTTCAGTGCTCTTTTGTATGGCCAGGTCCATGCGTTCCCCCCGCGAAAGACCCAGACCTAAAATACTGTGCAGGGGCGATTCAGTAACGGCTCGTACAGCTTCTTCAATATTGATAGTAATATTGTGTTTGTTGACGGCGGTTATGAGTGATTGATACTCATAACCATCACCATTAAATAAAATCAGCCTGGCATTTACTTTCAGGCGTAGCACCTTACTGAGATAATGGGCCTGCGGACCTTCCAGTTCGATAGGGTTCCCCGGGGCAAGTGGCTGCTCTGTATAAATTCTGGAAATACGCATGCGCCAAGCATACAGTCACTAAGTTAAACTGCAAGATGCTTGCGGTTTTTTAAGGTTGAAATGAGTAAAAAAGACAATAATAAATTTGACGTGATTATCGTTGGTGGCGGCATGGTTGGCTTAACAATGGCCTTCTTGCTTGCACGTGAAACAAAGGCTGATAAGACTTTCAGAATAGCCCTGATAGATGGGCAAATGGCGGTGAAAAACGAAATACGAAAACCACGGGCAAAAACAACTGTTAACAGTTTCAGCCCCAGAGTTTCGGCGCTTAGTCATGCAAGTCAGGCTTTATTTGATTCTCTGGGGCTTTGGCAGACCGATATCGCACCATATGCCTGCCCCTACGAAAATATGTATGTGTGGGATGCAGAAGGAACGGGGAATATTAATTTTTCTGCGCTTGATATTCAGCAAGAGGACTTAGGCCATATTGTTGAAAACACGGTAATGACAGAGTCTTTGCAGACAGCCTTGGCTCAGTGTCTGAATATGGAACGTTTTACCAGTGAGGTTAATGGTTACCAGGCCCGGCTTGAGCAACATAACTTGAGCCTGAAGGATGGCACTGAATTACAAGGCAAGCTTGTTATTGCTGCAGATGGCGCGAATTCATTTATTCGGCAGGAAGCCGACTTTGAGATCAAAGCCTGGTCTTATCAGCATCAGGCGCTTGTGACGACGGTACGTACTGAAAAGCCACATAACTTCACAGCATCCCAATGTTTTTTAAGCAGCGGTCCCCTGGCTTTTCTGCCTTTGCTGGATGGCAGTAAAGATAATAAAAACCAGTTTTATTCTTCCATTGTCTGGTCGTGTGAACAGGAAAAAGCACAGGCACTTATAAATATGGAGCAAGCCGCTTTTCATGCCGCTATACAGGAAGCTTTTGAGAATAAACTGGGCAGGATTGAGGAGTCTGCCAAACTTATTTCCTTTCCTTTATGGCAGCGTCATGCCACAGCTTATGTGAAGCCGGGTCTTGCCTTAATTGGTGATGCGGCACATACCGTTCATCCTCTAGCCGGGCAAGGCGTTAATATGGGCTTGCTGGATGCCGAATGCTTATTCAAAGTGCTCAGTCTGGCCCGGCAAAAAGGTGAAGATTTTAGTTCTGAGCAAGTGCTCAGCCGTTATCAGCGTCAACGTAAAGTTCATAACCTGGGGATGATGGCCCTGATGGAAGTCTTTAAGCGCGGTTTTGCATCAGAGGACCTGATGTTGCGCTGGGTGAGAAATGTTGGACTGGACCTTGTTGATAAGGCACAACCTATCAAGCACCAACTGATGCTTAAAGCCATGGGTTTGTAGGGATATATCAAAGCGCTGTAAATATAAGCTTGCTATAATAAATGAGAATTATTATCATCTATCGCCATTTCCGACGTGCCTGATTCAAAGTACATTATTGGAGTGCCTGCATGTTAAACATGCCAAAACACATTTTATTGATTACGCTGAGTTGTCTTGCTCTTTGGGCTTGTACCGGGGAGAGGTCGCCAGTTGATGCCGTTGATACCCCATCAGAGCTAGGGGCGGGGGTCGCCACCAGTAATGCTGAGATTACTGAGCCTGTTATTGTGTATTCTTCGCGCCAGGAATACTTGATCAAGCCTCTGTTTGATCGTTTCACTGAAGAAACTGGCATAGAGGTGCAATATCAAACAGGCGAAGAAGGCCCATTAATCGCCCGCTTACAGGCTGAGGGTGAAGCAACCTTTGCTGATGTGCTGTATACCGTGGATGCCGGCAATCTTTGGTCGGCAGCAAACAGAGGATTGCTGGCTTCTGTCGAGTCGTCAGTACTGAAGCAAAATATACCTGCGCACCTGCGCGAGCCGAAAGGGCAATGGTTTGGTCTGTCAGTAAGAGCCAGAACCATTGTTTATGCCAAAGACCGGGTCAATCCGGATGAACTTTCAACATATGCAGCTTTGGCTGATCCACAATGGCGTGGGCGCTTGTGTCTGCGGACTTCAAAAGAGGTGTACAACATATCGCTGGTAGCCACGATGATAGAAAGGTTAGGCGAAGAAAGGACTCAGGCTATTGTTGAAGGCTGGGTTGAGAACCTGGCCGCACCAGTTTTCAGTAGTGATACGCTGGTCATCGAAGCGATTGCTGCCGGGCAATGTGATGTCGGACTGGTGAATTCTTATTATCTCGGACGCAAGCAGGTTGATGACCCTGATTATCCGGTGGCGCTGTTTTGGGCTAATCAGGAAAGTTCAGGCACTCATGTCAATATTTCCGGTGCCGGTGTTACTCGCTATGCCAAGAATCCTCGAGGAGCGCAGTTATTAATTGAGTGGTTATCCACCGAGGAACCACAAATGATGTTTTCCGAGATGAATCTTGAGTTTCCTGCAAACCCTGCTGTATCGCCGGCAGAGCAGGTTGCTACCTGGGGGGCTTTCACGCAGGACAACATTAACGTTGAAGCTGCCGGGCGTTTACAGGCAATGGCCGTAATGCTGATGGACCGCGCGGATTACCGCTAAAACTTTTCTCAATGTCAGAACTTGCCATGGTAAATGTACCCGGAGAACGTGCTGTAAAGCACTGGCCCTGGAAACTATTGTCCTACCTGATTGCTGCAGTTGTGGTCTTGCCTATTCTTGTCATCCTCACGCAATGGATGACAGTGGGTAATGGCGAGCAGGAAATATGGCAGCATCTTTTCAATACCAAGCTTGACCGCTTATTACTCAATACGCTGATCCTGATGCTGGGGGTTGGCATCGGTGTAACTGCCCTTGGTGTAAGCCTGGCCTGGTTAACATCGGTCTGTGCTTTTCCGGGCAGGAAATTATTTGAATGGGCTCTAATGCTGCCGCTGGCGATCCCGACATATGTCATGGCTTTTGTCTTTTTGGGCATGATGAATTATACCGGCCCGGTACAGACGACCTTGCGTGCCTGGTTCGGCAGGGAAGTCTATTTCCCGGATGTACAGGCTTCAGGAGCCGTGATTCTGGTGCTTAGCCTGGTACTTTACCCTTATGTTTACATGCTGGCCCGTAGCGCATTTCTGACACAGGGCCGCGGCATGATGGATGCCGCCAGAATTCTCGGCAAGACTAACTGGCAGGCCTTTTTCAAAATAGCTGTGCCTATTGCCAGACCTGCCATAGTAGCTGGTATTGCCTTGGCTTTGATGGAAACACTGGCAGATTTTGGCGCAGTTTCAATTTTCAACTACGATACATTTACCACGGCTATCTATAGTGCCTGGTATGGCCTGTTTAACCTGACTGTAGCGGCCCAACTTGCAAGCCTGCTGCTATTGTTTGTTGCGCTTGTGCTATTTGCTGAACAAAAAGGCAGAAAGCAGGCAAGGTATACACAGCAAAACAGCCGCAATATGCAGCTATACAAATTAAAAGGCTGGCAGGCAGTGGCTGCCACAGGTTTTTGTACAGTAATCCTGTTACTGGCATTTATCCTGCCATTTGCGCAGCTTGTTATCTGGTGCGTTGAAGTTGCGACTGAAGAATTTGATAGTCGCTATTTCGGCTTTTTGCTAAATACACTGGGGCTGGGTTTGATCGCCGCTACAGTGACGACGCTGTTTGCTTTATTACTGGCTTACGTCAAGCGCCTGCCAGCGGGCCTGGTTGAAAAACGCTGGCAGAGTCTGGCAATACGTATTTCAACTTTGGGCTATGCCTTGCCAGGATCTGTATTGGCAGTTGGCATTATTTTAAGTTTTACCTTTCTGGATCAGGCCATAATGGGCTTTGCCCAAAGTGTATTGGGTCTGGGCATAAGGCCTCTGTTGGTTGGCAGCTTGTTTGCTCTGGTTCTGGCTTATAGTACACGCTTCATGGCAGTAGCCTTTGCGCCGGTTGAAGCAGGGTTTGAAAGAATTAACCCCAATGTGATTGAAGCGGCGAAAAGTCTGGGAGCAAAGCCTGCCCGCGTGCTGCGCCAGATATACATCCCTTTACTGAAACCCGGCTTATTAACCGCTTTAATTATTGTTTTTGTTGATGTAATGAAAGAAATGCCGGCTACCTTGATCATGCGCCCCTTTGGCTGGGATACCCTGGCCGTCAGAGTGTATCAAATGACAGCAGAAGGCCAGTGGGAACGAGCGGCATTACCTTCTGTTACCTTGATTTTACTGGGTTTAATCCCGGTTTTTCTGCTAATCCGATCTTCCCGTCTCAGCAGGTAAACGATCTTATCAAGCTCCTATTAAGTCCTTGCAGGATGGCGGGCTCTTACTTATGATGAAGTGCATTATTATTGTAATTCGGCTTGCTGACTTATCCCACAGAAAGGTGACAGGCTGGACGATTGAACAGAGGAAATAAAAGTGAGTAAAACACCTGAAGATTTATATTATGCAGCTAGCCATGAATGGCTGAAATTGGGCGATGACGGAATTGCCACGGTGGGTATCAGTGACTTTGCACAGTCTGAGTTGGGCGATGTAGTCTATGTTGAATTGCCTGAAGTTGGTTCTGATGTGAACGCAAAAGATGAAGTGAGTGTCGTGGAGTCTGTAAAAACAGCTTCAGACATATATTCGCCGGTAAGCGGTGAAATAGTCGCTGTTAATGACAGCCTGGATGATAGTCCCGAATCGGTAAATAGCGGGCCCTATGATGAAGGCTGGTTGTTTAAAATCAAATTAAATAATGAAGCTGAGCTGGATGAGTTGCTTAGTGCTGAAGATTACATAGAAAATTGTGAGAATTCTTAAATTCGCAGATACATGACTCCAGGTTTTAAAACGGAAGCAGAATATCGTGGTAGACGCAGACGGATTCAGACCCAATGTCGGCATTATTATTTTTAATGATGAAGGCAAGTTATTGTGGGCTAAAAGAGCAGGTCAGGACGCCTGGCAATTCCCGCAGGGCGGCATACAGGAGAACGAGGCACCTGAACTGGCGGCGCTAAGGGAATTGCATGAAGAAGTTGGTCTTGAGCCGGAAGATGTGGAGATAGTTGCTACTACGGCAAAATGGCTGCCTTACCGGCTACCCAAACAATATATTCGACAGAATTCCTACCCGGTCTGCATTGGCCAGAAGCAGAAATGGTTTTTGTTCAGGTTCCTGGGCAATACTGACAAAATAAGATTCGACCATACAAATAAGCCTGAGTTTGACCATTGGTGCTGGATTGATTATTGGGATCCTTTGGATCAGGTGATTTCTTTTAAGCGTGAAGTTTACCGGCAGGCTTTAGAGGAATTCAGCCAGCCTTTAAGTGAAGCGCTTAATTGGCCGCTGACTAAAATCAGGCAAACAGGCGCTTCTTCACCTTAGACTGAAAAATTATGCTAAACACTTTGCGCAGCATCATTCAGGAAGTGAATGGGGCCAAAGACCTCAGCGCTAGCCTGGATATCATTACCAGAAGGGTACAGAGTGCGCTTGAAACCAAAGTGTGTTCAGTTTACCTCCTTGATAAGAACATTGATCGCTACGTGCTGATGGCGTCCATCGGGCTTGATCAGGCAGCTGTAGGCAAAGTAAGCCTGGGGGCAGAAGAAGGTCTGGTTGGTTTCGTTGCGCTCAGGGCTGAACCCGTCAACCTCGATAATGCCAGCGCCCATCCCCGCTATGTTTACCTGCCGGAAACCAGAGAGGAACAATTTGAGTCTTTTCTCGGTGTGCCGATAATTCACCATCAGGAAGTCCTCGGTGTTTTGGTTGTCCAGCAGCAAGAAAAACGCATCTTTGATTCCGAAGAAGAAGCTTTCTTAATTACATTATCTGCCCAGTTGGCTGGCCTGATTGCTAATGCTGAAGCCAGAGGTGCAATCACCGGCTTTAGCCCTTCCGGCATTAAAACCATTGATGTCTGTTTTAATGGGGTTCCTGGTGCTCCCGGTGTCGCCATTGCTGAAGCAGTGACGGTATTTCCGCCAGCCGACCTTAGCGTGATTCCCAAACGCCAATGTAAAGACATCAAAGAAGAAATACGTTTTTTTAATGATTGCCTGAATGCGGTACGGGTTGATATCAGTGAATTAAAACAGAAGATCAAAGGTCAGCTCAGACCGGAAGAACGCGAGTTGTTCGATGCCTATTTACATATGTTGAGTGACCAGGCCTTGGGCAATGATGTTGTCGCCAAAATCAAAGAGGGCAACTGGGCACAGGGCGCCTTGGCCAGTGTGGCGATGGAGCATGTCAACAACATGGAAATGATCGGTGATGATTACCTGCGTGAACGTGCTACTGATATAAAGGATTTATGCAGCCGGGTACTTTTTTATCTACAGGACAAACAGCAGAAAACCATGGTGTACCCCGAGCGTTGTATTCTGGTTTGCGAAGAATTGTCAGCCGCTATGCTGGCTGAAGTTCCCAAGGAAAGCCTTGCCGGTATTCTTTCAGCTAAAGGTTCAGGTCACTCACATGTTGCCATTCTTGCCAGGGGAATGGGTATTCCTGCAGTCATGGGAGCGATTGATATTCCGCTTTCAGAGTTTGATGGCAAGCAACTGGTGCTCGATGGTTATAACGGCAAAGTATATGGCAACCCTTCAGAAGAACTGCTGGCGCGTTTTCAGGAAATGGCAAATGAGCAGGCGCAATTGTCAGAAGAGCTGGAAGCCATCAAGGATCTGCCGGCCGAAACGCTGGATAATTACCGAGTAGAACTTTGGGTGAATACCGGCATGGTAACTGATTCAGCTACAGCCAAGGAACGTGGCGCGGAAGGTATCGGCCTGTTCAGAACCGAAGTGCCGTTTCTGTTAAGGGATCGCTTTCCAACCGAAAGGGAGCAGACTGAGATTTATCGGCCTCAGCTCGAAGCCTTTCATCCAAAACAGGTAACCATGCGAACACTGGATATCGGTGGCGATAAGGCCTTGCCATATTTCAAAATCAATGAAGAAAACCCTTTTCTGGGTTGGCGGGGGATTCGGGTCAGTATGGATCATCCGGAGATTTTTATTTCACAGGTGAGGGCCATGATGAAAGCCAGCCAGGGGCTGGATAACTTGCAGATCATGTTGCCTATGATTAGTAATATCGCTCAGGTTGACTATGCGATCCATCTGATTGACCGGGGGTATTCAGAATTACTGGAAGAGGGTTTAAACATACAGAGACCGGATATTGGCGTGATGGTCGAAGTGCCTGCCATCGCCTATCAAATGGAGGCTCTGGCCAAGCGTGTGAATTTTATTTCTGTGGGCACTAATGATCTTATTCAATATCTGCTGGCGGTGGATCGCAATAATCCGCGGGTGGCGAACCTGTTTTCGGTTTTTCATCCGCCTGTGCTGCAAGTACTTAATGAGATTGCTAAAAATGCTGAAGCCGTTAATTTACGGCACAGTGTTTGTGGCGAGATGGCCGGGGATCCGGGTGCTGCAATACTGTTAATGGCGATGGGATACAAGGTTCTGTCGATGAATATTACGGCTTTGGGTAGAGTAAAATCTGTAATCCGCAATGTGACAATGGAGCAGGCCAGAGTCTTACTTGAAAAAGCCATGCAGGCGGAAAATAGTGAAGCAGTGAAATCCATGATAGACATGGAGCTTTATAATGCTGGTGTCGAACGTCTATTACGTTCCGCCAGATAGCCCTGTCTTTTAAGCTCCATTCCTGAAGTAAAAGCCGTTATACTGCAACGCGGTATGCTGCAATATCCTAATATAGATCCCGTCGCAATTTCACTTGGTCCACTCCAGATTCACTGGTACGGAATCATGTACCTGATTGGTTTTGCGGCGGCCTGGCTGCTGGCCAAAAAACGGGCTGCTGTTAAAAATTCCGGCTGGAATGATGAGCAGGTCAGTGATCTGATTTTTTATGGTGCCATGGGCGTTGTTATCGGCGGCCGCGTTGGTTACATGCTGTTCTATAATTTTTCTGCTTTGCTGGGCGATCCGCTTTCATTATTTTATGTCTGGCAAGGCGGTATGTCTTTTCATGGTGGCTTTCTTGGCGTGGTACTGGCGGTATATCTGTTTAGCCGCAAAACACAAAAACCGGTATTTAAAGTGCTGGATTTTAGTGCGCCACTGGTACCGATAGGATTGGCTGCAGGCAGGTTGGGAAATTTTATCGGTGCTGAACTTTATGGACGGGTGACAGAAGTGCCATGGGGGATGATATTCCCGACCGACCCTCTGGCACTGGTTAGGCATCCTTCCCAACTTTATCAGGCTGGTCTGGAAGGTTTAACATTGTTTATTATTCTCTGGTTGTATTCAGCAAAACCAAAACCGGCTTTTGCGGTAAGCGGGATGTTTTGTCTTGGTTATGGGTTGTTCCGCAGTTTTGTGGAATTTTTCAGAGAGCCTGATGATGGAATTTTTGTCGCCTTTGACTGGTTAACCAGAGGGCAACTTTTATCATTACCAATGATAGTGGCAGGCCTGGTGATATTAACGCTTGCCTATAAAAATAATTTTTTTGAGACAAAAAATAACAGGGTAAAAACATAAAACCTTGCGTTGGCGTGCGACAAGGTATTTTTAATAAAGAGGTTATAGGATGAAGGTCTATTTGGATTTGTTAAAAGATATTCTGGAAAACGGCCAGGAAAAAAAAGACAGAACAGGTACGGGGACGACCTCTGTATTTGGCCGACAGATCAGACATAATTTAAATGAAGGCTTTCCCCTTCTGACAACTAAAAAATTACACTTTAAAAGTATCGCCAATGAACTTATCTGGTTTTTAAAAGGTGATACCAATACACAATGGCTAAAAGAAAACGGTGTCAGTATCTGGGATGAATGGGCTACTGAAAACGGCGACCTGGGCCCGATTTATGGAAAACAATGGACGGCATGGCCAACCAAAACTGGGGCAACGATTAACCAGATAGATTATGTCGTTAAAACGCTGAAAGAAAATCCGGACAGCAGACGTATACTCTTTCATGGCTGGAATGTTGAATATTTACCTGATGAAACTGTGACGCCACAGGATAATGCCAGAAGCGGAAGAATGGCCTTACCACCTTGCCATCTTTTGTATCAGTTTTATGTGGCGCAGGGTAAGTTATCGTCCCAGCTCTATATTCGTAGCTCAGACAGTTTCCTAGGATTGCCCTATAATATTGCAAGTCTTGCTTTGCTTACACATATGCTTGGACAGCAGTGCGATCTGGAGCCACATGAAGTCGTTGTCAGTTTTGGTGATTTGCACATCTACAGTAATCATGAAGAGCAAGTCGCAACACAACTGCAAAGGGAACCGGGAACTTTACCCGAACTGAAAATTCTCAGAAAACCGGCAAGCATATACGATTATAAATTCGAAGATTTTGAAATCGTAAATTATGATGCGCTCCCCAATATCAAGGCCCCGGTGGCAGTTTAATGAAACTGGCGCTTATCGTTGCCATGGCAAAAAATCATGTCATTGGTATCAATAACAATTTACCCTGGCATCTCAGTGAAGACCTGAAATATTTCAAACGTGTCACCATGGGCAAGCCAATTATTATGGGACGCAAAACTTTTGAATCCATTGGGAAACCTTTGCCGGGTCGCACCAATATTGTCGTTACCCGTAATGCGAATTATCAGGTTGAAGGCGTTAAAGTGGTTCACAGTTTAAAAGCCGCGATGGAACTTTGCGAGTCGATAGCTGTTATTGATGGCTGTGAAGAAGCCATGGTGATCGGTGGTGCAGAGTTGTATCAACAAGCCCTGCCATTAGCTGACTATTTGTATCTCACCGAAGTGCATGCAGAAGTCGAAGGTGATGCCTTCTTTTCGGAATTTGATCGCAGTGACTGGCAGGAGATTGCCAGAGAAAATTTTCGGGCAGTTGAGCCTAATCCTTACAACTACAGTTTTACGGTGCTGGAAAAAATACAGTAAAACCTAGGCACGGTATAAGGTAAAAGCACCGATCAGAATAAAACCCACACCCGCAATATAGTGCAGGTACTTCTCATTAATATAGTTTGATAACAGGCTGCCGGCCAGTACGCCAAGAGCTGATGCCACAATTAAGGCTGCTGAGGCTGCAATAAATACCATGTATTTGCTGACGTCTTTATCGCTGGCAAAAAGCATGGTCGCGAGCTGGGTTTTATCGCCCAACTCTGCGATAAAAACGGTAGCAAAGACGGTCAGAAATATTTTCCAGTCCATAGTTATTCAATCCAAATTTTTACATCAGCTTTATGTAATTAATCATAAAGCTGATCAACATTGCGCACCGCGCCCTTATCGGCACTCGTGGTCAACGCAGCATAAGCTCTTAATGCGGATGTAATTTTACGCGGACGTTTTTCTATTGGCTGCCAGGCTGTTTTGCCGCGGGCATTCATATCTTCACGGCGTTGTTCCATCTCTTTGTCACTGATGGCCAGATTTATTGTGCGATTTGGAATATCTATTTCAATAGTATCGCCTTCATTGACCAGGCCGATTTCCCCACCTTCAGCTGCTTCAGGTGACGCATGTCCGATAGATAAGCCGGAAGTGCCGCCAGAGAAACGACCATCCGTTAACAAGGCGCAGTCTTTGCCCAGGCCTTTGGATTTAAGGTACGAGGTCGGATACAGCATTTCCTGCATGCCGGGGCCGCCCTTGGGTCCTTCGTAACGGATAACAACTACATCACCAGCAACAATGTCGCCGTTCAGAATAGCTTCGACTGAAGCTTCCTGACTTTCAAAAACCCGCGCACGACCTGAAAAAGTCAGGATGCTTTCATCAACACCCGCAGTTTTTACAATACAGCCATTGCGTGCAATATTGCCGTATAGCACAGCCAGGCCGCCCTCTTTACTGTAAGCATGCTCTATGTCTCTGATGCAGCCATTTTCACGATCATCATCGAGACTGTCCCAGCGTGTTGATTGACTGAATGCCGTTTGGGTAGGCACACCCGCAGGGCCAGCACGATAAAATTCCTGGATTTCTGCGCTGGGCTGATTCTTGATATCCCATTTTGACAAGGCTTCTGTTACGGAAGCGCTGTGAATTGTCGGAATGTCAGAATTTAATAAACCGGCACGGTTTAAAGCGCCAAGGATGGCCATGATGCCACCGGCACGGTGAACATCTTCCATGTGGTACTTGTTGGTTGAAGGTGCCACTTTGCACAGTTGCGGTACTTTTCTGGAAAGGCGATCAATGTCATCCAACGTGAAATTTAATTCTGCTTCCTGTGCAGCAGCCAATAAATGCAAAATTGTGTTGGTAGAGCCGCCCATGGCGATATCCAGACACATGGCATTTTCAAAAGCCTGAAAATTGGCAATCTCTCTTGGCAAAACAGAATAGTCGTCTTTTTCATAATGGCGCTTGGCCAGATCAACAATCAGTCGTCCTGCTTCCAGAAATAATCGTTCTCGATCCGCATGTGTCGCCAGCGTAGAACCATTACCAGGTAAAGCCAGACCCAAGGCTTCAGTCAGACAGTTCATGGAATTGGCAGTAAACATGCCGGAACAGGAGCCGCAGGTTGGACAGGCTGAGCGTTCATACTCCAGTGCATCTTCGTCACTTACTCTGTCATCAGCGGCAGCAACCATGGCATCAATTAAATCCAGTTTGATGACTTCGCCGGCCAGTTTGGTCTTGCCGGCTTCCATGGGTCCGCCGGAAACAAAGACCACCGGAATGTTTAGACGCAGTGCTGCCATCAACATGCCCGGTGTGATTTTGTCACAGTTGGAAATACAGACCATGGCGTCTGCACAATGCGCATTGACCATGTATTCAATGGAATCCGCAATGATTTCACGTGAAGGCAGACTGTAGAGCATGCCGTCATGCCCCATCGCAATGCCATCATCAACAGCAATCGTATTGAATTCTTTGGCGACACCGCCGGCTTTTTCAATTTCACGGGCGACCAGTTGTCCCAGATCTTTCAAATGAACATGCCCTGGCACGAATTGGGTAAAGGAATTTGCGATGGCAATGATGGGTTTATCAAAATCATCATTTTTCATACCGGTGGCTCGCCATAAAGCACGGGCTCCAGCCATGTTGCGGCCTTTGGTTGAGGTGTGTGATCTATACTTAGGCATTGTATTTTCCTTTCTTGAAGCTATTGCGCATTACCAATGCTGCGTTAAAAATTGTCTCAATATGCTCATTTACTATGTTATGTAAACTGCGCTATCTCACCAATTTTTGCCTTGCCTTGGTAATTGCTCATAATGCTTCAAGTATCGTTTTTAACAAATAAAATTTATAGTTTTGTGCTTGCTCAAACTGCGTTAAAAATTGTCTCAATATGCTCATTTACTGGAAATGTAAATTCCGCCATTTCGACAATTTTTGTCTTGTCTGAGCTGCGCTCGTAACGTTTTCAACAGTTTTATTTTTAAAATTAATTTATGAGTTTAAATAAGCTCTGTTTTATTTCTGTAAATTTAAATTATTTTTTCCAGAATTTTTGAGTTTCTCTGATAGTTATAAAGACTTTTCTTTTCCATGGGCAAGGAGTCTATAGAACCTTCTGTAAAGCCTTTTTCCAGAAACCAGTGTGGTGATTTTGTGGTTAGGACAAACAGTTTTTTTATACCTAGCTTTTTGGCATTTTCTTCCATGTATTCGAAAATAACTTTGCCGCAACTGTTGTTACGATAATCACTGTGAGTTGCCACACATGCCAGTTCGGCAGATTGGTCCTCATGAGGATATAAGGCCGCACAGGCGATGATAACGCCTTCACGTTCAATTACCGTAAAATGATTAATCTCGGCTTCAAGTTTTTCGCGTGACCGGTGCACCAGCGTGCCTTCCTGCTCAAGCGGCAGGATCAGTTCCATGATGCCTCCGATATCCTCAATACAGGCAGCCCGCATTTGCTCATACTGCTCCTGGGTAATCAGCGTACCTACACCGTCGCGTGTAAATAGCTCGGTCAGTAAAGCGCCATCATCAACATAGGAAATAACCTGAGAACGTGTAACTGTTGCAAGACAGGCTTTGACACTGAGTTCCAGGTTTTTCAGCGACTCATCGGCACCGCCTTGCTTAATTTTTTCGTCGATCAGTTTTTGCGCCTGTTCAGCACTTAATTTATTGATAGCGCTGCCTTCCTTATCCAGAATCCCAGCTTCCTTACTGTAGATAAGTAACTTGTCAGCTTTTAGTGCAATAGCTGTTTCTGCTGCAATTTCTTCAGCGGTCAGGTTAAAAACTTCTCCCGTCGCTGAGTAACCAAGATTGGAAAGCAAGACGATATTATTGTTAGCCAGCTGAGCAAGAATGGCTTCGGTGTTAACTTTTCGGATTTCACCAGTATGGGCATAGTCGATACCATTTTGCACGCCATAAGGTTTGGCAATAACAAAATTTCCGCTACAAATAGTAATGTCGGCACCGTGCATGGGCGAGTTTATCAACCCCATTGAAAAGGTCGCTTCAATGTCGGTGCGCATTTGCCCGACTACCTTTTTGATATGGTTCAGGCTCTCTACATCGGTTACGCGTAATTGTCTGTGCAGTTTGCCGTTTGGCTCCTGCTGCAAAGGTGCCTGCAGGCCTGCTTCCTTCAGCGCCTGGTCAATTTGAGGCCGGGCGCCATGAACCAGCACCAGTTTGACACCAAGACTGTTCAGTAGCGTAATGTCGTGCGCAATATTGTGGAAATTCTCATGAGCAATGGCTTCTCCAGGCAATAGAATAACGAAAACCTTCTTCCTGTATGCATTGATATAGGGAGAGGAATGCCTGAACCATGACACATATTGCTTGCTATCTGTGGACACTGTATTTGCCCTTAGTCTGCTCAAATTGCCTAAATCGTAAAAGGGCGGCTATTCTACAGGAAAAGCAGGAAAATTCTCCAATACTTCTGATACTTAGCGCGGTTTGATGGTATAAAACAGCTTGCTATGAAAAAAACAGTGTTAACAATTTTATACGTGGCAATGCTGATATTCGGCAGCGACGTGTTTGCTCAATCTTCAAGCACTTTGAACCGCGCGGTGAATGCTCTGAATACTGTTCGCGACAGGGAGTTGAGCTGGGATGAAATTCAGCAACTACCCGTAATATTGCACAGTTTTGATGCCGATAATAATGGCAGCCTGGACAGTAATGAACTGGGTTTTAGTGTCATTCCGGAGCAAGCTACAACGGACGCCATTCTCGGCGCAATTGACCAGAATGGTGATTGGGCACTGTCTGCTGAAGAAATAGGCTTTGCCGACTGGCGCTTACTGGCTTTGGATAAGGACAATAGCGGAAGCTTGATCAACCGGGAGCTGGTGATGCCGGAATCAAGTTTTGGTGGCGGCGGGTTTGGCGGCAGCCGCTTTGATATCAGATCCAGTAATGCTATGGCGCCTGCCGACGTTGATCCGCAGGACGGTCTTGCCAGTTTGCCGGATCGGGAAGCTTTTGAACGTCTTTCCTATCAGGGCGAAGATGTTTCAATAGATACCGGTCTTATCAACCTGGAGTATGTGAAGTTTGTTATTACCGGGGCTAACACCGTAAGCCCACAGACCTATTTTATGAATACGATCAGGCACCGTAACCATTCAAGCTTTATGCGCAATTATGGCATGAACGCCAGGGATGGAATGGGCCAGAATGACGGTTGGGTGATGCGTGGTGTTCTGGTTTACAGACCCCTGCTCAGTGCACCCAATGGTGAGGCCGGGCTTTATACCTTTGAATTCGAACCTTTTGACAGGTATCCCTATGACCTGCTCCAGGTAGCTCATGATGAACTGGTCAGACATGCGCCTATTCTGGCTGGTAAGCTGGCTTACCATCCCATGCCGGCGGCAGTTAATCTCTACGAAAACCAGCGTGAGCAGTTTGAAGCGGGGGGATTATCAGTGTTTCTGGACAGCGATGAGTTTGCCGATATCGCCTACCTGCCACTGAACGAAGCTGAAGGATTCGGGCTGTTACGACTAATGCAGTTGGACGAACGCCCTAGCGCACGTGATGTTGTTGTCTATCGCAGTCTGCCTAATGAAATGCCTCACGTGGCCGGGATTATTACCGGCTTTAGACAAACACCCCTGTCACACGTTAATTTACGTGCCGTGCAAGACAATATTCCCAATGCCTATATCCGTAATGCCACTGAACAGGAAGCCATACAGCAGTTGCTGGGCCGTTATGTGTATTACAAGGTTGCTGCCGATGGTTATGAGATTCGTGAAGCCAGCAATGCTGAAGTTGAAAGGCATTTTGCTGCCTTGCGTCCGGCTGCAGGACAAAGTCCACCAAGGGATTTGACTGTGACTGAAATCCGCCCATTACGGGAAGTTGGCTTTGAGGATGCCATGAATGTCGGCGTCAAAGCCGCTAACGTTGCAACATTACAAACTTTGGGTTTTCCAACAGAGGCCATACCGGATGGTTTCGCCATTCCTTTTTATTTCTATGATGAATTTATGAAACACAATAATTTCTATCATGATGTTGAGCGCATGCTGGCTCTGCCGAATTTTGCTGATGATGCGGATGAACGCGAACGAGTCCTGAAAATTTTACGTGATGGTATTGAAGAGGGTGATATGCCTGCCTGGATGCTGGAAGATCTGGCAGACTTGCAAAGCGCTTTTCCGGAGAATATGCCGATACGCTTGCGTTCCAGCACCAACAATGAAGATCTGCCGGGTTTCAGTGGTGCCGGCCTTTATGATTCTTACACGCACCGTCCGGATGAAGGTCACATTGCCAAATCAGTCAAACAGGTTTTTGCCTCCTTATGGAATTTTCGGGCATTTGAGGAAAGAGAGTTTTACCGGATAGACCATTTTTCCGCTGCCATGGGCATTCTGGTTCACCCTAATTATGATGATGAGGCAGCCAATGGTGTCGCTGTCAGTGACAATATTGTTTATGAGGTGAGCGGCGTTAATCCGGGGCGAACTTACTATGTAAATGCCCAGGTAGGTGAAGATCTTGTCACCAATCCTGAGGAAGAATCCATTCCTGAAGAAATATTGCTGAATTCTGTATTAGCGTCAAAAGATCGCCAGATCAGTGCTTCCAACAGAAATGATGGTGAGCTTTTACTGACACAGGAATACAGAACAGGCCTGCGGGATTATTTAAACCGTATTCATAACGGTTTCCGTGAACTCTATGGCGTGCAACCAGGCGAACAGTTTGCCATGGAAATTGAATTCAAGATTACCTACGATGGTGTGCTGGCTATCAAGCAGGCCAGACCCTGGGTGTATTAGCTTGCCGTAATCAGCTCTGGTCTTCGCGTCAGGTGATCAGTAATCTGTTCATAAGCTAATGCGAACTCCAGTACTTTCTGGTCTTCACCATAATTTCCGATTATCTGCATTCCCATTGGTCTGCCCTGAGCATCGAATCCAACAGGCACATTGACCGTCGGGTTTCCGCCAAGGCTTGCGTATAAGGTGACTTCCATCCAGCGGTGATAGGTATCCATGGCTTGGCCGTTGATTTCCCTTGGCCAGGGAGTGTCTTTGGAATAAGGGAAGACTTGCGAAGTTGGTAATACCAGAAAGTCATAACGGCTAAACAATCTGTTTAATTCCTCATACCAATTTTGACGGATGCGATTCGCATTGATGACATCGTCGTCTGTCAGGCTAAGATACTGCTCGATCTCCCAAACCACATCTGCTTTGAGCTGGGAGCGTGTTGCCGGGTTGTTGTAATACTCCAACATGCCTCCACGCGAAGCATGACGCAATGTTATCCAGGCAAACCATAGATCAGAGGTATCCATATTAGGTAGATCTGGCTCAACGTTGGCCCCCGTTGCAGCCACTGTCACGAGGCTTGATTCACACAAATCAAGTATGCCGTCTTCCATCGCGAGGTAGTTATTAAGGTTGCCCAGCCAGGCTATTCTGGCATCACCAAGATTCAACGCATTGAATTGCTGAGCAAGCGGGCCTGCAGCAATCGTCTGCAACAGTCGGATGGTATCCTGCGTGTTGCGACCCATGGGGCCATTGGTGGAAAGAATGCGTGGGTTTGACTCCATGCCGCTCATTAGATTTGCGCTGGGCCGAAAACCGATGACATTATTAAAAGCGCCTGGATTGCGTAATGAACCCATCATGTCGCTGCCATCAGCAACGGGCAGCATGCGTGTGCCGAGGCCGCAAGCGGCGCCACCACTGCTGCCACCTGCGGTAAGGTCCGGGTTATAGGCACTGCCGGTTGCGCCGAATAAAGGGTTATAGGATTGTGAGCCAAATCCAAACTCGGGCACATTGGTTTTACCGATAAAGATTGCACCTGCTTCACGAATCCGGGCTGCTTTATCGCTGTCGTTCTGGGCTATTCGATCAGCGAACATCAACGAGCCATCGGTATAGGGCAGTCCTGCTACCGGTGACAGGTCTTTTACTGCATGCGGCATGCCATGCATCCAGCCTCGATATTCGCCGCGGGCAAGCGCCTGATCTGCTTCAAATGCCTGAACAAGCAAATCATCGTCATCCACCATGTTAATGATGGCATTGTAAACAGGGTTATAGCGATGAATCCGGTCAAGATAGGCCTGCATGACTTCTACACAACTGGCATGTTTGTCCCGAATGGCAATCGACAATTCACTGGCGCTTAAATCAGTCAGGTTTGATGAAAAATTGGAGGAAAGGCTGCTGCACCCCACCAAACCTGATAAAGAAGAAGTGACACCAACAGCTAAAGAGCTTTTTAAAAGACGTCTTCTTTTCATATCGAAATGTTGAGCTTTATGGGTTTGCCTCAGAATACAGTTAATTCTCCGGCCAATTCAAGCACAGTTTATAGAACAAACCCCAGCCTGAGTGGTTCAGGTCAAACAGTAACGCTTAACCAAGTCCTGAATAATCGTAACGGCCGGCTGTACCTGATCAAGGGCCATATATTCATTAGGTTGGTGGGCAAGATCGATGGAGCCGGGCCCCATGACAATGGTATCCATGCCAAGTTCTTGCAGGAAAGGGGCTTCGGTTCCGAAGGCGGCGCTCATGGCAGAATAACCGGTCAATTTTTCGGCAACCTTTAGCAGTTCGCTGTCATTATTTTCAAAAGCTTCAACTCCTGGGAAAAGCGGGGTGAGTGTTATTTCAGACTGATATTTTTTTGCTATAGGCTCAATAAGCTTCTGGATCGCCTCGCGAATCGAATCATTGGACATGCCAGGTAACAGGCGGACATCAAATTCCAGATCACAGTGACCACAGATTCTATTAGGGTTATCGCCGCCATGTATGGCTCCCAGATTCATGGTGGGCACCTCAACGGCAAAATGCGGGTTTTGATAATCTGCCTGAAGTTGCTGACGAAATTTTAACAGTCCGGCAATCACTTCAAGCATGGCTTCCAATGCATTTTTGCCCAGAGCCGGGTTGGATGAATGACCACTCTGACCTTGGATGCGAATGGTTTCCATCATAATGCTTTTGTGCATATTGATCGGTTTTAAACCGGTTGGTTCGCCTATCACGGCATAACGGGCCTTGGGTTTACCCAGTTTGGCCAGTGCTCTGGCGCCATTCATGGAGCTTTCTTCATCCGCTGTGGCAAGTATGATGAGTGGTTGCTTGAAAGGCAGTTCCTGTTTTAACAAAGATTCCAGTGCGGCATAAACCACAGCAAAAAATCCTTTCATATCTGATGAGCCAAGACCATAAAGGCGATCGTCCTTTTCAGTTACCTGCAACGGGTTGCATTGCCAGAGAGCTTCATCAAAGGGCACAGTATCGGTATGACCGGAGAGCACCAGGCCACCAGGGCCTGAACCAAGAGTCGCGATCAGGTTGGCTTTTGGCGGCTTGTCAGAAACCGGAATTAATTCACATGAAAAGCCCAGTTGTTCAAAAACTTCTGCCAGTAGATGAATCACCGGCAGGTTGGATTGATCCAGAGTCGGGTTCGCCGAACTCACCGTTGGCAAACTCAATAAATGATTGAACAGACTTAAAAAGCCGGAAGTTCCCTTAAAATGTGGTGAATTAGGTGCAGTCATTGTTATTCGGGTTTGGGGATAACGGCTCCGGTAAAACGGGAAATACAGGTCAGCTTGTCTGCTTCATCATAAATTTTTACTTCCCATACCATGGTGCTGCGACCAATGTGTACCGGTTTGGTAATGGCTGTGACTGCACTTTTACCGGGGCGAATATGGTTGGCGTTTATATCCAGCCCGACAACAGTCTGACCTTCTTCACAGCAGAGTATTGAAGCAATATTGGCAATGGTTTCCGCTAGCACGACATTAGCTCCGCCATGCATAAAACCCATGTGCTGGGCGGTCATGTGTGTCAGCGGCATGGTGGCTTTCAGGTAATCGTCACCAACTTCAGTAAAAACAATGCCCAGGTTGCCAGCCATCCAGTTGGCAAGACGTTCGTTGATATCTTTCGGTGTTGCCGGGGATTTCCAGATAGCCACGGTGGTTTCCTATCTTAAAATAAAAGCTAAAGCCTGTTCAGGGGCTGTATCAACCCCTGTTGAAAGTCACTATAGCAGTTGATTCTATAGAACTCGCGTAGATTTTCATCTGTAAGCACATCAGCGCTAGGGCCGGAGCTGACAATTTTTCCCTCGTACATCAGCACGAGCTTATCGCAAAAACGTGTAGCCAGACCTAAATCATGCAAAACAATTATGGCGGCGTGATCAGTGTCAGCTTTGGCATGTTGTTGTAATAATTCCATTATTAAGAGCTGGTGATAAGGGTCAAGCGCTGCTGTTGGTTCATCAGCCAGAATAAGTTTCGGTTCCAGACTGAATATCCTGCTCAGGGCAACCAGCATTTTTTCACCTTGAGACAGTGTGGATATAACCCGACCAAGCAAATGTTCTATGCCTGTAGCAACAATAGCCTTATCAATGGCAGCCTTATCTTCCTGGCTCAATTTTGCAGAGTGATGCTGGTAGGGACTGCGGCCAAGCGCAATGACTTTTTCGACTAACAGGGGCCAATTGACAGGGGCATTCTGTTCCAGATAGGCAAGCTGTTTGGCAAAGCTGCGCAGTTCAATTTCCTTATAGGAATTGTTCTGTAATTTAAGCATGCCGGAAAATGGTTCATTGATTCGGGCAAGTATTTTCAACAGAGAGGATTTTCCGGCACCGTTTGGACCGATGATGCCCAATACTTCTCCGCCTACCACCGTAAGATTGATATCTTTAAGAATATCGGACTGATTAATTTTCCAGCACAGGTCGCTGGCTTGAATAAGTGCAGTCATCGTAACAGCTGCCTGTTTTTGAAAATTAACAGCAAAAAGAAAGGCCCACCCAAAGCCGCTGTAATGACACCTACCTGTAATTCCTGTGCCCCTGGAATATTTTGCACAAGGGTGTCAGCCAGTAACAGTAATGATGCGCCGCCAACAGCACTGTATACCAGCAATCGACCGGGCTCATGATTGACCAGAGGCCGCAATAAATGTGGCACCATCAAACCGATAAAACTGATATTACCGCTGACCGCAACTGATGTCCCAGTACATAAAGCCACACCTGAAATTAATAAAAATTTTTGCTTTTTTAAATTAAAGCCAAGTGATCTTGCGGTATCTTCACCCAGGCTCATGGCGTCCAGAAACTGCCTGCGGGGGAAAATCAGAACCCAGCCCAGCAACATAAAAGGCAGGGCAAAAAATAATTCGTTGGTGCTGCGGTTACTTAACGAACCCAGCATCCAGAAATAAACTTCCTGTAAGGCAAAAGGGTTTGGTGCAAAGTTTAATGCCAGTGATGTCATCGCTGATGTCATGGCATTGATGGCAATACCGATAAGAATAATGGTCAGGGCTCCCTGATATTTTCCGCTGAGTGAAAAAATAAAAGCGACAGCAATTAAAGCGCCTGACATTGCTGCCAAGGGCACAACAAACCAGCTAACGGCAGCCAGACCATAATAAAGCACCAGCACAGCGGCCAGTACCCCTGACTGGGAAACGCCGAGTAAATCAGGGCTTGCCAGCGGATTGATTAATAAACCCTGTAGTGCAGCACCGGAGAGTGCAAGAGAAATGCCGATACAAACAGCCAGGAGCGCTCTGGGCAGACGAATTTCTGAAAGAATTAGAGCTTGAGTGCTCGCTTCGCCTTTTAGTAAATCGCTAGTTGCAGAAATGACTGAAAGCGCTGTCGGGCCGCTGAGTATATGCCAGCAAAAAAACAATGGAATACTAAACACTAATAGGATGAAATAAAGTTGTTGTTTACTCGCGCGCATTACAGATCACTCAATGCTTGCGCCATAATCTCATAAGCTTCAATCAGACCGGGACCGGCACATTGAAACAGCGTGCTGGGTAGCACAATAACTTTTTCCGATGGAAAGAATCTTGCGAGCACGGGATGTTGCAACAGGGCTTGCGCCAGTTTTTCATCATGCGCGCTGGCCCGATCAATTAACAAATAATCCGGCTGTTCGGCTATTAACAGCTCAAGCGACAATTTGCCGGATCCGACTAGTCCTTGTTCGGCAGCCAGATTTTTTATACCAATAGAGTTTAAAAAATCATTGCGTAAAGTGTCGCTGCCAAAACTGAAGCCATTGTTGGCATAAAATACGGCAGTGATATTTTGCCTGGAATTGAGCTTTGCCTGCACGGCTTGGATACTGCTTTGTATTTGTTGAATGAGTTGAGTCCCGCGTTGTTCTTCCTGCAGCAACGAAGCAACTTCTTCTATTTGCAGAAAAGTCTGCTCCAGGGTGTTTGGAAACCCTAAACTGGAAACGGGATATCCCTGGTTCCGCAATAAGGCAGTCGCTGTAGTGCTGCTGAAACGGCTGCTCAATATCAAATCCGGCATTAGTGTAATAATTTCTTCTGCCTGGCCATGGTTCAGGTAAATATCGTTTAGCTCAAGGGCATGTTCTATAGCCAAAGAAGAATATTGAGGGTCCTGAACCAGATAACTCAGTGAAATGATATTGTCGCGATCAGATAAAAGCAGCAGAAGTTCATCGCTGCATAAACTCATGCTGGCGATACGCTGTGGCTTATCAGCAGCATAACTTGTAAAAGGGAGAGAGCCTAGAAGAATTAAGATTAACAGTCTTATCATATAGCCAGGGCTCAGTATACTCACCCGCTATTTTTGCGATATGTGTTGCAATAAAATTAGCGAGCTTTATGGCAGATTTCGTTCAGACGATCATGGTCATTGATAACAACTTCTCTGCCATCAACACTAATAATGTTTTCTTTCTGCAGGCGGCTGAATATGCGGCTGACCGTTTCTATGGTGAGGCCGAGGAAATTGCCGATATCCATGCGGGACATGGGCAGGCGCATGGCATTGGGTGATAATTTACGGCGACTGTATCTCTGTGAGAGACTCAGCAAAAGTGTTGCAACACGACCTTCGGCATTCTTTTTGCTGAGCGTTAACAGCATCTGATGATTTGTTTCAATGTGTCTGCTCATTAACTGAAAAAAATGACGTTGCAAGGTAGGTATCTGCAAAGTAAGTTCCTCCAATCTGGAAAAGGGTATTTCGCAGACGATGGATGTTTCAAGAGCAACAACATTGCAGCCATAGTTATTGGTATCTATACCATCGAAACCAAGCACCTCTCCTGGCAGATAAAAACCTGTAATTTGCTCTATCCCATCATCATCAATCATGTAGGTTTTGATAGAGCCGGAACGGACAGCATAGATAGAAGAAAACTTGTCCCCGGCGCGATAAAGGTGCTCGCCACCCTGAATTGGATGACTACGCTGAATAATCGTATTGAGGCGATCAATATCTTTAATATCCATAGCCAGTGGCAAACACAAACCTTTGAGGTTGCAATTTGTGCATGACGCCTGGACGAAGCCATGTGAGCATGTATCATTGTTTACAGCAAGGTTTGACATAAATCTAATCAGTCATCCGAATTATCAATTAAGGTACTGTGGGTAATATTACCTGTTGCACTCATATCATGAAAGCCTGCAGCACATTATTTAGCAGATTATAGCCTTTTGGCGTGGTACATAAGTCGGAGGTCTGCATTAATCCTTCCTGTTGCAGCTTGCTGAAAACAGCAGAGAGTTCGCCAGGATCAATGCCGGTTCTTGCTTCGAGTTTCTCCATTGCTACCCCTTCTCGCAGACGCAGGGCATTCATCATAAATTCCAGCACCAGATCGCTTCGAGGAATTGCGACAGCCTCTGCTAAATAAGATTCATTTGCATCAAGATAAGTCTGAGGCTGCCTGGTCTTTCTTGTACGGATGATCTGCTTTTGTTCAGGCAAGCTGATTTTCCCGTGAGCACCTGCCCCAATACCAATATAGTCACCAAACTGCCAGTAATTAAGATTATGTTGGGCCTGCTTGCCGGGCTTACTGAATGCTGAAATTTCATAACGGTTAAAGTTTTCCGATTCAAGTAAGCTTAGCCCTTCATCTTGTATTGATTCAATGAGCTCTGCTTCTGGCAGGTCGGGTGGCTGACTGTAAAAAACAGTATTCGGTTCGATGGTTAATTGATACCAGGATATATGTGAAGGTTTAAGCTGTATTGCTCTATTAAGGTCATCCATTGCCTGCTCAGTATTTTGGCCAGGCAGTCCAAACATTAAATCCAGGTTAAAATTTTGAAAACCGGCAGACTGAGCAATATCGGCTGCCTGCAAGGCCTCATTTGCAGAATGTACACGACCGAGCCTGCTTAAAAATTCAGACTGAAAGCTTTGTATTCCGATAGAAAGTCGGTTAATACCGGTATGACGAAAATCAGCAAATTTATTCTGTTCAAAAGTGCCGGGGTTGGCTTCCAGTGTAATTTCCATATCCTCACTAAAAGGAATAGCTGATTGTATTGTGCTTAGTAACTGGGCATAAGATTCCGGGGAGAATAAGCTAGGCGTTCCACCACCTATGAAAATTGATTGTAAGGTCCGACCCTGAACATAAGCCAGATCGTTTTCCAAATCGTTTAATAAGGCTTTTATATACTCATTTTCCGGGAAAGATTTTTCAAATGCATGTGAATTAAAATCACAATAGGGGCATTTTTTTAAACACCATGGGATATGAATGTAGAGCCCAAGTGGCGGCAAGCTAAGCGGGCTCGTATATTCCTCACTCATAAGGGCCAGCGCTGTAACAATTCCTGAATAGCCTGAAAACGATGACTTAAGGTATTTTTAATTGCCGGAGCGAGTTCAGCCGAAGCACAAGCGTGGCTCGGGACATAAAAAACTGAATCATAACCGAAACCAAATTTACCTTTTTCCTCAAATAAAATAGTGCCTTCCCAGCTTCCCTGGCAAATCAGGGGCATCGGGTCATTTGCTGAGCGCATGAATGCAATAACACATTGGAAGCGGGCGGTCCGCTCTGCTGCCGGAATGTCCTTAAGTTTTTCCAATAGCAGGCGGTTATTGGCGGCATCGTTTTCGTCGCGGCTTAAATTTGTTCCAGCATAGCGGGCAGAATAAATACCGGGCTCTCCATTAAGGGCGTCAACTTCAAGGCCCGAGTCATCAGCTAGGGCAGGCAAGCCGGTTTGTTGGGCAGCATGACGGGCTTTGATGATGGCGTTTTCAACGAAGCTTAGGCCGTCCTCTACCGCTTCAGGAAAATCAAATTCGCTTTGTGAAATTAATTCAAGTTTTAAGTCAGCGAGAGTTTCCTGCAGCTCTTTGAGTTTACCTTGGTTATTACTCGCTAAAACTATTTTAGTCATTGAGTTTAAGAACTAAGCGCCAGGCCAGTTTAATTAATATAAAGCTGAGTAGTCCAGGTGAGGGGATAAACCTGGCCATTTTTTTCCGGTTGAACATCAAGATTGAAACGCAAATTTTCAGCATTTGAAAATTCAAACTGACCGATGTAGTAGATGGCGTCGCCTTCACGGATTTCAACGAAATTGATGGTCGAATTCTGGCCTAAAAAATTTGCTTTCACGCCACTTATATTTGCTGTAACCGGCGTGCCAGAAACCGAATTGTTTTTTATAACAGATATATTGAGAAAGGCATTACGAGGAGATCTGACAATGCCATAGGTTTCAGCAATTTCGGCACTGATAAAACTACTGTTAACAGCAATATAATGCACGGTGTATTCGCCGAAATCCTGTGACTGTTCCGCCTGGGCAGCCATCGGGAAAATATAGAAAGCAGCAAGTGAAAAGAGCCCTATCTTGTAAAAAAATTTAAACATAGTTTTACCGGGTAATATGATAAATAGCATTAATACCAAAAAAGTTTGGTGCCGCAGTGATCAGGCCTGAATTTTTATATTCATCATTCACTACAGTACGATTCAATATCTGAATATTTCTTTCGCGGCACAAGGTATCAAAATCCTTGATGGTGCAAAAATGAATATTGGGCGTGTCATACCATTCAAATGGAATATTTTTTGATACCGGCATGCGCCCTTTGCTGATTAAATAAAAACGATAACGCCAGTAGGCAAAATTTGGGAAAGTAATAATGCATTTATTGCCGATGCGTAACATTTCTTCCACCAGGATGTCTGGTTTTTGAACCGCCTGTAGCGTCTGGGTAAGCAATACCGTATCGAAACTGTTGTCTGAAAAATTAGCCAGGCCCTTATTAAGATCCTGTTCAATAACATTAACGCCTTTGAGCAGGCATTTATTGATATTTTCAGCATCCAGATCAAGACCGCAATCAAAAATCTGTTTTTCCTGCTTCAGCAGTGCAAGAAAAGAACCGTCGCCACAACCCAGGTCTAGCACCCGGCTTTGCGGTTCTATCCAGTTTTTTATGATAGCTAAATCAGCTCGCATGGTCGGTTTTCTCTCTTGCTGCAGCTTCATTCGCGATAACAGAAAAATAGGATGACAGCCCTTCCAGGTAACGGGGTACCGGCAAAAGAAAGGCATCGTGTCCACCGTCAGATTCAATTTCAAGATAGGAAACCTGACGTTTGGCCTTGAGCAGAGTATTGACTATCTCGCGAGAACGTTCGGGCGGAAAGCGCCAGTCGGAACTGAATGAGACAACCAGAAACTTACAATCACCTTCTAAAAAGGCTTTGCTCAGGTCACCATCATAATCAATTGATGGATCAAAATAATCCAGAGTCTTGGTAATCAACAAGTAGGTATTTGCATCGAAACTGCTGGAAAAACTTTCGCCCTTATATTTCAGATAACTTTCAACCTGGAAATCAACGTCAAAACCAAAATTTAACTTGCCGGTTCTTAAGTCTCTGCCGAAATTACCACCGGTCAGAGAATCCTTGCCGAATTTATCGCGCATGGAGCTGTCCGACAGATAGGTAATATGGCCGATCATGCGGGCAAGGGTTAAGCCCCTTTTCGGATAGGTGTTATGTTCGTAATAGTGACCTTGATGAAAATCAGGGTCTGAAGTTATGGATTGGCGTGCTACTTCATTAAAGGCTATGTTTTGTGCCGATAATTTTGGTGCAGCAGCAATCACTATCGCATGGCGTAAACGCTGCGGATAGGAAATTGCCCAGCGTAACACCTGCATGCCACCCAGACTGCCACCGATAACAGCTGCCCATTGTTCGATGCCAAGGTAATCCGCCAGACGTACCTGGCTATTAACCCAGTCGCGCACTGTAACGATAGGAAAGTCAGGGCCGTAGGCTTTACCGGTCGCTGGATTAATCGAGGCAGGGCCGGTACTGCCGGCACAGCCACCAAGATTATTCAGACTGACAATGAAAAATTTATTTGAATCTATGGGTTTGCCTGGTCCGATACAGACATCCCACCAGCCGGGTTTTTCATCGTCGGCACTATGAAAACCGGCAGCATGATGATCTCCGCTCAGGGCATGACAAATTAAAACCGCATTAGATTTGCTGGCATTCAGCTCACCATAGGTTTCTACCATCAGATCATAAGACTCAATGACTTTTCCGCTACGCAGGGTCAAGGCTTCATCGAAATGAATACATTCTGGCTTAACGATACCAACAGAGTTGTTGTTGTCCACGCTAGTCATAAACTATCAGTTAGACCCCTATAACAACAGGTGGGAATAATCGCAGGCTTCCACCTATCCCTTGAACCAGCAATGTTTCAACGACCTGAATGCCGAGAAAAACAAAAATAGGTGAAAAGTCCAGGCCACCCATCGGCGGTATAACCCGATGAACTTTTTTCATGATGGGCTCAAGTAGTTGGTGTATAAGCAGTAAAACCGGATTGCCACTATAGGGAGCAATCCAGCTGGCAATTATGGAAATTAATAAGCCGTATTTATAAATTTTCAAAATAAAAGCAATCAGGCCGACAGCAGACCAGGCGACTATCGTGCCGGTATCAACGACACCAAGATTTCCGGTGACCAGAAGCATTAGGCCTGTAGCGACAATGTTTAACAGTAAGGCTAATATCAATGATGCAAAATCAAAGCCTCTATAACCGGGAATCATTTTACGCAGGGGCGTGATCAGGGGAGATGTGAGTTTTACAATAGACTGGGATACCGGATTGTAAAAATCAGCTCTTGCTGCCTGCAGCAGAAAACGCAGGACAACGGCAAAAATATACAGTCCTCCAAGCGTATTGATAATTAACAGTAGTACCTGACTGATTGAACTTCCCATAGCTTGGTTATTCCTACTTGTCTGATAAAAGAGCGAGTTCTTCTGATCTGGCTTTGGCTTTTGCGACTGCTCTGGCAATGATATTGCTGAAATTGTCTTTTTCAAATTGCGCCAATGCTGCTTCGGTAGTACCACCCGGTGAAGTCACTTTACGTCTTAGCTCTGCGACATCGCCGTCATCAGTTAGGGCCAGTTTGGCTGCACCAAATGCTGTTTGTAGTGCAAGGGCTTTGGCAATATCGGGAGCAAGCCCTTGTTCTATGGCCGCCGACTGTAAGGCTTCGATAAACAAAAAGAAATAGGCAGGGCCGGAACCGGAGAGGGCCGTCACCGTATCAATATCACTTTCCCGTTGCAGCCAGCAGACTGTACCGACAGCAGAAAGAATGGACTGTGCCTGCTGTTTTTGCAGGTCGCTCGTGGTGCTGTTGGCAAACAGGGCTGATGCGCCAGCTTCTACGAGAGCAGGCGTATTAGGCATGCAGCGTACAATGGCCTGATGATTTGAACTGAAGGTTTCCAGTGTTTTTATCGAGACACCTGCTGCAATTGAAATCAGCAGTACTGCCTTTTCTGCTAAAACCTGTCGCAATGGCAGTAATACTTCTTTCATCAGCTGAGGTTTTACAGCCAGTACGACGACTTCAGCATTTTTTATAGCGGTTTCGTTATCCCGGCTTATGTTGATACCCGTATCTTTTTGCAGTAAATCCAGTTTTTCCTGATTGGGGTCGGCAGCCCAAAGATTCGCACAGGAGCAACCCTTGGCAATTAAGCCTTTAATCAAGGCAGTAGCCATATTCCCGGCACCAATGAAGGCTATATTCTGATCCTGTCCAAACATGCGCGACATTGTACATGAAAGCGCTTGTTTAGACCGCATTCGGGGATAGACTCGTTGTTTGTGAATTAGCCTTTATTTGCCTGATTTCTCGGGCCAAAAATATCGGTACCGATACGCACAATGGTTGAGCCTTCGGCGATAGCGGCTTCAAAGTCACTGCTCATTCCCATCGACAAATGCTGGCAAGTGCTGATCCCCTGCGCCAGAAGTTTGTCTCTGGCTTCGGCCAGTTTATGAAAGCCGGCCCTTTGGGCGTCGATATTCTTTCCCGCTGCGGGAATGGCCATCAGGCCGGCCAGTTCTAGATTTTGTAAATCCTTTACTGCATGTGCCAGGGTTTCTATTTCAGTTAAAGCCACACCTGCTTTGCTGGTTTCAGCATCAAGATTAACCTGCAATAGAATTTTTAAAGGCGCTAGAGTTGGTGATCGTTGCTCACTCAGACGTTGCGCTATCTTGCTGCGATCAACACTGTGGACCCAGTCAAAATAAGCCGCAATTGTTTTGGTTTTATTGGATTGGATTGGGCCGATAAAATGCCATTCCAGGTTATAGCTGCTCAAGTCTGATATTTTTCCCAGAGCTTCCTGCACATAATTTTCACCAAACGCATTTTGCCCACAATCTATTGCCTGAATGATGTCCTGGCAGGAGCGGGTTTTGCTGACAGCAAGTAACTTGACGGAGCCGGCAGGGCGCTGATAGATTTTTTCAAAGTGTGAAATTTGATAGCGAACTTCACGGATTTTTTCTGGTATGCAGGCGCTCATGAATTCACAAAATTTAAGTCTTGAGAGAATTAATTATAGAGCGTTAAGCCAACGATGAATATTCAAGAACTACTAAATTTTAGCGTGCAGCAAGGCGCATCTGACCTTCATATAACAGCAGGCATGCCCCCCTTGATTCGGGTTGATGGAGATATTCGTCGTATAAATGTTGATCCAATGGAACATAAAGAAGTTCATGGTCTGATTTATGACATCATGAATGACAAGCAGAGAAAAGACTATGAAGAGTTTTTAGAGTCGGATTTTTCGTTTGAAATACCCGGCCTGGCTCGCTTCAGGGTTAACGCTTTTGTACAAAACCGTGGTGCAGCAGCTGTGTTTCGTACTATTCCTTCTACGGTACTGACGATGGAACAGTTGGGCATGGGAGAAGTATTCAAGAAAATTTCAAACAATCCGCGTGGCCTTATTGCCGTTACCGGGCCGACAGGTTCAGGTAAAAGTACCACACTGGCTGCGATGATTGATTACATTAACTCCAATAAGTATGAGCATATTCTGACTATTGAGGACCCCATCGAATTTGTGCACGAGAGTAAAAAATCATTAATCAATCAGCGTGAGGTGCACCGGGATACTCACGGTTTTAATGAAGCTTTGCGTTCAGCTTTGCGTGAAGACCCGGATATTATTCTGGTCGGCGAGTTGCGAGACCTTGAAACAATCCGTTTGGCATTAACAGCGGCAGAGACCGGGCATCTGGTGTTTGGTACCTTGCATACAACATCTGCAGCCAAAACCATTGACCGTATTGTTGATGTGTTTCCAGCAGCTGAAAAAGGGATGGTTCGCTCCATGTTATCTGAATCTTTGCAGGCGGTAGTATCACAGACCCTGTTAAAGAAAATTGGTGGTGGCAGGGTGGCAGCGCATGAAATTATGATTGGCACATCGGCAATCAGAAATCTGATCCGTGAAGATAAAATTGCGCAAATGTATTCAGCTATTCAAACCGGAGCTTCGGTCGGCATGCAGACCCTGGATCAATGTCTGAAAGAATTGGTTGCGAAAGGTCTGGTTGATCGCAATGAGGCGCGTTCGAAAGCCAAGTCTGGTGACGCATTCTAACGAAGCGATTAAGCTGTCACTACACTAGCGAAGTAGTAGCAAACCAGTTTTCAAGAATAAGCTGGGCGGCGATGGAGTCTATTGCATCCTTTCCGTTATATTTTTTGCCATGGGCTTCAGCCATATTTTTGCGGATATCTTTGGCTTCACGGCTGCTTAATCTTTCATCGATACTGTAACACGGTAGACTAAAACGGCCACTCAGGCGTTGGATAAATTTTTGCGCCCGGGTAGTCATGTCGTTATTGCTGCCATCCATGTTAAAAGGCATACCTACGATAAAGACATCAGGTTGCCATTCCTTAACCAGTTTTTCTATCGTATCCCAGTCAGGCACGCCATCCCGGGCAGGCAAAACGGCAAGCGGAGAAGCCGTCTGTGTGATGCTTTGCCCAACGGCTACTCCGATTTTCTTCGTACCATAATCAAAAGCCAAAGCGGTCAGATGAGAGGACATGAATTTAGCAGGAACCGTGATCAGAACTTAATTGTGAAAGCTCAAAACCTAGTGATGCGGCTGCCAGTCTGGCTTTATTTTCGAATTCTGTGGAAAAAATTAATTCTTTGTTGGCGGGGCAACTAAACCAGGCGTTTTCAGTAATTTCCTGTTCGACCTGCCCTGGGCCCCAGCCGGAACAGCCTAAAATAACAAAATAATTTTGTGGTCCTTCACCTTTGGCGATATCTTCGAGGATGTCCCGAGATGTGGTAATAAAAAGCTTATTTCCCAATGTCAGGGTGGAATCCCAGGCCTTTGATGCAGGATCAGTGTCATGCAGAATAAAGCCTTTATTGGGCTCAACCGGACCACCGCATAATACGGTTTGAGATGCCCCCGCAGGTCTTTCATCTTTTATTCCAAGTTGTTCCAGTAATTCCCGCAACTCGATAGGCAGAGGTAAATTGACGGCCATGCCAATTGCGCCTTCATTTGAGTGCTGCCACATATAAATTACAGAGTTTTCAAAAAATGAATCTACTAACTGAGGCATAGCAATCAAAAATTGATCGTTAAGGCCGGATGTCGCTGATGATGTTTGTTGTTCCATGGTCCTAATATGGGGTCTGTCAGATTCAATTACTAGTAAAAGTATTACTTTGATGGAATTGCCAGGTGCGAACAATTTCTAGAATATCGACGTCTTCACGCATCTCAGGCGGAAAGGGGTCAAAGGGTGCAGCCAGTTGTACGATACGGATAGCTGCATCGTCCAGAATGGCGTGACCTGATGAGCTTAATATTCTGACTTCACTTACCCGACCATCGGGAAACAAAGCAACCAAAAGTCTTAATTGGCCATAAATCCCGGCAGCACTGGCTTGTTGTGGATAGTTAAAATTACCCACAGCTTCAATTTTACGCCGCCAGCCATCCAGATACAGAGCATCACGTGCCTGCTGGGTTGAGGCCGATGAAATCGTATATTTCCTGGGTAGTTGGGCGTAGGCCTCTCTATGGATATCCAGTTGCGCCTGCAGACTGGCTAAAGTCTGTTCCAGTGAGTTTTGTGAGGTGCCCTGAAAGTCCTGGTTTTCGGGGGTATTTATGATTTCATCTTCGGTATTCAGGCGCTCAATTGCATCAGTGCTGGTTAAAATTTCCCGTTCGGTATTGTTGATTGCTGCTTCAGTTTCCAGTGCGGCAACTTCCTGAATGACATCAGCATTAAAACGTGATTCAAAAGGTGAGCTGGGTCGTGCCAGTTCGTCTTGTGAGCCACTGCCAATCTGATTGGACTGCGCCAGGAAATCGGCATCTTCTGGCGCTTCATTACTTTCATATTGGGCCAGGGTGACATCCAGGCTCATGGGTGTATTGAGTTGCTCATAGAAAGTAAAGCCAACACCAAGGATTAATACGGCATGAGCGCAAAGTGACATGAAAAGGGTGAAGCCAAAACGTTCATTGGCCAGGGATTGGTTGGCTAATTCAATTGGATCTATATCAGTTGAAATAGACAATTAACTCTCCAGTTTAGCTGCAATGCACTCCATCAAATCACCACCGATATCCAGATCAAAAGCTGCATTGAGCTCACGAATACAGGTTGGACTGGTCACATTAATTTCGGTCAGGTAATCACCAATGACATCCAATCCGACAAAGATTAAACCTTTTTCTTTCAGCGTAGGGCCAACCTGTTCACATATCCAACGATCACGATCAGTTAAGGGTATGCCTTTGGAGCTGCCGCCAGCAGCCAGGTTACCTCGGGTTTCATTGGGGGCGGGAATGCGTGCCAAAGCGGAATCTACGGGTTTTCCGTCTATCATTAAAATGCGTTTATCACCCTGTGATATTTCAGGAATAAATTTTTGCGCCATAATCTGATGCTTCCCGTGCCCGGTTAGGGTTTCGATAATGACACTTAGATTTGGGTCTTCCGGTTTAATCCTGAAGATGGATGATCCGCCCATACCATCCAGTGGTTTGAAAATAACGTCCCGATGCTGAACATAAAATTCCCGTAAAAGTGCGGAGCTACTACTGACTAAAACAGGGGTACAGCATTGCGGAAACTGCGTGGCAAAAACTTTTTCATTACAGTCTCTTAAACTTTGCGGCTTGTTAACAATTAAGACACCCTGGCGCTCTGCTGCTTCCAGGATGTAAGTGCTGTAAATATACTCGTTATCAAATGGTGGATCCTTGCGCATAAGAATGACATCGAACTCACTCAGAGCCTGACGTTTCGGATCGCTGAGGGAATACCAGTTTTTTGGATCATCAGCGACGTTGAGCACCTGGGTTTCAGCCATCGCAATACCATCATCAAGATACAGGCCGGGTTGTTCAATGTAGGAAATACTCCAGCCTTTACCTTGTGCTGCTAGCAACATGGCAAGCGTTGAATCTTTTTTTACGGAAATACCCTGAATGGGATCCATTACTACAGCTAACTTTACAGACATAAGCATATCCACAATCAATGACCCTGAAATTATAGCAAAGAGCCTGTCATTACGGGTATTAAACTATGGATTTTGATTAAGTCTGGTTTATCAGTTAAGTCGCTATTCTTAAGTGCCTGACGGGGGGACTCAAAGAGTTGATTCTTAAGGTGCTTGGACTTTAATTATTGATTTTGGGCTGAAGGAATTAGCGGTAACCGAAACAGGCAATATAGCTCACATTTAAAATGGGTTATAAAAAATTACCAAAGTTGGAAGTAAATGATCTTAATAATTGGCTGTTTAATGTCATTTACTAAAACTTTGGAGAGAATTCAAATAGGCTGCTATATACATAAGAATATCGTTAACAGGGAAGTGTTCGATGGAAGTTTCGGATATCAAACAAAAAACCCATGTCGGTTTATCTAAGAAAACAAAATCAGTTTTGTTTATTGACGACAGTCCTTTAGTTCTGGAAACGGTCAAGCAGCTTTTGCGAAATTCACCTTATGAATTACAGGCTAAAACCGACTCATTTGAAGGCTTATGCGAACTGATAAGAAATAAACCATCGGCTATTTTTATTGATATAAATATGAGCGGTTTAAATGCTTATCAGTTTTGCGCTTTGTTAAAAGCCCAAAAAGGGCAGCTGGAATATCAATATATCCGGTTGGTTATCGTGCTGGAATATGCAAATAAGCTGGAACAGGCGAAGGCATATGCAGCTGGAGCAAATGCAGTTTTAGTAAAACCCTTTGGCAAGAATGAACTGTTCGAAGCCATGAAATTCCCGGGGGTAAAAGCAGCTTGAGATACTTACAGGATGCTAGAAGTGCTTTGCTGCTCCACTGCAATAATCTGGCTATCATGCTTGAACAGAGCCTGGATATTTATTGCAACGCAGATGCAGACCAGGAAAAAGAAAAATCTTTCAGGGATATAAAGTTAGTCAGTTCACAGCTGGTTTTGCTTGAAACTTTCTATGCAACACAGTCTGGTAAAACACAAATAAGCCAGCTGCAAAAACTTTGTATCTTGCTGGGACATGAAAATTATCAAGGAAATAAAGAAGAGCAGCTCGCCCTATTAATCAAAATTTTTCAGTCACTTGCTCAAATCCCTGCCCCATCGACGGATAAATATACGTTTTAAAACCCTGCATTTGGTACAATCCTGAAGCTTTTAAAAAGTAGCGAAAGGGTTGGGAGAAAAGTTTTTGAGCAAGTTTGGTTATTACTGGGGAATTAGCGGTGTACTGCTTATTTTACTGTTTGCCGTTGTCAGGTTGTCAGCCCGTGTTGTTGAGATGTTGAGTTATTCCTTAAGTCTGTGGCAGTGGTTTGGCCTTATCTTATTTGCCTTGTATATGGCATATGCTGAAGGTTATAAAGGTTTTCACCGAAACTTCGCCCCCAGAGTAGTCGCCAGAGCCGGATTTTTTCTTGGGCAAAATAACCATAGAAATCCTGGCTATATAATCATCGCACCCCTACTTTGCATGGGTTACGTTCATGCGACCAAAAAGAGAAAGCTGGTTTCGGTTTTGCTAACCAGCACAATAATTGTTTTGGTTTTACTGGTCAGCATGTTGCCACAACCGTGGCGGGGAATTATTGATGTGGGAGTGGTGTTAGGCCTGCTTCTGGGTGTTTGTTCTATCGCTTATTTTTGGGGCCAGTCTTTAAAGCGTGAATGGGTAAGCCCTGTTCCAGCAGACTTTCCTGATACAGCTGTTGGTTAGACTGTTAGCTAACAGCAGTCAAAAGCTTATTTAAGCAACAGGCTTTTGATATGGGCAGAGAGTATTTCTCCGATAAAATCCAGAAACAGGGTATCCAGACAGGAGTTAAAGTGATTATCTTTATTGCTGGCTACAACAAGCAGAGGGATGCCGGGCAGCTTTTTCGTTAATTTGCTCTCTCCGTGAAAATGTATGGGGATTATTGCAACAGAACTGATGTTGCTGGTTTCAGGGAAAAACAGGTTTGCCTGATCTTTGTTCAGGCTACCGCAATAAGCACGTTTGCGTTGAAATAGTTTCCCCAGGACTTTACGGGTTAGTTCAAGAGGCAAAAAAAACAGAGAAGGCGTATCAGTCTCTTCTATCTCATTTTCGGTGGCAAAAAACAGTTTTGAAGAAGATGCATTGAATTCCTGTGTCAGTTTTTCTTCAATTAAACTGGAGAGGTCTTCTAAAGTGGTTGTATTGATAATGTTCAATATTATGGTGCGTGTTTTTTCAAACAAGGCATCATTTTCTTTGGCGTTTTCTACAAAATTCTTTATTTGTTGTTGCCCGTCTTCAGTTCTTCTTCTCAGCAGGGAAACCTGACGTTCAAGCAAGGAAATGGCCTGACCGCTTTTATGCGGAATACGCAAATTAAGCAGTAAGTCCTCATGCTTTGAGAAAAAATCAGGGTGTTCCAGCAGGTAGTTGGCAACGCTGTCATCATCCAGGCTTAAATCGTCAGTGTCGGCGAGAGAATTCTGGGAGCTTGGTTTCATAAATTCAGATGTCCTTCATAAACAGTCGTTGCCGGTCCAGTCATTAGCACAGGGTGGCCAGCACCTTTCCAGTTAATGGAGAGTTTGCCACCTTTAAGTTCAACTGTCACGGTTTCAGACAGTTGAGACCAAAGAATTCCCGCCACAACTGCTGCGCAGGCACCGGTTCCGCATGCTAGTGTTTCACCTGCACCACGTTCGTAGACGCGCAGACGGATATGATCGGGGCTGATAATTTGCATAAAGCCTGCATTAACCCGTTCAGGGAATAAGTCATGACGTTCAATAAGCGGCCCGAGTTCTGCAACCGGCGCTGTATCCACGTCATCAACCTGATAAACGGCATGAGGGTTTCCCATGGAGAGCGCTGCAATCTCGATACTAAGGGTATCTGAAAGCTGTAAGGGATAGGAGAGGGCCTCAGCTTCAGCCAGAAAAGGAATAGCCTGGGGAGCGGTAATTGGCGCACCCATATCAACAGTAACCTGGCCGTCTTGCCCCATCTCGCAGTAGATAATATTGCCCGTCGGCATACTCAGTGCGATGCTGGTTTTGTCACTTAAACCCTGGTCAATGAGGTAGCGTGTGACACAGCGCGCGCCATTGCCACAATGCTCAACTTCTGAGCCATCGGCATTATAGATGCGGTAATTAAAATCACTACCCGCAATAGTAGCCGGCTCTACGATCAAGAGTTGATCAAAGCCGATACCCTGTCGCCGATCAGCTAACTCGGGTATGCGTTCTACAGGCACAGGGATATCCTGCTGAATTCGATCCAGCAACATAAAATCATTCCCCAAACCATGCATTTTGGTAAAACGCAAAGACATTTCTGTGCTCTCTGATAACCTATGTTTGTATTGAATTAAGAAATAAGTTTTATGGCAATAATTTTTCCAAACTCAACTGGTCCTGATACGTTTCGCGTCGTCTCACCAGATGGGCTTTATTGCCATCGACCATAACTTCAGCGCAACGGTTACGGGTATTATAGTTTGAACTCATACCAAAACCGTAGGCACCGGCAGAACATACGGCTAACAGATCTCCGTCGTTGAGAACGAGCTCACGGTCTTTGCCGAGAAAGTCGCTGGATTCACAAACTGGCCCAACGATGTCATACAAGGCAGATTCTCCCTGAGCAGTGTTGCTTACTGGAATAATATCCATCCAGGACTGATATAAAGCAGGCCTAATCAGATCATTCATGGCAGCATCAACAACAGCAAATTTTTTATCACCATTGTCTTTTAAATATTCAACACGGGTCAGTAATACCCCGGCATTAGCAGATATCGAGCGCCCAGGTTCAAAAATCAGTTTCAGGTCAGTGTCACCCATTAAGGGGGTGATCGCTGCCGCATAATCCGCAGGTGTTGGTGGAGTTTCATTTTGATAGCGGACACCCAGGCCACCACCTAAATCCAGGTGCTGTAATGTAATGCCCACATCAGCCAGTTTTGCTATCAGCTGCAGCAGCCGTTGCAGTGCATCAGCAAAAGGACTGAGGCTGGTTAACTGTGAGCCGATGTGACAATCAATACCAACAGGCTCGACGCCGGACAATGAATAAGCGTGGCGATAAACTTCGAAGGCCTGATCAATATTAATTCCGAATTTGTTTTCTTTTAATCCGGTAGAAATATAAGGATGAGTTTGCGCATCGACGTCCGGGTTCACCCGTAAGGAGATAGGCGCAATCTTCCCCATATCCAGCGCAATGGTATTTAAGCGTTCCAGTTCGGCTTCGGATTCGATATTAAAGCAGTGGATCCCTGCTTCCAGCGCTCTTCGCAGTTCATCTTCTGTTTTGCCAACACCGGAAAAAATAATTTTGTCTGCAGATCCTCCCGCAACCAATACGCGTTCCAACTCGCCACCTGAAACGATATCAAAACCTGCACCAAGCCGAGCCAGCACATTGAGTACCGCCAGATTTGAATTGGCTTTTACGGCGTAACAGATTAAAGCATTATGCCCGGAGAAAGCATTTTCATAAGCCAGGTAAGCCTGCTCCAATGCCCGTCTTGAATAGACGTAGCAGGGCGTATCAAAGAGCTCAGCAATTTGTGACAAAGGCACAGCTTCAGCAAAAAGCTGATTGTTTTGATAATTAAAGTTGCTCATTAAATATGACTCGAGAGACTTTCTGTTATCCCAAATGTATCAAGCCCTGAAATGCCATTTCAGTTGCAGTCGTTTCCGGAGGCGCAGTTTCTGGCGGTACCAAAGGTCCTTTTTGCCCGCAAGCGCAAATCAGACAAGCAGTAAGCAGTATTAGTGTTACTTTTTTCATGACTTTGCGTTGTGCCCAATTGTTTGTGTAGCGCGAATTATACTGTCTTAAATAAATTTTTGCTGGTTTAGTAAAGGCGGGATTGGGCAATCCAACAAGGCGGCGACGGCTCTGAGTAATTCCGCTTCAGCCGGAGTGACAACGCCGTCTGCATTGACACAAGAAGCCATGGCTTTCAACAGTCTGGGCTTTTGCAGAGGCTTTAAATTTTTCAGCAGGTCAGTGGCTTTTTCCAAGGCTTCTGTGTTGCTTTCATAGTCAGCTTTAAATTTCAGTGATTGCTGAGTTCCCAGTAAGCCTTGGGCATGATTAAAAGCATCTTCTGCTGTTTTATCATCATCGTGTCCGGCCATGCTCAGTACAGACAGTAATGCTTCACAGGCCCAGCCCGCATTATTCAGATCAATTCTTTTTTCCCGGATCTGAGGTTTCTGGTCAAGGTTGTAACGTAAAATTTTAAAAACACACCATTCAAAAATGGAAATATTTTCATCAGCGACAATGAGCTGGCTCAGGTGACTCATGAAGGTTCGATACTGAATATCAGAAAGTTGTTTCAAAGCCGGAAAGCATAGATCTATTAGCGTCAGATATAAGTCCCTGCTAACCCAACTGACATTCTGTCTTATGCTTAATAAACTTGAATATTGCCTGGCATCCAAACCAGCCTGCAGAATAGCCAACTGCTTTTTCTCAGTCGCTGGATCAGCAAGTTCCATGAGCAGGCAATGCATTAACATGCAGGCCCCAAACGAACTGTGTGCATCTTCTGATATTTCATCAGGCAGTAAACTTAAATTATTAACAGCGAGCTCTATATGCTGGGCATTGGGTTCACCAATAGAATCAATCGCTGACTTTGCTGTTTGAGTATCTGCCGAGGCGCTTTTTATGTCACCTGAAAAACCTGCAGTTTGTTCGTTGGGCCCGGTTGAAGAGCTACGCTGTGTTTCAGTGCTGAACTCTCCACGCCAGTAGGGATCTATTCTGGCAATGCGTTCAGACAAAGGAGGGTGAGTAGCAAACAGCCCGGTAAAACGAGTTTTTAACCCCTGACTGAACAACATATGGCTGACTTCTGAAGCATCAGCACTTTTTATAAGGGAGCCATCACGATAGCCGCCAATTTTTTTCAGGGCGCCAGCTATACCATCAGGGTTGCGGGTAAACTGAACGGCTGAAGCATCTGCCAGAAATTCACGCTGTCGACTGACAGCAGCTTTAATAATATTGCCGAAAAATGTTCCGCCATACCCAACAACCAGTAAGCCAATTCCAAGGACGACAATACCTCCGCCTTTTTTATTGGAACGTGAATGACCTCTATAAACACTGCCACGGACTATGTAGTAACCAATCAGGCCAATAACCATAATGCCGTAAAGCAGTCCAATCAGGCGTATATTCAGCCGCATATCACCATTGAAAATATGACTGAATTCATGCGCAATAACTCCCTGTAATTCATCACGGTTAAGTTGCTGAATACAGCCGCGAGTGATACCAATCACTGCATCCTGGGCTTTATAACCGGCAGCAAAGGCGTTAATGGCCGAATCTTCCATAAGATAGACCGGGGGTACCGGTGTGCCGGAGGCGATAGCCATTTCTTCAACAACATTGAGAATTTTTCTTTCATCAGCATCCCGGGTGCCAGTGTTAAGCAGACGTCCGCCCATTGCTTCGGCTACAACCTTGCCCCCGCCGCTTAGCTGGGCCAGTCGGAATAAAGAACCGAGAGCGACAACTGTAATAACACCAAGACTGACCAGAATAAATATATCCGAGGTGACTAGGCCTGAATCAAAGGAAATACCCCCAGATGCGCTTTCAGAAAAATTGAGTGTAAATATGATCAGCAGCGAAGTAATAACAATCAGGCTGATAACTGCACAGACAAACAGGAAAACGAGTTTCCTGGTCGTGTTTCTGGCGCGATCCTGGTGGGCAAAAAAATTCACACTGAGTCTGTTATGCTTTTAGACAGACAGTTTACTGCCTTAAAAAGAAACTTTAGGTGCTTCCTGCATGGCTTCACGATCTTCATATTCCAGCAGGGAAGCATCTTCGCTATGCCCGAACATTCCAGCGAGAACTACCGGCGGGAAAGTTTGCTTGTAAGTGTTGTACATTGTCACAGCATCATTAAAAGCCTGCCGGGAAAAAGCCACCTTGTTTTCGGTACTGGTGAGTTCCTCTGATAACTGCATCATATTCTGATTGGCTTTCAGGTCAGGATAAGCTTCTACCACCACATTTAATTTGCCCAGAGCACCACCCAGTAAACCTTCCGCCTGACTTAAGTCAAGCATTGCAGCTGGATTGCCCGGGTTGGCTGAGGCAGCTTCAAGTCCCTGCATTGCCTGGTTTCTGGCCTGAATGACAGCTTCCAGTGTTTCACGTTCATGTGAAATATAGGCTTTAGCGGTTTCTACCAGATTGGGAATCAGGTCATAACGCCGTTTAAGCTGAACTTCTATTTGGGAGAAGGCATTCTCAAAGCGGTTTTTTAAAGTGACTAACTTGTTATAGATACCGATGGCCATAAAACCAATGACAACCAGGATAACCAATATGACAATGCTTGTGACGCTCATAAAACCTCCACGGTTACAGAATCGTTTGTCTAAAGTGTCTTGCAACAAGAATAAACGCCAGACTGAGAAGCGTCTAGCGCTATTTGGCAAAATTGGGACTTGCCTGAATTAAGCGAGCAAGGTTCGGGCTTTGTCTATTGCTGCCTTAACCTGGCTAGGAGCTGTTCCACCGATATGGTCTCTGGCTGCTACAGAACCCTGCAATGTTAATACCTCGGTAACATCATCTGTAATAGAGTCAGAAAAATTTTGTAATTCTTTTAAACTAAGGCTGCCCAGATCTTTTTGTTGATCAATGCAATAAGCCACAGTTTTGCCGACAACTTCATGTGCGTCTCTAAATGGCATGCCTTTTTTTACCAGGTAATCAGCCAGGTCGGTGGCAGTTGCAAAACCCTGTGATGCGGCAAGCTGCATATTTTCTTTTTTAGCCTTAATGGCAGGCACCATGTCTGCATAAGCCATAAGGCTGCCTTTCAGAGTATCGAGTGTGTCAAACAAGGGTTCTTTGTCTTCCTGATTATCCTTGTTATAAGCCAGCGGTTGCGCTTTCATCAGAGTTAATAAAGAAACCAGATGCCCGAATACACGACCAGCCTTGCCTCGGATTAACTCAGGCACATCAGGATTTTTCTTTTGCGGCATAATGGATGAGCCGGTACAAAACCTGTCAGGTAAATCAATAAAGTTAAACTGCGATGAAGTCCATAACACCAGCTCTTCAGAAAATCTTGACAGGTGCATCATGATTAAACTGGCAGCAGCACTCAACTCAATGGCGAAATCCCTGTCACTGACCGAATCAAGTGAATTGTTTGAAGCCTGCTCGAATCCCAGTAAGGATGCTGTTAAATCTCTATCAATCGGATAGGTGGTTCCGGCAAGGGCGGCTGAACCTAAAGGTGATACATTGACCCTTTTTCGGCAATCCTGCAGGCGGGTGTAATCACGTTGCAGCATTTCAAACCAGGCCATTAAGTGGTGACCGAAGGTTATCGGCTGCGCTGTTTGCAAGTGGGTAAAGCCAGGCATGATGGTATCCACGTGCTGTTCTGCCAGATCGAGTATGCCATTCTGCAAGGCTCTGACAAGCAGGCTGACCTGATCAATTTCTTCACGGACATAAAGTCTGATATCAGTAGCAATCTGATCATTTCTTGAGCGGCCGGTATGTAATTTTTTACCGGTATCGCCAATTTTTTTAGTCAGAGCAGACTCGATATTCATATGTACATCTTCCAGCTCAACTGACCACTCAAATTCACCGGATTCAATGTCATGCTGAATTTCATGCAGACCGCTTACAATCTGTGATAGCTCGTCTGAATTTAGAATTCCGGCTTTCTCCAGCATTGTGGCATGCGCAAACGAGCCTTCAATATCAGCCTTGTATAAGCGTTTATCGAATTCAACAGAGGCCGTGAACTGCTGTACAAAAGCATCAGTTGCTTCAGTAAAGCGTCCGCCCCAAAGTTTGCTTTTCTTTTCGTTGCTCATTTCAAAAAATGGATTCCTTACTGCCACTGGGCGCGAATTATAGCAATATAGAGTGAATGAGTGATATAGAGGCTGGTTTAAGGCATCGGATACAGTAAAATGGCTATTGTTAACAGGCCCTAGATATGAATAAAGATTTAATCCGCATAGCAACACGACAAAGTCCCCTTGCCCGCTGGCAGGCTGAGCATGTGAAAGCTGAGCTTGAACGTTTGCATCCCGGTTTAAAGACCGAGCTTCTGCCGATGACGACAAAAGGTGACAAAATTCTGGATTCACCATTGGCAAAAATTGGCGGTAAAGGTCTTTTCATTAAAGAGTTGGAGGTTGCCATCTTGGAAGGCAAGGCGGATATAGCCGTGCATTCCATGAAAGATGTCCCGATGGAATTTCCTGAAGGTTTAGGTCTGGCGGTTATTTGTGAAAGGGAAGATTACCGGGATGCATTTGTTTCAAATAAATATTCCAGTTTTGATGCTTTGCCTCAGGGGGCTATAGTAGGAACCTCAAGCTTACGCAGGCAATGTCAGTTGCGGGCAATAAGACCGGATATCCAGATTAAAGATTTGCGTGGTAATGTAAATACCCGGCTCAGCAAGCTTGATGATGGTGAATATGACGCTATTGTACTGGCAGCAGCGGGCCTCTTGCGACTTGGCATGCAAGATCGTATTCAGGCTTATCTGGAACCATCGCTTTGCCTACCTGCAGGAGGACAGGGTGCTATCGGCATAGAAAGCAGAGTCGATGATAAAAAAGTATTGAATTATTTAAGTGTACTAAATCATCGCCACAGCGCAATATGTGTTAATGCTGAACGCGCCATGAATACCAGACTGAATGGCGGTTGTCAGGTGCCCATCGCTTGCTTATCAGAATTAAAAGGTGATTCTCTAAGCTTGTACGGTATTGTCGGTAGTGTTGATGGTAAAGAAATTTTACGCACTCAGCTTGAAGGTAGTGCAGAAGCTGCGGAAGAATTAGGAATCAAGGTAGCAGAGCAACTACTCCAGCAGGGTGCGCAGCGGTTACTGGATAATATAGTCTGACTCTTGGTTACTATGGACTCATCACTTAAAAATATTACATTGTGGATTACCCGTCCTGCCGGGCAAGCGAAGAATTTAACCAGACAACTGGAAGAGCATGGTGCCAAGGTTTTTCATTTGCCACTATTGCAAATTGAAGCTTTGCCACAGGATAAGGCGCTGGAAAAAAAGATAAAAAAGCTGGATCAATACGACATGGCATTTTTTGTCAGCACAAATGCAGCACAGATCGGCATGGAACTGATTGAAACTTATTTCCCTACGCTGCCTAAAAACATTAAATACTTCAGCCCGGGAATTACCACAGCCAGAGTTCTCCAGAATTACGGCTTACAGGTTTTTTACCCTGAAAAGGCCATGAGTACAGAGGCGCTTTTAATTCTCCCCGAAATAAGAAAAGTTCTACAGGATAAAAGTAAAAAGAAAAAGCGAGCTGTAATCTTTCGAGGTGTAGGTGGCAGAGAATTACTGGCAAATGCCTTAAGAGCAAAGGGCGTAGGTATTGATTACATTGAATTGTATAAACGTGTATTGCCTGTTTATAGAGAAAATTATTTAAAAGACATTATCAAAAATAAAAAACCTGATGGCATTGTGTTCAGCAGCGCAGAAGCGATTTATAACTTTACCCTTATTTTTGAAAAAATTTATCCTGAATTTAAAGAAATTCCCGTGTTTGTGTCATCACCCAGATTGGAAAATATTGTGACTAAAATCGGATTTAAAACGGTCTCGTTATTAAAAGCTGCTGATGATGAGTCAATAGTCTCCAGCGTTGTGACTTCTAATGGTTGAAACTGTCACAGAGAAAAAAACACAGGAAAGTCCTTCTGATTCGGCCGACTTGGTTAAAAAGCAACCCGGTGTTAAAAAGCCTTCAATGCTTTTAGGGTATTTGATACAGCTGATTATTGTAATAGCTCTTGCAGGTATCTCTTATTTTTCCTGGCAGCAACAGACTATTATTGCTGAATTAATCAACGGACAAAATCAGCTGGCAACCGAAAATAGGGAATTGCTCACCCGTCTCCAAAATATTCAGCAGGACTTTGAAAATATCAATAATGCCGAAGCAAGTGCTGAAATTTTATTTAATCAACAGAATGCCAGACTGGATAATTTAAATGAAGAAATGGTCAGTTTACGGCTGGGTCTGAACGCTAATCAGGCAAATGGAATCTGGCAAATAGTTGAAGCAGCTTCACTGTTAAGACTCGCTGATCAATTTCTGGAATTGAATCAGGATGTGTCTGTTGCGCTAAGCTTATATCAGGACAGTTATGCAATACTTGAGCAGCTAGATGACCCCTCTTTAGGCAGAATAAAAAATTTACTGTCGACGGATATTCGAAATTTAAGGAATAACAGAGGGGTTGATGTTGACGGTTTTTACATGCGACTTAGTGATATCTCTCAGCAATTGGACAATATCAATCTGGGGGTAACTATTGAACCCAGTCCAGACTTTCTGGAAGGTGATGCTGGAGAGGTTACTGAAGGCTTCTTCAATAATATTAAAAATATTTTTGCGCATTATTTTACAGTACGTAAATTGGATGCTCCTATGGATATCCCATTAAATGATCAGCAAGTATCGTTTTTACGGCAGAACATGCAGCTTCAGATAGAACAGGCGAAATTGGCTTTGTTGCAGAGAAGACAGTCTTTGTACCAGGATAGTATCAGTATTGTATTGTTGTTGGCACAGAAAAATATTGCTGAAGGTGTTCAGCAGAAAGCTTATATCATTAGAGAGTTGAGTGAATTGCAGGGAGAAACGATACTGCTTGATTTGCCACGATTGAGCGATAGCCTGACTTTGCTTGAAAACTTGATGAGTAACTTAACCTTTGAATCAGGTGAATGAAACTTTGATGAAACATAACTTAAAAAGCGAGTTACCCGGCTGTGGCTAAAGCATTTATTATTCTATTATTAGCACTGGGTGTTGGGGCTTATCTTTCGGTGATATTAGCTACAGACCCCGGTTATGTTTTGATTAGTTTCAGAGGCTATTCTCTTGAAGCAACCCTGGCAGCGACAGTCATTGCTTTGCTTGCTATATATGTGCTGTTTTTTGGCATACTTAAACTCCTAAAAAATATTAACCCACTGAAGTTGTTCAGTAAAAAAACCTGGTACAACTTATTCAGCATAAAAAATCCACGCAAGCAAACCGAACTAGGCTGGCACAACCTGTTACTGGGCCGATGGCAGGAAGCATATAAACTCTTAGTTGAGTCGGCTAACAGGTCACAAACTCCGAGTATAAATTATCTGGCTGCAGCCTATGCAGCTTTTCAGCGTAATGATCAGCTAGCCTGTACTTTCTGCTTGTCTCAGGCCAAACAACGCTCATTGGTTGAGACAGCAGGCATAAAAACTTTTCAGGCCTTACTTGACCTTAAAGCAGGCAAAGATGAGCAAAGTTTGGTGCTTTTACTGGCAATAAAAAAAGAACAGCCAGACAGTCCATATGTCTTAATGCTGCTTAAAGATATTTATTTTTCATTAAAAGACTGGGAGCAATTACAGCTGCTATTGCCTGAACTCGAAAAAAATAAAGTACTGACAAGCGATGCGCTACTTGCTTTAAAAGAACAATTGGCAGTGCAGCGTTTACATAAAGCGACAAAACAATCAGCAAGTTATAGTGAACTGAAAACTGTATGGAGTAGTTTTAATAAGATATTACAAAAACGTGAGCTGGTAATGGAAGCTTATCTAAGAGCTTTACTGACATCAGGCAACAGTACGGATGTAGTGGATCTGTTAACCAGGTTTATTAAGCACCAATGGAGTGACAGGCTGGTCGAGCTGTTAGGTTATATCGATAATCAGGATGCAGCAGAGCAGATTTTATTACTGGAAGGTTGGATCAAAGACCGGCCTAAAAATGTGAAGTTAATGCTGACCTTGGGGCGCTTAAGCCTCCGCAACAAGCTATGGGGAAAAGGCCGAGAATATTTTGAGGCGGCCTTGCGTTTCTCTGACGATGTAAATTCCAGAGCAGAAATTAATGCTGAATTGGGCAGGTTGCTTGAACATTTAGGTGAGCATGAAAAAAGCCTTGCCTGTTATCGGCAGGCTATGGATTTAATGGAAAGAAAGTTGCCAGACTTGCCTATGCCAGATACGCTGAACAGATAGACTCTGTGTCTTAACCCTGCCGATTATGCTACTTGATTCAGGTCAAATACTTTTTATATTTTAAACTGAGCCATCATTGAAAGCATATCAATAAGCTCCATTATATATGAGTAGTTATTACTTAAACTGAACATATAAGGAGGCGACTATGCAATTAATCCCTAGAAATTCCTTGGTTGGATTGGACAGCTTTTTTGATGATGCCTTTCCTACTTTGTAGTAGAGTTTTGGAAGTTTTCCAGTTTTTAGTCAAAAATTCCGAGTTCCTGCCAAATGGTATCGATACGGTCTTTAACTTCCTGGCTCATGGTGATGGGTCGACCCCATTCT
>Ga0181561_10000188_pt1 | contig 47893 bp, 44 predicted proteins | sample 011ome_19_FD_133760 | JGI IMG/M metagenome (GOLD analysis project Ga0181561, IMG submission 133760) | Coastal salt marsh microbial communities from the Groves Creek Marsh, Skidaway Island, Georgia - 011510BT metaG (megahit assembly) | ecosystem: Environmental > Aquatic > Marine > Intertidal... | reverse complement strand
TAGGATGGCTTTTGCGGATTGCTGGTGTCGACAAAGATATTGCCCGGATGCATATCGGCATGGAAGAAGTTGTGCTCGAACACCTGGGTGAAAAAGATGCCAACACCTATTTCGGCAAGCTGCTTCAGGTCGATTCCCAGTTCAGAGATTGCTTTCGCGTCGGTCACGGGAATACCGTCGATACGTTCGCTAACCATGATATTTTCACGGACATAATCCCAGTAAACCTGGGGCGTGTAGTTCACTGGATTATCAATAAAGTTGTCACGCAATTTCTGGGCGTTGGCCGCTTCGTGACGCAGATCCAGCTCACTTTCGATAATGAATCGGTAGTCGGCGACGATTTCCGGGGCGTGCAACCTTCGACCATCGGCACCCATTCGATTAATGATTTGTGCCAGCAGTCTTAACAGTTTCAAGTCACGCTGAATTATTCGATCAACGCCAGGGCGAATAACTTTTATAACGACGTCTTCGCCGGATTTTAGTCTGGCGGTATGAACCTGTGCCAGCGAGGCGGAGGCTAGCGGATTCGCGCTGTAGTCGGTAAATAGATCGTCAATGTTGGACCCAAGACCAGTTTCAACAATCTTGCGAAACTCCTCGGGATCAAATGGGGGGACAGCGTCCTGAAGTTTGCGTAGCTCTGTGGCCATGTCTTCAGTAAGCAGATCGGGGCGCGTAGAAAGAAGCTGGCCAAATTTGATAAAAATAGGGCCCAGATGCTCGCACCAAAGTCGCAGGCGTTCCCCTTCTGAATGCTTGGTTCTTGAGAACACCTTTGCGGGAATAAAGAGAAGCTTGAACCACAAAGGTGCGTCTGCAGGAATCAGTACGTCGAGACGCAAGCGACAGGCGTGCCACCAGATAGCTATAGAGCGGAGCATGACAGACATATAATCAGTTTTTCCCCTGCTTTGCGGCTAGCTCCAGCCTGTCCAGGCGATAACCCAGCTCTCTAATTTCACGGCGAGTGATCTCCAGTTCGGCGTTGGTGGGCAAATCGGAATGTTTGTTCAATTGTGCTCGAATCAAGTGCTGAAAATCATTACGTGCCCTGATTGCCTGAGTTTGTGCCGTCTTGGTTGCTCGTGAGAGCAGCACAGCAGGGGTTTCACCAATCTTCTCACTGAGGAGATATTCCCAGTCAATTTCAATACGGTTGGCCAGTTGTGATATTTCCAGCAGAAGGCCGACATCACCTGTGACTTCTATGCCTAGCTCACGTAATTTAGCAGCACTATCAATGGGCGAACTCAGGAGCTTGGCAAGATTGAGTGCCTTGCCTTTGATACGCAACTGCGGCTGATCTTCTTCCTGCAAGGTTTGCAGCTGAATCTGGTTTTGGGTAAACCGGAAATAAAGCGTCAGGGCTGGATTGCTCACATCAATGACGATCGATGTATCGTTAAGCGTCTCCAGATAACTTACATTCGCCGGGTCCGAGGCTAATAGCTCGGAGATCGCAGCATTTATACGCTGCTGAATAAACATTTGATCCGGAAGGCCTAAAGTCATATCTAACCCTTAAATCCTCGATGAAGCGCGACAATGCCACCGGTCATATTGAAATATTCAGCCTGCAGGAAACCCGCCTGTTGCATCATGTTTTTGAGGGTTTCCTGATCGGGATGCATTCGTATGGACTCAGCCAGATAGCGGTAGCTATCAGCATCACCGGCAACCAGTTGGCCCATTTTTGGCAGAATGTTAAATGAGTATCGATCGTACATTTTTGCCAGAAGATCGCTGGAAGGCTTGGAAAATTCCAATACCAAAAGGCGACCGCCAAGCTTGAGCACACGATACATGGATCTGAGCGCCAGATCCTTGTCGGTGACATTGCGTAAACCAAAAGCAATGGTAATACAGTCGAAACTATTATCCGGAAACGGAAGAAATTGGGCGTCGGCCTGAACATACTCAACAGAATTGCTGTGACCGCGATCAATCAGTTTATCGCGCCCTACCCTGAGCATGGATTCGTTGATATCGGCCAAAACCACTCGGCCACTGTCGCCGACGATCTTGGCAAAACTGGCCGTTAGATCACCGGTGCCACCGGCGATATCCAGAACATGATGCCCATTGCGAACACCGGCTTTTTCAATGGTAAAAAACTTCCAAACCCGGTGGACACCAAAGCTCATCAGGTCATTCATCAGGTCGTACTGACCGGCGACCGAATGAAATACACCGGCAACCATTCCTGCTTTTTCTTCAACAGGAACCTGTGTATAGCCAAAGTGGGTTGTTTTCTTATCGCTCATCTAAATCTCACCGCAAGTCGCGGCATTTTACATGAGAGGATTGATTTTGGTGGATCCTGCCACTAGATAAAGCGGAAAGAGTTGTCGGCGCATTAAAATAATACGCCAGAATGGGGAGCGAGCCGGGTGCTAGGCAGCCTTTATTTGGCTTAGATCGATGCCTTCCAGTGTCAGGAATTGGCGCTTGGACTCTAGCCCCCAGCGATAACCTCCCAGAGAACCGTCGGTTCGTACAACACGATGGCAGGGAACGAGGTAAGCAATGGGGTTGTCGCCTATGGCGTTTGCCACGGCACGAACAGAATCTGGACAGTTGATGTGTTCAGCGATGTCTTTGTAGGTGGACACAGTGCCTTCTTCAATATGGGTTAGCGCTTCCCAGACACTGATTTGGAATTCTGTTCCCATCAATAAAACACGGGCACAGGAGAAGGGATCTTCGCAGTTATAAATCTTGTTGACCATGCGTTGGCAGTGATCTTCGCGCAAAGTTGGCTTGCTGAGATACCAGCGACGCTTGAATTCTGCCAGACCGGTATCGATGTCGTCCGTGAGCGACAAATGAACAATTCGTCCACAGCTTTCAGCGAAAAAAGCTTTTCCTTGGGGAGTGTCGACCATTGCATAGCTAACGGGCAGACATTTACCTGCTTCTTCGTAAACACCAGTAGACATGGTGTAGACGTGTATTTCAGTCATTTTGTTCAGCTCCTATTCACAAACTCTAAAGACAATTACATCTTGGAGGTGGCCGAGACTAGCAATAAACATATGGTGAACCAAGGGCTTAGGGTTACCAACTAAACAACAGGATGAAGAAAATGCGATAAAAGTCTCAAACTAATAAGCGATTAGGCAGCAAATTGTTCCGGGTTGCCCAATTACCAGGAGGTTGGCACTTCAGGCCCGTGCTGAAACAGATGTTTGCAGATAGCGGTCGCGTTTGGATTCCTTGAGCTTCCATGTGTCTAACATGACAAATCCATCGACTACGTTACTAAAGGTGATATCCAGCCCGCTGGAACAAATAGATACGCCTCCGGGCTCGCCCAGATCGGCATACTGTTTAAACAGGGTAGGAATTGCACAGCCCATCTTTTTCAGACGGGTTTTTAGCTGGCAAAATTCGGTGGTGTAATCGATCCCGGGAAAAGCTTTTTTGAGCTCTGTTTTCTTGTCCTGCGAGATAGTGTATGGGTAGAGGGCCTCTACCACATTCTGCTCAGGCGGGAAGTGTGTGGTGTAAAAATGAATGATCAGATCCTTGGCTTCTTTGGGGTAACCATCACTGATACTGACCGCGCCAAATAGATAGCGATATTTGGTATTTTGCACCAGCAAGGCACCAATGCCATACCAGAGATAGTCCAGACTGCGTTTGCCCCAGTATTTGGGCTGCACAAAACTGCGGCCTAATTCCATACCCTTTTGGAAGAAAGGCGTCATGGCATCGGAATACCTATAGACCTGGCTACTATACAGGCCCCCTGTTCCGTGAGTTTCTAAGATATTACTGGTATCACAAATCCGGTAGGCGCCAACGATTTCACGTGTGTGGGGGTCCCAGAGAATCAGATGTTGGTAGTAGGTGTCGTACTTATCCAGGTCACGGGATTTGCCGGTTCCCTCTTCTACCATGCGAAAAGTCAGTTCACGTAACCGTCCCAACTCGGCAACGGTTTTTGAGTCTTCGAAATAATCGAGCAAGTAAATATGCTTGCCGTCATTTGTCTTGCCCAAATGGATTGATTGTTTCAACTCGGACTCAATCTCCTGAGGATCTTCCGCTTTGGCCAGGGGCTCCAGTGATCTGAATAGCCCCTCCTGATTGGATGGCAGGCCGTAGACCTGCGCCCTAAATCGAGCAATGAGTTCATCTGCTTTTAGTTCCAGCTCTTCATACGCTTTGCACGGAATAATCTGCCCGATAGTAAATCGGATCGTTTTGCCACGCTGTTTAAACATTTCCGGGACAAGCCAGAGAGTGGAAACTTTTTTTGCAATCAATGAGAGGGCATAAAAGAAGGTCGAGCATCGACCCTGTATATGAATGGGTACGATGGGTGCCCGGCAACTTTGCGAGAAGCGAAGAAACCCGGATCGCCAATTGCAGTCTGCGATGCCTTGCTTGCTCCAGCGGGAGACCACACCTGAAGGAAAGACGATGATAGCGCCTTCCGCTTGCAGATGTTTCTGTATTGCCTTGAATTGCATGCGTGCTGTATTACGGCCCATGTTGTCGACTGGCAGAATGACCGGAGCAAGAGGCCCCAGTTTTGACAACACCTGATTGGCGACGATTTTGACGTCCGGACGAATGGAATGGATAAGTTGCAAGAGCGACAGTCCATCCAGAGAGCCTATGGGATGATTGGCAACCAGGATGACTCTCCCTTGCCTGGGAATATTGGCCAGGCTTGTGTTATCCACGGTGTGTTGAAAATCAAAATAGTTCAGGGTGTCGCGGACAAACTCAATGCCTCTTGAGTCTTTATATGTCCTCCCAAATTTCTGGAATTCTTTTTCGTGGAAGAGCCAACGCAACCAGTGGACGAGCGGAGCTGAAAAATATTTTTTTACAGATCCGTCGGGGAAATTGTCCCGTACCAGATTTTCAACATTTATCATTGCGCTGTCGCCATATTTTTTAGTCGATAAAGCTGCATTTATGCTAACTGTACTTCATATTATGGCCGGATATTGACCGTTGTATGAATCCATCCGTAAAAATTCACCAATCTGTCACCTGGGGCTGACTAGAATGCAATCTGGTTAGGCTGACCGTACTGGGATAACATTCAGTTGAAAACGTTAACAGAAAGTCCATTGATAGGTAGCAATACACTAAAACTACTGGCGCAGTTAGATGCCAAGCTCTACGTCGGGTTTGGACGCTTGCAGGAGCGTCTAAATTTATATCCCTGGGCGCGCGGATTGTCGTTCAGCGGGGACGGCTACCTGTATTTTGTCATCGCGTTCCTGGCGTGCCTGTTGGTTCCTGAAACCGGGCAAAAATTATTGTTTAGTGGCTTGTTTGCGGGGGCGATTGAACTGCCAATTTACTGGACGGCAAAGAAGTATTTTAAACGGCAACGCCCATATGTGGTTCATACCGCGCTGGAACGGATTCATATCGCCTCAGATGAATTCAGCTTCCCTTCTGGCCATGCGACGGCCGGCTTTTTAATGGCTTATTTGGTGGCGCACTTCTTCCCGTTATACGCCCTGCCCATGTATCTATGGGTAGGAATGATTGCTCTATCCCGAGTATTGCTGAGAGTGCATTTCGTGTCGGATATTCTGGCGGGAATGCTTTTAGGAACCGGTATAGCGATATTTTCGCTCTGGGTCTTTGGCTACTGATTTTTTGAGGGGTCAATCATCCTGACAACCTGGGTTTCTGGATCGCGGGTTTCGCCCAGTTTTTTCAGGTCCATTAAATATTTCTGCCAGCGCTGCTGTTTTTCCTTCGCTAATTGCTGGAAATAAGTCCATGTATAGATGCCGGAGTCATGGTCGTCGTCAAAATGTAGCCGCAATGCATAGTTTCCGGCTTTTTCAATCTTCACGACACGCACATGCTGTTTGCCAATAGGTAGTGTGCCGCCCTCTTTACCATGTCCCTGAACTTCTGCGCTGGGTGAATTAACGCGCAAGTATTCGGCTTCAAGTCTAGCTGGCGCACTGTCCGAATATTCCAGAACCAGCAATTTACCCTGGTCACGCAGCAATACTCTTTGGGGGACATCTTTCATAATTGGCTCATAGAATGAAGCGGGAGAGATCTTCGTCAGTCGCCAGGGCGGCCAGCTTGTCATTTACATACTGTGCATCAATAGAAATTGTTTGACCTTCCATATCTGGTGCTTCGAAAGATAAGTCTTCGAGCAGTCGTTCCATCAAGGTGTGTAGACGACGCGCGCCGATATTTTCGGTAGATTCATTCACCTCAAAAGCCAATTCAGAAATTCGACTAATGCCATCCTGCTGGAATTCTATATTAATCCCTTCCGTTTTAAGTAAGGCACCATACTGAACACATAGAGAGGCGTCCGGTTCAGACAGGATTCGTTGAAAGTCGTTAGAGGTAAGTGCTTTAAGTTCTACCCGAATAGGTAATCGTCCCTGTAGTTCCGGGATTAAGTCCGAGGGTTTGGATAGGTGAAACGCGCCGGAAGCAATAAACAGGATATGATCAGTCTTAACCATGCCGAATTTGGTGGAAACAGTTGAGCCTTCGATAAGCGGCAGCAAGTCTCTTTGGACACCTTCTCGCGAAATATCTGTTCCGCCGCCCTCACCTCTTTTGGCGACTTTGTCTATTTCATCAATAAAGACAATCCCGGTTTGCTCGACAAGATCAATGGCCCGGACTTTGATGTCTTCTTCGTCTATCAGGCGCGCCGCTTCCTCATCGCGTAACTGTTTGAGTGCTTTGCCAACCTTGATTTTGCGATGATGTGTGCGGTTTTTGCCCATGTTGGAAAACATGTCCTGCAGTTGCCCTGCCATATCTTCCATTCCCGGAGGAGTCATGATTTCCATGCCGACTTTGGGCGCCTGGAGTTCAATTTCGATTTCCTTGTCGTCAAGCTCGCCCTCACGCAGTTTTTTGCGGAAAACCTGACGAGTATTGTTGTCTTTATCCGTTTCTTCACCGACTCTGGCACTTGGCAGCAGGGCATCAAGAATGCGCTCTTCGGCGGCATCCTCAGCCTGGTTGGAGACACGTTTCATTTGCTCTTCACGCAGCATTTTGATGGCGACATCCACCAGGTCACGAATGATGGACTCAACGTCCTTGCCAACATAACCGACTTCGGTAAATTTGGTCGCTTCAACCTTTATGAACGGGGCTTTGGCCAATTTGGCTAGTCGGCGGGCTATCTCGGTTTTGCCCACGCCAGTTGGGCCAATCATTAGAATATTTTTGGGGTGAACCTCGGCGCGGAGCTCGCTGTCCAGCTGCATTCTGCGCCAGCGGTTTCGCAAAGCAATAGCAACGGCTTTCTTGGCTTCATCTTGGCCAATAATGTGGCGACCGAGTTCATGAACGATCTCGCGGGGAGTCATTTGTGACATCTCTATTCCCTAACTTCAGTGTGTGAGCTACAGCTCTTCAATGGTTCGGTTGTGATTGGTGTAAATGCAGATATCCGCCGCGATCTCCAGCGACTTTTCGACAATGTCCCTGGCATCCATTTCGGTATTGTCCAGCAGAGCTCGGGCAGCAGACTGGGCGTAGGGGCCACCAGAGCCTATGGCGATTAGGTCGTCTTCAGGCTGGATGACATCCCCGTTGCCAGTAATGATCAGTGAGGTTTCCGCGTCAGCAACAGCTAATAGGGCTTCCAGTCGACGTAACATACGGTCAGTTCGCCAATCCTTGGCCAGCTCAACGGCGGCTCGGGTAAGTTGGCCCTGATGTTGCTCAAGCTTGCTTTCAAAGCGCTCGAAAAGGGTAAAGGCGTCGGCAGTACCGCCAGCAAATCCGGCAATAACCTGGTCTTTATAAAGGCGGCGCACCTTGCGGGCGTTGCCTTTCATGACCGTATTCCCGAGGCTAACCTGACCGTCCCCGCCAATAGCAACCTTGCCATTGCGGCGAACTGAACAGATGGTGGTTCCTCTGTATTGCTCCAAAATATACCCTCTTGTGGTTTGCTAGTTCTGGTTAAACTGAATTTGGGGCAGAGAAGGGTTTTTCAAGAAAACTTCTTGAAAGAGTCAGGATTTTTCCTTGGTCAAGAGCAGGCTTTCTATTCCGTTCTCGAGCAGTGATGTACGTGCACTGGACATGGCCGAGTGATTCTCGAAAGGCCCAACAATCACCCTGTGCCAAACTTCGCCATTATGATTGAATTTGCTCACTTCGGCGTTGAGGTTTAACAAAATCAGCTGCGCCCGCAGGCTATCAGCATCTTCCGCCCTGCGAAATGACCCGGCCTGGAGAAGATAGATAAGGTCGGGAGAATCCAAGACCAGTTCGTCATCAGGAACCATGACTTCTATTTCGCGAAGGCGAGTATAAAAATCAATTACGGGCTCTCTGGCCTGGTCTATTGATGGGAGATTATTAGCGGCATCCGGCAAGTTTCGGGCGATTTCCTCAGGGTTGTCACCCAGAGACAAGAGAACCTGTACTCCCAAACAGAGAAGAACACCAAAAATAGTACCTATAAAAAATGGACGTGAGCCGCTGGAAGCGGGCTGTTCCTTTGTGCGTGAAGCGTTTTGCATGGAATTCTTAAAATGTCTGGTAGGTTAAACGATAACGCGAATTCTAGTCCATTGTGAGTGGATCTATGTCAATTGCCCAGCGGATTTTACTAAAGCCCTTTAGTTGAGCGATTTGGTCTTCAAGTTTTGCTATTACTGCATGAAGTTCGCTGCGATTTTTGGCGAAAAACCGGATCTGGTATCGGTACCTTCCTGCTTTGCGCTCTATGATCGATGGCATCGGACCTATATGTTGTACGACTGAGTTTTTTAGGCTTTGTTCTAGCGTAGACATAAATTGGTTTACTGCCCTCAAGTCTATGCTGTTGGCATGTAAAGCAGCGGAATAACCAGCGGGTGGCAAGTTATATTGCTTGCGAGTTGCCAGAAGCTTTTGGGAGATTTTTTCATAGTTCTCGCTGCAAAGCTGTTCCAGCAAAGGGTGATCAGGTTGGGAGGTTTCCACCAGAATCTTGCCGGCACGCTCGCCCCGCCCAGATCTGCCGGCTACCTGGGTTAGGGTCTGGCTAAGATGCTCAATTGCTCGAAAATCATGACTGAATAATGCGGAGTCGGTGCCCAGTGCCACTACCAGGGATATTCCCGGAAGATGATGACCTTTGGTGATCATTTGCGTGCCTATCAAAAGTGCCGGGGTACCGGATTTGAGCTGATCGAGCTTTTCAGTAAAGGCATTTTTCCGTTGGGTGCTGTCGCGGTCGATTCGCAAGCAGGGAACCTGTGGGAAACTATCACCCAAAAATAGTTCCAGCTGTTCTGTTCCTACGCCTCGTGTTTCAAGCCTTTCCGAGCCACAGCAAGGACAACTTTTGGGGACAGTTAACCGTCCGTCGCAGCGATGACAAACCAATGCGATGGGCTGCTGGTGAATGCACATTTGGCTATCACATGCCTGGCACATGGCTGACCACGCACAGTTTGTACAAGCCAGTTTGGGAGCGTAGCCTCGCCGATTGAGGAAAATGAGAACCTGCCCCCCCTGGGATAACTCATTACCAATATGTCGTAAAACCTGACTGGAAACGGGCGCGGCTGAATGGGGGCTGGTCTGGACCAGTTGCCAGCTAGGCATACTTTTATTGGCAACCCGTTCATTCAGTTTTAACAATTGATATTGGCCCCGCTCGCTGTTGTAAAGTGATTCCAGGGAGGGTGTTGCGGAACCCAGGATAAGTTTGGCACCTGTATTTTTGGCGCGAATCAATGCCAGATCACGAGCGTTATAGCGAACTCCCTCGAACTGTTTGTAAGATAAATCCTGCTCCTCATCGATAACAATTAAACCCAGTTTGCTAAATGGAAGGAACACGGAAGAGCGGGTTCCAACGACAACAATAGATCGGTTGCCCGCACTTTGGTTCCAACATGAAACTTTGCCAGATTCACTGGTTGCGGAGTGATATCCCAGCACCGGTATGTTAAATCGAGCATTCAGTCGCTCCAGCATTTGGGCAATCAGCCCTATTTCAGGTACCAGAAACAAGATTTGCTTTCCTTCTTCAAGAACCTGTTGGGCTGCTTGTAAATAGACTTCAGTTTTGCCGCTTCCGGTCACTCCCTGCAGAAGAAAGGGGCCGTCGTGGCTTTGAATAGAGTTCAGTGCGCGGGATTGCTCTGGGCCTGGAGTAAGAGCGGTCTGGGCCATGAGTTCGTTTGATAAAGGCACCTCTGTAAGGGCCCTGACTAATCCCTTGTCGCGGAGAGCCTTAAGCAGGTGTCGACCAAAACCTGCAGCCAGTATGTCTTGGGTAGTCGATACGACCTCTCGATTTGTCATCCAATCCAGAAGTTGTTGTTGTTTAGGGGTGCTTTTAATTTGGTGGTCGATATTTTCGCAAGCTTCCCAGGATGTGTTCGTTTGGGTTTTGGCAGGTTTTCCGTCCAGTAAGCTTTTTGGCAAAGCAGTTGAGAGCACTTGTCCCAAGGGAGCGTGGTAGTAGCGGGCGGTCCAAAAAATCAGTTCGAGAAGCTCTGCCGGGAGCTTGCAGGTGTCGCTAATCCGACCCTGAACGTCCTTGAGCTTAAATTCTCTCGAGTCTGTTCCTTCGCCAATGATGATTCCGGTAATGACTTGCTTGCCCAAGGGGACACGAACGAGATCGCCAGGCACCAGCGCCTGGGCTGTTTTGTTTAAGTAAGAAAGACTTTTGCCAAACTTGGTAGCGACAAGTACATCAACAATCTGTACGCCCACGCCAGAGCCTGGATCGGTAGGCGAAATGGGGTGTTTATTGACTGTTTCTGAAGACTGCATGATTGCTTGCTATCCGGGCGAATTCTGGTAACATCCGCGCCTCTTTTTTGCCCTACCGTGCCGTGTTCAGCAAGTATAAAGCGACTGAATGGCGGCACGACAACATAATGGCGAGGCTATAGACATGCAAGCAGAGATCCATCCTAAGTATCAGGAACTTACCGCTACCTGCAGTTGCGGTAATGTTATCAAGACTAAATCCACCCGCGGTGGCGATATTCACGTAGACGTGTGTTCCAGTTGTCACCCGTTTTACACCGGCAAACAAAAAGTTGTTGATTCCGGTGGTCGTATTGATCGCTTTAAGAAGCGCTTTGGTAATCGTGGCGGCGCTAAAGAAGCTTAAATTAAAAGCTTCCAAGAATTTAAAAAGGCTCCCCCGGGAGCTTTTTTTTTAATCAAAAAATGCTATTGAGGTCGTTAGAGTCCGGTTGGGAATTTCCAGATGGCCCTGATTCCTCAAGTGCGGTCGGCGTATTTTCCCTGAGAAAAAATTCAAAGATAGCATTGGTTTCTGAGGGTTGCGCGCGTTGACCGGTCTCAGGATCGACGCGGGCAATGACCAGTCCGGGAGGCTGGTCAAAGTATTTTTCTTCTTTTCCTTCCAGCGCAGTCTCCATAAATTCGATCCAGATAGGTAGCGCCGCAGTACCTCCAAATTCGCCACTGCCAAGCAAACTATTGTCATCGAAGCCTACCCAGGCAGTAGCAACCATGTCTTGGTTGTAGCCAGAAAACCAGGCATCCCTAGGGCCGTTAGTTGTGCCGGTTTTGCCGGCGATATCGTCTCTGCCTAGTGTAAGTGCGCGACGACCAGTACCTTTTTGCACAACATCTCGAAGTATAGAGTCAACAATAAAGTGAACTCTTGGCTCCAAAATGCGCTCGGCCTCAGGATATTCCGGTGCCTGCCCTTCTTGAGTGTTTCCGTTGATTAACAGGTCGTCCAAACTGATGATTTCATTGTTGTTGGAAGCGAATTGGTTGGCGCTATCTTTCTCATGTTGACAGAGATCATTGCAGACCCTTGGATGCATGGCGCGAAAAAGTACAGTGCCGTTGTTGTCTCGAATTTCATCAATTAGGTGCGCTTCCACTCGGAACCCCCCATTGGCAAAACCCGCATAGCCTTGAGCGATTTTCAATGGCGCAAGTGCCTCACTGCCTAGCGCGAGGGTCAGATTGGTTGCAAGATCGGAATCTTCAAAGCCAAATCGTTTCATGGTATTCCTGGCCGTACTTAGGCCCAGTTCGCGCAAAATGCGGATGGATACCAAATTCCGGGAGAAATACAGGGCTTCCCTTAATCTGGTGGGTCCATAGAACCTTCCAGAGTCATTTTCTGGGCGCCAAATATCTTCCAGGGCAGCATCCTCGAAGACGATAGGTGCGTCGTTAATTGTCGTCGCCGCGGTGAAACCGTTTTCCAAAGCGGAGGTGTATAGGAACGGCTTCAGGTTAGAGCCCGGCTGGCGTTTGGCAGAGACTACGCGGTTAAATCGGTTGTAGTAAAAATCAAAACCACCCTGGAGCGCACGTATTTGGCCAGTTTTAGGGTCAAGTGCAACCAGGGCAGCCTGTGCGTTTGGAACCTGGCTTAATTGCCAGTTTCCATCGATAAGTCGAACCCTGATGCGATCGCCCGGTGAAACAACATCCGATGCCGATTGTGGAGGTTCGCCTACCCAGCTTTGTGTTCGATATGGGCGAGCATCTGATAAACCGTCTTGCCATTCAAGGGTATGCATGCCTGAACCTTTTATATAGACATTGGCACTTTGCTCTTCAACGGAAATAACAATTGCGGGCTCCAGCTCCCAAACGGAGTCAACGGAGGACAGCACTTGTTGCAATTGCTCAGTGTCCTGCAGGTCGATTTGCTCCAGGCGGGCTTCAGGGCCGCGGTAGCCATGTCGCTGGTCGTAGGTCATTAGCCCATGCTTGACCGAAATATCGGCGGTTTCTTGCAGTCTGGTATCAATAGTTGTCCTGACTTCGTAACCGTCTTCATAGGCTGCAGTTCCATAGCGGCTGACCATTTCTGAGCGAACCATCTCGGCGACGTAAGGCGCCTGAACCTCAATAACAGAGCCGTGTTCCTCGGCAGTGATGGGTTCAGAAATAGCCAATCGGAACTCCTGTTCCGTGATATAGCCCAACAGGCGCATTCGCCCAAGTATCCAGTCTCTACGCTCCAGTGCCCTGGACGGGTTGTTTATGGGATTGTAGGCAGATGGCGCTTTAGGCAAGCCGGCAATCATGGCTAGTTGGGCCAGATTCAGCTCTCTAATATCTTTACCGTAATAGATATTTGCAGCTGCCTGGATGCCATATGCGCGCTTTCCAAGGTAAATTTTATTTGCATAAAGCTCTAGAATTTCTTCTTTAGATAGTTCATGCTCTATCTCAAGAGCCAGAAGAATCTCATTGAATTTCCTCGTAAAAGTTTGTTCCAGGCTCAAGAAAAAGTTTCTGGCGACCTGCATGGTGATGGTGCTGCCACCGGATTGAATTTGCCCGCTCGTTAAAATTTGTGAACCGGCGCGCAATAATCCAAGTGGGTCCACCCCATAATGGTTGAAAAAGTTGTCGTCTTCTGCAGAGAGGATTGCATGAATAAACTGTTCGGGTATTTCGTTGTAGGTAATGGGCGTTCGTTTTTGTTCGCCAAATTCGCCGATCAGTGTTTCATTCGCCGAAAATACTTTCAGCGGAGTTTGCAATTTGACGTCGCGAAGCTGTTCTACGGACGGTAGTGCGGGAGCGAGATAGAGAATGACGGCTATAGCACCGGACAAACCAATGCATGCGAGCATAAAGCCTAGTTTGAAAAGCGGTTTCAGTATTCGAAATCGTGAAGACATGATGACTATAAGTTATCTGTTGAGGTCATTATATCTGAGGATGCAGTCAATGACTGTGAATCCTGGCCTGTTTTTGAAATTGGGCGTGGAGGCTTCTTGATGAAATTACCAGCAGCCCTGGCTGAGTTGATTGGTGCCGGTAACAACGCGGTTATTGGCGTTGATATTGGCACAGCTACGCTAAAACTAGTTGAGCTGGAGTCTACCTCTAAAGGGCTCAAGCTTATAGCTGCCCAAGTGGTGCCCATTCCTGCGGGTGGTCTAAAAGAAGGAAAAATCGAAGATGCGCCTGGTTTGGCTCAGGTTCTCAGCAAAGCCGTTGTTGCCAGTCGTACAAAAACCAAAAATATTGCGTTTGCTGTTCCCAGCTCTTCTGTTATTACCCGTTTGGTCGAAATGCCTGGTGATCTGTCAGAAGACGAGATGGAAATGCAACTGTTAATGGAAGCAGAGCAGTACATCCCTTACTCACTGGAAGAAGTCGCTCTGGATTTTACCAAGATGAGCACCTCTGAAGATGGTGAACAAGCCCAGATCCTGCTGGCTGCCAGTCGTAAAGAATCTATTGAAAGTCTGGTAGAGATCGCTGAAATCGCAGAACTCAAACCCAAAATTGTGGATGTCGAGCCCTTTTGCCTCGAGCGGGTTTACCCTTTGCTTGCTGAGCAAATGGAAGAAGACAGTGACAGCCTGATCGCGATTGTTGATATTGGCGCCAGAACGCTCAGATTTAATGTTCTGGAGAAAGGCGCCACTGTCTACAGCCGAGAAGAGTCTTTTGGCTCAGCCCAGCTTAGCGAGGAAGTTCAACGCCGGTATGGGCTTTCAGCGGAAGAGGCCAACATTGCCCAAGCGGAAGGTGGTTTGCCTGCAGACTATCAGGATGAAGTGCTGGCGCCCTTCTATGACTCGCTAATTCAGCAAATAAGCCGGGCGCTCCAGTTTTTCTACTCTTCGTCCACCTATAATCATGTGGATTGTCTGGTATTAGCCGGCGGTGTGGTTGGTGAAGGAGCAATTGCTGACCTAGCAGAGACCCGTTTGGAATTGCCGGTTATCGCGGGTAATCCATTTTCTCAAATGGAGCTTGGCGACAAAATTAAGGAAGACAAGCTTAAACAGATTGCCTCATCAATGCTGGTGGCGACAGGTCTAGCTTTGAGGGGTATTAGCTGATGCCTGATATTAACCTATTACCCTGGCGTGAAGCCCAGCGAGAAGAGCGAAAGCGTCAGTTCTTCTCGGCGTTGGTTCTAACCTGTGTTTTGGCGGGACTGATAGGCTTTGCCTGGAATTCATTTATCAATTCACAAGTGACTGCCCAGCAGCGGCGAAATGATCTTCTGCAGACGGAAATCACCAAGCTGGATGCCATGGCAGCAGAAATTCGTGAGTTAAGGCGAGCAAAAGCTGAAATGCTTGACCGAATGGAGGTCATTAAAGGTCTTCAGACGAATCGTCCTGAAATAGTCCGGCTGTTTGATCAACTGGTACAGGTGACACCTGACGGCGTGTATTTGTTGTCAATGACCGTCAGCGGAACCGCACTTTCCTTTGAGGGCAAAGCAGAGTCGAACAACCGGATTTCTGCATTGATGAGGCAGATTGATGCGTCAGATAAATTCACGCAGCCAAACTTGACCACGGTGACGGCAGATTCTGAGCTGGGTGCTCAGGGCAGCCGTTTTTCCATGACTGCCCAAGTCGTAGATTCTTCAGAGAATATCTAGGGGATACGGATGGATATTCAAGCGATTATTGAAGAAATCAAGAGTATTGATCCTTCCGAGATTCGGTTGGACAACATTGGCCGTTGGCCACTGGTCGTGCGTATTCTTATGTGCATAGGTGCTTTCGTGGCAGTTATAGCGCTCTACTTTTACCTGGTTGTGTCAAATTCAAATGCACTTCTGGAGAGGACAATCGCTCAGGAAGCCGAGTTAAGAGAGACGTTTGAAAGCCGTTCGTATGAGGCTGCCAATCTTGAGGCTTACCGAGAACAGCGCGTGGAATTAGACGAGCGTTTGCAGACGTTGATTGGCCAGCTGCCCAAGGACACCGAAGTTCCTGGACTTCTGGAAGATATTACCGAAACCGGATTAAGCAGTGGCTTGGCGATCGATAGCATTCAATTACAGAGCGAACGGTCGCATGATTATTATGTAGAGTTGCCAATATCGATTACGGCATCTGGCGGATACCATGATTTCGCGACCTTCATTAGTGGTGTTTCCGGGTTGCCCAGAATTGTTACCTTGCATGACTTTGAAATTTCCAGAAGTGGGTCCTCTCTGCTGAATCTTTCGATTACAGCGAAGACCTATCGTTATAAGGAGCCGGAGTAATGAATCCTTTCGGCGCTAATATAAAATTTTTCCTTTTAGCTGGGGTAGTGATGCTGTCGGCATGCTCCTCCAATAATAATCAGGATATTTTGGCTTTTATGGAACAAGTTCGTGCGGAATCTGCCAATCGAATTCGCATAGAACCACTACCTGCTTACCCGCCCTACGTTGCGGTGGTTTATCAGTCTGCAGGTCAGCGGAGTCCATTTGCCCCTCCAAGAGAGGTTGTGACTTCTGATATTTCAGGTGTTCTGACACCAGCACCAGATCTTTCCCGACCAAAAGAATTTTTGGAAAGGTTTAATCTGGCTGAATTGACTATGGTCGGTAGCATTCAGCACAACGGTGTTAGGTGGGGACTTATCAGGGATGGAGATGGTTCTGTTCACCGGGTCCGTGAGGGCAATTACCTCGGAAGGAATTATGGGTTAGTCACCCAGGTCAGTGAATCAAGTCTTGAGCTGGTCGAGACTGTAGTCAATGGCCAGGGCGGATGGATCGAAAGACCGCGCAATATGGGCATGGGCGAAAACTAGAGAAGAGCCATGAATATTTATCCAATAAAAGTATTTGACAAGAATTTTCGGTTGATTTGTCTTAAGTGGGTCTGCCTGGTATCGCTGCTGGTTTGCTCAGCTGGAGCCATGTCGGCCGCACTTGAGAATGTCGAATTCAGGCCTCTTGTCCAAGACCGGTTTGAAGTCGTTTTATCGCTCGACGGAATGGATTTCGAGACGCCTCAGGTATTCGCAATTGAGCAGCCTGCCAGATTAGTTCTGGATCTGCCTGGTGTTACTAATCAAGTAGCCGAAAAACAGTTTCCGCTTACATTAAATAATGCTTCCCAGGCAATACTTCTGGGCACTCCAGAGCGTACTCGTCTGGTTATTAATATGAATAATGCCGTGAGTCATAACCTGCAGGTTTCAGGCTCAACTGTCAGGTTGGTTGTTGGTTCAAGTGTTGCTTCGGGTTCACAGAGTGCTTCTCAGTCTTCAATTGTTCCACGGCTTGCTGCTGCCCAGACGGACAACTCTGGAATGGGTGAAATTCTTCATATCGAAGAACTGGATTTTCGACGAGGTGAAACGGGCGAAGGCAATATCCTGCTTGAGCTTGAAGACGATGAAGTCAATACAGATGTCTCTGTTTTAGGCAACACCATTGAAGTTCGATTCTTCGATGTTTCCTTGCCTGAAAACCTCCAGCGCATTTTTGATGTGCAAGATTTTTCAACGCCGGTTTCAAAATTCAGTGCAGAAACGATTGGCCGCGATTCCATTGTGGAAATCACGACGATTGAGCCGTTCGAGTACTTGGCATATCAAACTGATACTTCCTATGTGGTAAGCGTCAAGCCAAGAGCAGCGCCGGGTACTCCAGGTGCGGAAAACGAGTTCAACTATACGGGTGAAAAACTTTCACTTAATTTTCAGGATATTGAAGTTCGTGCGGTTCTTCAGCTGATTGCGGACTTTTCTGAGCTTAACCTGGTCGCCAGCGACACGGTAAATGGCAGTATTACATTGCGTTTGCAGAATGTCCCTTGGGACCAGGCTCTGGATATTGTCCTCAAGGCAAAGGGGTTGGATCAACGACGTGAAGGTAATGTTCTATTGGTTGCGCCAATTGCAGAAATTGCTGAGCGTGAACGAATGGAGATTGAAGCCGGTCGACAGTTACAAGAGCTGGCGCCCTTATCAACAGAATACATTCGTATTCGTTATGCTGATGCATCGCAATTATTCGAGCTATTGACGAGTACTGGTTCAACTGAAGATTCGCCCGGGCTGCTTTCACCTCGAGGATCTGCCATTGTGGACCAAAGAACCAATACTATAGTTTTAACCGATGTGGCTGAAAAAATCACTGCATTCAGGCGCATGATAGACGAGCTGGATATTCCAATTAGGCAAGTGCTGATTGAAGCCCGAATAGTTATTGCCAGTAACGATTTTCGACGTGAGCTTGGTATTCGTTGGGGTGGTACAGGTGTGGATTTCTCGGACTCCGGCGACAGCGTGGTTCAATATGGGCCATCGCGAGGCAGTGTGGGTGGTCAGGCGATTGATGCCTTTGGTGTGAATGCCGGAAATATTGATTTGGCGCCCGCGGTAGATCTGGGTGTGGCCGCGGCTTCATCGAGCTTCGCGGTTTCGTTTCTTACAGATTCTGCGTTTGTTGATCTCGAGTTGAGTGCGCTCGAAAGTGAAGGTTATGGCGAAGTAATCTCCCAACCAAAAGTTTTAACCGGAGACAAACAAACCGCCTACATTAAGTCAGGTTCTGAAGTTGCCTATCAAGAGGCTGCATCAAGTGGTGCAACCACCACTGCGTTCAGGGAAGCTGTACTTCAGCTGGAAGTTACGCCTCAGATCACACCGGATGACCGAGTTATCCTGGATTTGCTGGTGGCCCAGGATTCTATTGGTGATTTGGTCTTTGGTGGTGAGCCTACGATCGATACCACAGAGCTGGGAACCCAGGTATTGGTTGATTCAGGTGAGACTCTTGTTTTGGGCGGTATATTCCGCATGAATCAAACAGAACAAGAAAATAAGGTTCCCTTCCTCGGTGATCTTCCAATTGTCGGGAATGCCTTTAAAAATACTCTGACTAACACAGAGAAGCAGGAAATATTGATCTTCATCACGCCAAAAATTATTGATGAAAACTTCAGCAGCCGATGAGTTCGGGTGGTGACAATGTTGTCCTAATAGGGCCAATGGGTTCGGGCAAGAGCGCTGTTGGACGCGCTCTATCCGCTCAGTTGGGAATGCAGTTTGTCGATACAGATCACCTTATTGAAGAGCGCTGTGGGGCGAACATTCCCTGGATTTTTGATATTGAAGGTGAGGATGGTTTTCGCAAGCGTGAGACGGCAGTATTGGAAGAAGTGTCCTCTGCCGCTCATTCCGTAATTGCCACTGGCGGCGGTGTGGTAGTAACACCAGAAAACCGACCTTTGCTCAAAAAAATTGGCAAAGTGGTATATCTATGTGCACCGGTAGATGTCTTGTTTCGCCGAGTCTCCAAGGATAAATCCAGACCCTTGTTGCAGGTGGAGAACCCCCGCGCTACCTATGAGGAAATCTTTCAGCAGCGAGACCCTATTTACCGTGAACTAGCGGATCTGGTCTATCAGGGAACGGAAGAGATTAGTCCACAGCAAGTCGCCAGAAATATCTCAGAACGCTTGCTGGAAATTTAGTCCGGCTAGCCGCTAGAATGCGCATCCTCAACTTTTCAGGTTGTACCCGGGAACAAAATTGATTGAAATAACTGTAGAGCTTGGCGAACGACGCTATCCAATTCGAATTGGTGAGGGATTATTGCGTTCGCAATCCCTGGCTGATTTCTTAACGGGTTCCCAAGCGCTTGTCTTAACCAACGAGACCGTTGCCCCTATCTATCTTCCGACAATTCTGGATAACCTGTCCAAGAGTGGGGTAGCTGCCGATAGTCTGATGCTGCCTGATGGTGAAAGATTTAAAAATCTGGACACCCTGAACAAAATTTTTGATGGATTAACGGAGTATCGTCATAACCGAACAACTACCTTGATTGCTTTAGGCGGTGGTGTGATAGGTGATATGACAGGCTTTGCTGCAGCTTGCTATCAACGCGGGGTAAATTTTATCCAGGTGCCGACCACATTGCTGGCGCAAGTGGATTCATCAGTGGGTGGCAAAACCGCCGTGAATCATAAAGCCGGTAAAAACCTTATTGGCGCTTTTTATCAGCCAAAAGCCGTGATCATAGATACAGAGACGCTTAAGACTTTACCCGATCGGGAATATTCGGCCGGGATGGCCGAAGTAATCAAGTATGGGCTTATTGCTGATGCCGACTTTTTGAGTTGGCTCGAACTGAATATCGAGCCGCTTATGAAGCGTGACAGCCATGCTATAGCAAGGGCTATTGCTGTTTCTTGTGAAATTAAGGCCCGCTTAGTCGCGGCCGATGAAACCGAGCAAGGAGTGCGGGCCATTCTTAATCTTGGGCATACATTTGGCCACGCAATTGAAGCTTTCCAGCAGTACAAGGAATGGTTACACGGAGAAGCTGTAGGTGCCGGAATGATATTGGCCGCCGAGCTTTCCATGCGCATGGGCAATATCACTGAGCAGGATTACCTAAGAGCCAAAACGCTTATAGCTGCTGCCGGATTGCCCACTGAGCCTCCGGAAAATATTTCCAGGGAAGATTTCCTTAGCTTGATGGGGCTGGACAAGAAAGTGCTTGATGGCCGATTGCGATTGGTACTCCTGGAATCACTCGGCGAGGCGATAGTAACCTCAGATTTCCCCATAGATAAACTGGAATCGGTTCTCCCGGCCTAGCTCTCTTGCCCTGGAGGGCAGGCATAGGAAAGTTCATCAATGTCTTTGTATTTCTCTATAACTGGTTCTATTGCTTTGGCCCTTAATCGCTTTAATTCTTTTCCAAGGGCTTTGCCTTCAAACCCCTGTTCAAGCAGGGCAGATGCATTTAAGGATGCTGCTGCCGCTTCGCATTGAATTAGAAATTCTCTCTGTGGGTAGGGCCTCAACTCCAGGCCTGTCCGCCCACGTGCATCAGCCATGCAGCAATTCCCAAAGTCTTCTACATAAGAGTTTTGTGTCCAGGCCCCAAGCTGCGATAACAGTTCAATGGCCTCTTCGGAAGATGTCTGAAGCACTTGATGACATTGTAGATGATACCTTGCGACACGAACGGCCAGGTTTCGGTATTTGTTGGGTATTTTCAGGCGATCGCACATTAAATTGGTGAGTTCGGCGCCTCGTGCCTCATGGCCGGTATGACTTGGTCGGATATCATCCGGAGTATTGGCTTTGCCCAGATCGTGACACAGTACGGCGAATCGCTGTACCGGATCATTTGTTAGTTCAGCGATACGGTCAAGGCTCAGAAGACAGTGATAGCCTGCGTCGATCTCTGGATGAAATTTAGGACGTTGCGCAACCCCAAAAAGTGCATGTACTTCAGGGAAGATGATTTTTAGTGCATCTACTTCCCTAAGTATTTCAAAAAACAGACTTGGGCGAGGTGTTTTTAATGCTTTCTCGGTTTCTATCCAGACACGTTCAGGTGTAAGTTTCTCGAGTTCTCCACTTGCAGACATGGACATTAATAGTTCTCGGGTTTCCCCAGCCAGCTCAAAACCATATTGGGATAACTGGGCGGCAAACCGGGCCACTCTCAGAACACGCAATGGATCTTCGGTAAAAGCCGGTGATACATGCCTGAGTATTCTATTATTCAGATCTTCATGGCCGTTAAATGGGTCGATGAGTTTGTTGTCGCGATTTTTGGCGATGGCATTAATGGTTAGGTCCCGGCGAGACAAATCTTCTTCAAGGGTCACCGCTTTCGTCTCTGTAGAAAAGCCATGATAACCGCTACCCTGTTTTCGCTCTCTCCTGGCCAGAGCGTATTCCTCTTTGGACTGGGGGTGTAAAAACACAGGAAAATCCTTGCCGACCTGGGTAAATCCAAGCTTCTGCATTTCTTCAGGGGTGGAGCCGACAACTACCCAGTCCCGTTCTTTGGCGGCCATACCCAGCAACTGATCCCTGACAGCACCGCCGACCAAATATGTGATGAGATTTTTCTCTGCGGTCATTTATTAGCGCTTTGCCAGCCCTCGGGCTTGTAAAAATTCCAGCATGTGCGGCCGGGATTCTTTGGATAAAAACCCTTCCATTTGCTCGGTCCAACTGGTTGATTTCTTATTACCAGTCCTGGTTTTATAGTATTCGCTTACGTCTTTGTCGTATTGCTTTATCTCGTCCGGAATCAAGTTTTCCAGATAGGTGTTTTCCATTACCCACAAAGGCAGAGGCAAGCGTGGCTTGGACTCTGGGTCTTGTGCAGGGTAGCCCAGGCAGAGCCCAAAAACCGGGTAGACAAAATCGGGTAATTGCAGCAAATCCGATACCTCTTGAGGATTGTTGCGTATCCCGCCTATATAGCAAGTTCCCAGACCTTCTGATTCAGCAGCAATAACCATGTTTTGTGCCATGAGAGAGGTATCTACCGTGGCTATAATAAACTGCTCCATATAGCCGGGATCGGAGCTAATACCCGATTGCTGGCAAATAGTCTGGTTTCTTGCCAAGTCAGCGCAACACACGAAAAATTCGGCACATTGGGCAACATAGGCTTGATTGCCACATAGGTCTGCAAGTTTGTCGCGAGTGGTGCCTTCGGTAATGCGAATCAGACTGTAGGCTTGTGCGAAACTGGACGTCGCGGCAGCCTGCCCGGCCATTAGCAAGCGCTCAAGCAAATCTTGCTCAATTGCCTGAGTTGTAAACTTACGGATCGAACGGTGCTGTAATAGTAAATCGATAAATTGCATCTTTTGTTTCCAGGGCCCTTGGTTATTATTTCACGGTGACTAGGGGCAAACCATTGGTTCGGTCGAATCGACTGTTATGATGCTTAAAATAAAATAATATGAGTAGGCAAATTGGTTTCAGGGAATAGGGTCCTCAGATTATGAGCGTATACAACGTTCTATATTTTTTGTTGATTTTTAGCTTCGCCCTGAGCGCATCAGCTATGTGGATCAACTGGCACCTAAATCGCCACGAACTGGCAGTCAGGGACTGGGCCATCGCTTTGAGTATGACTCTGGTGGGTTGTTCGATGGCGGTCATTGCCCGATTGAATATTGCAGATTCACCCGATGCGATGGTTCCCCTGACATTCTTTACCCTGTTAAGGGATTTGGTACGTCAATAAATGGATTTGCCTGGTTTATTCTCTGGCGTGGGGTATTGCGGTTTATGGGTCGTAGCCTGCCAGATATGAAATTGCTTTATGGCGCCTGGTAAGGCTTTTTGGCTTTACTAATAGCTGGCCACCCACTAAATATGCCAGCCGCATGGGCCGTTGCTTGGATTTCTTTACTTATCTCGATTCTCTCCCTTTTGGTGCTCAACGATATTCTTCGGCACGGTGTATCGGGCATTGCGACCTGGTTTGCCAGCGCTGGCTTTTCGGGGGCAGCCTTAACCTGGGGAGTCAGGTCGGTTATGAGTTTTCTGGATATATCCCGGCCAATAGATTCGGGGTTTGATACCGTCGTGATGTTTGGAGCGGTCATTACTACCTTTGCCTGCATGATGGCACTGATTTTGTTAACCAACCAGAGACTAATCGATCGTTTTGGCACCGTCGCAAATCTGGATGATTCAAGAGCTGTGTTGAGTCGTAGGGCGTTTCTCGATTCGCTGGAACCTTTGCTTGAAAGTTCGCTCTCCAGCCAGCAGCCCAGCACTATTGTATTGCCGAACATTGATAACTTTTCTGAAATTAATGACAAGTATGGTGGTAAAAGTGGAGACCAGACACTTGCGCATGTTGCCTTGCTGGTGATGCGTGTATTGGGAAGACAAGATCTGCTTGCTCGATACAGTGGTAGTGAATTTATTCTGTTTATTTATGGAAAATCGGCGCAGCAGTCAAAAACATTAATGAATCGATTGTTGGTTTTATTGAAGCAAAATGCCCTGGATACTGGCCGTGGGCCATTTCAAGTTAAACTGAGTATAGGTATCGCAGAGCATCGTTTCTCTGAGGGGGTATCTGAAACCATCTCCAAGGCAATGGTCGAGCTCCAACAACAAAAACGAACCGAAATTTCTTCAGCAAAATTAGCCTAGATATCTCCTGTAAACGTCAACTTGGCCCTGAGTTTTTTGCCACGCAAGCTCACATATACAGTAGTATTGTTTTAACTTTTCAGATGTTGCGGCTGCATTTTGCCCACAGTTCCTTCAAACGGCATCCATATCGCCTACGACGAGTTTGGCAACCCGGATGCACCGGCAGTTATCCTTATTATGGGGCTCTATTGCCAGCTAATTGACTGGCCAGAACCCTTTTGCCGGAAGATTGCCGATGCAGGTTACCGAGTGATTCGATTCGATAATCGTGATATTGGCTTGTCGTCTCACCTTGATCATCTATCACCCCCCAGCCAGGTTGCATATGGTTTGAGCATGGCTTGGGGCATGCCAGTTCCAGCGCCCTATGATCTGGATGATATGGCCGATGATGTGCTTGGCTTAATGAGTGCCTTGGACATTGATCAGGCTCATGTTGTGGGTTCTTCCATGGGGGGAATAATTGCCCAACTACTAGCGTCAGAGAAACCAGAAAAGATACGCTCACTTTGCTGCCTGAGTTCCACCACAGGAAATCCCTGGCTTCCACTCCCTCATTGGCGGGTGCTGCAGCTGGTCACAAATCCTGCCTATATTTTTAGCGAGTCAGGCTATCAGCAAAAGCTGGAGTTGATGCGTTTGCTAACAAGCCCGGCCTACCCGCAATCGGATAGAGAACTGGAAAGCTGTATATCAGTAAGGGAACGCAGGTCGCCGGATTCACAAGGGCTTTCACGACAGCTGGCTGCGTCACTGAAGACAGGTAATATTTCCAATCGGTTGAAAAATGTCCATGTTCCTACGCTGGTTTTACATGGCGATAGTGACCTGTTGGTTCCCTATGCTTGTGGGCAGGACATTGCTAATAAAATCGACGGAGCCCAATTTGAATTAATCCAGGGGTGGGGACATGATTTCCCAGAGCAACTGGCAAAGCCCTTGGCCGAGAAAATTCTTAACCACCTGAGTGAGACAGACTCTCAGGATAATTAGTCGTTAATAACCCCGGCATCAGGGTTTTCGTAAGTATTCAGATCAAATCGGTTTTCACTCTTGGCGACAATGGTACTTACAGCGGCGTCACCAGTCACATTCACCGCCGTACGCAACATATCCAGTATGCGGTCGACACCCAGGATCAGGCCGATTCCCTCGACGGGCAAATTTACTTCATTGAAGACCATGGTAAGCATAACCAGGCCAACGCTGGGGACAGCTGCTGTACCAATCGAGGCAAGAACGGCCATCAGAATCACCATTAAATAATCCATAGCACCGAGGTCGACGCCATAGACATTGGCGATGAATACCGTGGCCACACCCTGCATCATTGCCGTGCCATCCATGTTGATTGTGGCGCCAAGGGGCACTGTGAACGAGGCAATGGAATTATTTACACCTAGTCGCTCCTCAACGGTTCGAAGCGTCACTGGAATAGTCGCAGCAGAACTGGCTGTACTAAAGGCAAATGTTTGCGCGGTACGGAGTTTTTTGAGGAAGGTTATTGGGCTAAGGCCGGTAAGGATCTTAAGAATAAAGCTGTAACTAACAAAGGCATGAAAGAGAAGAGCCGCTACCAGTACCAGCGCATAACCAAGTAGTTCTTTTAGAAGATCAAGACCAAGCTCCGAAACGGCTTTGGCAATCAGACAAAAAACCGCATAGGGCGCAAAATGCATTACCAGATTAACCATTTTCATCATGACCAGATTCAGTTGCTCAATCAGTTTCACGGTATCCGGGGATTCTTTGGCAACAGCCAGCAAGCTGACGCCAAAAATGATGGCAAAGAAGATAATTGCCAGCATGTCGCCGTTAGCCATAGCCGCTATGGGATTGCTGGGAATGATATTTATCAAAACTTCGGAGACAGGTGGGGCACTGTTTCCCGCAAAGTCACTGGTAGTAGTTAGTGACATCCCTTCCCCAATTGAAAAGGAAGAGGCAAGCAATAGAGCTGTAGCTATAGCTATAGCAGTGGTGCAGAGATAGAGCACCAATGCTTTTATGCCGACACGACCAAGTAAATGTATGTCGCCAATACCCAAAATTCCGGGAATGATGGAGAAAAGTACCAGTGGGACAACCAGCATTTTCAAGGCATTTACAAAAAGGGCTCCAATGGTATGAAACATGCCCCCAATAAGGTAATCACTGACCAGTGCATTGTTATGCGCGAGCCCGGAAATATTAAGTAGTAATCCGGTCGCCATGCCCAAAGCCAGGGCAATGAGCACTTTTTGGGTGAGATTTTTATGAGTCATACGAACTTTGTTGAGCAAACGTTGATTTATTTGCAGTATACCCGGTATAAAGATTCCTCATAATTTCATACTTTCCGTTCAATATCCCAGTTTGAGTATTCGTTGTAACGTTTTGAACATGTCCGCTTTCCAATTATCTATGCTTCGTTTATCCAGAATTGCTCCCGGCTTGGTGTTTTTTGTTTTATTTGGCTGCTCCAGTTCTCCAAAGGTCGTGGATGATTGGCCAGCAGAGGTCCCCCCCAAAGATCTATTTATCCAGAGCTATGAGAACGATGCAGACAATCAAGAAGTGCAATCCAGGGAAGATTACCTAGTCTGGATTAAGCGTTTCTATCAGGGTTGGGTGGTATACAGCCATGGTTGGTTAAAGGTATCGCAGGATATCTTGGAAGAATTACCCATGGATCAGAGAGAAGAGGCACGCAGTCAAATCGCAGAAATAGGGCTTGAGATAGCGCGCGAATGGGCCAAGGAAAAGCAGGACCGCTACATTTTCACCAACATGGTGGCGGTCTGGGGTGAGGGGCTTCTGGAGGCGTTAAATCGAGGAGAGATATTTCAATACATGGAGCTAGTCGAGCAGGACCTGGAGTCGCTTAAGCAAAGAAATATTGTCAGGGAGGATATCTCTATACAGCGGTATTTCCCGAATATCCAGACAGACTCTTTCCTGTTTTAACTCCCTGATAAGTCAGGGTTTGCGGAAATTATCCGGAGACGCTGCCTCCGGATATTCTCCAGGCTGGTTTAGAGCGAACTCACCAGCGCATCAATGCTTTCCTTGGCATCGCCGAACAGCATCCGGGTGTTGTCCCTATAGAACAGTGGGTTGTCCACACCGGCATAGCCTGTAGCCATGGAGCGTTTCAGCACAATTGTGGTTTTCCCATTCCATGGTTCCAGTACCGGCATGCCCGCTATCGGGCTATCGGGCACTTCCTGGGCTGCCGGATTAACAATGTCATTTGCGCCGATGACGATAGATACATCGACCTCGGGGAAATCCTCGTTAATTTCTTCCATCTCAAAAACGATGTCGTACGGGACCTTGGCTTCAGCCAATAGCACGTTCATATGCCCAGGCATACGCCCGGCAACCGGGTGTATACCAAAACGAACATTGATGCCTTTGGCTTTGAGTTTTTTGGTCAGCTCGCATACAGAATGTTGGGCCTGCGCCACCGCCATGCCGTAGCCGGGAAGTATCATCACCTCTTTGGCATCAGAAAGCAGACTTGCTAATTCTTCGGTTTCGATTGGTTTAACATCACCCTGATCTCCTGCGGTGTCTGAAGATGCGCCACCAGTGGATTTTTTCGTTCCAAATCCTCCGGCAATTACAGACAAAAACTTGCGGTTCATGGCGCGGCACATGATGTAGCTCAAAATAGCACCGGAACTACCCACCAGCGCGCCCACAACAATCAACAGATCATTACTGAGCATAAAGCCGGTAGCAGCCGCAGCCCAGCCCGAATAGCTGTTCAGCATAGAGACTACGACTGGCATGTCGGCACCACCGATCGCCATCACCATGTGTATACCGAACAGCAGCGCAATAGCCGTCACAATCAAGAGGGCCGTCAAGCCGTTGCCATCCTGTGACTGCGCAACAAACTCCACGCCAAAATATATAGCGGCCAAAAGCATGGCTAGATTTAGCCAGTGACGTCCAGGCAAGAGCATCGGCTTGCCACCAATTTTGGCACTGAGCTTCAGGTAGGCAATCACCGAGCCCGAAAAGGTCAGGGCGCCAATAAGAACGCCGACATAAATTTCTACGTCATGAATGGTCTTTTCCACGCCGCTGTAGCCGTGACCATGATCCATGAAGGTGGCGAAACCAACCAAAACGGCAGCCAAACCGACCAGACTGTGAAGGATGGCCACCAGCTCAGGCATCTGTGTCATCTGAACTTTTGAAGCGAGAAGCAAGCCGATGATCGAGCCCGCCGCGATGGCACCGATCAGAATCGCGTAATTCGCGGTAACCACACCAAAGACGGTAGCGATCAGGGCGAGTGCCATGCCCGCCATGCCATAGATATTGCCGCGTTTAGCGGTTTCCTGAGAGCTGAGTCCGCCCAGCGCCAGAATAAACAGGATGGAAGCCCCAACGTATGAGGCAGTTAGTACACCTTGAGATAACATGTTTTAACTCTCCTTATTTCTGGAACATGGCCAACATGCGTCGGGTGACAGCAAAGCCGCCGACGATGTTGATGCTGGTGATAAGTACGGCGGTTGCAGCCAGATAGAGCATCCATTTGTCAGGTGAACTGATCTGGATGAGTGCCCCAATAATAATGATGCTGCTAATTGCATTGGTCACACTCATCAAAGGCGTATGCAATGAGGGTTTGACGTTCCAGATCACCATATAGCCAACAAAACATGCCAGCACAAAGACGGTGAAATGAGCCATAAATGAGGCCGGCGCCACAGAGCCGAGTCCCAATAGAGCGACACCAGCAATAACGAAAGCAATCAGACTGCCTAACCAGGTGTTTTTAGGCTCCAGTGGTTCGGCTGGCTCTTCTTGTGCTTCCTGGGTTGGAGGCGGCTTGGGTGCAGAGCTAATCTTGGGCGCGGGGGGAGGCCAAGTCACCTTGCCTTCCTTGACGCAGGTTGCCCCGCGTATTACTTCGTCATCCATATCTATTTTGATGTTGCCATCGCTGTCAGGACACATATCCGATAGCAGGTGTCTCAGATTCGTGGCATACAGTTGACTCGACTGGGTTGGTAACCGGCTGGGAAGATCGGTATAACCAATCAGGGTAACGCCATGTTTGACGACAACCTCGTTGGCCTCGGTCAACTTACAGTTGCCGCCCATTTCGGCGGCTAGATCAACAATCACACTGCCTTCATTCATCGACTTCACCATTTCCTCTGTCCAGAGTTCAGGTGCAGGACGTCCCGGAATCAGGGCTGTGGTTATTACGATATCTACTTCTTTGGCCTGTTCAGCAAACAGCGCCATTTCGGCTGCGATAAACTCGTCGCTCATCACCTTGGCATAGCCACCATCCCCGCTGCCGTCTTCATCGTCAAAGTCCAGCATCAGGAATTCCCCACCCAGGCTCTCCACCTGATCCTTCACTTCAGGGCGGGTGTCGAAGGCGCGGACGATGGCGCCCATAGAGGCGGCGGTTCCAATGGCTGAAAGCCCGGCAACGCCTGCGCCAATGACCAGAATCTTGGCCGGCGGGATTTTACCCGCCGCCGTAATTTGGCCGGTAAAAAAGCGACCAAAATGCTGGGCTGCTTCCACGATGGCACGGTAACCGGCAATGTTCGCCATGGATGAAAGGCCATCCATTTTTTGTGCGCGGGAAATTCGAGGGATTCCCTCAATGGCCAATGCATTTATATTTTTATCGGCAAAAGTTTGCAGGAGTTCCGGGTTCTGTGCCGGCGCCATGAAACTAATAAGTGTCTGCCCAGCTTTTAGCAGTTCGGTTTCATTGATCCCCAGCCCAGGGTGTTCCTGCGGCGCGCGGACTTTTAAAATAATATTGCTGGAATCCCAGATCGCGCGGGTGTCACCTGTGACCGTCGCGCCGGCTTCTTCATAGGCGGAATCAGTGAATTTTGCGGCATCGCCAGCACCTGACTCTACGACTACTTCAAACCCCAGTTTTAGCAACTGGCCGACAACATCGGGCGTGGTTGCGACCCGGCGTTCATTTGCGCGGACTTCTTTTGGAATACCTATACGCATTGGTTGGTTCTCCTGTCATTGGGGCGTGCCCCGTGTTTAGCCTTTTTTTGGCGAACTGAATTGAAAACTTAGTCCTGTCTACAGAAGTAAAGCTTCTAGAAAATTAACGAACCAGATTGCTTGGCAGGCTCATATCAAGCTGAAAACAGGCAAAGCCCTCTCGCAGGAGGGCTTTGTATGTGCATTATTGTACGCGCTAAAACTGTATACAATATACTTTTATTTATAATTTTAAGTTTTCTGCAACTAAATTTTGCAGTCAACACTAATTTACAGTTATAAAGGCCATTATTCACTTTGCATGGGGATTCTACAAATGGCAGACGGATTAAATCTTATGCTTTACGGCATGGGCACAGTTTTTGTATTTCTTGCGCTGTTGGTCGTCTGTACAAATGTTATGTCCGCCTTGGTGCTGCGTTTTTATCCTGAAACGCTCGTCGAAGCGCCATCCCCGGTGAAACGTCAAAAAACACAGGTTCCTCGAATGATCGCTGTCATTGAAGCAGCGATAGCCGAACACAGAAAATCTAGATAATTTACGGTATTACTATGAGTGACAACAAGGCGCCCCTTGGAATTACTGACGTGGTTCTGCGAGATGGCCACCAATCGTTATTTGCAACTCGCATGCGTATTGATGACATGCTTCCCATAGCAGAAAAGCTGGACCAGGTAGGCTACTGGTCTTTGGAAACCTGGGGTGGCGCAACCTTTGATGCCTGTATCCGTTATCTCGGTGAGGATCCCTGGGAGCGTATTAGGGAGCTTAAGAAAGCCATGCCTAATACGCCAATGCAAATGTTGCTTCGCGGGCAGAATCTTTTGGGTTATCGCCATTACGCGGATGATGTGGTTGACAGGTTCGTCGAACGCTGTGCGGTAAATGGCGTGGATGTTTTTCGTGTGTTTGATGCCATGAATGACATGCGCAACATCGAACGCGCACTCAAAGCGGTTAAAAACGTTGGCAAGCACGCACAGGGAACACTCTCGTACACTATCAGCCCAGTTCACAACATGGATTTGTGGATTTCCATGGCCAAGCAGATCGAAGATATGGGGGCTGACTCTATATGCATTAAGGACATGGCTGGGTTGCTCAAGCCCTATACCGGTTATGAGTTGGTGAGAAGGTTAAAGGCTGAATGTGATTTGCCTGTACATATGCAGTGTCATGCCACCACGGGTATGTCCACGGCGACAGCACTTAAATGTGTCGAAGCAGGGATAGACAACATTGATACATCTATTTCATCCATGTCCATGACTTATGGGCACTCTCCCACAGAATCATTGGTCGCTATTCTGGAAGATACCGAACGTGCCACTGGCCTGGACTTAAATCTGCTTCAGGATATTGCCACTTACTTCCGTGGTGTGCGTAAAAAATACGCCAAATTTGAGGGCTCTCTCAAAGGTATTGATGCACGCATACTCATCGCCCAGGTCCCTGGCGGAATGCTGACCAACATGGAGAGCCAGCTGCGCGACCAGGGCGCTGAGGACAAGTTTGACGCCGTTTTGGAAGAAATTCCCAGAGTTCGAGAAGATCTTGGATTGATTCCTCTCGTGACACCAACGTCGCAAATTGTCGGCACCCAAGCCGTTTTAAACGTACTTACAGGTGAGCGCTACAAAAGTATTTCCAAGGAAACTTCAGGAATTCTCAAGGGAGAATATGGTGCGACACCAGCGCCAATTAATGAAGAATTACAGAAAAAAGTTCTCGATAGCGCGGAGCCTATCACCTGCCGACCAGCCGATCTGCTAACGCCGGAAATGGACAAGCTATCTTCAGAACTTGCTGAAATTTCTGCAGAGAAAAAGATCGACCTGGCTGAGGGTGATCGCCTGATAGATGATGTGTTGACTTACGCACTTTTCCCCCAGATTGGTCTCAAGTTTCTTGAGAACAGGGGCAACCCAGACGCGTTCGAGCCTGTTCCGACAGGCAGGGAAACAGGTGCGCCGACCACTGATGCCGGGGACGAGGTATACACCGTATCGGTCGAAGGTGTCAGTTATACCGTTAGCGTATCTGCGGGAGGTGATGTCACTGGTATGGTGCCAGTAACAGGTGGAGCGGCGGCTGCAGATGTAGGGGCTTCCGCTGGTGCGGTTCCTGATGGGGGCGATCCCGTGCCCGCGCCATTGGCCGGAAACATATTCAAAATTGTGGTTAAGCCCGGACAACAAGTTGAAGAAGGCGACACACTGATGATACTTGAGGCCATGAAAATGGAAACCAATGTCAGTGCCTCTAGGGCAGGTACGGTTGGTAGCATCAATGTGTCTGAAGGCGACAAAGTCACTGTCGGCGATACCCTCTTGCATATCGCCTAGGAGCCAGATTAATGGAACATCTGAATTTGCTTTGGCAAGCTTCCGGGCTTTATCACCTGCAGCCTAATCAGGCGGTGATGATACTGATTGGCCTTCTTTTATTATTTCTGGCCATCAGGAAGCAGTTTGAACCCTTATTACTTGTACCCATAGGCTTTGGCGGTATCCTCGCCAATATTCCCGGTGCAGACCTGGCGCTAACCGCGACTGAGCGAATGCTAAATGCGGGCGACCCGGAAACTATGGCGGCCCTAGCCAGCATTTTGGGGCTTTCAGAAACAACTGATCTATACAGCCTCAAGGCAGCGCTTGAGTCAGCACCTGCTGCGATTCAGGCGACCGCGGCTCAAATGGCCTATGACTTTGGATATAGCAGCGGAATGCTCGCCAATTTTTATGATGTGGCTATTGGCAGTGGGGCGGCACCGCTCATAATTTTTATGGGAGTAGGTGCAATGACAGACTTTGGTCCGTTGTTGGCCAACCCAAAAACCCTGTTTCTCGGTGCGGCAGCACAGTTTGGTATTTTTTCGACGGTGCTAGGTGCCGTGGCTATTTCCCAATTGGGTTGGGTGGACTTTAGCATTGCCGACGCTGCGGCCATTGGGATTATTGGTGGTGCGGACGGTCCGACCGCTATTTATGTTGCATCCATACTCGCTCCCGATCTGCTCGGGGCAATTGCCGTGGCTGCATACTCTTATATGGCCTTGGTTCCACTAATCCAACCGCCAATCATGCGTGCTTTAACAACTGAGGCCGAGCGCAAGATAGAGATGAAACAGCTGCGACAGGTATCCCAGCGAGAAAAAATCATCTTTCCGCAGATACTCTTGTTACTTGTCGCTATATTCTTGCCTGATGCTGCCCCACTGTTGGGCATGTTTTGCTTCGGGAATCTGATGAAAGAATGTGGCGTAGTCGCTCGATTGAGTGATACCGCCCAAAATGCCTTGATTAATATTACGACTATTTTCCTGGGCCTTTCGGTAGGGTCAAAGCTGGTCGCGGATAAATTTTTGGACCCCAAAACCTTAATGATTTTGGCGTTAGGAATTGTTGCGTTTGTTATTGGGACAGCCATGGGTGTATTGATGGCCAAGTTTATGAATAAGATCAGCAAATCCCAGATTAACCCCTTGATTGGATCGGCCGGTGTTTCAGCTGTGCCGATGGCAGCACGCGTATCTAACAAGATTGGGTTACAGGCCAACCCCCAAAATTTCCTTTTGATGCACGCTATGGGCCCGAACGTGGCTGGAGTTATTGGCTCCGCGGTAGCTGCAGGTGTGATGATCTCGATCGTTTCCGGGATGCAATAGTTAGTCGGCCTTCCTGTTTTTTCAGTCCTGTGGTTGCAAAAATGGGGGGCACCGCTTTCCAGGAATGCCTCTAAACAAAAGGCATCGTCTGTTTAATAAAACAGGTTTTCTGTATACAACGAGCTCTTCCTTTGCGTTAACATGCCTTCGGCTTGACCAAAACGTTGACGCTTTCTGATTTAGTATCGCTCTCAGGCCGGGTTTTTCTTCCTTTAGGATAGGGTTTCAAGTGAGTAAAAATGTCCGCAATGCGCTAATTGTGCTGGTCCTGATTTTGACTTGGCTAATCTCTGGCGTGTTCTTTAAAAGCTCCGAAAGTACTGAAGGTGTTACCTCTGACGAAAGTCTGGATAGCACCCTGGTTGAGGTAGTAGACATTGTTGCTGTTCCTCATCGCCCCGTCATGAAGTTCAATGCTTACACAGAGCCATTTCGATCCGTGAATGTCTCTGCCGAAACCGCAGGCGCCGTAATATCCACTCCTGCCAAGGAAGGTTCTTTGGTTGAAAAGGGGGAGCTTCTTGCTCAGCTAAACCCTGAAGAGAGGGAATTGCGGGTTCGCCAAGCCAGGGCAACTTTGCAACAGCGTGAAATTGAATTTGACGCGGCCCGCGATTTAAATGCAAAAAACTTGTTGTCCAGCGCCGAGGTTGCCAAGGCAGAAGCAGAGCTTGAATCAGCGCGAGCTTCACTCGAAGCCGCGGAGCTGGAACTGCGACGCTCTGCTATCCGCGCTCCTATTTCCGGTGTGTTTAACCAGAGATATGTGGAAGAGGGAGACTTCATGCAGCGAGGTGTCGCCTTTGGTCAGATGCTCCAGTTAGATCCATTAAAGGTGATATTTCAGGTTAGTGAACAAGAAGTTTTAAAACTGGATTCGAATACCCGAATCGATTTTCAGATGGATGAGGGACCGAGGGTGTCCGGTCAATTCTTCTATCGCTCTGCCAAGGCCAATGATAGTAATCGGGCATTTCAGGTAGAGGCACTACTGGATAATTCTGCCGGGGAGCTGCTGTCAGATTTGAGTGGCACAGTTCAAGTATATGGCAAAGAGCAAATGGCGCACCCAGTGCCTGCATCGGCCATGTCACTCAATGCCTCGGGTCAGCTTTTTGTGAAATCAGTCGACCAGAATAATCAGGTTGAGGTTCACAGTATCAATATTATTTCTGACGAGCCGGGTATGGTTTGGGTGACAGGTTTGCCGGAGACCGTTCGTCTTATCATCACAGGACACGAATATGTCGGTGAAGGCCAGCAAGTTGAAATAAGTCTGAAGCCTGAGACCGAAATAGGAAGCCTCTAATGAAACTGGTCGATCTGGCTATTCGTCAGCACAAAGCCAGTTATTCACTAATCGTCTTTGTGTTGTTGTCCGGCATTATGGCTCGGGCATTTATGACGATCGAAACATTTCCAAATGTGATTGTTCCTGTAGTTGTCACCTCAGTATTTCACCCCGGTATATCACCTGAAGATGCCGCCCGGCTCCTTGCCAAGCCGATAGAGCAAGAGCTTAGATCGATAGATGGCATTGTCGAGATCAGTTCAACCACGCGGGAAAGTGTGGCTTATGTCGTCACTGAGTTCGATACGAATATAGACATTGATGTTGCCGTGTTAAATACACGTGCCGCGGTTGATCGTGCTAAAGCGGAATTCCCAGATAATACCGACGAGCCGGTGGTGAATGAAATTGCGGCCCAGGGAAATTTGGTGGTCGTGGTGTCATTTTTGAGTGATGTTGCCGACGAGCGCGAGCTATACCAGTTAGCGCGTTCCTTTCGGGATGACTTGGAAGGCATGCCCGATGTTCTTCAGGCAGAAATTAAAGGCGCTCGCGAAGAGGTGGCGGAGATCTATATGGACCCCACCAAGTTGGAGTTTTACGGGATTACCGCGACAGAAATCGGCAATCTTGTTCGATCAAACAACGTCTTGATTCCTGCAGGTGACCTGGATGCCGGTAGTGGTAACTTTGGCGTAAAGATTCCCAGCCTTGTTGAAACCATCGACGATCTAAAAAAATTACCGGTTCGCTCAACTTCCGGTGGCGTTGTGACTCTTGATCAAATAGCGGATGTACGTCGTACGTTTAAGGACGCTACCGGATTCAGCCGGGTTAATGGCAAGCAAACCATTGCCATTGAAATTACCAAGCGTCTCAATGCCAATACGATAGATACAGTTTTGGATGTGCGGGATTTCGTTGAACAGAATGCAGACCGTATTCCCCAACATGTGGATGTGGAATATGTTTTTGATACGTCCACGGGTATTAAGGAAACGGTAGAAGAATTATCAGGTAACGTTGTTTCAGCTATGGCGCTGGTCATGGTGATCGTTGTGGCATCGCTGGGTTTTCGCTCCGGCATGCTGGTCGGTTTCGGCATACCTTTCTCCCTTCTGGGTTCAGGCATTGTTGTTTACCTGATGGGATTTTCTTTTAATTTTATGGTGATTTTTGGCTTGCTGCTGTCGCTCGGTATGTTGATTGACGGTGCCCTGGTCGTCACCGAATATGCCAGCAGGAAGCTCTCAGAGGGTGCCAGCACTTATGATGCCTATGTCGGCGCTGCACGACGCATGGCAATCCCGATTATTGCTTCAACCCTGACGACATTGGCGGCATTTCTTCCTCTTATGTTTTGGCCTGGGGTCGTCGGCGATTTTATGGCGATCCTTCCCGTCACCGTTTTTTCTGTATTGATCTGGTCGCTGGTATTTTCGTTATTGGTCGTACCCATACTTGGCGTTCGATTGCTTACATCAAAACCTGGCAAGGTACTGAATCCCGGGGATGGCGATGATGCCGGTGTTGAGTTTCAGGGACTGCGAAATTTGTATTTAAAGTTGCTCAAAGGGTGCCTTGGTCGGCCCGCAATTACTTTTTCGGCAATAATACTGATGCTGGTGTCTATTTTTCTGGCCTATGGAAAATTCAATGCTGGTACCGTTTTCGGCTCGGCGGAAAGTGAGGACTCATTTACCACTATGTCGATTCGGGCTCAGGGCAATCTTACTGTTGCCGAAAAAATTGAGATGGTAAGACTGGTCGAAGATCGCCTGGCCGAGATCCCAGAGGTGAAGTCCTATTATGTGAGTACCAACGGTATTTCTTCGGGAGGTGCCAGACCTCGAGATGAGATTGCAGGTGTCTTGTTAGAGCTTTTACATTCAAGGGATCGGGAGCTCACCAGTACCGAGGCGCTGGATAAAGTGCGGGCCCATACGGATGATATTCCGGGCATTATTGTTCAGGTTAATAAAATCGAGAATGGTCCCCCGGTAGGGAAGGATGTCCAGATAGAGCTCTCTTCGGAAAATCGTGAGCAGTTGCATGATATTGCCCGAAAAGTGCGCAACAAACTTGATGGCATGCCCGGTTTGATCGACGTGGAAGACACGCTTTCTCTGCCCGGGATTGAGTGGCAATTTATCGTCGATAAAGCGGCCGCGGCCATGCAGGGTGTCAATGTTCTGCAGATAGGTCAGGTAGTTCAGATGGTGACCGATGGGCTATATCTGGGTGAATTCAGGCCTGATGATGCAGATGAGGAAGTGGAAATTCGACTGCGTTTCCCTGAGAGCTTCCGCAGCCTGGATGCCCTGAAACGTCTTCGTGTGGAAACGTCCGATGGGGCTGTACCCATTGCGCCTTTTGTCTCCATGGAGGCGCGGCCCAGGGTCGACGTGATTCAGCGAGTTGATTCAGCTGAAGTGGTTAGCGTTTCCGCTTATACCCGTGAAGGCATTCTCGCCAGTGATATGGTTGCTGAAATTGACGACTGGATGGTCAGTGAAGGTCTTTCCGGACAAATCAATTATCGTTTTCGAGGAGCCAGTGAAGAGACGGATGAATCGGCCAGATTCTTGTCTACAGCCTTTAGTCTGGCGATGTTCCTGATGTTGATTATTCTGGTCGCCCAATTTAATAGCTTTTATCAGGCAGGACTGATTATTTCGGCCGTAGTGATGTCAACTGCGGGTGTGATGCTGGGTAATATGCTTACACAGCAGCCATTCAGTATATTGTTGACGGGCGTTGGTCTGGTGGCTTTGGCGGGCATTGTTGTAAACAATAATATTGTTCTTATAGATACGTTCAACCGGCTAAGGGAAAGTTTTCCGGAAAAGAGTAACTTCGATCTGGCTTTGGATTCGGCCAAGCGTCGATTCCGCCCTGTCGTACTAACAACGCTGACAACGGTTATAGGGCTGATGCCTTTGGCAAATGGCACCAGCATTGATTTGATTAACCGCAGTATCATCATTGGCGGCCCAGTGGCGTCTTTCTGGTCAGCGATGGCGGCCACCATTGTTAATGGCCTGGCATTTTCGACCATATTAACCCTGTTATTTACACCGACCATGCTGGTGCTTCCGGGTGTGATTAAGGAGAAATTGTCCGGCCTAGTAGCTAAAGGACGCTTGCGGATCGCTGGCTTCAGGGGACAGGAGTAATTCTCGCAAGCGCTTCAGGCCTTTTCCCTGATTGGCCACTTTCCAGGCGATTAATGAGTCAAAGGCGTTGTTGGCACCTTCCACTTCAAGAATTTTCATCTCGCCAGACGCCAGATAGGGCTTGATTGCCTCATAGGGTAAAGTACCAAAACCAATACCCAGACGCTGTGCCTGAATCTTTTGAGCCATATTGCCTACATAGAATCGCCGGTTCTCGCTGTACATTTCTGAAGAACGTGGGACTTCAATAATTGAGCTGTCATGAATGATGACTTGTCGGTGCTTGGACAGTTCTCCGCGTGATACTTTTCCCCAGAACTGGCCAAGAGGGTGTGAGGCAGCAACGGCAATCACTGCCTGATTGCGTTTATAGGGTTCCGTTCGAATGCCTTGGGACTGAGGGATCGGATGGGTGGCGCCGACAATTAAATCAACTCTATCTTGTGAAAGTGATTCCCAAGTTCCGCCCATTACTTCTTCATTTAGGTGTACTTCGATAGCGGGATGCTCATCGGTAAATTGCTTAATTGCACGTAAGAGGGGCGTGCAGTCTTGAATGGCCTCCAGGGCAATACGAATTCGGGTTTCCCAGCCAGTTGCCACTCGGCGGACTTCCTGCTCCAGATGTGATCTGGCGGAAAGTAGTTTCCTGCCTTCGGTTAATAGCATTTTTCCAGCAGGGGTAAGCACTGATTTTCTGCCATGCCTGCTGAACAGCGTTATTTCCAGCCGTTCTTCCAGTTTGCCAATAGTGTAAGAGAGAGCAGAGGGTACCTTTCCTAGTTCTTTCGCTGCCGCCACGAAACTTCCTCGACGATCAATGGCGTCGATGATCTCCAATGATTCCAGTGTCAGGCTGTTTGCGCCCATAATTATTCAAATTATTTGAATATAATAAGCAAAATATAGGTATATATACAAAAATAATCAATATATACAATGATTAATAAGTTAAATATATTGAATCTGGTTTATTGAAATGAGCAAGAAAAAACTATTAGTTATTGAATCTAGCGGTCGGAAACAGGGTTCAATTACCCGTGAGGCCAGTGATTTTTTCGTCCGTAAGTTAAGAGAGTCCGACGATTATGAAGTGCGCTTGCGCGACTTGGAAACAACAGAGCTTCCCCTTATTGATAATGCCTTAATAGGGGCGATGTTTGCTCCCGCAGAGGAACTGACCGCTGAACAAGAATCGCTGCTGCGTCGATCAAATGAGTTAATTGCTGAGCTTGAATGGGCAGATGAAGTGATGATTGCATCGCCCATATATAATTTTGGTGTGCCAGCAAGGCTCAAAGCCTGGATTGATCAGGTCTGTCGAGCGGGTAAAACATTTCAGTACACAGAGGGTGGGCCGGTAGGGCTGTTAACTGCCAAAAAAGCTTATTTGGTTGTAGCTTCCGGAGGAACCCCGATTGGTAGCGACATTGATTTTGCCAGCGGATACCTGCAACACATCATGAAATTTATCGGTATTACAGAAACACATCTGATTCGCGCGGATGGGTCAAAAAACGATCCAGAAAACATACTTCAGCGTACGCAAGATCAAATCAACCAGCTTTTAGTTGTGTAAGCTTGCATAGAGCAGGCAGGAGATTTCCCAATGGCCCAAATTCGCAAAATCAAGCGCTGGATACCGGCAATGCCAACCCAGGATGGTGATGGAGTCAAAATCTTTCGGGTTGCCGGAAGACAGTACAACGAAGACCTTGACCCATATTTACTGGTTGATGAATTGCGATCAGACGACAGTAAAGACTATATAGGTGGTTTCCCCCCACATCCGCATCGCGGTTTTGAGACCCTCACTTATATGAAGGAAGGCTTGGTCAGGCATCGTGATCATATGGGTAATGAAGGCGTGATCGGCCCTGGGGAGTTGCAATGGATGACGGCCGGTCGTGGGGTTGTGCATTCGGAGATGCCAGAACAAGAAGAAGGTCTTTTCCATGGTTTCCAAATCTGGCTCAACCTGCCGGCAAAGGAAAAAATGAAGGCAGCGGCTTACCGGGATATACGTCAAACCGATACTCCGAAATACACCAGCTCAGAGCAAGTCCAAGTGACGTCTATAGCGGGTAACGTTGAGATTGAAGGCGAAAGACTTAGTGGTCCAATACAGGGTTTGAGCACTCAACCAATTTATCTTGATCTGGAAATGCCCGCCAACTCCAACATTGAAATAACCGTACCTGGGGATATTCGTTTGCTGTTTTATGTTTACGACGGCGAAGTATCTGGAGTTGCTTCCCCTTCTTTGGGTGTTATGGCTGATGAGGGAGATCGGTTGAAATTTGCAGCAGGACCGGAAGGTAGCAGGCTGCTCGTGTTTGGTGGCAAGCCATTAAAAGAGCCCGTTATTCAGCATGGTCCCTTTGTCATGAATACATACAATGAAATTAATCAGGCCATAACAGACTACCAAAATGGGGTCTTAACAGATTAGTAAGTGCTCACTATTTCTTGTTCAGCAGCCAGAGCTTTCTGTTAGGGCTCTTAATGCCTCCATATCGTTAATGTGCAATTCCTTATTGAACCATAAGCCGGATCCGGCTAGTTAGCGGACTACCAGGCAGGGGCAGTTTGCAAGGTGGCAAATTTTGTGGGAAACACTTCCAAGCAAAAAGCCAGAAATATCACTGTGCCCTTTGCTGCCGACAACAATGAGATCAGCCCCTTTTTCTTTGGCAATTTCTGTAACTGCTTGCCCAGCTTCACCTAGAACCTGATGTGTTTCTATCTGATTACAGCCGGCATTTCTTGCTTTTCTTTCAGCGGTGCTGAGCAAATCCTTTGCAAAGGCTTCCAGTTCTTCCTGGGGAAGTGTAAACGCAACTTCTGAGCCCAGGCCCATGGCGTAGTGTTGGTATTGGACAGCAAACACCAAGTGGACGCGGGCGTCATAGGTATTGGCCAGTTCTGCGGCGGTCAATAGTGCCTTGTCGGAATCTTCAGAGCCATCAACGGCCACAAAAATATTTTTAAACATATTGAACCTCCTTCTTCGAATTATTCGAGTTTACTCGCCCGAATCTGTAGTTCCAAGAGGGACGAAATTCAATAAAGATAGATTTAGCCGATAACGATAGAAATTGCCACCAGTGCCAGCATGACGGCCATGCCAGTAAGTACGACTTTGCCAACGTTTAAGAGTGCTGTGCGGTCTTCTGCGATCATGTTAATTCCTCCATAGGTTGATGGAGGGATATGTCTTTTAGAAAGAGATCAGGCCTTGATACAGGTCAATTATGACGAAGTAAAATAACTCGAAGCCGTTGCTTGTGGATTCAGTTTGCAAAGTCATTGCCGCCATCAAGGCGGGTTGCTCTCAGGTTACCCTGGATGGATTCGATCCGTTTTTCGACACGCTTTCCTAATTTAAGGGCAACAGTTGTAGCAAGAATATCAATAATAGCCAGATGGATAATGCGTGAAGTCATGGGGGTAAACAGATCAATATCTTCGGCCGTGACGGCATTAAGAACCACATCGCAGTGTGATGCCAGCGGTGTGCCATTGCGAGTCAATCCGATGATTGGGGCGCCTGATTCACGTGCGATGACGGCGGATTCAACCAGGGCAGTGGTTTGGCCGGAATAGGAGATAAAAACAGCGACATCGTCCGGGCTGAGCATGGAGCAAACCATTCGCATATTAATCGAGTCCGTGTGGGCGACCACTGACATGCCAAAGCGAAAGAACTTGTGCTGGGCATCCAGGGCGACCGGACCAGATGCCCCCATGCCAAAAAAGTACACCGTATTACAATTGGCGATTAACTTTGCGGCGTGATCGACAGATTGAGGGCTGGTTGATTTGGAAATGGCCTGAACACTGGCAAGAATATTGTCCATGATTTTTTTCATCACGGTGACTGTGCTGTCCTCACGCTCCATGTTATCTACATACAGATCGTCACCTGCGGAAATTTCCTGGGCCAGCCGCAGCTTGAATTGAGGATAGCCGTTGCAGCCCAGTTTCAGACAAAAGCGACTGACGGTAGGCTCACTGACTTCGGCTTGCTCGGCAAGGCTGGCAATAGACTGGTGTATTACCCGATGTGGATCTCTCTGGACGATAGCCGCTAACTTGCGGTCGGACTTACTCAGCTTGATGTCGCTGCTTCTTATGAGAGTAAGAAGTCGAGGTTTTTCGATCATATCGGGTTACAGCCTTTTGATTTTTTTGAAAGGAAATACGACATTTTATTACATTTTCGGGGTATGACTTTCAAAAAATGCGTATTTCCAGAAATTACACGCTAATAGCTTCGGCGCAAAGCTGGGTGATGGCATTCCAATCCTGATTATTCACCAAGTCATTAGGCACCATCCAAGAGCCGCCAATGCAGACAACATTTGGCAGGTCCAGGAACTCTCTGGCATTACCAAGGCTAATACCGCCAGTGGGGCAGAAGCTGATATTAGGGAAAGGGCCAGCCAACGCTTTTAGCAGGTTGTATCCCCCGATTGCCCCAGCAGGAAACAATTTAAAAGTATCCAGTCCGTATTCCATGCCCAGCATCATTTCTGAAGGGCTGGTAATGCCCGGCACCAGATTGAGGCCGGTATCAACCGCTGCCTGTAACACCTTTGGGGTAACGCCCGGCGAAATGCCAAAGTCCAGACCCAAGTCCGCTACGGCCTCTACCTGTTCGGCGCTGGTCAGGGTTCCTACCCCAACATCAATTTGAACATCCGATGCTTTTACTGCCTTGAGAGCCTCCATCGCGGTCTCATTACGCAAAGTGATTTCAATCGCCTTGATGCCGCCGGCGGAAAGAGCCCGGGCCAGCTCCACACACTGCTCTGGCGCAGGCGGAGTGACAACAGGAAGGACTTTGTAGCTTTTTAGTTTGGTAATTAGATCAGACATTTAACTTTCCGTGATTCATGGACAGTGGTTGGGGTTAACAGTCGCCGCGCCGAGTTCAGCAATACCAACAGCGGCACGAAAATTTTCAAACAGACCTCGGCCGATAGTTTGCATCTCCGGGGTATAACTTTCAGTCATGCGATTGTGAAGTTCCTCCTCGCTCACCAGAAGCTCTAAAGTTCCGGCATTGGCATCCAGATTGATCGTATCGCCATCGCGAACTTTGGAAATTATGCCACCCTTGAGGCCTTCTGGTGACACATGAATTGCGGCGGGCACTTTTCCGGACGCACCGGACATACGACCATCGGTTACTAGGGCCACCTTGAATCCACGATCCTGGCAAATACCCAGAAGTGGTGTGAGCTTGTGGAGCTCTGGCATGCCGTTGGCTGCAGGTCCCTGAAATCTAACCACAGCAATCATGTCGCGGAACAGCTCGCCACGATTAAATGCCTCGATAAACTCATTTTGAGACTCAAATACTGCGGCAGGCGCTTCGATTTTACGATGCTCTTCCTTAACGGCTGAGACCTTGATGATCGCTTTGCCGAGATTGCCGTTTAGCAGTGAAAGCCCACCATTGCTTGCAAATGCGTTGTCGACGCTGGTCAGCACACTGGTATCTGCGCTGGAAGTAACCCTGTTCTTCCACACCACTTCACCATTCTCCAGTTCGGGAGCATATTCATAGGCGGAAAGATCCGAGCCCATAATGTTGACAACGTCTTCATTCAGCAATTCTGCACGACGCAACTCGTGAACCAGGTAAGCCATCCCGCCAGCTTGCTGGAAATGGTTAACATCGGCCGAGCCATTTGGGTAAACCCGGGCCAGTAGTGGTACTGCCTGCGAAAGCCGATCAATATCTGACCAGTCCAGCATGATGCCAGCGCAGCGTGCGATCGCGACCAAATGCAGGCTGTGATTGGTGGAACCACCGGTTGCGAGCAAACCAACCAGGGCGTTAATAATTGATTTCTCGGTTACTACTTCATAGAGAGGACGATAGTTTCCGTTCGGTTCGGTTGAGCGAATAAGCTTTTCTACAGCCGCCTTGGTAAGAGCTGAACGAAGTTCGGTGCCCGGCTGCACGAAAGAGGCGCCAGCCAGTTGCACGCCCAGCATCTCCATCAACATTTGGTTAGAATTTGCCGTGCCGTAAAAGGTGCAAGTGCCGGCACTGTGGTAGCAAGCAGATTCGACTTCCAGCATTTGCCTTCGGTCAATTTTCCCTTCAGCAAATAATTGCCGTTGTTTGGCTTTCTCGTCATTGGACATCCCGGTTGGCATGGGGCCTGCAGGAACAAAAACGGCTGGCAAATGACCAAACTCCAGTGCACCCATCATCATGCCGGGGACAATTTTGTCGCAAACACCAAGAAACAGATTGCCGTCAAACATGTTGTGTGACAAACCAACTGCCGTGGACAAAGCCACCACATCCCGGCTGAACAGACTGAGCTCCATACCCTCATGCCCTTGGGTTACCCCGTCGCACATGGCCGGAACGCCACCAGCAACCTGGGCGGTGGAACCCAGTGCCAGCGTGGCTGTCTTGATTTGATCTGGATAATCTTTCAACGGTTGGTGCGCTGAAAGCATGTCGTTGTAGGCGGTGATAATCCCAAGATTGGTGCTGTTAAGACGATCACTGGCGATACTTGGTGCGAAGACTTGATCAGCTATTGTGGTTTTTTCCGAATCCGTATTGGCAGCAAACGCATGGGCCAGATTGCCACAGGAAAGCTTGCGCTTGGGCGGTGTGTGCTCCATGGAATAGCGCATACGATCAAGATATGTCTGGCGCGTGGCAGTACTGCGTTCAATGAGTTCGTTCGTAACTGCTTCGACGACCGGGTTCATGCTCAGGACTCCTGCTCTTTCGAGCTGTTCTTGTAGACAGAAAAGGGGGTTTCAGTCTGGGTGAGGAAAAAAGAGATGGGCCATTTTTTGGGTTCTGGCGCACTAAGAATCTGATCCAATAGCTGGGACTTTTCGTCGCCAGTGATGTGCAATACCATCCATTCAGTATCCAGCAGCCTTCGGGCTGTCTGTGTGATTCTAAGAGGGTCGACTGTTACCGGGTCAATGAGCATGGCACTGTTTGGATTGCCCATATCGAGTGCTTCATCGCGACCGCTCGCCTCTGGAAATATAGAGGCGGTGTGTCCGTCGTTACCCATGCCTAAAATCACACAATCATATTTGGGCAGGCTAGTCATTTGAGAACTTGCCTGGGCCACGGATTGTTCCAGTCCGACGGAATCTGTGTGCAAAGAGATAAAGTTGGCGTTGGCTGCCTTGTTTCGGATCAGGTTTTCATGGACGAGACGCGCATTGCTGAGGTCAGATTCTGCAGGTACACAGCGTTCGTCGGCCAAAGTGACTGTTACTTTGCTCCAGTCGATCGGCGCATGTGAGAGGTATTGAAAAAGGGGTTTTGGAGTTGACCCTCCAGAGACGACCAAAGTGGCATAGCCCTTGGCATTTATGGCGTCTCCCAGACGCTTGGCAATACGGTCGCCAAGCGTTTCTGCGAGTATTTGCGCATCATGTAGATTGACTGTTTCCATATATTCCAGGTCTGTTGGTTTGACGGCTGAGATCGATCCACTCGCGAGAGTCCCGCGCCATCATAACGACTGCCTGGGATGGACCCATGGTGCCAGAGGCATAGGGATATGCTTTGGATTTCGCTGTTTGCCAATTTTCGCGTATCTGGTCAATCCAGTCCCAGGAAGCAATGACTTCATCGGCACTGACGAATAGCGTCTGGTCGCCATTGAGTACTTCCAGTAATAATCGGGCATAGGCATCGAAGCTGTGTTGGGCAAATGAATCCGGGGCATCCAGACTTAGGGATACCTCTTCCATTGGCGTTTCACCCACACCTGGCCCCTTGTTGAGGAAATGCAGTTCAATTCCCTCATCCGGTTGCAAACGAATGCGTAACTGGTTGCCCGCCAGACCGATGGTTTGGCTGGGGAAAATATTATGTTTCGGGTTGCGGAACTGAATAATAATTTCGGCGCAGCGCGAGCTCATGCGTTTACCAGTGCGCAGATAAAAAGGCACGTTGGCCCAGCGCCAATTATCGATTTCCGCCTTGATGGCGACATAGGTTTCGACATTGGAATCTTTCTCTGGCCCAATTTCCTGCTGGTATCCCGGAACCAGTTCATCACCAATACTTCCCGCTGCATACTGGCCGCGAATGGTCTTGGCGTTAATATCAGCCAGCTCAATGGGCTTAAGCGATTTTAAGACCTTGAGCTTTTCACCACGGATCATGTCTGCAGACTTATTGGCCGGTGGCTCAAGTGCAACCAAACAAAGCAATTGCATCATGTGGTTTTGCACCATATCCCTGAGTGCGCCGGTTTCTTCATAGAACTCGTGGCGGTCTTCTACACCGACAGTCTCGGCAATCGTGATTTGTACATTTTCAATGTAAGAACCATTCCAGAGCGACCCAAAGAAAATATTGGCGAACCGCAGGGCGAGAAGGTTTTGTACCGATTCCTTACCCAGATAATGATCAATACGGTATACCTGTGTCTCAGCAAATATTTTTGCCAGGGAGTCGTGGATCACACAGAAGGATGCTTTATCTGTCCCAAGAGGCTTCTCAACCACAACGCGAGTATCTGGAACCACCAGTCCGGCGGCGTCCATCGCATTACAGACAGACTCAAAAATACTCGGGGGAATAGCAAAATAGGCAGTGAGCTGGGTTTTTTCGAGGTCAATAGTTTTAGCGTACTCAGAAAGGGACTCAGCGCTACTTGCATCGCCCTGACGAAGATCAATCCGGTTGGCAAAACGCTGCCATTCTTCTTCGTAAAAGCGGCCAGAGGTTTCCAGTCGGCCTTTGATCAGCTTTAGTACCTCATCGCGCGACTTCGGCTTGCGCGCCATGCCGACAATGGTAAAGCCCTCGGACAGTTCACCTGCCTGTTCCAGAGAGAACAGAGCCGGGTATAGCTTGCGAATGGCCAGGTCACCATCTCCGCCAATAATGAGTAGTTCAGATGTTTTTGCCATAGTTAAAAACCCTTGCTGGCCATGTTCAGAGGGCTATCTGGCCAGACTTTTAAATTTGAACAGAGAAGCGATTGTCCAGTTCCCGGCACAATGCGCAGGGAAATAAAAGTAATATTATTACATAAGCAATATAAAAAAGGTATAAAGTTACATAAATAGGAGCTGTCAATAATGGGCTTAAACGTGGCCGTTACTCCGGATATTGAGAAAAACTCGGTAATTCTTCACCGCTACAAGACCAATTGACCTTGGAGTCACTAAATATATGGCATTGGGGTTTGAAGTCGATTTCATGATCCAGTGTTCCAGCGGGAACAACCACTCTCTGCATCTGTCGGGCTACTCTGGGAATAGGACCGCCGCAGTTTTTGCAAAACCGGCTGGCGAATCGCTCGGCATCGGGTACTTTAAAAACCCCAATTTCTTCCTTATCGCCAAATAACTCAAGTTCACCGGGCTGCACGATGATATTCGACGCATGTCCAGTGCCTGTCATTTTACGACAGCGACTGCAGTGGCAGTGATAAAAGCCCGAGACTTCACCAGTAACCTTATAGCTATGGTTGCCGCAAAGGCAGGATCCTTTAAGTTCAACTTGCATGGCTTACTCCAGAAGATATTTTCTATCTATATTGGAGGATGCGGGGTAGGCATTCAAATTTAATATTGTTGAATAGCTCGATTTAAAATTCACTTTGGTTATTCGGGATTAACTAAAAATACCAGTCACTAAGTCAAAAACTTCCTCAGCCCCAAAGTCATCTCGGCGTCGAGAGCCTGATTTAAAAGTAAGATTGGCCGGCTCTTTAGGGCGTAGATTGTATTTCGTTAATGGTGCTTTGGACTCATGGCCAGTGTCCATCCAGCGGAAGAATAGTTGGTTATTTTCGGGCTGCTCCCACCCAATAAACGAGCGTAGTTGCCGTTTGAATCCATCCCACATTGCCATGGCTTCCACCTTTTTCTTTGGATGGCAGGATATTAGCAGTCGATAAAGCAATCCGCAGGGATGTCTAGACGATGATGTGATTACTCAATTGCGGTTTCAAGAGAGCGATCCAGAGACTGGAGCTCATTTACCCGGATGATGCTCTGTACTTCGCCAATATATACCGGCCCACGTTCCGAATAACGGGATAACCCTTGCGCCAGAGAGATGCCGGTAATTTCGCCGGCATCGCGCATTT